>Ga0307966_1004674_pt1 | contig 10191 bp, 10 predicted proteins | sample OrgLakmetagen646_FD_203141 | JGI IMG/M metagenome (GOLD analysis project Ga0307966, IMG submission 203141) | Saline water microbial communities from Organic Lake, Antarctica - #646 | ecosystem: Environmental > Aquatic > Non-marine Saline and Alkaline > Saline | place: Antarctica: Organic Lake... | reverse complement strand
GAGACCAGATTACGGCATTTGGTCAGTCTCTGGAGGCCGGTCGCCACGACCAAACCCCTTTGTAACCAAAAGAAAAAAGGCCCCCATGAGGGCTCCTGCGCAGATTCGGGATGTCAAGGTGGCGGAGGGAACGCGACCCCCGTCGAACCTTCTCTACCTCATAAGCCATTGATTTTATTACCTCAGAGAGCTGGTTCGAATCCCATTTGATGCAGACGCGACTGAGATCCAAACTAGGGCCGTGTGCCGCAGCACCATCGGGTGGTCGACGACCCGCCAGAGGTCGTGCATCTCGCCGTTGATATTCAAAAAAACCTCGTCCAAGTGCCAGCGGCTCGGTCGCATCGCCGCTAGCACAACACGCTGGTGTTGCGACAGTGTTGCGACGACTAGTTAAGGCCTCCCGGCACCGTGGCGCGCCGGTAGAGAAAACCGGTGTCACGCCAAGCCTGCAGCTACTCAGTCCACAATGAACACGCGGCACCCTCCGGTCGTTCGCACCCGGTGTGCCGCGTCGCCGTAATCAGACACGCTAAAACTGGTGCCCGGCGCCATCGGCACCTTGCGACCATCCGCGAGTTCGACCACCAGGTCGCCCGAGATGACGTGCAGGACATGACCACGATCACACCAATGATCAGCAAGTTACTCTGACCCGTAGTCGACGATCCGCACGCGAAGGTCACCCGCGTTGAAGGTGCGCCAATGTGAGTTTCCCTCCGTGCCGGGGTATTCTTTTGATGGGATCTTGTCCCAATCCAGATGCGTAAAAGGGCTCTCAGGAAGTTTCATGCTCGTTCCTTTCGACAAGGTCTTTGTCAGGTCGCATAGTGGCCGTCTGCAGCAGGCTAGGTTCTGAGGCAATCTTGAGGGCAAGTTCGAAAAAGATTTCGCGTTCGGATACTGTCAAAGGGGCGAAAAGCTCTTCCTGACGCTTGACGGACATCGATCGAATCTCGGCCAGCAGCTTTTGGCCAGTCTCGGTTGCAAATAGCTTTTTTTCGCGCCCATCCGCGACCGACGTTCGCTGCTCGATAAGGCCGCGCGTTTCCAAAAGAGACGCCGCGCGGCTGATCGTATTTTGTGGACGTGGAAAGAGGGCCTTGATTTCCTTGGCGCGGATTCCCGGAAACATCACGATCGCAAACAGGGTAGACCAAGCGTGGACCGGCATCCGATAGGTCTGCTCGATGTAGCGATTCGTCACCGCGTTGTTGCCCAGCACAACATAGCTGATCAACATCAGATACTTAAGGTCGGACTGGAAAACCTTATCCAGCTGTTCTTGCTCATTCATTAGGCGGCCTCATTGTCGATCTGCAGATCTTTACCTGAACCGGTAGAAATGTTCTTGCCAGATACATCCATATGGATCAATGTTTTATCAACAGAGAAGGAGTGAGAGTACATGATCGTGTTGGGCGTTGATCACTGATGGAACTAATCCGGTCGGGGAAAATCTTCGAGGTTGGAAAGTTGCCTACCGAGCGGTCCCTTGCGGAACGGCTGGACGTCAGCAGACGCTACATTCGACAAGCCCTTGATGCGCTGGAGGGAGAGGGTCTGATCCGCGCGAACAAGGGAACGGTACGTTCATTGGCCAGCCGATTGACCCGATGAGGGATCTGGCGGCCAAGATCACGGGCGAGACAAATGTGATCGAAGTGATGGGCGCGCGCATGTGCATCGACCCTGAATTGGCAGCTCTTTGTGCGCCAAGCATGCTGCCAGACGAGGTGGTGCGGCTGTGCTATTTGGCACAACATCAGGTCGAGGTCGAAAACCCGCAAGCGGCCGAACTTTTGGATGCTTCCCTGCACCGTTTGATTGCGCAGTGCGCTCGTAACCGCGCCTTGATTACAGCTTATGCGCTTTTGGATAGAATCCGCAGTAACGCGGATTGGGTTCAAATCCGCGCCCGCAGCCGAAGCCACGCATTTATCAAGGCCAGCCATAGCGAACATATGGCAATCATTGATGCCATCGGTCTGGGCCATGTGGATGTTGCCCTGCAGGCCATGCGTGACCATCTTGAGACTCGTTTTGGCGCATTGCGGACGGCCCTTGAAACCCAACACCAAGCGGAGAATTGAGCCATGACACATAACATCACCCCATCTGATATTGCAGCCGCTGAGAAACTGATGGGGCTGGAATATACTGCGCAAGAACGTGCGCAGATGATCGGTAATCTTGAAGGGCAATTACTGTCCGCGCAGGCTCGGCGAGCGGTAAAGCTGGATAATTCGGTGCCTATGGCATCGCGTTTCGATCCGCGGCTAGCCGGATTTGCAATGCCCCATGGCGCCAATGCGCTGACCCGCTCAGTGGTCATGGACGCATTGCCCGGCTCTGACGCGGATATTGCCTTTGCGCCGTTGACGCATTTGTCGCATTGGATCGCGACAGGGATGATCACCTCACGCAGGCTGACAGAAATTTATCTGGCACGGATCAAAACACTTGATCCCAAGCTGGAGTGTTATGCCGTGGTGACGCCAGATCTGGCATTGGCGGAAGCGGATGCGATGGACAGCCTCACCAAAGCCGAGGTTAACCTGAGTCCGTTGCACGGTATCCCTTACGGGCTCAAAGATCTGTTCGATACCAAAGGGATCACAACCGGATGGGGAGCGGAGCCGTATCAAAGTAACACTCCCGCCTCCGATGCTGCCGTGACTCGGAAAATGCGTGCCGCAGGTGCGGTGCTGCTGGGAAAAACGACATTGGGCGCATTGGCCTATAATGATGTCTGGTACGGCGGCTGGACCCGCAATCCGTGGAACCTGAATGAGGGCTCATCCGGGTCAAGCGCGGGTTCTGCCTCTGCCACCGCTGCGGCACTTTGCGGGTTTTCCATCGGCACGGAGACACTCGGGTCCATCACTTCCCCCTCGCACCGCTGCGGCACTACAGGGTTGCGCCCCACATTCGGGCGGGTGAGCCGGGCAGGTGCAATGGCGCTGTGCTGGTCTTTGGACAAAGTTGGGCCAATCTGCCGATCGGTGGAGGATACGGCACTGGTGCTGGCAGCACTCAACGGCGGTGACACGGCAGATCGTGGCTCAATCGACGCGCCTTTCGTGTTCGACGCGACCAAAGGCGTCGAAGGAATGGTGCTTGGCTATTTGCCTGCAGCGTTTGAGGACGAGGGGGCGACGGATTTGGACCGAGCGGCGCTCGAGGCTGCAAAGGGACTTGGATTTGATGTGCGTGCCCTAAGCATCGAGGACCTCCCTTATGGTGCCTTGATGAACATCGTTTATGCCGAGGCTGCAGCCGCGTTCGAGGATCTGACGCTATCTGGAGCGGATGATATGCTGACATGGCAAGACGAGGGCGCATGGCCGAACACGATGCGAAAGGCTCGGTTCTTGTCAGCGGTCGATCATGTAAACCTCGATCGTCTGCGCTTTCGTGTGATGCAGGCCGTTGCCGATATGATGCGCGGCTGCGACGTGCTCATCGGGCCTTTCATGACAGGTCCCATGCTGGTGGCCAGCAATTTTACGGGTCATCCGTGTCTGCATATTCGCGTTGGTTTTGGGCAGATCGCGACCCGCTCTGCTGCTTCTTTGGGCGCGGGCAAATTAACCACAGGCGATGCAAGCGGCGACAATACCTTTCGAGTGCCGCATGGGATATCGCTTTGGGGGCAACTGTTCGACGAAGGGCCGCTTTTGAATGTGGGTATGGCGCTTGAAAAAGCGCTGAATGTGGCGGCCGAGCGACCAGTTCTTCAAGAGTAAACGGGCCTTTGCCCATCAAACAAAACCTCGCGACACAGCAGACTTCGACACTTTAACCGCGCATGAGCGCATTTATTGGAGACGTTACATGAAACGTAGGGAATTTCTGAAAACAACCACCGCAGTAATGGGGGGAATGGTCATCACCGGTCTTCCAATGGCCCATGCACAAGACAATGCGACCCCCGTGAGCGGCGGCACGTTGATCTGGGGCCATTCCGAGACGACGCAGAACCTCGATATCCATCAGACCGGCACTGCCTCCACGGGCCGGGTGCTGCAGAACATCCACGAGAGCATCGTGAGCACGGACAAGGATCTCAATGTGATCCCGAACCTCGCGTCAAGCTTCGAGCTTTCCGAGGATGGCCTGACCTATACCTTCACCCTGCGCGACGATGTGATGTTCCACACCGGCACCAAGATGACTTCGGCGGATGTGAAATATTCGTTTGAGCGTTGCGCGGATCCTGCCACAGGCGCCACAAATTTCGAAGTGTTCAACGCGGTCGAGAGCATCGAGACACCGGACGACACCACCGTGATCGTGAAGCTGAGCACCATCAACGCGCCTTTCCTGTCACGGCTGGCGGAGAATGGCGCGGGCGTCGTGATGCCGGTCGATTCAGGTGATGGGCAGGGCGAGATGCCGGTGGGTGCCGGCCCCTTCAAATTCGTGCGTCGCGAGTTCGGCAACGAGGTGGAGCTAGAGCGCTTTGATGGTTACTTCGACGGCCCCGCCTATCTGGAGCGGATCATCAGCCGCGAGATCACCGAGCCTACGGTGCGCCTCACCGGTCTGCGCACGGGCGAGTTGCACATGATCAACGACATCCCGCTGGACCGGGTGGCCGAGTTCGAGGGCAACGCCGACTTCCAGACGCTTACCTGGTTCCCGCTCAACTTCGATTTTCTGAACTTCAACCATGAATTCGAGCCGTTCAAGGACGCCCGCGTCCGCGAGGCCTTCGATCTGATGCTGGACAAGGAAGTGCTGATGCAGGGCGCGCTCTGGGGGCAGGGGACCACGTCGGCCTCGCCCAGCTTCCCGACATCCGCTTCCTACAACAGCGACATCACCCAGCGCGCGCAGGATTTCGAGCGGGCGGCGGCGTTGCTGGCCGATGCGGGCTACGGGCCGGGCGATCTGAAGGTCGTGTTCAAGGTCACAACAAACTATCCTTACCACGTGGACAGCGCCCAGATCATGCTGGAGTGGTTCCGGCAGGGCGGCGTAGACATGACCATCGAACAGCTCACATGGTCCGACTGGCTGTCACAGGTCTGGGTGGACAAGGATTTCCAGATCTCGATGATGAACTTCTTCACCCTGTGGGAGCCCGATTTCCTCTACTATTCGCTCTATCACTCCACAGGCGGCTTCAACTACCGCAACATCAGCGATCCTGCCCTCGATGCGCTGTTGGAGCAGGCGCGCGTGACCGTGGACCGCGATGCCCGCATGGCGATCTACAAGGAGGTGCAAGCCTATATCAACGCCAACACGCTCGACGTGATCTTGTGGTTCCGCAACGGCACCATCGGGGCGCAGCCCAATGTGATGGGCCTCGAGACGGTCGTTCAGCCCAACGGGTCGGAGATGAACTTCCACAAGGTTTGGCTCAAGCAAGCCTGATGCATCTGCGCCGCGGGGCAACCTGCGGCGCATTCCCGGAGGGGCCATGAGCTACATCGCGAACAGATTGCTGTCGGTGGCCTTTACCCTGCTGCTGATCTCGCTCATCACCTTCATGGTGACCAATATCCTGCCCGGCGACGTGGCCATGGTCATCATGGGGACGCAGTCAAACCCCGAAGCGCTGGCGGGCCTGCGCGAGAGTCTTGGCCTCAACGATCCGCTGATCGTGCAGTACGGGCGCTGGATCGGCGGGATGCTGACGGGCGACTGGGGCAGGTCTCTGGTGTTCAAGGAGGCGATCGGGCCGCTCATTGCGGACAAGGTCACCGCGTCCGCGCTTATCGTCGTGATGTCTATGAGCATCGCGCTGGCGGCTGCTGTGCCTCTGGGCGTCTGGGCCGCCGTGCACCGCGACAAATGGCAAGACAACACCGCTTCCACCACGGCACTGCTGGGCGTGAGCCTGCCGGATTTCTTCTGGGGAATTATGCTAATCCTCTTATTCGCGCGCTATCTGGGCTGGCTGCCGTCCTCGGGTTTCGTGCATCCGGGCGATGATTTTCTCGGTGCCGTGCGCCACGCCTTCCTGCCCTCGCTGGCGCTGGGGCTGGGGCTGATGGCGCATCTGACGCGCATGACGCGCTCCACCATGTCCTCCATCCTATCACAGGAATTTATTCGCGTGGCTCGCGCCAAGGGCCTATCGGAGCGGACTGTTATCTGGCGTTACGCATTGGCCAATGCCATCGGGCCGGTGATCACGGTGGCGGGATTGCAGGTGGGGTATCTCTTTGGCTCCATCATCGTGGTGGAGAGCCTGTTCAACTTTACTGGCATGGGCTGGCTGACCTATCAGGCGCTGCTGAACCGCGACATCCCCCTGATCCAGAGCACGGTCTTCGTGATCGCGGCGGTGGTGATGCTGACCAATCTGGTGGTCGATTTGCTCTATGCCGCGCTCGATCCACGGATCAAGCTGCCATGAGGGGATTTCTGAGCGGCAAGGGCATCTTTGGCGGCGGCATCGTGCTGCTGGTGCTTGCGGTGGCGCTGTTTGCGCCGCTGCTGATTCCTGATGCCTGGGCCACGCAGATGGACATGCGCGCGCGCCTTGCGAGCCCCAGCGTGGCACACCCTATGGGCACGGACCAGCTGGGCCGTGATCTGATGTACCGGATGCTGCTGGGCGCGCAGACCTCGATCATGATCGCGGGCACAGCGGTGCTGATGAGCCTTGTGATCGGCCTGCCGCTTGGCGTGATCTCGGGCTATTTCGGCGGCTTGATCGACAATGTGCTGATGCGGCTGGTGGATACGCTGCTGGCTTTTCCCGCGCTGCTGCTGGCGCTCACGATTTCAGCTATTCTGGGTCCCAACCTTACCAATACGATAATCGCCATCGGCATTGCATTCACGCCTTATCTTGCGCGCATTATCCGCGGAGAGGCCCTGCGGGTGGCACAGATGCCTTACGTTGAGGCGGCGCGGGCGGTGGGCACTTCCGACACATGGATGATTATCCGCCACATCCTGCCAAATATCATGCCGCCCATTATTGTGCAGGCTACGATCAGCCTCGCCTTTGCAATTTTGGCCGAAGCGGGTCTTAGTTTTCTAGGGTTGGGGACGCAACCGCCTGATGCAAGCTGGGGTCTGATGATACAAGCTAGCCGCGACTACCTTGATGTGGCGCCGTGGACAGCACTGGTGCCCGGGGCGGCTGTAGCCGTCACAGTTCTGGGCCTCAATATGTTCGGGGATGTGCTGCGCGATATTCTAGACCCGAGGATCAAATGACAAAACCGATCATAGACATAAAAGGCCTGCGCGTGGGTTTTGGCACCGACACCGCCGTGCGCGACGTGAGTTTTGCGATCTATCCCGGCGAGACTGTGTGTATCGTCGGTGAAAGCGGATCGGGTAAATCGGTCACGTCGCTATCGCTTATGCGGCTGGTAGAATTTGGTGGCGGGAACATTCTTGATGGCACGATGACATTGGAGCGCAGGGGCGGTTCGCTCGATCTGGCCACTGCCGATGCACGCACAATGCAGGGCATTCGTGGCAACGAAATAGGGATGATCTTCCAAGAACCGATGACATCGCTCAACCCCGTCTTTACTGTGGGTAGGCAGCTGACGGACGGGCTGCGCATGCATGAAAACTTGACATGGAAACAAGCGGGCGCCCGAGCGCTGGAACTATTACATGAGGTGCGCATCCCTGAGCCGGAGCGGCGGTTCAAGCAATACCCCCATGAGCTGTCGGGCGGCATGCGCCAGCGTGTAGTGATCGCCATTGCTATGGCCTGCCGCCCCCGCCTGCTGATTGCGGATGAGCCAACAACGGCTCTGGATGTCACCATTCAAGCGGAGATAATCGCGCTCATCAACCGGCTCAAGCGCGAGACGGGTATGGCGGTTATGTTCATCACACATGATATGGCAGTAGTGGCCCAGATCGCAGACCGCGTGGTGGTAATGTATCGTGGCGACGTGGTCGAAACCGGTCCCGTTGCCGAGATTTTTGCAAACCCAAAAGCAGAGTACACCCGCACACTTCTGGCCGCTGTACCGCGTCTGGGCGAGATGCGTGGCAAAGCGGCCCCTGAGCGATTGCGGTTGGTGGGGGAAACTCATGATCCGGTGCCGCTTACGCCGCGCGATTTGCCTGAGCCTTTGTTGGAGGTGCGCAATCTCACGACGCGCTTTCCGGTCAAAGGCGGCATTTTCCGGCGCACTGTCGCGCAGGTCTATGCGGTTGAGGATGTCTCCTTTACACTCAACAAGGGCGAAACCCTCAGCCTTGTGGGTGAGAGCGGTTGTGGCAAATCATCCTGCGGGCGGTCCATCCTGCGGCTGGTGGAACCATTGGAGGGGTCGGTTTATCTGGGGGGTAAAAACGTGCTGTCCCAGACAAAGTCCGAACTGCGCTCGATGCGGCAACACATGCAAATGATTTTTCAGGATCCGTTTGCCTCGCTCAATCCTTATATGCGCTTGCAGGCACAAGTGACCGAGCCAATGCGGAATTACGGCTTTGAAAACTGCGAAGACCGCGCAGCACAGCTGTTTGACCGCGTGGGATTACCGCGTGATTTCATGCGCCGCTTCCCGCACGAACTGTCGGGCGGGCAGCGCCAGCGGGTGGCAATCGCCCGCGCGCTGGCCGTCTCGCCGAGTCTGATCGTCGCTGACGAAGCGGTCTCGGCGCTGGATGTTTCTGTTCAGGCACAGGTGTTGAACCTCATGATGGAGCTCCAGGCGGATTTGGACTTGTCCTATTTGTTCATTAGTCATGACATGGCTGTGGTCGAGCGGGTGAGCCACCATGTCGCCGTCATGTACCTTGGTCGCATTGTCGAGATCGGACCACGTGCGGCAGTGTTCGAAAACCCGCAGCACGAATATACAAAGACGCTGATGCAGGCCGTTCCGATTGCCGACCCGGCGACACGGAAGCTGGATGGCGATCTCAATTTCAAGCCAATTCCGTCGCCAATTCATCCGCTGACATATCAGGCGGAGCCGTCACTCTATGAAACTGTCGGGCCGAACCATCGTGTTTTGGTCAGTGAGAATGGTTCTGTCGCAAAGTTTCGCTCTGCTGAAGATACGTATGCGACGTCCCCGCCCTATTGAGATTTTGCTTGCAGGCGGGGTTTTCGGCGCATTCTGCTGACGTTTTTGCCTTCGTGAGCGCTCAGAATGAGCTCACTGGGGACTCCCAGATGATCTCATTCTGAGGGGATGGGGGCCGCGGCTTAGGCCCATGGCATCAACGCATTGATGTCCTTGTCGAGATGGCCGTTGGCGAGCCTGATGAATAGATCGCGCAGGTAGGCGTAGGGTTCGACGCCGTTCATCTTGCAGGTGCCGATCAGGCTGGCGAAGCGCGCCCAAGAACGGCCGCCCTCGTCGTGGCCGGCAAAAAGCGCGTTACGGCGGTTCATGGCCGGGCTGCGGATGGCGTTCTCGACCAGGTTGGAGTTCATGTCGACATGGCCATCCTTGAGGGAGACCCGGAAGCCGTCCTGGCGCCGAAGCATATATGAGAGCGCTACGCCGAGGTCGGATTTGCGCGAGATGCGTGCGGCCTGGGCGGCCAACCAGGCGAAGAACTGATCCACCAGAGGGCGAGACAATTCCTGGCGGACGGCCTGGCGCTGATCAGGCGCGGAGCCACGGATGCTGTCCTCGACCTTGTAGAGCGCGGCGATGCGCATCAGATCGCGCATCTCGATGTCATTAATGCGCGAGACTTCCGTCCAAGGGATGCGCCGACCATCGGCATCAAGGACAAATACATCCGAATAGTCGCCAGTCCGGGTAACAGGCGCTGCTCCGGCATGCAGCGTTTCCAGCTGGGTGTTGCGCACGCAAAGTATGGCCACGATCCTGGCCAGCTTCGCCGCCATGCGTTTTTCATCGTCCTCGTTCATTGCCCCAGAATAGCTGCACCCCGTCGTCTGCACCCCGATTCAGAACGGCGGTTCCAACTAATCGGCCTGCCGACAGGCCCGCGCCTGTTCTCGCATGACCACATAATCGGCCATCATCTCGACGACGACCGATACATCTGGCAGCACAGCCAATTCCTCGGCTGCCTGCGCTTGGAATTCTGCGCTGTACTCGACCACTGGATGACATGCCGCCACGCCACCCGGTTCAAAACCCACCGTCGCGCAGCCGGTCAACCAGCTCGCCACGATCACGAGGACGGCGAACCGCCGCCTCCAGCATCCGGCGTTGGATTTCATTGGTCTTCTCCCTGGTTTCAAGGCGTTCCGCCAAGCGACCAACG
>Ga0307966_1004670_pt1 | contig 10198 bp, 7 predicted proteins | sample OrgLakmetagen646_FD_203141 | JGI IMG/M metagenome (GOLD analysis project Ga0307966, IMG submission 203141) | Saline water microbial communities from Organic Lake, Antarctica - #646 | ecosystem: Environmental > Aquatic > Non-marine Saline and Alkaline > Saline | place: Antarctica: Organic Lake... | reverse complement strand
CCCTTTTCTCCATGGTAGGCGCCAATTCCACTTTCGCCAACACCTCCGAAAGGCAAGTGACTATTGGTGATGTGCATTAACGCATCATTTACAGCACCTCCTCCAAAAGAAATTTCAGTTAATAGCTTCTTCTTTATCTTTTTATCTTTTGTAAAGACATAACAGGACAAGGGCTTTGGTCTTGATTTAACTAACTGAATGGCCTCATTTACATCTTCATAGTCAATTACAGGAAGAACAGGCCCAAAAATCTCGTCCTGCATAACCTTATCTTCAAAAGTGATATCCTTTAAGATTGTAGGTTCAATATATCTTGAGGAAAGGTCATGAACTCCACCACAAAACACCTTTTGTACATCAATCATGTCAACCAGTCGCCTGGTATTCTTCTCGTCAATTATTTGAACATAATTCCCATTGTCGAAAAATAAATGTGATTTTTCAATTTCCAATTTGGCCAGCTCAAGAAACTTGTCTTTTACCGTTTTATGAACAAATACGTAGTCCGGAGCAATACAGGTCTGGCCTGCGTTCAGAAATTTTGCCCAGATAAGTCGTTTTACGGAGACTTCAAGATCACAGTTTTCCGTGATAAAAGCCGGACTTTTCCCTCCTAATTCGAGCGTCACAGGCGTTAGATGTTTGGCTGCCGCTTGATAAATAATTTTCCCTACCGGTACGCTTCCTGTAAAGAAGATTTTATCAAATTTCTGCTCGAGTAAAGCAGTGGTCTCAGGAATTCCTCCTTCAACAACCGTAAAATAATTGGCCTCAAAATTTTCGGAAATAATCTTAGCCATGGTGTGACTTGTATTTGCAGGCAATTCACTGGGCTTCAACACAACTGTATTTCCGGCAGCCAAAGCAGCTACGATTGGAGCCAAAGACAATTGATAGGGATAGTTCCAGGCACCAATAATCAGAGATACGCCAAGCGGCTCTGCCAGCACATAGCTTTTAGCCGGGAAATTAATAAAATTAGTGCCTACCCGTTTTGCTTTCGACCAACGCTTAACTTTTTTTATAGCATCTTGGATATCATGGTACAGCAAGCCAAGTTCGCTCAAGTAGTTTTCAAAGGCTGACTTCTTAAAATCTGCGTAAATTGCCTCATTTAGAAGCGGTTCATTTTCCTTCAAAACCCTATAGAATTTTTTAAGTTGATGAATCCTGAAGTCAACATTTTTTGTTGTATTCGTGTTAAAGAATGTCCTTTGGTCGTCTACAATATTCTTCATAGTTATAATAATTACTGCCAACGGGTTGCCTGTAGCTTTAGGCGATTTCCAATAACCAAGTCGCAAAGCCTGACCTGCTTTTCTCTCTACCCCTATTCAATATCTCTTGTTCCAATGGGTTTTAGATGTTTTTTATCATAACCTTTAAAAAAATAGGGATAATTGTCCCATGGTGATAACCCCTCCATTCTGGGATCTTTTGTCTCCCTTAAGTAGGCAAATAACTCGGTTTGTAATTCTACGCACAAATTAGAATACTCAGGCGCTGATGCCAGGTTAACCAACTGAAATGGATCGTCTTTTATATTGAATAATTCTGTTGGAGGGTGTTTGGCAACTGATAAGTCATAATAATAGTTAACCAAAGAATCCTCTATGTTCGCAATTATATATTCACGTGTGGGTCCGGCGTCAATATCTCCGTAGTATCCTTGATGGGGAGATAAAAAATCAGGATCACCGGAAGGCCACCTGTCGGGTTCAAAGTTTACAAGAAACACCCAATCACCCTTGCGGATGGTTCTGATGGGGTATGGCATTCCATCAGGGCGGCAATAAGTATGACGTTCAAGTGCTGTAAATACCCTGTTTCTTGTTGAATCAATCTGGCCACTTTTATTAGCAAGCATTATGTCCAGAAAACTATTTCCTGTAATGTCATCGGGGACATCTATTCCTGCTGCTTCCAGCAAGGTCGGCGCAAAATCCGTAAAACTAATAAAATCCTCAATGGTCAGCCCTGCTTCTATTTTATTTCCCCACATGATGGCCAAAGGCAAATGTGTGCCGTAATCGTAGCTGGTAGCTTTGGCACGGGGGAAAGGCATTCCATTATCAGCTGTTGTTATTATAATCGTATTATCAAGTTCTCCTGCTTCTTCCAGCATTTTGATCATGCGCCCTAAGTGAGTATCGAACCATTCAATTTCATAATAATAATCAGCAATATCGCTGCGTACCACCTCTGTATTTGGTAAAAATTCGGGTACCTGAATTTTCGAAATATCCTTACCTGATTTTTCCCCGATACCTTGACTGTAATCTCTGTGAGGCTCTGACCCTCCATACCAAAAAAAGAAAGGTTTTTGTTTGTCTCTTTTGGAAAAAAATTCTTTGAAATTACCTGCGTAATCATTGTTGGAAATACCTTCGGGAGCATCCATCCTCCTATTATTGTAGCCCCGGGCAATAGGTTGGCTATGGTAAGGCGCTTCTTTATTGGCAGGTGAATATCCTTTTCCGGTATACCCGGTTACATAACCATTCTGTTCCAATAACTGTGGAAATGTAATGTATTTTTTTCGTAAACCTCCGAAGAGCAAGCCTCCCTCTTCAAGTTCCCATATGTTTTTACCGGTTAAAATAGAAGCCCTCGATGGGGCACAAGAAGATGCATTGCAATAAGCGTTTTGAAAAAAAATTCCACTCCTTGCAATTCTGTCAAAATTAGGCGTATTAATTTCATTTGTGCCTTGAAAAGAGGTGTGGATGTAAGATTGGTCATCTGAAATACAAAACAATATATTTGGCCTCTTCTTAGTATTAGGCTTACAGCTTATGCAGGCTAAAATAAATACTAGAATAAACATAAGAGAAAAAGAGGAGCTCTTTCTAAATGCAGCTTGTGGATAAGTATACCAATATTTCATTTTTAAAATCAGTTATTTTTAAACCAGAAATTTGCAAAAGGCCTTCAATTACATGATCAAAGCGCTATTGAATATATATCCCACTTTGGTTTTTACAGTGCAAAATACACGGCAGATCGATCGCCATTTCCACTAAAAGCCGGTATAAACGAAGCAGCTATGTCTTCCATAGTTTACATTTACCAATGGCATCCATCTTTTTATTATTCATTTTAGGTTTTATTGTACCCTTTTTAATAAATTCCTGCGTACCTGATGCCTGTCAATCGGTGCACATTATAGTCTATAGTGGAAAGGTCATTAAAGTTGAACGCTTTAACATCATTATGTCCACAAGATCTTGCGATCACTGTTATCAAATCATTGGCGGCTGTAAAAAAATTGTAAAGTTGTTTTGCGGAAGACTCAATAATTAAACGACTTCTCAAATTTTCTTTTTGTGTCGCTATTCCGACCGGACAATTATTAGACCCACAAGCTCTCATCCCTAAACATCCTATGGCTTGCAAGGCTGAATTTGAAACTGCAATTGCATCAGCACCGAGCATTAAGGCTTTTGCAAAATCTTCGGGCAGCCTTAATCCCCCGGTAATAATTAAGGTAATGTCCTTTCTGTTAATAGCATCTAAGTGTTTTCTGGCCCTTGCCAAAGCAGCAATAGTCGGTACATTAATATTGTCTCTTAGTATGGTTGGTGCAGATCCTGTTCCCCCTCCTCTACCATCAAGAATGATGTAATCTACGCCAACCTCTAATGCAAAGTCGATATCAGCCTCTATATGGCTGGCAGCAATTTTAAACCCGATAGGTATGCCTCCAGTCTTTTCACGTACTTTTTCTGCAAAGGCTTTAAAATCATTTGCGGTAAATAAATCTGGAAATGCTGCTGGAGAAATGGCTGTTTCACCTTCTTTTAATCCCCTAACATCTGCAATTTCCTTCGTCACTTTATGTCCGGGTAAGTGTCCCCCTGTTCCGGTTTTTGCACCCTGGCCACCTTTAAAATGGAAAGCCTGTGCTTTCTTTACTTTTTCCCAGGAAAAGCCAAATTTACCAGAAGCCAATTCGTAGAAGTATTTAGAATTGCTGGCCTGTTCTTCAGGAAGCATTCCTCCTTCACCACTACAAATACCTGTTCCAGCCATTTCAGCACCTTTGCTCAATGCTATTTTAGCCTCTTTTGATAAAGCACCAAAGCTCATGTCAGAAACGAATACAGGGATGTCCAATGTTAAAGGCATTTTTGCATTGCCACCAATCACTACTTTAGTCATTACGTTTTCCTCATCCAGCAATGGCCTTTTCGCCAATTGAGCTGGCAGAAATTGAATATTCTCCCACTTGGGTAACAAGTTCCTGTCTACCCCCATGGAAGCCGAGGGACCGTGATGGCCAAAGTTTTTAAGACCATTTTTAGCCAATTCCTTGATGTAGCCTGTAAAAGGTTCGGTTTCTTCAGGGTGAGTATCTGCGTATTGCCCTAAATATTCATCCCGGTTAAAAGGCTGTGGGTTTGTAATTTGGAATTGGTCAATTTCATTTTCATCAACCCAAACCCAATCATCTTTTACTTCAGAATAAAATTTATGTAAAACTTCCTTATTGTTGTATTCACTCACACCGGTATCCAAACGATAATCCCAGCCATGTACCCCGCAAATTAAATTGTCTCCTTCGATATGACCATCGGCCATTAAGGCACCACGATGCAGGCATCTACCGTATAAAACAGAAACATTATCCCCATATCTAATTAGTACTAAATCCAGACCATTCACTTGTTGACCGACTGGTGTTTTTTCCTCAAGCTTTGAGAAAGCAATTAGTTGTAGTTTTTTCATTGTTTTTATTTGTGTACAAGGTTATGCATAAATGGTGCATATTTTATGCTTTTTGTTTGCCCGGCATGGACATCTGGTATCTAAGATACCAAATATTCCTGAGGGTGAAAGCCTGTGCCGATTGGCACAATATCTCATATGTGCAAAGCACTTAAAGGCAGAAAGCCTTTCACGCATTAGCGGGAGTGATTTGTTATTAGAGTGGCAGTCCATAGTAAAAAATCGCAGAATATTTTTACTAATAAGTGAAATTGAATAGTAAAGAGGCCACTTAAGCCTGCCCAATGACCTATATTTATTAACGTTTGGTGTAAATCCTGATTTATCACAAAATCTGATTCCAGGTCTAATGGGAATTAGCAATCATTGCTGTATGATTATAGAACCTGATTTGGCTTCAGGAAAATAATTGAAAAATTAGGGCATACCCAAAATTTGGTAAAATCACACTTACTTGAACCCGAGTTAAGTAAGATGATTGGTGAGTATGCTGCCTGTTACATAATCATATTTATTTGACTTTAATTCATCCCCCATTTAAATGGTAGGTAATTTCATAATAGAAATAGATCGTCTATCTCTGCTCCTAATAATAATTGAAAAACTTTTGGATTCGTCCTGATTAATCAGTTTTGGGAACTCCACAATCAAAACGCCAGGATCGATGACCCTCAGTTGATGAAAAATGGAAGCTTCATAATTTTCAGGGGATATTTTACTGGTTTTCCCATCCGCTGTTTCAATGTATTTTTTCCCATAGGTAACCTGGACTTTTTCAGCATTAGGATATTCCGCTTGAATAAGCTCGATTTTTTTTCGTGACTTATAATATTTTCCATGAAAATATTCCTGGGTCATCAAAGATACGTTGTAAGAAGCCTTCTTTAAAAACGCCCCTTTTTCCGTCTCACGAACAGTAAACATGGCAAAATCTTCCGGTTGATAGTTGTTTAATTCCGCTACCTCTATTTCTATGTCATCAATGGTCAATGAGATATTTTTTGTGTTTTTCCATTGTTCGAAAACGTCTTCTTTAATTTCCTTTTTGTCAGGAGATTTTTCATATACAATGCTCGTTTTTATTTCAGGATAAGCTTGCTGCAATGCCACTAACTTCTCAAAAGCCAGCGCGTCGAAAAAAGGAAATTCAGTACCGGTATATCTCTCATCCTCATTCATTCCCAGGTAAGCACTACGAAGAGCATGAAGGTCCAGTTTGTTTATATCCACTTCGTATGGGTTTCCGTCTTTAAATGCCCTGGCCAGGATTTGCTCAAAATCATTGGACGATTGAAATTGCGGAGAATCCAATGGTCTGCTGGATGATAAAAACACCATCAAGAAACCCGTCATGACGACACTGATTGTTTTGAGCAGGTTGATTTTTAGCGATGAACTGGCTTTTCCCATCATGATTAGTCTACGTTTGGTGGAAGAAAAATTGAAGGGACTACTGATGGACATGTCAGCTTTATGTCCGGAGATTTTATTGAATAGAAGCCATTGGTAAAACGGCTTGTCCTGAAAAGTTGAATTAACTGCAGCGTCGGCTAAAAATTCATGATTGAGTTGAATCGCTTTTTTGTAAAGCAAAAAAAGTGGATTAAACCAAAAGATAATCCTTAAGGACTCCATAAGCAAAATGTCCCAACTGTGTTTTTGTCGGATATGGGCCAATTCATGAAATAGGATCTCTTTTTCAATTAAATTGTCCTGGAAAGAATCTTTTTCAACAAAGAGAAAGTGCAAAAAGGTAAAGGGAAGGGTTTTATGGGGTAGTAACACATAGGTGCAATCCTTTTCCTTTAGGGTCAAATTGTTTCGGATTAACTTCATTAGATGTACAAACTGGAGAATAAACCGGGTTAAAAATAGGATCATGCCAAGCAAATAAATGCCCACTAAGATAGTGGTCCAATTGATAGGAGATATCGTCTGGCTTTGCGGTGAAGTTTCCATTTCGCCTTTCACTGAAGCAGGCTGAGTGAAGGTGATTTCCGGCTGGCCTTCTGCTTCCTTCAGGGTGGCAGATAACGGTTCAGAGAATACATTTCCCTTGATTTGGAAGCCAACTGGTACCGAAAGAAATGGTACTGTGAGGGAAAAGAAGATAGCAAATAGCAGAAAAAACCGATTGAAGCTGAACATACTTTCTTTGGCCAAAAAGGCGTGGTAAAAAGCATAAAAGATAACCAGGGCAATACTTACCTTAACGATAAACACGATCATGGCTTTTGGGATTTAATTTGTTCTTCGATTATTTTTTTCAATTCTTCCAATTCATTATTATCAAGCTCCGTTTCCTTTGCAAAAAAGGAGGCAAATTGGGCAGGAGAATCATTGAAGAATTTTTTGATCATTACATTTACCTTACTGGAGAAATAGTCGTTCTTCTCTATTAGGGGCATATATTTCCGGGAGTTGCCATACAGCTTAAAGTGGATGGCTCCTTTTTCCTGGAGTCTTTTTAGCAGAGTGGCAACCGTTGTATTTGCGGGTTTGGGGTCTGGATAGGATTCCAGGATGTCCTTCATAAAGGCGTTCCCTTTTTCCCAAATCAGATTCATTAGTTGCTCTTCAGCGTTTGAAAGGTTCATGTTCTATTTTTATAGATACTACTCTACAAATATAGAACAAAAGTTAAGTAAAAAAAATCAATTGAAGAAAATCGTGTTATTCGGTGCCAGTGGTTTGAAATGGGAAATTGTCCGGCAACCCAGGCTGACAGAAGTTGAGAATTTTTGTTGACTTTAGATTATTTTGAGATCAGTTGGTTAAGCTATTGGAAATTGGCAGCATTAAATGATTTATTTCAACCAGGATGCTACCAATCAGAAAAAGTAAGGTCATATAGCTGAGTTCCGTAGGGTAACCAAAAAAAATTCCTCTAACTAGTACGTCAAAGTATTGTACCCATTTGCTTGTAATTGCAGCATCCGTACCGAGGCTGTCGGGGTAACATTGAGACCTTCAAAAAGCGTCTCTTCCGCTACGCCTAATTTTTCCATGGCGACGCTGCATACGCTTACCCTGACTTTTCCCTTATATTTTTGAAAAAACGCTTCCAATTCAGATTTTTTTTCCAATTGGGTAACCACCTTACCTTTGACCACAATCTCGTAATCCTCTATTAAAACACCGTTTTCGATAAGCAAATCATACATACTTAATACCCCCCTAAAATGCCTTTCAGTAGTAAGAACAAAAGCATATTTAGGTGTTTTTTGTAAATCTATAATAGCTTGTTGGTCTAATTTTTTTTGACCGTGGGCTACTGTAACAGTAGCAGCCATTGCCATAATGATAAATAGGGTTCTAAAAATATTGCTCATGAATTCTATTGTTAAGTACATATTGATTTATCTAAAAATACAAAATTAAATTACCATTCCTTAGTTAGGAAAAAAACTATAACACAGTATTTTACCTTTGAATTGAACCGTCTACTCGATTGGCTTTAGTTTTTTGCAAATTCTATTAAGGGTTTAATGTTACCATTATCAGCTTCTCTCAGCGTATTAATGTACTCTGTTCTTTTTTCGTTCGCTCTGACCATATTAGATTGATGCCAAGAAAATATTTTTTTTTCGAATATTGATTCTATAATAATGTCAGCCATCAGTCTGGAATGCCTTCCGTTACCGTTTGGAAAACAGTGAATAGAGACTATTCTGTGTTTGAATCTAATAGCAATTTCGTCTGGTGAATAAGTATTATTTTCAATCCAATATTTTGTATCGTCCAGCAAGTTTCTCAATTCAAGTCCAATTTGTGTCCAGGTTATTCCAATGTTCTTTTCTGACCTTCTAAATTCACCAGCCCATTTCCATACATCACCATACATTCTTTTGTGTAAGCCTTTTACAAACTTTTCGGTCAAAATTTTATCCGCTTTCAAATTAGCTCTAATAGTCCATTCTAAGGCTTTTTCAATGTTTAACTGTTCAAATTCATCTAGTTCTCCTTGAGTTGTAATCGACTTAATTTTCAGACCTTCCTTTTCACCTTCATCTAAAGGGGTTTGTCCTTCTTCATATTTTAGTTCTAATCCCATAAAGATTTTCTCACTTCTCTTTTTATTTCGTTTGCTAGGTCCTTAATCGTATTATTAATCTTTTTATCTCCAATTCCTTGGTTCTCTAATTTCATATTTTGATTTGTTCTCAGAACAATTTTTCGCGCCAATTTTTCCGATTCTAGGCTAATTAACTTTTCAATGGACCCATCATTGGGAACAAATCCGTATACAAATTTCATATTCAGAGCCTGGCCTACATCTTTTAATTTATTAACTGTTATTTGACCTGAAGCCTCTCTTTCTTCAATCTTTTGTATTGCCCCTTTAGACATACCAAGTTTGGTGCCCAATTGGTCCCGAGTCATATTGAGTGTGGTCCGAATTGTGTTTAACCATCCTTTTGTTGGGACCAGCACCATTGCAGAGTCTTGAAACTTCAATAATTTCTGATCTAGTTGTTCAATTAGAAGTTGTTTTTTATTTCTCATTTTTTTCTTTGATCCATACGTATATGTATAATTAATTCTTCAAAAGAATACAAATATGTATGAAAAAACAAATAAAAAATACATATACGTATTCTTTTCAAAATAAAAGCATACGTATTACTATGCTTTTGGATGCTAATTTGGGTTTAATATAATTAAAGCCAACGTTTATAGGCGCAGTTTTTTTTGCCAATATCACCCTATTTTGTTGGCTTGGCGCGGTTTTATTTCCTTTTATATTTTTATATCCATGTCCTCATTTTCAAATTTAGCACTATCCGCCAAATGACCTATATTTATTGTAGTGTGCTGCCCTTTATTTTGCAATCAAACACCCAATTTTACATTTTCTTTGGTCGCCCTTTTTTAGGTTTTCAATATGCGGTATCAATGATTCGTTATCAAGAAAAAATCAACGCCATGCATTATCGGGTATTGAAAAATTCCATATCGTATATTATTCTTTAATCCTTGGGTTAAATTTCATGGCAATAGGCTTTTAGATCCTTGAACTTGCCTTATCTGGAAAGAATATGATGGAATTCCAAGACCTCGGCAAAAAAGTAACGTTAGGAAGCTAACTCTCGGGTAAGACGCCGTATTTCAAAGGTTTAAACCTAAATATATTAATTTTATAGTTTATTAAACCAGTCATTTTTAAAAAGAGTTAGATAGAATTCCAGGACCTCGGAAAAAGTAACGTTAGGTAGCTAACTCCCGGGTAAAGTACAGTATTTAAGCGATTTAAAGATAGCTTTAAACCATTCATAAAATCAAAGAGGTGGATGGAATCAGGCTTATTAATAGAAAGATGAAAATTTTAATTTTGCCCGGCAAAGGTTTTTTTAGCCTCTTCATTTCTTTTCCCCCTGAGTTGCTTTGCTTCAGGGCAGGTTAGATGAAAAGAAACGAAGCAAAGAAAAATCAAGCCAGCAGAAAACTCCTCCCCACGTGGCCGGTCGCC
>Ga0307966_1004669_pt1 | contig 10198 bp, 10 predicted proteins | sample OrgLakmetagen646_FD_203141 | JGI IMG/M metagenome (GOLD analysis project Ga0307966, IMG submission 203141) | Saline water microbial communities from Organic Lake, Antarctica - #646 | ecosystem: Environmental > Aquatic > Non-marine Saline and Alkaline > Saline | place: Antarctica: Organic Lake... | reverse complement strand
GTGGGCTGGCGCGCGACGCCGGTCTCGCACTCGACGGGCGTGGCGCGATCGTGGTGGACGACCGGCAGCGCACCTCCGACCCGCACATCTGGGCCGTGGGCGACGTCACCTCGACCACCCACGCCGTGACCGGGGTGAGCGGCCCCACACCCCTGGCCGGCCCGGCGAACCGCCAGGGCAGGAGAGCCGCCGAGGCGATCTTCGGGGTGGCCACACCCGCATCCCCCGTACTGGGCACCGCCGTGGTGCGCGTGTTCGGCCTTACGGCAGCGCTGACCGGAGCCAATGCCCGCCAACTGGACGCCGCGGGCATTGACCACACTGAGATTCACCTGCACGCGGGTCACCACGCCGGCTACTTCCCCGGCGCGTCCCCCGTGCATATGGTGGTCTCCTTTGCCCCCGACGGTCGCCTGCTGGGGGCCCAGGCGGTGGGCACCGATGGCGTGGACAAGCGCATCGACGTGCTCGCCACCGCCCTGCGAGCGGGGTTTGGCGCGGACGACCTGGCCGAACTCGAACTCGCCTACGCTCCGCCCTATGGCTCCGCCAAGGACCCCGTGAACATGGCCGGGTTCATGATGCAGAACGTGGTCGCCGGCACGCTGTCGCTGTGGCACCCCAAGGATCTGGAATGGGCGCGCCGCGAGAGCCTCATCCTGGATGTGCGGTCGGTGCGGGAGTACGCCAGCGGCCACCTGCCGGAGGCGATCAACATCCCCCACACCGAGGTCCGTGACCAGCTTGACCGTATCCGTGCACTCGCGAATGGACGCCCGGTGCGGGTGCATTGCGCCTCGGGCTTCCGCTCCTATCTGGCCCACCGCATTCTGGCGCAAGAGGGCTTTGACTCGGCGAACCTGTCGGGCGGGATGATGACGCTACGCACCGCCGTCCCGGACCTTGAACTCACTACCCAGGAGTCACTTGCCGCCGCCGTCGCTCCTTAAGCGAAGTCGACGGGCACCTTCACCGTGTCCAGCACACCGTCTGGCGTGAGGGACGCAGCTAACCGCACACGCCAGCGCTCGTCGTCCACGTCGGGGAAGTCCTCGCGCACATGACCGCCGCGCGTCTCCTCACGCGCCAGGGCCACGTCCGTCAGCACCGAGGCGACCGTGAGGACGTTGGAGGCCTCCCACTCGGCGACCTGCGGCACCGAGGCCTGGGCCTGATCAGTGCGGAAGCGCTCGCGCAGTTGAGCAAGCCGTGCACCGGCCTCGCTCAGCCCCTGGGCGTGACGCACTGGCCCCGCACCGTCATGCGCCAGGCCCTGCAGATGATGGAGCTTGGTCGCGGGCACCAATGAGGTGGGGCCGCTGCGCTCCACCGGGTCCAGCTGCCGCACCACCCCCTGCTCGACCACATCGGCCGCGTCGGCTGCGGCTCGCGAGGCGAACACCAGGCCCTCCAGCAGCGAGTTCGAGGCGAGGCGGTTGGCGCCGTGCACCCCCGTGCAGGCCGCCTCGCCAATCGCATACAGCCCCTGCTGGGTGGACCGGCCGCGCAGGTCGGTGATGATGCCGCCAGAATGATAGTGCTGCGCCGGCGCCACCGGGATCAAGTCCACCGCCATGTCGATGCCGCGTTCGGCCAGCCGTTCATGGATGGTCGGGAAGCGCTCACGCACAAAGGTCGCGCCCAGGTGACGGCAGTCCAAGAAGACGTTGTCTGACCCCTCGTCGCGCATCTGCGCGACAATCGCCTTGCTCACCACGTCGCGGGGCGCCAATTCCGCCATGGGGTGGCGTCCCACCATGAAGCGCTCGCCCGCGGAGTTCAGGAGATACGCCCCTTCGCCACGCACCGCCTCGGAGATCAGTGGCAACTGGCCGCGCGCCGCCGCGCCCTGCCACAGGACGGTGGGGTGGAACTGCACGAACTCCAGATCCGCCACCGCTGCGCCAGCGCGCAATCCCGCCGCTAGCCCATCGCCCGTGGCCGAGTCCGGGTTGGTGGATGAGCGGAACACCTGGCCGATGCCGCCGGTCGCCATCACTACGGCCTTGGCCAGGGCGGCGCCCAATCCATCGCGGGTTCCCGCGCCGATGATGTGCATCGTCACGCCGCACACGGGGCCGGGGCGCCCGTCAGCGTCCGGGGCGCCCGTCAGCAGGTCCACCACCATGGCGTGCTCGATCACCTCGATGCCGGGGTCGTTCTTGACGGCATCCAGCTGCGCGATGAGCGCGCGGGAGATCTCCGCCCCCGTAGCGTCGCCACCCGCGTGGGCGATGCGGTCGCGGTGGTGGCCGCCTTCTCGCGTGAGCGTCATGTCACCGTTGGGCTCGGTGTCGAAGCGGGCGCCGCGGGCCACCAGCTCGCGCACCCGTTCGGGCCCCTCCGTCACCAGCGCCTCCACTGCCGCTTCAGAGCACAGTCCCACACCCGCCACCAAGGTGTCATGCAGGTGCTCGTCCGCCGTGTCCTCGGGGTGCAGCACCGCAGCGATACCGCCCTGCGCCCACACCGTGGAGCCGGAGGCCAGCACGCCTTTGGACACCACCAGCACGCGATCCACCTTGGAGCGCAGTTCCAGTGCAGTGGTCAGGCCCGCAATGCCGGAGCCCACCACAATCACGTCCGCCTGGGTGGTCCAACCGGGGGTCGGGGCGGTCAGTCGACGCGCGAAGGGCACATCCGTCATGACCCCAACCTATCGGCACCCTCGGGCCGCACTGGTCAATGCCGGTACGCCTGCCATCCCTCGGTGCGGAACTGGTGGATCGTCAGGCCGGAGGACTCCAGGCCGGAACCCTCGGGCACGGACCCGGGTTCGTCGCATTCCTGGACGATGCGGTTGTCGCCATCCACGAACACCACCTTGGGCTCATAGCGGCGTGCCTCGTCGTCACTCAGGCTCGCGTACCCGATCACAATGACCAGATCCCCCGGCTGCACCAAGTGGGCGGCAGCGCCGTTGATGCACACCTGACCGCTGTCCGGCTCTCCCGGGATCGCGTACGTGGTGAGTCGGTTGCCGTTGGTGACATCCACGATGTCCACTTTTTGTCCCGGCAGGATGTCCGCATGCTCCATCAGCGTCGCGTCAAGGGTCACCGAACCCACGTAATGCAGGTCGGACTGGGTGACCGTGGCGCGGTGGATCTTGGAGATCATCATGGTGCGTTGCAGGGAAGTGAACGCCATCATCATCCTCCTATGTGGGTGGTCACGTTGTCGATCAGCCTGGTCTGCCCCACGTGTGCGGCGACGGCGATCACTACTTCTCCACGGTAGTCGCTGTCGACGGCCTGCGCGGACACCGGGTCGAGCGCTGCGAAATAGTTCACGGCAATGTCGGAATGCTCGGCCAGCACCGCACTGCCCGCCGCGAGCGTGGCGGTGACATCGGCGCCCTGCTGGGCGTTCGCCTCGGCCGCCTGCAATGCCTCGAACAGACTCAGCGCCTGCCTGCGGTCCTCCGCCGTGAGGTGCACGTTGCGGCTCGAGCGCGCCAGCCCGTCTCCATCGCGCACCGTGGGTGCGCCGACCACCTCGACCGACAGATTCAGATCCCTCACCATGGTGCGCACCGCGATCAGCTGTTGGGCATCCTTGTGGCCGAACACCGCCACGTCGGGCTGGGTCAGGTTCAGCAGCTTCGCCACGATCGTCAGCATGCCATCGAAGTGGCCGGGCCTGTGCTCACCCTCGAAGACCTCGCCCAGTCGCCCCGCGCTCACCGTCACCAAGGGGTCGCCGCCGGGGTAGACATCCTCGACCTCGGGGGCGTAGACCACGTCCACCCCCTCGGGCTCGAGCAGCGCGCAGTCGGCGTGCAGGTCGCGCGGGTAGCGCTCCAGGTCCTCCGGGTCGTCGAATTGCAGTGGGTTGACGAAGATGGTCACCACCACCTGATCCGCGACCTCGCGCGCCTGACGCACCAAGGCCAGATGCCCCTCGTGGAGCGCACCCATGGTCATCACCACGGCGCGCGTGCCGGCGCGCGACAGCGCCGCCAACTCCGCTGCTGTGGTCACCACCTGCATGTGTCCGTCACCGCCTCCTGTCAGTCCTCGCCCAGCGCGGCAATGATCCCGGCGTACTGCGCGGGGCCAATGCGCCCGCCGGACAGCGCCAAATCCGCCGTGGCCCGCGCCATCGCACGGTAGGCCACCAGTGACTCCGGCTGATCACCCAGGCTGGCCACGTGCGCCGCGATGGTGCCCGCGTCACCGCGCACCACCGGCCCCGTCAACGTCGACACCGCCCCCGGTGCTTCCCGCAGCGCCCCTTCGAGTGAGGCGTGCACCAAAGGCCCGAGCACGCGACCCGGCTCTTCCACACCGATGCGGGCCAGCATGGCCGATGCTTGAGCCAGGGCCGTCACCACATGGTTGGCGCCATGCACCAAGGCCGCGTGATACATGGGGCGATCGGCATTGGCGATCTCGATGGGCTCGCCTCCCATTTCCACGACGAGCGCCTGCGCGATGGGCAGCATGGGCGCAGCGGCCGTGACGGCGAACACGGCATCGGCCATCCGAGCGCGATCCAGGCTGGTGCCCGTGAAGGTCATAGCCGGATGAATCGCCAGCGGCAGCGCGCCGTGCTCCGCGGCGGCCTGGAGCACCTCAGTGCCAAAACGACCCGACACGTGTACGACGATCTGCCCGGCGCGCCACGCACCCACCCCCGCGAGGCCTCGCACCAGTTCCTCCACGGCGTCATCGGGCACCGTCAACAGCACCAGATCCGCGCCACGCACCACGGACTCGGGGTCCAGATGCGCCACCCCCGGCAACAGGGTGTCGATGCGATTCACGCTCGCGTCCGACACTCCAGAAGCCCCCACCACCTCATGGTCCACGTCGCGCAGCGCAGCGCCCAGCACGGCGCCCACGCGTCCGGCACCGACGACGCCCACGCGCAGACGGCCGGGCTTCACTGCGGCCTACTCTTCACGCAAGCCCACCGCCGCCATCCACTGCTCCGGCGTCTGCCGCTTGCGGCCATCGCGGGCACGCTGCGCCTGCGCTTCGAGGAACTCGACCGCCTGGTTCAGGTCCATGTTCTCCACGATGGGAACCACGGGACCATGGGTGGAGTGCACGTGGATCGAGGCGATCTTCAGCAACCGCTGAATGGGACCCTGCTTGAGAGACAGCGACTGGGTGCGCTCATGCGGCACCACCATCACCTGCTTGATCAGCCACCCGTGACGGATCAGCAGCGCCTTGTCGGTGGCGCGCACGCCACGGAAGCGCCACTGGAACAGTTCATAGACCATGGACCGGCGCGGCACCGGGATGAAGCCGCCATCGTCACCCTGGCCCGACATTGCCGCAGAGATGGTGCCAGCCGGATCCGGGTCCCCCATGTCAGGCAGCACCAACCACAGCGCCGTGAGCGCATCCTGGTGCGTGCCCACCGGCAACAGCGTGGACACCTCGGCAGTGTCGTCCTGATAGCCGGCCACGTTGATGGTGATCTTCCACCAGTCCTTGCTGCGCCACAGCAGCGACTGCTTGAGGCGCACCGCCTGCACCCTGCCCGGCGGCACCGTCTGGCGGCGCGTCTCCACCAGGCCATGCTTGAGGCGAATGCCATCCTGCGAGATCGACGCCTGGAATCCATACGACGCATTCAGCTGAGTCCACGCGGCGCCCACGATACCGATCAGCGCCGTGAGCGTGGTGATGAGCCCACCGCCCAGGGCGCTAGCCACAATCTGGTCGAAGGTGACCCCGAACACCAGAATGGCCACGGCGACCAGCACGGGCAGGCTCACCAGGATGATGAAGGTCCACGAGCGGATCATCGCGTGGATCAGGCGGCCGGTGGGGACGTCGTACATGTCCTTGTGTGGCGCCGCGGGTGTGGCGGGCTGGCCTTCCGGGACCCCGCGCACCACCTCGCGCAAGGAGGGGTCTGGTGCGCTGTGGTGAGCGCTGGTGACCTGGTCTGGCGAGGTGCCCATGGCATCGGCCGCCTCCGCGATGATGTCCGCGTCCGCTGCCACCGGCGCCGAATGGCCCGCCGCGAGCACCAAGATCTCATTGCGCAACGCATCGGCATCACCCGAGCGCAGGAACGCGATCTCCGTCGCCGATCCCTCGCCCCCCGCCACTTCAATGCGCAGCTTGGCGAACCCGAAGATACGCCCCAGCAGCGGCTGCACCACGTCCACGGCCTGCAGTCGGTTGAGTCGCGCCTGCTTGTGCTGGCGGGACAGCACACCGCTGCGCTGATACACCGCATCGTCCCCGATGTGGTACTCGGTGAAGTACCAGAACAGGTACGAGAATCCGACCACGATGGCGGCCAGCACAATGCCGGCGCCCACAAAGATCAGCGGATGAATCGTGAAGCCCTCGGGCACATCCGGCACATCGTCCCCCGCACTCACCCAATCAGGGCCAGACGTGTAGAACCAGATACCACCGACCACGGCGAACACGGGCCACGCCCCCAGCAAGGGTGAGACCGGATGCACCCGCGTCCACTCACGCGGGGCACGGAAGACCTGCTGGCTCACAGGCCCGCCAACTGAGACTCGCCGCGTTCAGTCAGACGGTCACGCAAGCGCGCCGCCTCCTCGACCGGGACGCCCGCCAGGTGCGCATCCGTGCCCGGCGAGGCCGTGTGCAACTGCACCCTGGCAATCTTCAAGAGGCGCGCGAGCGGCCCCTGGTTCACCTCGACATACTGCATCCGGCCATAGGGCACCACCGTTACGCTGCGGAACAGCCGGCCGCGCTTGACGATCAGGTCATCGTCGCGCTCGGCCCAGGCGTGCGCCTTGACCTGCCACACGATCACCACCGACACCCACAGGGCCAGCAGCACCACTCCAACAGTGCCAAGCCAGAGCCACCGCGTCACCAGGATGGCCAGCACCACGGTGGCCGCAATGGGAATGGCGAAAGTGATCCATGCCGCAAGCAGGCGGGCAGGGATCAATCGAGTCGAGGCATGCGTCCATGCAGTGTCCTCAGGTGCGAACCAGGTCATGCTCACCAGTGTGCCACTGACGCGGCCTACACCGCTTCCGCCTGGGGGTCGTCATCGTCGTCACTGTCGCCATCGCTGCGACACCACCGCTCGGCCAGCATTCCGGCCGCCCACAGCACCAGACCGCCCGCAGCCGCCACCAGTGCCGCGATCGCGGCCTCCCGGCGTGGGGTGTGCCCCCACTGCACTGCCCATGCCAACGCGTAGCCACCGAACAGTCCACTCAACACCGCTCCACCTAGCGCACACGCCTGCGCGAACACCGCAATACGTGCGGCCTTGAGCGCACTCAATCCCGGGCGCTGACCCTTGACGTATTGGCGCACGCTCCACGCCCACACCAGCGCCATCGCCGCCGCACCCACACACACGGCAGCGACCGTCCATGGCACCTGGGTGGGGCTGGCCCCCGCCCCCATCCACGCCCGGGTGCCCGCCCAGGACAGCGCCAGCGATGTCGCCCACGTGAGGGCCAGCCGCCGCCAGGTCAGCGGTGTCACTTACGCCCCCGCCGCTCCACGGGCGTCAGCGGCGCCGCGTGCGGGCCACGGGTTCGCCACTACCTCAAGGCCCTCCGCGCCCACGCGACCGGCCAGGTCGGTGACCCGTCCCCCCGCAGGGCCAGGAAGGACAGCATCGGGCTCGATCGCCATCCATGGCGCCAGTACAAAGTTACGCAGGTGGGCGCGGGGGTGAGGCAACTCCAGATCTGCGCTGCGGCCCACGACATCCCCATACGCGATCACGTCGATGTCGATGGTGCGGGGACCGTTGGCCTCTGCTCGCTCGCGTCCGTAGACCATCTCGATGCCCTGGCAGGCGCCCAGCAGCTCGCGTGGCGCCAATGCGGTGTGGATGCGCACCACGGCATTCAGATAGTGATCCTGCGGTGGGCCGCCTGCCGGCGGCGTGCTCACCAGCGGCGAGGTTGTGCGCACCTCGATGCCCGTCACCCGGTGCAGGTCGTGGACCGCGCGCTCGAGGGTCTGCTCGACGTTCCCCACGTTCCCGCCCAGCGCCAGCAGTGCGGGAACCGGCTGGTCGGGGCGCGTGTCGAAGTCATCATGAGAGGTGCCGGCGGAGCCGGGGGCCAGCGGATCATCACTCATCCCCGCCGAGGAGCCGATGCGCTTGTCCGCCCACAGTCCGCCCGTGCGCAGATCCCGCCGGATGCGCACCTGAACGTCCTTGAACTCGACGTGCAGGGGGGCCTGCGGCTTGTGCACCACGACATCCACACAATGCACGCCATCCATGTCGAGCACGGCCTTGGCAATGTGCTCCGCCACGGTCTCGAGCAGCTGGGACGGGTCCCCCGCGAGGATCTCCGCCGCGCTGTCGGCAATCTGTGAGTAGTTGACGGTCTTGGTCAGGTCATCCCGAGCCGCCGCGCCACGCGTGCTGACATGCGCCACGACATCGGCGAGGAACACCTGTCCGGTCTCGCGTTCGGACTCCAGCACTCCATGGCGACCGTTGACGCGCACGCCCGTCACTGCGATCTGGTCGAGTTCGACTCCGTCTTTGACATAGGGCGTCACTGTGGGGCTCATGCACTCATCGTGGCCCGGCAACGGCGTTCTGCCAAGCTGACGCGACCGCAATCGCGTCACATGCCGCGCGCACGTCGTGCACACGCACCGCCCACGCACCCGCCGGCGAGGCCAGCGCGGTCACCGCTGTGGTGGCGTGCTCGCGCTCCGGCGGCGGTGGTGCCTCCTCGCCCTCGCGCGCGATCACGGCACCCAAGAAGCGCTTGCGGGAGGCACCGATCAGCACCCGGTGCCCTCCGGACCACGCGTCCATGTGTGCCAACAGCGGCCAGTTCGAATCCGTCACCTTGGCAAAGCCCAGCCCCGGATCCAGGATCAGGCGCTCGGGGGCCACGCCGGCGGAGGTCAGGGCCTCCACCCGGGCCGCGAGCTCGTCGCGCACCTCGGCCACCACGTCCGTGTAGCGATCGCGCTTGTCCATATGGGTGGAGTGCGCGCGCCAATGCATCGCCACGAAGTCCACCTCGAGTTCAGCCACGATGCGGGCCATGTCCGGATCCGCGAGGCCGCCGGACACGTCGTTGACAATGCGCGCGCCCGCGTCCATCGCAGCCCGCGCCGTGCGCGCCCGCATGGTGTCGATGCTGACGGTCACTCCCGCCGCCGTGAGCGCCTCCACCACGGGCAGCACGCGCTCGACCTCGACGCCCGGCTCCACGGGCTCAGCGCCCGGGCGTGTGGACTCGCCGCCCACGTCCACCACATCTGCGCCCTGCTCGGCGAGACGCAAGCCGTGGGTGATGGCAGCATCGGCCGTATTGAACAGCCCGCCGTCGCTGAAGGAATCCGGGGTGACGTTGAGGATGCCCCACACCTGGCAGCGGGCCTGTGCGGGGGCACGCGTGGTCTCACTGACCGCCATGGCGCTACCGGCCGGCGATCAGACTCATGGCCTCAGCACGCGTGGCGCCGTCGCGCATTACGCCCCGCACTGCCGAGGTCACCGTCCGGGAGCCCGGCTTGCGCACGCCGCGCATCGACATGCACAGGTGTTCGGCCTCCACCACCACCATGACGCCGCGCGCGCCCAGGTGGGTGACCAGAGCATCGGCCACCTGAGTAGTGAGCCGCTCTTGCACTTGCGGGCGGCGCGCGAAGAGATCCACCAGGCGGGCCACCTTGGACAGGCCCGTGATGCGGCCGTCCTCGCCCGGGATGTAGGCCACGTGGGCGACGCCGTGGAAGGGCACCAGGTGGTGCTCGCACATGGAGTACAACTCGATGTCCTTGACCAGGATCATCTCCTCGTGGCCCAACTCGAACACCGCCGACAGCACCTCGGCGGGGTCCTGATCGAGGCCTGCGAAGAACTCCTCGTAGGAGCGCGCCACCCGCGCCGGAGTGTCGCGCAGACCGTCGCGGTCGGGGTCCTCGCCAATGGCAGACAGAATCTCGCGCACGGCGGCCTCAACCCGGGGTCGGTCCACGCCAGCGACCTGCGCGTCCACGTCACGCGGCTCGCTCACATACGGGTCGTCGGTCATCGCGCCTCCTACGTGTCGGAGTCGGACGCGTTCGGCTTCTTGGTGGCCTTCTTGACCGTGGGCTTCTTGGCCCGCTGGGTCGCCGCGCCGATGCCCCGCAGGGAGGCCTTGGGCTTGCCCCAGTCGCCGCTAACCCAGCCCTTGCGCAGCGGGATGCGCTTGACCTTGGCGAAGATGGCTGCGAGCTCCTTCTCCCCCAGGGTC
>Ga0307966_1004664_pt1 | contig 10203 bp, 15 predicted proteins | sample OrgLakmetagen646_FD_203141 | JGI IMG/M metagenome (GOLD analysis project Ga0307966, IMG submission 203141) | Saline water microbial communities from Organic Lake, Antarctica - #646 | ecosystem: Environmental > Aquatic > Non-marine Saline and Alkaline > Saline | place: Antarctica: Organic Lake... | reverse complement strand
GCACTCAGAGCGCTCCAAGTGCGATCTAAGTATGCTTTGGAGTGCACTCTGGGGGTTTAACATGTGTGTCAAAGTATGTTGAAAGTGTGTTCAAAGTGCACTCAGAGCGCTCCAAGTGCGATCTAAGTATGCTTTGGAGTGCACTCTGGGGGTTTAACATGTGTGTCAAAGTGTGTTGAAAGTGTGTTCAAAGTGCACTCAGAGCGCTCCAAGTGCGATCTAAGTATGCTTTGGAGTGCACTCTGGGGGTTTATATTGTGTGTTGAAGTGTGTTGAAAGTGTGTTCAAAGTGCACTCAGAGCATTTTAACTGTGTTTTAAGTCTGTTTTGAGTGTGCTCAGTGTTCAAAGTGTGTTCAAAGTCTGTTTGGAGTGCACTCAGGGTATATTGTGTGTCAAAATGTGTTGAAAGTATGTTCAAAGTGCATTCAGAGTTACCATGAAAACCACAATATAGCCCTTTGTACGTTTAGGGTTCACCATATGATCCCTTGTACGCTTACACAACGGACTTGATACATCAAGACTGCACCATGCCCTCAATCGATAACCCATTGCACATCAAAGATGTGCAAACCTATAAAGGTTACTGCGGCAGGCGTCGCAAAAACAGCCCTGCCCACCAATGCATCAAACTTCTTGACATACCCACACCCACACCCACCCATACCCACACACCCACATCCACTGACATGAACATACAGCCACACACGCTCAAATACACCCATGCCCAAAACACCCACCCACATCCAAAGCAACACCCACACCTGCAAGTACTGCAGCCTGCTCTTCAAATTGTCATGCTCTCCTTGGAACTTGATATGCTTTTCTGCCTGCCGCACTTGGGCTCCCTCTAAATTCTCAGCCAGGGTCAGTGCCTCTTTCTTTGCCTTTTGCAAGGCTTCGATTTCTTCAGACAGCACGGTGATGCGGTCAGTGGCAAGGCCGGTATACATCTGACCTTGGGATGCCTGTGTGTGTGAGAGAGTGTGTGGATGTGTGTGTGTGTGTGAATGTGTGTGTGGTAGTGTGTATGTGTATGTGTGAATGTGCGTGTGTGAGTATGTGTGTGTGTGTGAGTGTGTGTGACTGTGTATGTGTGTGCGTGTGTATGTGCGTGCGTTTGTGTGCAAGTAGGCATGGTAAGTACTACTTGTGTTGAGGAGAACAATTGGAGCAGGCTTTAGCCCTCTTACAAAAAAGAAGATATGCTACTTTGGGGCCATGAGAAAGCCTGTGAATTATGATTTGAAACGAGCACATGCATAAAAATGTATTTCAGAGGTGCAAAGCACGCTGGGCTTGAAACACCAATATTTGACACGTAGTCATTCGTAAGGTCGACCTCTAACAACTTCTCACCCTGTTTACTCAAATGGATCCAATATTGCAGCTCACGCACACAACACACACCTGTGCGCTCACGTACACATACACACACGTGACACACGCACAACCATGCGTACACGCACACACAACACACACGTCCACGCACGCACCAGACGTGACGCCTCCTTGAGTTCTGCGTCTTGCATGCGCTGTTTAACGTCCCTGTCTGACCAGGCTGCATGCATGGCGTGCAGCTCATCCGACAGGCCACGCACTTGCTCAGTCAGGCGTACGTTATCCTGCACGCCAAAGGAAATGCGCAAATAATAGTGCCAAACATATGTCTGAATGGACTATGCTCGATTAATTGAAGCAGCTCGTCACACAGGCTCAGACAGGCCATGTTAAATGAGAGAGTTCTGTGTTCAACAGCAAGTGGTTGTACGTATCTGGCCATCCACCGAGAGTGATCAAACCAAAGGCCATGTTCAATTGGCAAGTGGCAGTTTGTATCGGCTCGCCACTCGTAAAGTAGGAGACAGCACATGAAATGATGGGTTTCTTAGCTACACAACTAGTAATCAATTCACGCAACGTCAATATCTGCAGCCTTGGCAATCCAACAAGAGCGATCAATTTAAAGGTCCACCTTATTATTCGATGCACCGACACAATGCTGCATCGCACGATATGTACAAATGGCACGACATTCAAATGGCAGCATGATGCACACATGGCAGCACGATGCACACATGGCAGCACAATGCACAAACGGCAGCACATTCAAATGGCAGCACGATGCACACATGACAGCACGATGTACACATGGCACAGCATTCAAATGGCAGCACGATGCACACATGGCAGCACGAAGTACACATGGCACGATGCACACATGGCAGCACGATGTTCACATGGCACGATGCACACATGGCAGCACGATGCACACATGGCAGCACGATGTTGACATGGCACGATGCACACATGGCAGCATGATGCACACATGGCAGCACGATGCACACATGGCAGCACGATGTACACATGGCAGCACGATGTACACATGGCAGCACGATGCACAAATGGCAGCACGATGTACACATGGCAGCACGATGTTCACATGGCACGATGCACACATGGCAGCACGATGCACACATGGCAGCACGATGCACACATGGCAGCACGATGTACACATGGCACGATGCACACATAGCAGCTCGATGCTGAATTGCACAATGCAAAATAAGTCATCACGGTGCCAAATTGCATAATGTATCTCCGTAAGAAGTTGTACTGTGGATTGAAATCCACGTTAACTAAGCAAAGGCCTTAAACAGCCTCACTCATCCTCTTTTATGTTACACATTAAACGTGTATGCACTATTGTAGTGTCTGTACCATATTTTTGGCAGCGCACCCCTATCAGATATGATACACCCTTCTAAGCCATTCACACACACACATTAACACACACATAACAACACACACACCCCAAACCTGCAACCTTGTACGCACCGCAGTGAGCTGCTCGTTTTTGTCAGTGAGCTGCTCATTTAAGGCAGTGGTCTTGTTGGCCAGACCCGTCTCCAAGGTGTGCTTGGCCAGCAACCTGAGAAGGGTAGGTAGTGGTATGTCTAGGGCCAGCCAATATAGTACGCATAGGGTTAGTTAGCAATAGTATGTGCAGGGTGAGCCAATATAGTATGCATAGGGTTAGCCATAGTATGTGCAGGGTGAGCCATAGTATGTATAGGGCCAGCCAATAAAGTACGCATAGGGTTAGCCATAGTATGTTTAGGTTCGCCAATAGTATGTGCAGGGTGAGCCAATATAGTACGTACAGGGTTAGCCAGTTGTACGTATTGGTCTAGCCAGCTGAACATATTGGGTTAGCCTTTAGTACGTATAGGGTCAGCCAGTAGCACGAGTAAAATTAGCCAGTAGAACGTGCAGGGTTAGCCAGTAGTACGTACAGGGTTAGCCAGTTGTACGTATTGGTCTAGCCAGCAGAACGTATTGGGTTAGCCAGTAGTATGTATAGGGTCAGCCAGTAGCAAGAGTAAAATTACTTAGTAGAACGTGCAGGGTTAGCCAACAGTAAGTGCAGGGCTAGCCAGTAGTACGTATAGGTTAGGCAGTAGAACGTGCAGGGTTAGCCAGTAGAACGTTTAGGTTCAGCCAGTAGAACTTTTAGGGACGCAAGCAGTGTACGTATAGGGTTAGCCAACAGTACGTGCATTTAGGTTAGCCAGTAGTACGTGCAGGGTTAGCCAGTAGTACGTGCAGGGCTAGCCAGTAGTACATTTAGGTTATCCAGTAGTACGTACAGGGTTAGCCAGTAGAACGTTTAGGGTCGGCCAGCAGTCTACGTTTAGGGTTAGCCAAATTAGCCAACAGTACGTATAGGGTAAGCCAAGTCCATGTGTGTTTTCGCATTTACGGTGTCTGTACGTTACTTTTAACAGGAACAGGTGAGTGGTGTTTTGGTGGATGACCAAACCCATACAGTTGTGCGTGCTGCGGTGTATGCTTGGTGTTTGGTTTTTACCAGAGTAATTCCCATCAATACAGACGGATACGGTGTGTGTACACAGTTCTGGCCTGCCCTGTGGATTGTGGAATGCGAAAAGTAATTTGTGTGCAGCAGATTATGCACGTGCGAAAAGTTGATTGTGTGTAGCAGAATATGCACGTGCGAAAAGTCAAGTGTGTGTAGCAGATTATGCACGGCTGATGTCACCCCGATATAGCGTCATTGATGAGGGAAGTGAAAGATGGCATAAGATAATAATAAATTACAAGATATAAGAACAGGCACTACAAGTGGCCAGGCTAGCGGTCTGGGAAAGCAGTTGCAGCTGCAACAGGCAGAGAGGCAGGCACCTTTTTTCGATGCAAATACCCCACACGATCTGGACATCACACACGTGCTCATTACGCTTACCACCATCATCATCATCAAATACTCCACACGATCTGGACATCACACACGTGCTCATTACGCTTACCACCATCATCATCATCATCAAATACCCCACACAATCTGGACATCACACACGTGCTCATTACGCTTACCACCACCATCATCATCATCATCAAATACCCCACACGATCTGGACATCACACACGTGCTCATTACGCTTACCACCATCATCATCATCATCATCATCATCATCAAATAACCCACACAATCTGAACATCACACATGTGCTCATTACGCTTACCACCATCATTGTTGTTGCCCAGAGAGCATTTTTTGATGCAAATACCCCACACGATCTGAACATCACACACGTGCTCATTATGCTTACCACCATCATTGTTGTTGCCCAGAGAGCATTTTTGCGGACTGGGATGTGGAAACAGCTCTACAGAAATTGCAGTCGTAATCTATTTAACGCCAAAAAAGTTAGGGTTCAATTCAAACATTATACGAGGCGCGTGAACTATTGGACTTTTCAAATTAATCCATTTGCAAATTGGTGGGTTTCCTGGCCTTATTCTGCCAGCACAAGCTTGGACTGTCTTGTTTAATTATATTATATAATTTTTACTACTAAATAGACGTGTGCTAGGAATCAAAATGCTTGACGGCCATCAAAGGCTTTCCTGCATTTCTGACTGCAATCTTGGATCTTCAACTCGATCTGGAACCAGTGGCCTGGAGTCCAACAGAACCTTAATTGTTTGCAAATAACAATGTCTTAGGGCTCAATAAAATGCGTGGAATCTGCAAGATTTTAAAATGGCGCTGAGCCCCAAAAACATCAGCAACCCTGATGTCTTGAAGAATGGGTACTAGAAAAACCACGGTGTTGGAAACCAGCCGATGCAAGTCCTGATCAGAAAGACCTACCGTAAGTATCGCTCGTCGCGCTCTTCAACTTGGATCTGAGAGTAGTCTTGGATGCGGCCCACCTCTTCTTCTGCGATCTCATGCCCCAGACGCATTTCGGTGGTCATCTACATGCGTGCGTGTTGGTGTAGTATGTGTTTCATTGTGTGTGTGTATGTGCATGCATGTGTGTGTGTCTGTGTGTGTGTGCGTGTGTATGTGTGTGCGCGCGTGTACTTGCTTGCAAGTGTTTGTTGAGTTTTGTAAGATGTGCGGTGTGCTCTACAAAAATATTCCATGAAGACCAATGCATTTGAAAGACCTGCAAAAGAACAAAAGTGCTCTTTCCTTCAAGGGGTATAGGAGGAGGCAGCGCCTTCAAAAACGCATTGTCAACATATTTTGATCAGAGGACCACATCTGCACAAACCCATGTATGACTGAATACTTGGAGTCGGGTGATGGTGAAAGAGCACTTCAAAGGAGACACACACACACTGCTGGATGTACCGTGCCCTCGTAAAATGAATGGTTCCAGATTCCTAATCCTAACTGCAACCCTCTTCTGACCAGGAGCAGCCCCTTCACATCTGACACTCACACACCACCTCAACCTCCTCACACAAAATATCGCTTGCTTTGCACCCCAGAAATGGATACACCTCAATTGCAGGATTGGCCAAAACCGATTATATACACCGTATACGACCGCATATGAGGTGGTTTCCCTGCCAAAACTTCCGTTAATACACCGTATCTATGTGGTTCTGGCCAACCCTACTCATCTGCGACTGATTGATTGCATGACACAACAAATCATCTTCCTGTTTTGAAATTATGACGGCCTGCTTTGCACACTTTGGACAGCTCAGGTGTGAGTTCTACGCACCTGATCGTTGGCTTTGTTGACCGAGGCCTGAGCGTCCTTTTGTACTTGAGTAGTCTCGCTTTTGAGCTTCACGATTTTGTCCTGGGACGCCACCGTCTGAATGAACACGCAATGCAAAAAGTAAATGCACACGCAATGCAAAAAGTAAATGCACACGCAATGCAAAAAGTAAATTCACACGAAATGCAAAAAGTAAATGCACACGCAATGCAAAAAGTAAATGCACACGCAATGCAAAAAGTGAGTGCACACGAAATGCAAAAAGTGAATGCACACGCAATGCAAAAAGTAAATGCACACAAAATGCAAAAAGCAAATGGTCAAAGGCTGGATGTATTGGGGCTCTCTCTATAGGTAATCGACATAAAATGTGGAAAGGGCTGTGTTTCAGGTGGTGAAGGCTGTAAGGCATGGGCTTTCCCTTGAGATAGATCATCAAATTAAAGGCCTGATCAATCATATCCATGGTGCTCAAGGAAGCTTAACAATTGGTCAGGGTCTGAAGTGTATTGTACAACTTCATGCTGAAGTATGTATATCACGTTTGTGGACAGTATGTAACTCACGTTTGTGGACACGCGTGCTGCACAAACAAGTGCTTGCGTCCTACGTTCGTGCGTTGTGTGCATAACTACGAATGTATGCATGCAAGAGTGTTTGAAGGATGTACAATGTGTGCAAGCAACCATGCGTGTGTAAGTGCGTTTACGCACTGTGTGTGTGTGTGTCTTTACCCCACCTCTTGCTTGTGCCCTTCCTCCACATCCCACAACTTCTTCCCAAACTTGGCCTTGATGCGCTGTACTTCATTCTCAGCTGCATTGGTGCGCGCAATTTCAGCAGCCAGTCTGCATGGATGTGCAAGAAATCAAGGAATAATCAGTGTAGTTCCGGCGCTTGGCCTTATTGCGCTGCACTTCATCCTTTGCTCCCTTCCACATCCAATTTGCCAACACCGACACCTTCAAAATTGGATGTGCAAGAGATCAAGGAATAATCAGTGTAGTTCTGGCGCTTGGCCTTATTGCGCTGCACTTCATCCTTTGCTCCCTTCCACATCCAATTTGCCAACACCGACACCTTCAAAATTGGATGTGCAAGAAATCAAGGAATATCAGTGTAGTTCCGGCGCTTGGCCTTATTGCGCTGCACTTCATATCCTTTGCGGCAGTCATGCACGCAACCTCGGCAGTCATGCACGCAACCTCAGCCAATCTGCATGGGTACAATGGGCTTAAGTAATGAACCGCTTGACCCATGACAGAGGAAGCTTGTGGGTGGCGTTCTGGCACAACACAATCTTGCAGACTGAAAGAAACAACACTCTGACGCTTGGGCAGGAGCAACTGGGATGGGCTCTACCAACCACACTCTCTTATAGGTACGCTAAGTAATGTGCAAGTAGGGTGTCTACTTGTCTGAGACACTTTTGCTTTACAGCACCAGCGCGTATTGTGTTTCTGAACAGCTGCTTTTCCATCGTCTGACTAGTAGGTGCTGGGCAGCCAGGATCTCTGTACGACTGCTGCGCTTTTCATGCACAATATGCAGCAGACATTGCAGCAAAACATACCAGCTCTTCCTTCTGTCTGACTAAGAGGTGCTGGACAGCCAGGATCTCTATACGACTGCTGTGCTTTTCAAACACAATATGCAGCAGACATTGCAGCAGACATTGCAGCACAACATACCAGCTCTTCCTTCTGTCTGACTAAGAGGTGCTGGGCAGCCAGGATCTCTATTCGACTGCTGTGCTTTTCATGCACAATATACAGCAGACATTGCAGCAGACATTGCAGCACAACATACCAGCTCTTCCTTTTGTCTGACTAAGAGGTGCTGGGCAGCCAGGATCTCTATTCGATTGCTGTGCTTTTCATGCACAATATACAGCAGACATTGCAGCAGACATTGCAGCACAACATACCAACTCTTCCTTCTGTCTGACTAAGAGGTGCTGGGCAGCCAGGATCTCTATTCGATTGCTGTGCTTTTCATGCACAATGTACAGCAGACATTGCAGCAGACATTGCAGCACAACATACCAACTCTTCCTTCTGTCTGACTAAGAGGTGCTGGGCAGCCAGGGTCTCTATTCGACTGCTGTGCTTTTCAAACACAATATGCAGCAGACATTGCAGCAGACATTGCAGCACAACATACCAGCTCTTCCTTCTGTCTGACTAAGAGGTGCTGGGCAGCCAGGATCTCTATTCGATTGCTGTGCTTTTCATGCACAATATACAGCAGACATTGCAGCAGACATTGCAGCACAACATACCAACTCTTCCTTTTGTCTGACTAAGAGGTGCTGGGCAGCCAGGATTTCTTTACAACCGCTGTGCTTTTCAAACACAATATGCAGCAGACATTGCAGCAGACATTGCAGCACAACATACCAGCTCTTCCTTCTGTCTGACCAAGAGGTGCTGGGCAGCCAGGATCTCTATACGACTGCTGTGCTTTTCATGCACGATATGCAGCAGACATTGCAGCACAACATACCAGCTCTTCCTTCTGTCTGACTAAGAGGTGCTGGGCAGCCAGGGTCTCTATTCGACTGCTGTGCTTTTCATGCACGATATGCGGCAGACATTGCAGCACAACATACCAGCTCTTCCTTCTGTCTGACTAAGAGGTGCTGGGCAGCCAGGATCTCTATACGACTGCTGTGCTTTTCATGCACAGTATGCAGCAGAAAGTGCAGCACAACATACCAGCTCTTCCTCCTGTCTAACAAGTAGATGCTGGGCAGCCAGGGTCTCATCACCACTGTGATGGAAATGAACAAAATACAGCACACAGCTTGCTTCACAGGATGCCAGCACTTCCTTTTGTCTGACTAAGTGCTGCGCAGCCAGGGTCTCTAAACGACTGCTGCGCTTTTCATGCACACAATATGCAGCACAGCTTGCTTCACAAGATGCCAGCTCTTCCTTTTGTCTGACTCAGTGCTGCGCAGCCAGGATCTCTATACGACTGCTGCGCTTTTCATGCACATAATATGCAGCACAGCTTGCGTCACAAGATGCCAGCTCTTCCTTTTGTCTGACTAAGTGCTGGGCAGCCAGGGTCTCTACACCACCACTGTGATTGAAATGCACAAGACCCCACATGCATAGGGTTGGCCAAAACGATGAATACATACGGTGTAAATACGGTATTTTTGGCAGGGAAATCATCAGATATACGGTCATATAGGGTGCCATATCTATGGCTCTGGCCAGCCCTACACATGCACCACAATCCACCACATGCACCCCAACCCACCCCAACCCACCACAATCCACCTCAATCCACCTCAATCCACCACAAGCCACCACATGCACCATGGTTCACCTCATGCACCACCATGCACAAGACCCCATCCCTCACCGTGACTCCAGTTTGTCACGCTCCGCTTCCAAGTCTGACTGGTGCTGGGCAGCCAGGGTCTCTGTGTGCTTTTTTGCCGCTTTAGACTCAGCAGCTGCCGTCGACCTGGCTTGCTGCACCTGAGCTCCTGCTTCCTGCACAATTGTAGGGACGTGAGATTGTGAGCGTGATCAATTATTCTTTGGCAATGTTAACTCAAATTCGTTGAACTTCACGGCCCTGCTGCAGCCATCATTGTAGGTAGGTATCTGCTCATTTGAACATTCATGTGCATTTAATAATAAAGTTAAAGCCAGGTCAGCTTATTGACATGCTGATGCCATAAAAGGCACATTGCAGGTTGCTTTAAATCCTACTGGGAGACGGATGCTGACTACTTTGCTGCACCTGAGCTTCTGCTTCCTGCACACAAAAAAGATTGTGGGGTTGTGGGAGTGTGATTGAGCAAGGTTTGCTTTGGCTCCTGCTGGGAGACAGATGATAACTACCGTACCTTAGCGTACTCATCCCGCACCCCAAATTCCAGAAACATTTAGTTAAATCCCACACCTTCCCGCACCCCCAGAATGCATATTTTTGCCCTTCCGGCATCAACCCCGCACGGCCTTTAGCCCTGGTCAGCACCAGTAAGCTTCACAATCGAACTCAATGAAAAAGAACACCGCGAAAGGGCAAAGGAAAACAAACTGCTGTTCTGCTCTTTATTCTGCTCTGCTCTCTATTCTGCTACTATACGCCCTTCCCAAGAAATGAGAGCAGAGCAGAATAAAGAGCAGAAC
>Ga0307966_1004662_pt1 | contig 10205 bp, 7 predicted proteins | sample OrgLakmetagen646_FD_203141 | JGI IMG/M metagenome (GOLD analysis project Ga0307966, IMG submission 203141) | Saline water microbial communities from Organic Lake, Antarctica - #646 | ecosystem: Environmental > Aquatic > Non-marine Saline and Alkaline > Saline | place: Antarctica: Organic Lake... | reverse complement strand
GAAAGAGTATACACTTTCAAAGCATACAGTTATGGAAAAAGAATTACAGATCTTAATTACAGGTGGTACAGGGTTTATCGGTGACTTCCTTTGTGAACGATTAGCCAGAGACGGGCACTACCTCACACTTATCAGCCGTTCACCCGAAAAGTACACTGAAGAAAATGCCAAGAATCAGAAGTACATAAGCTGGGATGATGATCTTGCAAAAGAGATGGACAGAGCAGACGTGGTGATCAATCTTACCGGAGAAAATCTGTTTGGTAAACGTTGGACAGATGAAGTTAAGAAACGACTCTATAGCAGCCGGATTGATCTCACGAACAAGTTGGTAAACGCGATGGAAGCGTCATCCACACCACCCGACCTGCTGATCTCTGCGTCAGGTATAAATTATTACGGGGCTTCAGGCGACAAAGTACTAACGGAAGAGAATGGCCCTGGCGACGATTTTCTGGCAAAATTATGTGTTGATTGGGAAGCAGCAGCTCTAAGAGCTGAGGAGAAGGGCGTACGAGTTGCAATCCCCAGAATCGCGCCTGTTCTGGAAGATGGTAACGGAATCATTGAAAAAATGAAGCTCCCGTTCTCTCTGTTTGTTGGGGGATCACTCGGATCGGGCGATCAATATTTGTCCTGGATTCATATGTATGATATGATTAGCGCATTGATATTTCCAATTGAAAACGACGAAATATCCGGGCCTTATAACGCAGCTTCACCAAATCCGGTACAGATGGATGAGTTTGCACACACTATGGGCAAGGTAATGAACCGGCCGTCACTATTTAAGGTACCGGAGTTTGTCCTGAATGCCGTGCTTGGCGAAGCTGCAACACCGGTATTGGCCAGTCTCCGTATTCAGCCTAAAGTGCTTCAGCAGGCTGGTTTTGAATTCCACTTTGCCGATCTTGAGGTAGCTCTCGGAGATATTTTATAGATATTTTCTTTTACTTTGGTCAGGTAAAATCCTTACCTTTAAATCTGGGGCAAGTTCTATACAGCCAGCTCCCTATGAACTCCGTCAGAGTCGGAAGGCAGCAGCGGTAGTAGGTCGTAGCGGCGTGATATAGGTCGCTTGCCCCTCTTTTTTATTTTGAATCCTCTTCTCCAATAATTGTTTGTTACACCGCCTCTTCCAAAACACAACTCTGGAAAATAAGGCCAACAGCCTTAATTAAGTAGAAGTAGTCAAGCGCTTGCTGATATCATTTGCAATGTGATCTGCATGTACTCGTGTATTCTCAATAAACAGCCTGCTGGTATCCATTCCGCCGCATACCACACCTGCTACATACATCCCGGCCCGATTTGTTTCAAGGCTTTCATCATTAAAGACAGGCATTTTTAATTCGTCATCTGTCAGATCAATTCCCAACTCCTTCATCAATCCGAAATGGGGTTTGTAACCTGTCATAGCCAGCACAAAATCATTTGGGATAGTTTTTACACCATCAGGAGTCCGGATGTCTACCTCGTTTTCTCTAATCTCCAGAACTTCGGAATTGAAATAACCTGTAATTGAGCCCTCTTCAATCCGGTTATCAATGTCCGGTTTTACCCAGTACTTGATGGTCTTTTTCAAAGTGTCGTTGCGCACTAAAACTGATACATTCGCATTGGCTCTGTAGGTCTCAAGAGCTGCATCTGCAGCAGAATTGCCGCCACCGACCACAAGCACATCCTGCCATGCATATCGGTGCGGTTCATCATAATAGTGCAGCACTTTAGGAAGATCTTCGCCGGGCACATTCATCAGGTTTTCCTGCCCATAGAATCCGGTGGCAACTACAACTTTCTCAGCACTATACGTATCTTTGTCAGTTGTGACCTCAAAATTACCGTCTTCACCGGTTACGGTTTTAACTGTCTCATAAAGATTCACATTCAGATCGTAGTGTTCGGCCGCACGCCTGTAGTATTCCAGTGCCTCCTTTCGGGTAGGTTTGGATCCATGTGAAATAAACGGAATATTTCCAATTTCAAGCCGGTCAGACGTAGAAAAAAACGTCATGTTAACCGGATAGTTGTAGATAGAATTAACCAGACAACCCCGATCAATGATCAGTGATGGGATGTCTTGTTGTTTTAGCGCAATGGCGGTTGCCAACCCAATAGGTCCGGCGCCGATAATGACTACCATAAATGTGTCGGTTTTAAGATTTAATTCTGCAGTTGAAAGTAATAACAATTATTGTTTCAAATCATTCATATTGTTCACGTCGTTGGATTCTCCTAAAACCTGATTAAAATAGCGGCTGATTGTCCGCTCGACCCAGCCAGGCGGCATGCTCCAGTATCCAACGTGACCACCACGCTGCGTAAAACAAGAGGTCAGGTACGGGTTTTCATTAATGTCGTTCATGGGGATATAATCGAACGGGCAGAGCGGGTCCTCTCTGCTATGTATTAAAAGGCCGGGTTTTGAAATCTGATCCAGAAAAAACGCGCTCGAGCACTGCCTGTAGTAGTCTGCAGCGTCCTCAAACCCGTGAACAGGCGCTGTTATCTGATCATCAAATTCAAAAAGAGTTGATCCATTAAATACAGGCAGGTCACTGAAAGCCGCTCGTTTTTGCTGCAATTTATCGCGCAGTGTAATTAAAAACTGGTAGTCGTAAAGGCGGTTAAATCCCACCTGAAGGTTGACCGAACCTCTATATAAATCATAGGGTACAGATATGGCCGCAAACGCCTGAATGAGGCTCTCATCGGCGAAATGGTTCAGATAGTTGAGAAGCACACTTCCGCCCAATGAAAATCCGGCTGCGATCTGAACAGAATCGGGATAACGGTCTTTTATCCAACGGCACACTGTCTGTAAATCCTGGTATTCGCCGGAATGATAAAACCGGCGTCTTTTATTCATCTCGCCACCGCAGCTTCTGAAATTCATAGCCACAACATTGTAGCCGAAATGCATCATTTGATGGGCAAGATTTTGAATATAGTATCGACCGGTTGAGCCCTCAAGTCCGTGGAGCAGAATTAACACGGGGGCAGTGGAACTGGTATGAATACAGTCCACATCCAGAAAATCGCCGTCAGGTGTGTCTATTCTGTTTCGGTTGAACGTCACATCAACAGGTTTGAAAAAGAGTGACGCACAAATGGTGTGCAGATGTCCATTCAGGCACCAGGGGGCAGATTTGAACTCACGTAACTGTGTGTTAATAATTTCAGTATTCAAAGGGGGGTGGATTCTATTGCATTTACAACGTCATTAATATGGAAAAAAGAGGGGAGGGTGTCACTTATTAATATAATTTTTTTGATGTGATGATCAGTTTATATAAAAACAGGAAATCCTCCGTAATCTTCCGCATATTAAGCCCTTATGGCTATTACAAATAAACGGCAGTACTCTCGTCGAATCGCGGCAATTGACCTTGGTACGAACTCTTTTCACGCGGTCATCGTGGATGTTTTTCCTGATGGCAGTTTTCAAACGGTTGACAAGCTCAAGGAGATGGTTTTGCTGGCTGAAAAGGGATTTGGTCAGAATTTATCGCCAGCTGCTATGGACCGGGCTATCGAAGCTCTTAAAAAGATTAAAACGCTGAGTTCTCATCAAGATGCTGAACAAATCCTGGCTTATGCCACCAGCGCTATTCGGGAAGCCGATAACGGGGGAGAGTTAATCCAGCGGGCCATTGATGAAGTGGGCATTAAGATCAATGCAATTCCCGGCCGGATGGAGGCAGAACTAATAGGCCTCGCCGTACGCCACGGAATTCAACTGCCTGAAAAGCCTGCACTAATGGTCGATATTGGGGGTGGAAGCGTAGAGTTTATTATCGGGGATAAAAAACAATTCTATTTTCTAAGCAGTAAAAAGATTGGGGTGGCCCGTATGACCGCCTCCTATGTAAATTCTGACCCAATATCGAAACAGGAAATTCAAAACCTTGAAAACTATTTTGAAGAACAGTTGAGGGATGTTGCCCAGGCGTTTGCGACACATCGCGCGGGAATCATGATCGGTTCTTCAGGTACAATGGAAAACATTGGCCTGATGATTGCCAAACGAGAAGATAAACTCCAGAATCTTTCGGTAAATGAACTTGAGTTTACAAGTGAACAATTCTTTTCGCTGTATGACGATCTGATTGGAATGAACCGAAAGGAGAGGGCTAAGTTGTCTGAGCTGGATGATAAACGCATCGATTTGATTGCCCCGGGACTGATTTTGGTTCGTTTTATACTGAATCGGTTTTCAATCAAAAAAGTAAAGATATCTTCACAGGCACTTCGTGAAGGAATTATTCTCCGGTATATCAAGAAAGAGATGGACGAGCTGAAAGGGCTGACCATTTACGATGACCCACGGTTGCGGAGCGTCATGGAACTTGTGAACCGATATGATTGGCATGAAGATCATTCAGAGCACGTAGCTAAACTGTCTTTGGCGCTGTTTGATGAGTTTCAGACAAATCTGAAGCTGTCTGATATCGACCGTGAACTTCTGAAATATTCGGCTTATATGCACGATATCGGATACTTTATTTCAAACCGCAAACATCACAAACACGCACTCTATATTATCCGTCACTCAGATCTCCTTGGATTTAAAGAGATCGAGATTGAGATGATGGCCAATATTTCACGATACCACAGGCGGTCGACTCCCAAGATGCGGCATAAGTATTTTAAAAAACTGCCAAAAGCAAACAGGGAGCGCATCAAAAAATTGTCAGCAATATTGCGGGTAGCCGATGGACTTGATCGAAGTCACTACCAAAATGTGAGGGATGTTCGTGTAGAGCGAAGTGGTCAAACAGTACGGTTGTTTATAGCAGCTGAAACTGAACCACAGCTCGAAATTTGGGGAGCCATGAGGAAGAGGATGTTGCTCGAAGAGGTGTTGTCTGGTGATGTAGAGATAGTTATAGATCCGGATTCTCCTTACCCCTACAGGTAAATTTACGCTATGTTTCGTTAGCCTGGCGCTCTTTCACTTTTTGAATGTATTCGTAGCGGGCGCGTATGCCGGCACGGTTTCCGTAAAATGTTCCCAAACCGCAGGCAAACGCAACAACAAGGATTAAAATAAGCTCAGATCCGCCTGCATTTTCACTTATGGCGTAGATCCAGATAGCGGCCGGCAGAAAAATTATCGTTGCCAGAACAATATGGTTGTTGGTTGGTTCAGGTACCTTTGTGATATATCGCTTGATGGCTGCATACGAAAGGTTGAGATAGACGAACCCAACGGCGAGAAGTGTTGCTAAACCAATCCATCCGGGATTGGAGACGTAAACTAAAAAAGGATTTGAGGCTAGAATGATACCCAGAGAGATCATAATAACCCAGGTGGCGTAAGCAAAAAATCGGGCGCTGTCCTGCATGCTAACGTGTTATCTTTCGATTGATAATGATTTCAAAAAATTAAAGATAATGCGAATGAGTCCCAGAGTCACTACCAAATCATAATTGACTCTGGCAAAGTTCAATCAACACCCCATGGTTGTCTTTCGGGTGTATGAATGCCACCAGTTTGTTGTCGGCTCCAGACTTTGGTTTTTCATTAAGAAGTGTGAAGCCCTCTTCTTTCAGGCGCTCCATCTCTTTGTGGATATCATCTACCTCAAATGCCACGTGATGAATACCTTCCCCTTTTTTTTCAACAAATTTTTGAATGACCGAGCTTGGGTCGGTAGGGCCTAAAAGCTCCACTTTTGACTCGCCGGTTTTGAAAAAGGCTGTCTCTACTTTTTCGCTTTCTACTCTCTCTGTTTTAATGAGCTTTTGGTTCAATATTTTCTCATAGGTTTCAATTGCCTGGTTGAGATTGCGAACGGCTATTCCCACATGGTCTATATGCATGGCTCTGTAGTTTAAAACGTTATGAAACCCTGTTCAGCGACATTAAGCGCAGCATCCAGTTTGGAAGCGGAGTACTTCTCTTCCTGTCTTTCAGGTTGAGATACCAGCCCCATTTTTTCATGACGGGCATTCTGTGAGTCTGGACAAACTCAATAAGTGTACCATCATGATCTTCAATATAAGAAAAACGGCCCGCAGCTTCACCCATATCAAATGTATTCGCGCTGTCGATGATGAAGGGAAGTCCGGTTTCCTCACATTTTTCTTTTAACCGATCCATATCATTTACGTCAAAACATACGTGAATAAATCCAAGATCACCCCAGTAGCGGTTCTTGTATATTTTTCTGGGTTCATTTGAAAGATCTTGTATAAGCTCCACCTGAATACCACCTAACAGACGGCTGAATGCCCCGTCATTTTTTTGAGGTTTTGAAAAACAGACTCTCCGGTACTTGTTGCCGTCTGGCAGGTCATCAAAAGTACCGGTTTCATCATAAACACGGCTGGTAAAGCCAAGCACATCTGTATAAAGAGACGAAGACCTGTCTATATCGCTCACCCCGATTGTGACCCCGCAAACTCCACCGGATGTATCAGGCCCTTTTTTAAACCAGGAGGTGTCTTTAACGACCTGAAACACATTTTCGTAGGGATCGGTTACCCAAAAAGTATGACCGATTTCCGGATGGTGAAAGAGCTCAGATACAGATTCGATTCTTTTATCATTTAACTGCTGATGTGTGGCTTTCGGGTCAGCCGATTTTATTTTTACGGCATTGATGCCCAGATCACCAAATCGGGGTGAATTTGCAGGCGGGGTAGGTGCCCTGTTTTTAAACTGCCAGATTTCGAAACCGCCGCCGCCCATCATGTTCAGGGCAAGAACCGCACGGCGTGAGTGTACTTTATCACCGGTATACTGTTTCATCAGCGTGGCATCGGCTTCATCATCAAACACAGGTACATCCATACTGAATGTGTGGCGGTACCAACTCCAGGCGTCGTCTACATCGGCCACACCAATTCCGACCTGTTGTATTCCTGTAATAAGCTGAGGCATATGTGAGTTTTAATTAAAGGATCAAATGTACAAGAGTTCGCATGAATTCAAAAACCATGCAGATTTTTTTAACAAATTATCAGGTATAAAAAAAGCCGAAGAAGCAATGCTCCTTCGGCTTAATATTCATCTCTGAACGGAGTTCAGAATAACATGTGTAATGATATAAAAATTACTGATCCCAAAATAAGCGGTCAGTCAGGCTTACATCCGGGACATTCTGCCCGTTTCGCTCTGTTTCAGACGTAGGATAGACGAGGCGTATAAATTGCCCGTTCAGATCCTGGTTCAGATTGGCGGGTATAGTCATATCCTGGTACGAATAATCGTAGCGGCGCGCATCAACCCAGGCTTCCGGGTGCAGAAACATAGCGACGTATTTTTCTCTCATCACATCGTTCACGGATAGTGCACCGCTTCCCACGGCAACGGCCGGGTCGTTGAGATAAGCATCTCTGTCTGCCGGGTCCACGCCAACTTTATCCATGTGCGCTGAAATACCGTCGAGGTACGCCTGGTAGGCGCGGGCGGGCTGAGCCGGATTTGATCTGAGAGCAGCCTCTGCCTCTATAAACTTCTGTTCGGCGTACGATGCGATCACGATCGGCGCAGTTCGGGTGGAGTAGTAATTGTCGGTCGTGAGAACTGAGAAAGCTCCCGATTCAGGCGCATTGCCTCGTCCGGCTCCGTTTTCAACCCCCACAAATTCGTCATCATCGTTGGGTGAAATCAATATGCTCAGACGAGGATCTTCTACGCCGTAGGTTGTGCCGTCGAGGTGCTCAACGGTTTGTTCAGATATCCATCCACCAAGAATTAGTCCGGCATTTGCTTCGGCTACAGAGGCCCAGGGATTAATCTGAGAATCATAATACTCTACCTGTGCGTCATCATCACTAGATGCAAACCCATTGTCTACAGCTGACAGAACAGCGGCAGGATTGTAAGACGATTGTTTTGAAAGATGATTGGCATACCTGGCCTGAAGCATGTAGCCAAGCTGAATCCATTTTGCGGAATCTCCGCCATAAATGAAATCTTCGTTCCCCGCATTAATCGTGGAGTTTTGTGCCTGAAGCTGGGTGATTCCATCACTCAACAAAGCAGAGACTGTATTATAGAGATCAGACTGATCATCGTACTCAGGGTTAAACGTCTCGGCAAAGAAAGCGTCGGAGTAAGGTGCATCTCCCCATGAATCGACAAGCAGAGCGAGGTGGTACGCCTTCAGAATCTTTGCGATCCCGACAAGCTGTGTAGCTCCCTCTTCTTCAGCCAGTACTTCAAGATCGGTTAGGTCAGTCATTACATCGTAAAGATTGAACCAGTCGTTCCCAAAACTGAGAGGCTCTTGTGTGTCGAGCGCACTGCTGGTATTTGGAGAGGCAAGGTACTGCACATAGTAGGATGTGGTGCTCCCCATGCGATAGGTATTCTGAGCTGTTTCGAAAGTTGCGCTTGTCAACAATCCAAGTGCCGGAGCGGATGTTGGGTTGTTGGGGTCGTCATTAATGTCTAAATAGTCATTACATCCAGCCAGAAGTAGGACGGATGAAAAAACCGCGATCAAAAGTGCTTTTATTACGTTTTTCATGATTTATCCTGTTTTTCTGATTAGAGGGAGAGGTTGACGGAGAAGAAGAAACTGGCTACACCCGGGTAGTCCAGAGCTGTGAAGCCATCGGCATTGCTGCCAGCCCCACCTGCGCGCGATTCGGGATCGAATCCTTCGAACGGCGTATACAGAATAATATTGGTTGCCGTAGCCGATAGGTTGACATTCCTGAATCCAAAATTAGAAATAAAATCCTGAGGCAGGTTATAGCCCAGTCGTATGTTTCGCAGCTTGATGTAGGATGCATCAACCACAAAGTTCTCTGTTGCGCCACGCTCCCTGTTTCGGTGGAAGCCGGCGCCGTAATCAACGCCATCTGGTCCAATGCCCTGTCCAAGCCATACTTCCTGGGTGTTGCGCTGGCCATCGGCTGTAAAGCCGTCAAAAACTCTGGAATCTTCCCTGTTCAACGTATTCTCTGTGATTCCAAACGCTGTAAAGAAGTTGTCGTACTGGCTGTATACATCCAGCCCCCACCTGGCATCAATCAGAAACGACAGATTGAGATTTTTGTAAGAAAAACTGTTGTTTATACTTCCGATCCAGTCGGGCTGAGTGTTTCCAAGCACAAGCTGGTCTGAGTTTATGACCGGAAATCCATCTTCACCAATTAACAGCGGCGCATCCTCATCCAAAAACATGGGGTCTTCGGGGGCTTCTCCAGCGGGATAATACCGCTCATAGCTCCGCCCGTAAATATTCCCGTATGCTTCACCTTCAAGCAGCTGTATAGAAGCAGAGCTTCCGGCATATCCAAACGAAGACCCAACAAGAATCTGTTCGATACCTTCGGCAATCTCAACCACGGTACTTTTATTTCGGCTGTAATTCACGGTGACATCCCAGGCAAAATCCTGAGTTTGCATCGGACGGCCCGTGAGCTGCAATTCAAAGCCCTGATTCTCAATTTCACCGGCGTTTGTAATTATTCGTGAGTAACCGGTTGCATTTGAAATTGGCACATCAAAAATCTGGTCTTTACTGTTTGATTTGTACCAGGTTAAATCCAGACCAAGTCGGTTTTCAAAGAATCTAAGGTCTGTACCCAGTTCCAGCGCGGTGGTTAGTTCAGGCTTTAGGTCTTCGCTGCCGCGAACATTCGATCGCGTGAACCCTACCTGCCCATCCAATGGAAAGACCGAGGGCGTATTATATGTATTTGAGGTGGCATATACCGGTGCATCTTTCCCTACCTGAGAAAGAGAGGCGCGGAGTTTCCCAAAGGTGAAGTAGTCAGGCAGGTCCATGATATCACTGAATGAAAAGCCTACGCTCACAGACGGATAGAAAAAGGATCGGTTGTCTGCGGGCAGGGTAGACGACCAGTCATTCCGTCCCGTGACGTTTACAAAAAGAAAATCGTCGTAATTTACAAGAAGATCGCTATAGACTCCGACCAGACGCCGCTGTCGGATAGTTTGATTTAGCGAAATATTACGAACGTTACTCAGGTGGTAGAACTGCGGCGTAACGAAATCGTTACCTGTTGAAACCACGTTATTAAAATCGCGGTCGAAGATGTCGTTACCTACCCGGAGCCGTGTGTTAATCTTTTCGGTAACATCCGTCTGAAATGTGATGTTGAGGGTTGAGTTAATATCCCTGCTGTTAATCCGCGTTTCTTCAATGGTACCTGTTGAGCTAACCACATTCTCATTTTCAATGCCTCTTGGCCCTGGAATGATTTCTGTACGCTGGTCG
>Ga0307966_1004660_pt1 | contig 10208 bp, 13 predicted proteins | sample OrgLakmetagen646_FD_203141 | JGI IMG/M metagenome (GOLD analysis project Ga0307966, IMG submission 203141) | Saline water microbial communities from Organic Lake, Antarctica - #646 | ecosystem: Environmental > Aquatic > Non-marine Saline and Alkaline > Saline | place: Antarctica: Organic Lake... | reverse complement strand
CGATGATGTATCATTATTGAACCGCCGTATACGAGACCCGCTTGGCCTGTCCTGAGCAAGGTCGAAGGGTACGGTGGTGTGAGGGGTGCACTCCGTCAATTAATGGCGGAGCCATCCACTCGATTGTAAGTAGTGCTTTTCACGTTCTGCTTGGTTTTCCTATGTTTCTTATTTAGTTCAAATGTGAGCGTTGGCAAGACATACTCTTTTGCAATTTTTGGCGAAGCGTTGGCTTGAGCGAATGTGTATGGCTTTAGTTTGTGCTTCTCATTACACCTGCATATTTAAATAATCCAAAAATATTCTTTTTGTGGTAATCTAAAAATGATTTTTCAGGTTTAAAAAAGTCCTCTAAAGGTATATTTATTTTCTTTTTATCATAATCTCCCAATAATTTGTCTTCAACATCTTCGTGTACTTTTACACAATAATTTTCATCAATTGTAAACATTCCCCTATCAAAAGCCCAATGTATATCTCGAGACATTGCAATCCCATTGCAGGGAAGGAAAGAACCAGAATGCGATTTGGGTTTAATATGTGCTGCTTCTAAATTAATTAGTTTTTTATAAAATATAGATTCGCCTGTTACTGCACATTTGTTTTGGTAACCGAGCAAAACAAAATCCCTAAAACTCACAGAATTAAATAGATTAGCTCCTTTAGTTTTTTCTAATTCGGATTTTTCATCCTCTTTAGCTTGTTTTGTCTTTTGTCGGCTTCCTTTTTTACTTCTTCTGGTATAACTGTTTCTAAATTTTCTAAATCAACTTGATTAGGGTCAATAAAATCTAATTCATTTTCGTAAACTACGTGTCCACCACGTAATTCAGATTCTTCCACGATTGTATTCAGAAAATTGTAATGCTCACTATCTGCATTAAAAAGATTCATTTAATAAAGATTTGTCAAATCCTCTGTTTGAAATTTTTGAAATACAATTATATTATCAGGCTTAAAATACGAGCGGTTTGGGTCTATTTGATTGTTCATATAAAGCCTAAGCTCATCTCGTTCTTTTGCAAGTCCCTTTTTTCCTTTATTATACGATGATAGTTTTTGTAAGTCCAACGCACTACTTATTCGACAGAGCCACGTCTTTGTAAAATGTCAAATATTCATTATGAAGTTACAATTTGACCGTAGTAAACAACCCAACCTAAAATACTACCTATTACATATGTAGCTAAACCTATTCGATATTTTATTTGGCCATTTTTTAAGCCTATTTCAGAATAGATGTCATTTGCTCCTAAATTTATTTCATTTTCTAAATCCTTATTTTTTTTGGGCGGTAAAAGTGCGAAAAAAGTTAGTGCAGATGACCACCATACTACATTGAAAGAATCCTGAATTTTTGAACCAATCATAAAGAATAAAAATCCTAGTAATAGCATTATTAGTATCCACAAAATGGGCTTTTTTTCCAATAAAAAGATGAAATTATAAGTTTGCTTTCCAATAATTGTTAGTACTCCAGTAAATAGAATTATTTTAATTATAGTCCAAATAATATCCATAGCATTTTGCTTGATAAAATGTTTGCCAAAGTCTTTGTATATGGCTAGTAGAGTTTAAGCTACATAATTTTTTTCGAATGAAGCACAAGCCGAATTTTTAAATTTTTCTTAATACCTTTCTTATCATTCTTTTATTGAAAAATCCAATATTCTTATCTCAAGTTTTTCTCCTTTTTTTTGAATTCTAACTCTTTCTTTTCCGATTGAACTTCTAAAACCTGCTTCAATATATTTTGCAAGAAATGGTTTTATATAATGTTTATACCTAATGTAAGGACTGTATTCAAATGCATCAATTGGCTGACCTTGAGCATTTCGTAAAATAAATAGCAACTTTATTTTAGTGATTTCGTATGGAAGATTGTTTTTAATTGAAAAGCCTTTTAATTTTCTTTCCTTTAATCGGTTTAATGTATTCCATTCTATATTTATAATTTCAAGTCCTTCTTTGATTCCTTTCCCAAGATTACTTGGATTACTTTTTTTCGCAACAGACTTAATATCTAATTTTGTGATTTGGGTTTTTGGCTGTTCAATTAACTTTGAAACATATTTTGTTGGGATTGCGAAATTCAAATTTTGTCCAGCATCTAAAGTTCCTACCGAAACTCCAATTAATTCGCCATTATTATTTATTACAGGTCCGCCGCTACTTCCAGGTGAAATAGGTGCTGTAATTTGAATAAGTTCTTCTTTGTCAAAAGTTCTAATCCCGCTTATAATTCCTTCAGATATTGTTCCCGACAAACCTTTTGGGTTACCTATAGCATAAATTTTTTCTCCAATTTCTGGGTTATTTTCATTAATCTCAATCGTAGTACTCAATATAGTTGGAACTGATAATAATGCTAAATCATTAGTCTTATCGACTGCGAAATATCCTTCAATTTTATGTTTTTTTGATTCTCCGCTTATCGTTACAATGCCATATTTTGCACCTTCAATAACGTGTAAATTCGTAATCACTTTTCCTTTATCTACAATAAAGCCAGAACCTAAAGATAATGGTTGTTTGAAATTATCTTCCATAACAAGTGAAACTGTCGAAGTCATACATTTTTTTGCAATTTCTTTAGCGTTTTGAGCTACCATTAAATTTGGAAGCAATAGCAATAGTAAAAAGTATTTTTTCATATTTATATTATTCTAATTTGTAAACTGTTGACGAGAAAGATTCCACTTTTAAAATGCATTCTGTTGAGTAACCTGCGTATCCGAAATAACCATTAAATTTTATAAATATGTTTGTATCCTTTACTTTGTATAAGTCTCCATCTCCATCAGTCAGATCAATTTTATAGTCGCCATTATCTAATTCTGTTTTTACGTAAACATATTCGATTTCATCTCCATCCTTGTCGAGTGTTCCTCTTTCAAGTTCTAATTTTTTATAAAATTCATCAACTGTATAACTATCTAAATCTTCGAAATCTTGTCCAAATGAAAGGCTAGTAAATACTAAAAGTAGAATGATAGTGAGATTTTGTTTCATAGTTCGGTATTTTTTTCAAATAATGCACAATACTCAAATATGGCATGTGCCCTTGGATTTTTAAATATCTACTAAAATATCTGTTTTTCAGGTTACTTTAAAGTGAATAAGTAGAGGCATATGCTATATCGTTTGTTAGGTGTAGTTATAATGTTGAGTTTCTCCTATTTACTGCACTACATTTATTATCCTCTGTTGTTATTTCTTCAATATATTTCAAAATTTCAATTCTATTTCCATTAGCAATTTGTTGGTAAGTGTTGGGGTTAAATCTGTTTATTGGCATTTGGCTACTAATTTTGATTGAGTCAAAAATAATTTCAAACGCATCTACTATAGGGGCAAAACCTTTTGAAACTAAAAAATCATTTATATAGTTTATCACTGCTAAACTTGCATTAATGATCCTAATCACTGGATGAGGATGGGAATTACTTCTTAAATAAAATGGTTGATTAATATTAAAAAAACTTTGGATATATAAAATAATTGAGGTTAAACAAATTTTGGTCATTAAAATATATTTTTGGCTTGAAATATTTTCAAAAGTTCTTTGAGCATAATCCAATGTGTGATTTGCTAAGTAAAGAGAACTATAAGTATCTGCGTCCAATTCCAAATAGTGTTTGTTCAATGAAAAAGCAGAATCCATAACTTCTTGATTATTATTTGAAATATCACATTCATCTAATGCATCACAAGAGAATTGGATTAAATGTCCTAATTCGTGATATAATGTGAAATGTAATGCATATTGATATAATAGATTATTTAAGCCTGTATTTAGTTGATTAATGAAATTTTGAGGTATTGAATTTTTTTTTATGTTAAATTGCATATTTTTAATGTGTACAATTAGATTTATTATTAACCCCGAATTTAATCCAATAAAATAGTAACCATTATCTTTTCCAGCAATTGCATTTATACTTACATTATTTCTGAAGAATAAGAAATATGGAGAGAAATTAAAATGCTCATTTTCTATTCTCAAAGTCTCAAAATAGAATTCAAAAATTTCATTAAATTCATCTTCATAAGGTGTAGCATAATAATCAAAGACCTCATTTGCTGATAGTGCAGTGTTAAAAACGAGACGATCTGTGTTCTTTTTATAAACTGATTCCATTCATTATCTTGATTTATTGTAATTATTTTCTATAAATTTCTAATTCTACATCATAACTTGATTCCAAGACATTAATTCCCCAAATAATTGAGTCATTTGTCATTAAATAGAATTTCATTCCTTTTGAAATTTCGATTTCACTATCTGTAAATTTTCCACCTTTTATTTTCGACACTCCTTTAATTCCGGAAAATTCTAAATCTCTGGATTTGTAATTTAATAAAATCTTTCCATCAAATACTGAAACAGGTTTATTTCCTTTGATTTTTAAATTTATGAGATTGGTCTTCGTATCCTTTATATTTAATTAGAACTAATATTATACCAAGGGCTAATATTCCATAAACGAATCCTCCTGGTGCATTCATTTTAAACCATCCAGTTTCAAATGAAGAATCGGATTTATTAATTCCTAACTTTGAAAGGCTTTCTATAATTGCATATATTCCAGACCCAGCAAAGAATACCCCAATAAAGACTATTAAAACGTCCATTTAATTTTGTTGATTTTTGATTGATTTTTTAAATCCGACTATCGTTTTTTATAATTTTCTAAAAATCAATTGTTAATGTTTTGGTTTTCAGTTTTCGTATTTTGCTTTTTATGGGCTAAACAAATGTTAGTCTAAAGTAATTATTTATTTTTCCATAAAAAGAGGAATTACAGCTAACGTTATGTACAGGATTATTTGTGTGGTTAAGAAACTAATTTAGCAAATAAATCACAGATAGAATATACCGAATGAATGTTCTTAAGTCGGCAGTGACAAATCAATTACTTATAGCTTTTTTAAGTTTGATTTATAAAATACTTAGTTATAGTTATTAGTATTTTTATTTTCAATCTTGTGATTATTTTACCAGCAGCAGTATTACAGTAAAAATAAACATAATTGATATTATTACCATAAAGGCTTTATTATTCCATTTCCCAACAAACAATCTATAAACCAAATAAATAATTGAACCAAAAATCAAGCTGGTAAATAGTGTTCCAATTGTCCAGAATATCAATCCATGTTTTTCAAAATTTTGCATTTCTGGTAGACCGAAAATGCTGTAAATTATGAATGAACAAACTGCCATTACAAGCCACCACATGTAAAAGTCTTTGGAAAAAATAGGATGCAATTTCATTTTGAATGTTTTTTAAATATTTACTAACATCAATCTAAACCATATCCAAATATTCAGCATAGGCTATATATTTTTTTAATTGGATGTTTTTAATTTTAATCTAAACTAACACTTTCATATATATTATCCAATGGCCTTTGTATTAATCGCTAAAACTAGATTGAATTGACCAACGGTTATTTTTAAAGCCCGTTGGCTGTGCTGTAGAAAACAAGTCTACTACCTTTGGTTATGAAGTTGGAAACTTATATTTTAGGAATATACTCTCTTATAAATACTTAAAGAAGAATAACCACCAAATACATATTAAAATGCTTTTTATAGGTAATTAATGGCCTCCAACGGCTTTCCGTTGGTTATGAAGTTGAAGGTTTCTATTTTAGGAATACATTTTTTCATAAACGCTTAAAGGATAAACAACAAAATACTCAAAGAATCACAAATGTAAATCTCTAAGTCTAAAATAATAGTGTCTCGAAATAAAAGTAGAAAAGAGTTGTTTTTTACCTCAGCTTTTTGTTGACCATAGTTTTTATTTAATTCTAGGGTCAATATCTTCAGTTTGTTCTAACATTAAAGTCTCGTCTAAATATTCAATAATAGTTCGATTTTGTTTAAATTCAATCATTAATTGCTTTGTTAACTCCTCAATTTCTTTCTTTAAAATTTCAATTTTTACAGGGAATTTAGGGTAATTTATGAAATTCAATATAATATGAGGTTCAATTTGACCACTCATAACAATATTGGTGTCAGATATTGAAACACTTAGAAAAATATTCTTACTCTTAATTAAATCATTCTGAATCTTTTGAATATGTTGTATGATTTTTGTTTTTTCTATTAACCTCTCAGTGTATCCTATTTCAAGCCCTAATGTAACTTTAGCTGAAAAAGGTTTTAAAGATTTCTTTGTTACATTCATTTTAAAATAAGTTTTATTGTTATTAAAATTATTGAGATTATAAAACCTAATATTGAAATTATTTGTATTCTATATTTAATTTTCTTTACAACTTGTAAATATGTAAAATATGCGATAATCATTAATAAAATTGATGACCACCAAGAATTGAAATATAAATTTAAAATAGCTCCAATTAAAGCAATTATAATTCCATTTCTACTAGCATTTTTTGAAACAAATCTTGAACCTGCTTTCCATTGTTCAAATTTTCTGGCAAAATATTTAATTCCTTCTTCAGAGTCCATATCATAACCATTATCTATTCCTCCTTTTGTTTCTCTGTCAATATTATGTTGAGCCATTAATCCAAAAGTAAAACCACTAAATGATAATATTGCACAGTAAATAAAATAAACTTTTTCAATCATAATTTTTTTATTTGTTTTCGTCGGTTTTTAATTATTGCCAACGTTAAAATAAAGACAGGTGCGTATTTGTAATTGTCTTTTCAATTATGTTATAATTTTTAATGACAAACGTGATTATCATATTAGCAGAAATTAAAGCATTGGCTTTATTTTTTGTTGTACATAGTGTTTTTTAAATTTCTTCGCTATCTATTTTCATTGAAATTGGAGCAATGATTGTTGACCAAATTAGAGAAAGAATCAGCCCTGCAAATGGAAATGCTAAGATTATTGTTTTTATAGGTGCTTCGCTCCACATTCCTTTAAGCATGAAAACCGATTCGTTTCCACTTACTAACTCAGGTGGATTAGAGTAGAAGAAATAAAATATGGAAATGACTCCAATCAGTCCTGCAATTGAGTGGGTAATTACACTAAACCAATTAAGTCCGTAAAGTTTTAAGATTAAAACTCTTAGAAGTCCCGGAATGCCATTTGTCAAACTGAAAATGATTCCAATCATGAAGGTAAAGCCAATAATTAGCCAAATCCAACTCAATGAAAACATGAATGACATTAACACGATTGCAAAATAGATTCCATAATATGTTGTCAAGTACCAAATAAAAATTGTAGCTGGTAGTAGTAAGTATTTCATATATTCAATTTTTTTAACATTTTTTGATGGGTTGTTCTTTACTTTATCCCTCAATAAAGTAGTTATTATATTTTCTAAGAAACAAGAATAGAACTAAAACGTTGTTTTGAATACCAGTCCCTTTTCCTTCTACTAGGTTGCTTTAGAATCATTTGTAATACTAGAAATTGCTTTCTATTAAAGGTGATACTCATTGCAACATTTATTAATCATTCCTTATTTACAAGGAATTTTACTTAAAAATATGGAAAATTTAAAGGCTAACAAAATTTTAATGAATCATCCAATTTTGCAACTGATTACATTTAATTTAATAATTACGGATAACAAGAAATAATTTACTTAAACTGACTAAGGGAAAGTCTGTTTATAAAGACCAAAATATTTTTGTATAAATGATACTTGAAGTTCTTCCCGCGAATCAATAAATAGTAAATAATGTCATGGCTAAAAATTTTCAAAGTTTTGAGGAATTAACATGCCTACAGTTTTATAAATAGAGTCTACCCCTTATCAATCTCATTCACACTTTACTTTAGATAGTTTGAGTACAATACATGGATAACTAGTCTGATATTCCCTATTTCAAATAGCTTAATTAGTGAAGTTTCTGTTTTTGATAATTTGGTGAAATCAATATTAGAGTTTAAATAATCTAATTCTTACTCATCAAAATCAATTGTATTTACATAGCTGGAATCATAGCTTTCTTCAAGCTTAATATTTTCTATGGAGTTATCTACAATGTTTGTTCTCCATTTTTTCAAGGTTGCTTTAGGTTTTTACTTTATTTTTATTTCAATTTGTGGGATTTCAAGTTATTTTTTGATTAAAGACATTTGATCACTATCATTTTTATACTTAACAATTTCTCCTGATAGTATTAAATATATAACCTTCACTATCACAGGTAATGGAACAGCAACAACAGCTTACATTTCTAAATAGCGTACTTGGTATAGGCCAGGAGAAAGCTTTGTTTTTAATCTTGGTTATTGATGGGTTTTCTAAGTTTGAAACAGCTTGACATTTGTGCAGCTGTGTTGGCGTAACATCAACGACAAGATATTCTGGGAGGGGTGTTAGATGCAAAGTAAGAATGATTAAGGTGGATTATAAAAGCTTAGTATCTGCTATTTTTATGTTCGTTTAATTCCTGTAAACACAACAAATATTTAGGGAAATATGAGCGGATTGTAGCTAAAGGAAATAGCAAAAAACTAGCACTAATATCGGTATGTAATAAGCTTTTGAAACAAGTCTTTACAATTGCTAAATCAGGTTTGATTTACAATGCTACCTATCGAAGTACTTTAGTGAGAAATTAATACCTTTTTACTTGTTTTTTACCACAGTACTTTATTGTAAAAAGTTATTATTCTATTCGACTATAGGTTTCTGTGCCTTGTTCACTCGCAGGATATGTTCCATCTTCATTGTCAGATATAAATTTATATTGAAGTGTCGTATCATTTAAAACCTCAATTGTAGAAGTTAACACATAAGTTCTGCCATTTATTCCTTCTCCATCAATACTAAAAATAAGTTGATTATTATTTTTAGTATAATCAACACTTATTGTGCTAAAGTCGCAAGGATCACTGTCCACATAATAATTTTCAGCAGTCCCATCCGCAAAGAATTCTATAGTTTGTTCTTTTTCACAATTGGATAAATCTTGAGACTGTCCTCCAAAATTTTCGGCCGTAAGTTTCCACTTTCCGATAATAGATGGAGAATTGTCATCAGAGTTATCATCATTGGAGCAAGATGAGAAAATCATAATAGTAATTAAAAATACGTAGGTTAATTTCAATTTTTTCATTCTTAATATTTGTTTTAAAAGTTAATATTAGTTAGAGCGTTTAGTAATCGAGTAGACTAGGGGAATTTCACACCAAGCCCCTTACAGAAACGTGCTTGAAAGTCTCCCCTCACACAACGTGCTCGTGTATGGTAAGTTGTTTTAGATTAAGACTAAATTAGCAAAAAGAAACGAGCCAGAGGAAAATCCTTTGGATTTTCTAAGTAGACGAAAATCAAGCAATTGGTTGTACACTTCGTGTGTGCCCAGTATGGGCATCTTTTCAACTACAGTAATGTGTTTAACTAATCTAGAGGGTACAAGTCCTTTATGGGCAATATTAATGCCCCTAACCATCATAACCCAACAATGTTACTATCCGTGAGGATAGGACTGAAGGTTATTTACGATTAGCTAGAGAATAAATACCGCTACAAACCTTAGTACTGATTAACAGGAACCAGATAAGAGGCTGTGAGGTTGAATATGTTCAAGTAAATATAATTACACGTTTGCCCAGATACTATCCTATAAGATATATTATTTAATCTGAACTTTAATATTCAAACCGCCAAAAAAATCCTTTATTTCTTTAGTAAGTTGTTTTTTATCGGCTATGTTGGTATAATAGATTGCGTCAAACAGAGTGTAAAAGTATTTTGAGTATTTAGGCTTAAGATTATTAAATAAACTAGCCTCTAGATTTTGCAATCTACTAGCTAGGCTCGTGTCAGTTTTAGATATCGCATTTAAAGACTTCCAAGTTTTTGGATACAATTCTCTAAATTTTTTATTGTATTTACTTTTTACATAAAATCCAAAAAAAAGGTTTTTAAAAATGCTTGATTTTACTTTACTTCTCTTGTCTTCTATTGTTTTTAAACTACTCAACTTATAAAAATTCTCGTAAAATCTACCGTTCTCACAGTCATCTTGGTACTCTTTGTCTACACCATATTTATTTTGTTTCAGATAAGCAACGAGCAGGAGAGGCTGGCAGTTTACAATATCTTCACTATAAAATTTATTGTTTAAAAACTTCCTAGCTACTCGAGATAGATTTGTAAAAGAATGATATATCCTATCTACTTTTTTTCCTTTCTTAATTTTTCTATCCTTCAAAGTGCCTAGAATTCTAGAAATTCTTTTCCTCA
>Ga0307966_1004654_pt1 | contig 10209 bp, 9 predicted proteins | sample OrgLakmetagen646_FD_203141 | JGI IMG/M metagenome (GOLD analysis project Ga0307966, IMG submission 203141) | Saline water microbial communities from Organic Lake, Antarctica - #646 | ecosystem: Environmental > Aquatic > Non-marine Saline and Alkaline > Saline | place: Antarctica: Organic Lake... | reverse complement strand
GGGTAGCTATGTATGGAGAGGATAACCGCTGAAAGCATCTAAGTGGGAAGCCCACCTCAAGATAAGTATTCTCATCACGTAAGTGAGTAAGGTCACGGTAAGACTAACCGTTTGATAGGCATTAAGTGTAAATGTAGTAATATATGAGCTGAGATGTCCTAACAGACCGAGGACTTGAATTTTTAAAAAAGTAGATCTTTGATTCTTGTAATGAAAAGATCTACAAAAACTATAGTTACTATTTATTAAATAGTAACTAATTTTGCTTTGGTGTTCTTAGTGTACTAAGCGGACCCACACTGATCCATCTCGAACTCAGTTGTGAAACGTTATAAATCGACGACAATACTTGGAGGGGGACCTCCTGGGAAGATAGTTCAACGCCAAAGTTTTAAAGATAAAAATATATATTGACACTCCATTGAGATAGTTCTATATTCTTTTCAATTATATAATTCGCATTTATTGATTCTAATCACAATTTTAATATTATGTTTAAGAAATTAAATTCTAAAATATTAAGCTTCAAAAGAGGACAAATCCCGGTTTTAAGTGTTATAACTTATACTCCATTTGATATTGGAACTGGAGAAAAAATTACCGAACTAGTGAATGAAAATGTTGGAATTCCGTTAAAAAACTACTTTTATCAAAGCCCCGCCGATTTTATCGACCCTGGATTCACTATTTCTCAGGAATTAGCTCAGCATTGTAGAGAAATTACTTATATATCTAAATCGAATACGTTCTTAACAGATTATGATTCTTTTTGTAAATTGATGGCTAATGGAGATAAATTTGTTTTAAACGTTTCTGAAACTCTAAATATTGATAGATATCAAGCAGGAGTAGAAGTAGCAGAATTTTTTAAAGATAAATCCTTTTTGGTCCAACCCACAGGCGTTCAAGGTATTTTGTATCAGACGGGCGTCGTAGCTCAAACTCTTGGATCAATGGGAATTGTTAGCAAGGTGCTGATAGCTGGACAAACAGTAGGAGCTACAGGTGCTATGGTTCTACAATCTCAACCCGCAGCTATAATTGCGATTCCGACCATAGGCGCGGTTTTCTTTTATTCAGTAGGGCTTGTTGTCGGTAACAATACAATCGGTAGAGGTTGTAATTCCGTTGGTAAACTGCTCGCTCTCCCAATGATGGGAGTTGAATTGTTTTATAATGCTTATGGAGCCACTGCGATTCAGAAAGTAACCGGAGTTCCGACAGTTTTAAATCTTACAAAGCAAATTACACGTGGAGCAGGTTTAGATCCGAGTGAAGTATTCCGAATGATAGACCAGTCTGGCGATAAGGTGTCGTATGTTAAGACGATATTTTCAGGAATACGTAAGCTATTAAAAAAATAATTTTATAATTTCTCACATTGAAAAATATTTCTAATTACAACTCTAGCTATTTTTCAATGTGAGAAATTATCAGAGATTTCTAAGAAATATTTCAAATTTCAGATATAATATTAGATACAATAATATAATTGTATATTAATATTATTTTCTGTATTTAATTGAAATATTTAGAAAGGACTATCAATTATGGATACTCGTTTAGTAGTAATTGCTGCACCATTATTAATTGCAGGGTCATGGGCTTTGTTCAACATCGGTCGTTTAGCTATTCAACAATTTCAACGTTTAACACGTTAATTTTTTGAATTGCAAATAATAAAATAACGATCCCAGTCATATTGACTTTTAACTTAAGATATTATACTATTATTAAAAAATCGTCTTTAAAAATTAATAATAATGGCTGTACCTAAAAAACGGACATCAAAGTCTAAGAAGAATGCTCGTAAAGCAAATTGGAAAAGAAAAGGTTATAAAGCAGCGCAAAAATCTTTATCTTTAGCAAAATCAATGTTACGAGGTAAAACTACAAGTTTTGTCTATAGTGTATATACGGAAGATGAATAAATCTTTAAATTTTTTTAAAGATTTATTTGCCAAATAAAAATAAACTACTTATAAAATACAACGGATGTGGCGAAATTGGTAGACGCGCTAGATTTAGGTCCTAGTAACTTTTGTTTTGAGAGTTCGAGTCTCTCCATCCGTAATTAATTTTGTTATAAATTTCTGGTAATATAACATAAAAACCATAAAAAGAATTATGCTTCCTTTTACTCTGCAACAACTAAGAATTTTTAAAGCCGTTGCGACAGAAAAGAATTTTACAAAAGCAGCTAAAGTTTTATATCTTTCTCAACCATCATTAAGCAAACAAATAAAAACATTAGAACAAAGTCTGGATATATTGTTAATAAATCGAGAAAGCAATAAAATTTCATTAACAGAAAATGGAAAAATTTTCTTACAATACTCCGAACGAATATTAGCTTTGTGTGAAGAAAGTTGCAGAGCCCTAATTGATTTAAAAAATGGAGACCGAGGAAATCTTACGGTTGGAGCGAGTCAAACTATCGGAACTTATTTAATGCCACGCGTATTGGCACTTTTTGCTCAAAATTATCCTCAGATTGATTTAAAAGTTCAAGTAGACTCAACTCGACAAGTTTCAAATAATGTATTAAATCGTGAAATTGATATTGCAGTTGTTGGAGGTGAAATTCCTGATGAAATAAAAAAAGATCTTACAGTTAAACATTTTGTTGAGGATGAACTAAGCTTAATAATTTCTAAATCTCACCCATTTGCTAAAAAGAAAAAAATTACTAAAGATAACTTATATTATTTAAATTTTATAACATTAAATTCTAATTCTACAATTAGAAAATTTATTGATAACATTCTAATTCAAAATGAAATTGAGACGAAACAATTAAAAATTATTATGCAATTTAATTCAATTGAAGGTATTAAAACGGCTGTTAGTCTAGGTCTAGGCGCTGCATTTGTTTCTTCATCAGCAATTGAAAAAGAAATTGAGTTAGAAACACTCACAATTCTCAAGATTGAAAATCTTCGAATAACAAGAACATTATCCATAATTAGTAATCCTGAGTGTTATAAATCAAAAGCTTTCGAATTATTTTATGATGAGCTATGTAAATTAAAACGTACAATAGAAAATTAAAAGATATTTGTAAAAAAGTTGACGGTTTAAAAAAATTTCTAGTATCATACGATTAAACAAAAATAAATTAATTTAAACTATGAAATATGCAATTGTCGAAATAAGTGGAAGACAATTTTGGATTGAAACAGGTAAATATTATGATTTTAATCGAATTCCTACAGAATTAGGTAAACAGATAACTTTAAATCGAGTTTTATTGTTAAATGATCAAGGGAATGTTTTAATAGGTCAACCATACTTAGAAAGCGTAACAATTAAAGGAAAAGTATTAGAGCATTTAAGAGGTAAAAAGACAATCGTCTATAAAATGAGACCCAAGAAAAAAACTCGAAAGAAACAAGGTCATAGACAAGAGTTAACGCGAGTTCTTATTGAAGATATTAATATAAGTTAATATCAGTTAAAAATAAAAAAGGAGTTTAAACTTATGGCACATAAGAAAGGTGCAGGAAGCACAAAGAATGGTCGTGATTCAAATGCGAACCGATTAGGTGTAAAGAAATTTGGTGGAGAAATAGTTACAGCTGGCAATATTTTGATTCGTCAGAGAGGAATGAAGTTTAAACCTGGATCAAATGTAGGATGTGGTAAAGATTTTACATTATTCGCTTTAACGGATGGAACTGTAAAATTTGATTCAAGTAATGGAAAACAAAAACGGATAAATATTGTTGTTTAAAAATATTTAAATCATTTTAAAATGCTAAAAAACCCATTCAATAACAATTCACTTGTAAATAAATATCAGAGTTTAATTAATCAAATCAACGTATTAGAAAATGATTTAAAAACATTAAGTGATAGTGAATTACGGGCTAAAAGTTTTAAGTTAAAAAAACAATATGAAGCGAATCAAAATTTAGATCCTTTAATTGCTGAATCATTTGCATTAACTCGGGAAGCAAGTTTAAGAACACTAGGTTTAAGACATTTTGATGTTCAACTAATTGGTGGTCTTGTTTTAAATAATCAAAAAATTGCTGAAATGAGAACGGGTGAAGGAAAAACATTAGTTGCAACTTTACCAGCTTCTTTAAACGCCATAACGAAAAAAGGTGTTCATATTGTAACAGTAAATGATTATTTGGCAAACCGTGATCAAGTATCTATGGGTCAGATTTATCGATTTTTAGGGTTAGATACAGGTTTAATTCAAGATGGAATGTCAACTTCAGAACGGAAAAAAAGTTATAATGCTGATATTACATATGTTACTAATTATGAATTAACATTTGACTTTTTACGAGATAACATGGCGTTAAATCTAACAGATGTTGTTTTACGACCGTTTAATTATTGTATTATTGATGAAGTTGATTCCATTCTAATCGATGAAGCTCAAACACCATTAATTATTTCAAATAATATTCAAACTCCAGTTGAGAAATATATTGTAGCTGCAGAAATTACAGATTATTTAGAACTTAATATTCACTATAAAGTGGATGAAAAAAATAAAAATGTTGTTTTAACTGAAGAAGGTAGTAAACAAATTGAGAAAATTTTGAGTATTCAAGATTTATATGATCCAAGAGACCCATGGATTCCATATATTATAAATGCTCTTAAAGCTAATGCTTTGTTCTTCAACAATGTTCATTATATTGTTCAAAATAATAGAATTATTATTGTTGATGAGTTTACTGGTCGAATTATGCCTGATCGTCGATGGGGTGATGGATTGCATCAAGCTATTGAAGCAAAAGAAAAACTATCCATTCGTCAGAAAACAGAAACTGTAGCAGCAATAACATACCAAAATTTCTTCTTACTTTATCCAAAATTGGGTGGAATGACTGGAACAGGAAAAACGGCTGAATTAGAATTTGAAAAGATTTATAATCTGTCAGTTGAAGAAATTCCAACCGATCGACCAACTCAAAGAAACGATTTATCAGATCTTATTTATAAAGATCAATTCTCAAAATGGAATGCAATTGCACAAGCTTGTAATAAGATTTCTTCTACTGGCCAACCAATTTTAGTTGGAACAACAACTGTTGAAAAATCTGAGATGCTTGCACAATTATTAAATGAGTATAATTTATCATACCAAATTTTAAATGCAAAGCCCGAGAATGTTCGAAGAGAATCAGAAATTGTTGCCCAAGCTGGAGCAAAAGGTAGTATTACAATTGCTACAAATATGGCAGGTCGTGGAACTGATATTATATTGGGTGGAAATATTAATTTTAAAATCCAGAAAAAGCTATATGATATCTTAACATTATCAAAGAATCATATTCTTTCTAAGAAAACCAATATTTTACAGTCTCAATTTTTGACTCAATTTGAAGGTACTTCACAAAAATTCTTAAGTGTTTTATTATCTTTACTTAGCGACGATAAATTTTTAAAATTGTCTGATATTGATATTTTAAGAATTTTAAGAGAAAATGATCGAATTTCAATTCCAACTGTTTCATATCAATGTTCTATCCGATTTTTAATAAATGAATTAATTGCTTTTAACAGAAAGCATCAGGAACAAGAAAACAAAATTGTTAAAAATTTAGGTGGTTTATATATAATCGGCACCGAAAGGAATGATTCAAGAAGAGTAGATAATCAATTACGTGGTCGATGTGGTCGTCAAGGAGACCCTGGAACATCAAGATTCTTCTTAAGCTTAGATGATAATTTACTACGTTTATTTGGGGGGCCTAAAATTCAAAACTTTATGCAAACTCAAATTTCTGATGATTCTCCGTTAGAATCTAATTTAATAACAAAAAGTTTAGATTCCGCTCAAGAACGAGTAGAAGAAAGAGCATATCAACAGCGAAAAAATCTGTTTGACTATGATGATGTATTAAATAAACAACGAAATATTGTTTACCACGAAAGACGACAAATATTAGAAAGTGCGTCAGTTCAAAAAGATATTTTTGTATATGGTGAACAAATTATTACAGAATTATTATTGGAACCAAAGAATGAAACGATTCCATTAATTGAAAACTTGTTTGGACGAAATTTAGCATTAAATTCTGTTAAAGATTCTAACTCTTTACTAAATGAATTTGATAAATCTGAATTAAAAATTTACTTATTTAACGAATTCTGGTTAACTTATCAATCAAAAATAATGGAACTTTCTGTCTATGGAGATAGAATAATTGAAAATTTAGAAAGAAGTATAATTTTGATTAATACGGACCGCATTTGGCGCGAACATTTACAAAGAATGACATTATTACGTGAAGCTGTTGGATGGCGTGGTTATGGACAAAAAAATCCATTATACGAGTATCGACAGGATGCATTTGATATGTTTGAAACTCGTGAAGAGATACTAAGACATCTAGTAATTTATGATCTATTAAGATCGTCTATTTTATAAAAAAAAATCAATTTAAAATTAACTAATTAATTATCATGGCAAAACGAACACTTTCTAATAAAGGTCGTCATTCAATTTTAAAACTATCAGGTTTTCGAGCACGCATGGCAACTCCCCAAGGTCGTAAAACTATTAAGAATAGACGTAAAAAAGGTCGAAAAGATTTAACTATTCAAAAATAAACTGTTAATTATTAGAGTTATTTATTGTTAATTGCTCTAATAATAAATAATTTTTTATTTAAAATTAATATAATACTAATTTAATAAACTAAATTTTTGACTAATTATTTTATGAAATTTAATGATGAGTTAGCCCTTTTCTTAAAGGCTCGTTATCCAATAATTTATATTAATACTATTGAAGAAGATCGTGTAGAGTATATAATTCGAAAAAATATAAAGACAAATTTAAATCGAAGTATTTATAGTTGGGACTTTGTCGATGGATATACAAATAACCCAAATAATGAAGGATTTGCTAAACGGAATCCTTTACAAGCACTTGAACTTGTTGAAAGATTAAATGCAGAAACACCAGCATTATTTATTTTAAAGGATTTTAATCGGTTTTTAACTGATCTTTCAATATCACGAAAATTACGAAATATTAGTCGAATTTTAAAGTTACAACCTAAAACAATTATAATTATTGGGTCTGATTTAACTATTCCAAAAGAGTTACAAGATCTGCTAACCATTTTACAATTTCAGTTACCATTAGAAGATGAAATTAGTCAGGAATTAAATCGTTTAATTAAGTCATTAAACATAAAAATCGACCCACAATTGTTTGAAAATCTTACTAGAGCTTGTCAAGGTTTGTCATTAGAACGAATAAGACGAGTTTTATCAAAAATTATTGCAACTTATAAAACAATTGACAATAATAGTATTGCAATTTTACTTAGTGAAAAAAAACAAATAATAAGTCAAACAGAAATTCTTGAATATACTTCAGTCGACGAAAAAATTACTAATCTTGGTGGTTTAGATAATTTAAAAGATTGGCTAAGAAAACGGAGAACAGCATTTGGAATTCAAGCTTCAAATTATGGCTTACCAACACCACGTGGCTTACTTTTAGTTGGAATTCAAGGAACGGGCAAATCTTTGACTGCAAAGGCCATTGCTAATGAGTGGCAATTACCTTTATTAAAACTAGATGTTGGAAAGTTATTTGGTGGGATTGTTGGTGAATCTGAATCGCGCCTTCGCCAAATGATCAATGTAGCTGAAACGATCTCTCCTTGTATTTTGTGGATTGATGAAATTGACAAAGCTTTTAGTAGTACAGAAAGTAAAGGTGACAGTGGAACAAGTAATCGAGTATTAGCAACTTTTGTGAGTTGGTTATCAGAGAAGAAAAAACCAGTTTTTGTAATTGCAACAGCAAATAATATTGATTTGTTACCATTAGAAATTATTAGAAAAGGAAGATTTGATGAAATATTTTTCTTAGATTTGCCAAAGAAGGAAGAGCGTGAAGAGATTTTTAAAATTCACTTGGAAGAATTTCGACCAAAAAGTTGGGAATCTTTTGATTATATAAAATTAGCAGATTTATCTGAGTCATTTTCAGGTGCTGAAATTAAACAAAGTATTATTGAAGGTATGTATCATGCGTTTTATGAAAAACGTGAATTTACAACTGATGATATTTGTATGGCGTTAAATGAGTCAATTCCATTAGCAAATTTAGAAAGTAATCAAATGGTAAAATTACAAAACTGGGCTTCATCAGGACGAATTCGATTAGCTTCCTCTAAAACTATATATTTGAATTAATAGAAAACATATTGGATGAAACAAAAAATTTTTCGATTACTAGCAGATTTAAGATTTTCAATCTTCATTTTATTATTAATAAGTTTCTGTAGTATCATTGGTACAGTTATTGAACAAGATCAATCAATTGAAACTTATAAAATAAATTATCCATTAACGAATCCAATTTTTGGATTTTTAACTTGGGACCGAATTCTTCAGTTTGGATTAGATCATGTATATAAGACTTGGTGGTTCTTTGCCCTAATTTCTTTATTTGGAATTACTTTAATATCTTGCACTTTTTTACAACAACTTCCATCTTTGAAAATTGCTCGCCGATGTCAATTTTTTAGAACGACTGGGCAATTTTATCGATTAAAAATTTCTACAGTATTAAATAATTTTTCTTTCGGTAAAATTTTGTCACGAATTAAAGAAAATAAATATTCGATATTTCAGCAGAAAAATATTATTTATTGCTATAAAGGTCTAATTGGTAGAATTGCACCAATTGTCGTTCATTTCAGTATGATTTTAGTTTTGTTAGGAACAATTATTGGTTCATTATTTGGGTTTAAAGCTCAAGAAATTGTTCCAAAAACCGAAATGTTCCATATCCAAAATATCTTAAATAATGGTCAACTAACTGTCATTCCAAAAACATCAGCCCGTATTAATGATTTTTGGATTACCTATACAAAGAATAAGACTATTTCACAATTTTATTCTGATATTTCAATCTTAGATAACCAAGGAAATGAAACGAAGCGAAAAACTATTTCAGTAAATTATCCATTAATCTCAGATGGTGTTTATTATTACCAAACTGACTGGAATTTGATTGGTTTAAGATTTCAGAATTTTAAAAATGAGATAATTGAATACCCACTAATAAATATACTTAATAACCAGAGTAAAGTTTGGTTAACATGGATTTCTAATAATTCATCAGCAAATGAAGGAATAGTAGCTATAATTGACAATTTAGAAGGTTATTGTTCCGTGTACAATGAAACAGGTCAATTTTTAGGAAATATTGAATTAAATGAGACAGCTAATTTTAATCGACCTTTTACTTTATTAGAAATTATAAGTTCGACTGGATTACAAATTAAAACCGATCCTGGTATTCCAGTTATTTATTCAGGATTCTTCTTTTTGATGATTAGTACTCTTATAAGTTATATTACTTATTCTCAAATTTGGATTATTCAAAGAAATCAACAAATTTTTATAGGAGGAAACACAAATCGTGCCGTTTTTGAGTTTGAGCTGGAATTTTTTAAATTTATAAAATAAATAAGTGATGGAAATAATGTTTACGTTTTATAATTATAATTAACAAGTTAATAACTTGGGAAGAATTATATTTATAAAATTTTTTTATGACAGCAACTTTAGAAAGACGTGAAAGCGTTTCATTATGGGAACGTTTCTGTGGTTGGATTACTAGTACTGAAAACCGTTTATACATCGGTTGGTTTGGTTGTTTAATGTTCCCAACATTATTAACAGCTACTTCTTGTTACATCATTGCGTTCATCGCAGCTCCTCCAGTTGATATCGATGGTATCCGTGAGCCAGTAGCAGGTTCTTTATTATACGGAAACAACATCATCTCTGGTGCGGTAATTCCAAGTTCAAACGCAATCGGTATGCACTTCTACCCAATCTGGGAAGCAGCTTCAATCGATGAGTGGTTATACAACGGTGGTCCTTACCAATTAATCGTTTTACACTTCTTATTAGGTGTAGCTTCTTACATGGGTCGTGAATGGGAATTATCTTACCGTTTAGGTATGCGTCCTTGGATCTTCGTAGCTTTCTCTGCTCCAGTAGCAGCTGCAAGTGCAGTATTCTTAGTATACCCAATTGGTCAAGGTTCATTCTCTGATGGTATGCCTTTAGGTATTTCAGGTACATTCAACTTCATGATTGTATTCCAAGCTGAGCACAACATCTTAATGCACCCATTCCACATGGCTGGTGTTGCTGGTGTATTCGGTGGTTCTTTATTCTCAGCTATGCACGGTTCATTAGTAA
>Ga0307966_1004650_pt1 | contig 10212 bp, 9 predicted proteins | sample OrgLakmetagen646_FD_203141 | JGI IMG/M metagenome (GOLD analysis project Ga0307966, IMG submission 203141) | Saline water microbial communities from Organic Lake, Antarctica - #646 | ecosystem: Environmental > Aquatic > Non-marine Saline and Alkaline > Saline | place: Antarctica: Organic Lake... | reverse complement strand
AGGGAGAGATTCACCTCAATGGCAACGCTGTCGACGTACCTTCCCATGTGGCCGTATTGGCAATATTGGAAGCAGGGTTACTGTGTAATGATGCCGATTTACATGAGCCTGCTGGCGATCAAAAACAATGGCGCATTACTGGCGACCCTACCGAGGCGGCCTTGCTGGTCGCGGCCAGAAAAGCAAAGCTCGACACTCAGTCCGTCATTTCTGAGCGGCTCGATAGCATTCCGTTTCAATCAGAATATCAATACATGGCAACGCTACATCAGCGCTCAGATGAACGCTTTATCTACCTGAAAGGATCCGTAGAGAGCGTATTACCCAAATGCATCGGTATGCTAGGCGAACGCGGAGAACAACGGCCAGTCGATGCTGATGTCGTCAAAAAGCAAGTTGAAGAAATGGCGGGACGTGGACTCCGTGTTCTGGCCTTTGCTCGTAAATTGGTCGACAGCACACTTGAAACCATTGACCACGAACGTGTCGCCGATGGTCTCGAGTTTCTGGGGCTGCAGGCAATGATAGACCCACCTCGCCCTGAGGCCATCCGTGCAGTCGCAGCTTGTCACCAGGCGGGCATCGACGTGAAGATGATCACAGGGGACCATGCGCTGACCGCCACTAGCATTGCGAGGAAATTAGGTATTATTACTGACAGTGACACCATGGGTGCCATTACCGGTTACGATCTCGCAGAACATGAGCAGTCTGAGTTTGCTGAGATAGCCAACAAAAATAAGGTCTTTGCACGAGTCACTCCCGATAACAAATTACAACTGGTGAAGGCGCTGCAGCGGCTGGGCCATGTGGTTGCGATGACGGGGGACGGTGTAAACGATGCGCCCGCCTTGCGTCGCGCTGATATAGGTGTCGCCATGGCACTAAATGGCACTGCGGTCGCTCGCGAAGCCGCTGATATGATGCTCACTGACGATAACTTTGCTACCGTCGTAGCCGCGGTCGAAGAGGGGCGCGGTGTGTTTGATAACTTGAAAAAGTTTATCGTGTGGACATTGCCCACTAACGGAGGCGAAGGCCTGGTTATTTTATTGGCTGTTATCCTCGGTGTATCGTTGCCATTACTACCGGTACATATTCTGTGGGTGAACATGACAACCGCTATTTTTCTTGGGCTAATGTTGGCGTTCGAACCAAAAGAGGCTGGTGTTATGCAGCGCCCACCGAATAAACCTGATGCTCCTATCTTAGATTCAATCCTATTGTGGCGAATTGTGTTAGTGTCCACCTTGCTGTGTATCACGGCATTCGGTCTTTACAAGCTTGAGCTTTCATGGGGCGTGAGTGAGGCCGAGGCGCGAACGGTAGCAGTCGCTATGTTTGTGGTTGGCGAGGCCTTTTACCTGCTGAACTGCCGCTCGCTTGAACGTTCGATATTCTCTGTCGGCTTATTCAGCAATATCTGGATCTGGGCTGGCATAGCCATCATGGCTGTATTGCAACTGCTGTTTACCTACTTACCCATTATGAATCTATGGTTTGATACCGCGCCCATAAGCGCTGGAGCTTGGTTAAGGGTATTCGCTTGTGGCTTGCTAATATCAATTATTGTCGGTCTTGAGAAACGCTGGCGGTATCAGACTAAAGCACAACCACTTCGGCAAACATCGCTGGCTGTAGAATAAACATGGCAGTTCCCAAGGACGGAAACACGACGCAAACTCATAGACCTATGGGGCAGAGAACAAGAGGTGTGCGTTTTATGGCACACTTGAAACCTCTGCTCTTTTTTGCGGGTCTATGGTGGCTGCTGACCAAAGGTGACGTATCTTCCTGGGTGATTGGCATCATTGTAGTACCTTTTGCGGCCTGGCTTAGCATCATCTTGTTTAAAGACACTCGCTCAGGTAAAGATCGTCCAGGGCACTCCGTCGACCAAATGCAAAGCATCCGTGTACTGCGACTGTTTCATTTTTTACCCTTCTTTTTACTAAAATCAATAATTGGCGGCTGGCAAACTGCAAAGCTCGCTATTCGCCCAAGCATGCCGGTAAACCCCGGCTTTTTTCGATACGACCTAAGATTGCAGGGCAGCTCTGCACGCCTGTTTTTTATGCATCTTGTCAGCCTACTACCGGGCACCGTCAGCGCCAAACTAGAAGACGATCAACTGTTGATACACGCCTTAGATATGTCATCCCAGAATGACAACGATATAAAGCAATGCGAACAACAGGTTGCCAAACTGTTTAGTGGTGAATCGATTCAATTATCCGCTCTTACCAATAATTTAGGAGATTTACCATGATCGAGTATCTCTCTGCCATCGTGGGTATGCTAATATTGATGCTGTTGGTGGGCTTGGGACGAATACTTTTAGGGCCGAGCACGGCAGACAGAATGCTGGCCTCCCAATTATTTAGCACGGCAGGTGTATCCATACTCATTTTATTAGCCATTATTCAAAATCAATCTGCGCTGATCAATGTTGCCCTTGTGTTGGCGGTGCTAGCGCCACTTACATTGATCACCTTTATTCGCTTGCGGAAAAAGCCTCTATGAGTCTATTGGATGTTTTTACCGTTATTATGACGGCAAGCGGGTTTTTTTTCTTTTTTGCTGGCAGTATCGGGCTCTTACGCTTCCCTGATGTTTTCTGTCGTCTACATGCGTTAACCAAGGCAGACAACTTGGGTTTAGGCCTAATTGTGCTCGGTGTATTACCACAGGCCGCATCCATTTTCGATGCCTTACAGATAACTTTTATTTGGCTGTTGATCATGGTGGCTGGCGCCGTGAGTTGCTACTTGGTTGCCAATCAGGCTATAGAGACTTTGTCAGAAGACACAGTCGGTCAATCAGATAAGATTAATGACCTGTCTATGAAGAAAACAACGAAACCAACAATCAACTCATCAGCAGGCAGTACCACTAATGAGTTTTAGTGTTTTTATCGACGGCTGCCTTGTTATCGGGATATTAACTCTGGCGTGCCTATGTCTGGCAACCAAACATTTATTTACTGCCATTGTCTTATTTGTCAGCTTAGGCTTAATGGTCGCTATCGCCTGGGTGCGATTAGGCGCACCGGACCTAGCGATTGCCGAAGCTGCCATTGGCGCAGGATTAACGGGTGCCTTGTTGCTCGCAACCTGGAGACAACTGAGTACTGAACCCGCTAATAATGACGCAGACACGGCTAATAAAAGTGGAGACGAAAATGTTCCACACCCCTAATTTAAAAGAACATGATCATGCAAACGAACTCTCTGTTATTACCAGAATACTGTGTGCAATCGCCATTGGAACGTTGAGCCTCAGCCTGATTATCATGCTGATAGTGACTGATAATCCCTCATCCGTGCTACCGGCTTTAGTTCAGCAGCAACTCACACAGAGTGGTGTCCAAAACCCGGTAACAGCGGTATTACTTAACTTTCGAAGTTACGATACCTTATTGGAAATTGGCGTATTGCTTATCGTCGCTGTTGCGATGTTACCGAACTCAAATTTTATCTCTAATATTAATTCTGACATGCCTGGTAATAATCCATCAAGTGGCCGCCTGGTATCCGTTGTTACTAACGCTCAGGTTAATCCAACACTCGAGGCGGTATTGCGCTGGCTAGTACCGATGATCGTTGTTATGGCAGGTTACATGCTCTGGACTGGTGCCGCTTTACCAGGTGGGGCGTTTCAATCAGGAGCGTTACTTGCCGGTGCGGGCGTGCTTGTTCAATTGTCAGGGCGACTCCAGTTTTGTTTCACATCGACCATAGCAAAATTACTGGCCACTATCGGTCTCATTGCCTTCATGGTAGTCGCCGTTGGTGTGGCCCCTACTACAGGGGTTATTTTGCAATATCCAACGGAATTAGCCGGGCCACTCATTTTATTAATCGAAATCGCCGCCACACTCTCAATCGCCACTATTTTACTATTGCTATACAACAGTCTGGCGACTCAGATACCCGAGATGTCGCCTAAGCCTTTAGCGTCTAATAAGCAGCCTTCAGCGTCTAATAAACAGCCCCCAGCGCAAGAGTAAAGACCATGAGTCAAGATCTACTCTACATTATAGCGAGCATCGGACTGTTTGGTATTGGTTTATATGGGCTCATTGTCGCACCCCATATTATCCGGAAGATACTGGCGATTAACATAATGAGCATAGGGGTCTTCATGTTGCTAGTGGCAAGCGCCAGCACTGTTAACGGCACCCCGGACCCCGTGCTTCACGCAATGGTGTTAACGGGTATTGTTGTTGCGATCGCCGGGACTGCACTGGCCTTATTTTTAGCGGGCAAAATTCATACATTAGGGCAAGCCTCCGATAAGGATGGCCATTGATGGATTCTGTGCTCAATGTGGACATTCTGCTGCCAATGCTGGTGGGCTTGCCGCTGACTGCGGCGATTCTGACAACGCTGGTAAAGGGTCAAGGCTTGCGTGCCTCAATCAGTATTGCTGTGGCACTAATGCAGCTCATTATTGTTGTCGCATTATTATCGTGGTTGTCCAACGGTGGTACGAGTTTAGACACACAGAATCAGCGCTACTCTTTAGGGGGTTGGGGCGCACCCCTAGGCATTGATCTGACCATCGATGGCTTTTCGGCTCTGATGCTTGCGCTGACTGCGGCCCTCACCTTAGTACTCACTGTTTATAGTCGATATTACTTCTTTGAACCACGCTCTCAAATAGACAAGACGGCTCGCTTCTGGCCGTTGTGGTGGTTACTGATCGTCGGTATAAACGGTCTGTTTTTATCAAGCGATATTTTCAACATCTATGTCACACTGGAAATTATCGGCCTGGCCGCAGTCGCCCTGGTTGCGTTAGACGGAAGCCGTGCCGCGCTCACAGCGGCACTGCGTTACCTCTTGGTTGGCCTATTAGGTTCCTTGTGTTATCTACTCGCCGTCGCTCTATTATATCGCACCTACGGCACTCTCGATCTTGCCCAACTGAGTGTATTAGCAGAACCGACAGCCATCACTTGGGCTGCCCTGGCACTCATAACCACAGGGCTATTATTAAAAACCGCTTTGGTGCCCCTGCATTTCTGGTTACCCCTGGCCCATGGCAGCGCCCCGGCCCCTGTCAGTGCCATCCTGTCTGCGCTAGTGGTGAAAACCTCATTTTACCTGTTAGCGCGATTTTGGCTGGACGCTCTCGCACCTGCGTCCACAGATTATGGTTTGATTATGCTTGGAATATTGGGCGCGGCGGCCATCTTTTGGGGCTCGATTAAAGCACTACAAGCAACGCGCTTAAAACTGATGGTGGCCTACTCGACCGTTGCTCAATTGGGCTATTTGTTTTTACTTTTCCCCCTCGTCTTGTCTACCGAAGACACTCGTGATGCTGGCCTAACCGGCCCAGCAGTCAGCGCAATCGCCTATTTTATTGTCGCTCATGCCTGTGCCAAAGCCGCCATGTTCCTGGTCGCTGGCAATATTATGCGTACGTTTGGCCACGACGAGATTGCCCGGCTTCATGGCTTGGCCAAGTATATGCCGTTGAGTTTATTTACCTTTGCGATTGCAGGCGCCAGCTTAATTGGCTTACCGCCCAGCGCCGGATTTATTTCAAAATGGTTACTGCTCAATGTTGCTATCGATACCGGTCAGTGGTGGTGGGTCATCGTCATTTTAAGTGGCGGATTGATGGCGGCTATGTATGTCTTTCGAATACTGAATATTGCCTTTATTAACGACGACGAAAAGGCACAGACTGAGCCAGAACAAAAACCGATCAACACACTACCCAAGGTTATGGCCCTATGTGCGTTTTTGTTGGCCATGCTCACCATTGTCTTAGGATTTGATGCCGAGTTAATTCTCGATCTTGTCACTATTGGGGATGTTGTATGACGTGGCAAAATACCCTGCCCTTGTTGATTGTGTTAAGCGCATTAGTTCCAGGATTAATTATTTTTGGAATCGATGAGCATCGTCGTGGCCTGCGCACCTTGGTTAATCTTGTGGCGGCACTTTCTTGCGTCATTTTGATCGGCATGATGGTTTTTGGTGTATCTCAAGGTGTCGTTTTCGAGACACGTTTACCGTTGCTGCCAAATATGGAATTGGTATTACACGCCGACGCACTATCGCTGTTATTCGTCAGCCTATCCGGTGTGCTCTGGCTGCTAACCACTATCTATGCCATTGGTTATCTCGAGAAGTCCCCTAATCGCAGCCGTTTCTTCGGTTTTTTCAGTCTCTGTGTCAGCGCAACCATCGGAGTTGCACTGGCTGGCAATTTAATCACCTTCTTAATTTTTTATGAATTACTGACGCTGACAACCTACCCACTGGTCGTGCATAAGGGCAATACTGCATCACTCAAGGCTGGGCGAACTTACCTGATCTACACCATGGTTGGCGGCGCACTGTTACTGGCCGGTGTTGCGTGGTTGACCGCCATGGCGGGACCACTGGACTTTAGGGCGACCGGTGTACTGAAGAATCTGCCCGGCTTAGATCCACTGCATCTACAAATCATCTTTGGTCTACTCATTGCCGGTCTTGGTGTCAAAGCTGCCCTGGTTCCTCTGCACGGTTGGCTACCGGTGGCTATGGCCGCACCTGCACCGGTCAGTGCCCTGCTGCATGCGGTTGCCGTGGTGAAAGCGGGAGCATTTGGCATTGTGCGTGTCGTTTATGATGTTTACGGCATTGAGTTTGCGAGAGACTTGGGGCTAACCATGGCATTGGCAGGCTTAGCGTCATTTACGATTGTTTATGGATCGACCAGGGCTTTATTCCAGGATGATTTGAAAAAACGGCTCGCCTATTCGACGGTCAGTCAGGTGTCTTATATTGCCTTAGGTACTGCTATTGCAGGTCCTGTCGCCACCATTGGGGGTATCGTTCACCTAGTGCATCAGGGGCTGATGAAAATTACCATGTTCTTTTGCGCAGGCAATCTCGCAGAGACTCTGGGTATTCATAAAGTCAGCCAAATGAACGGTGCCGGTAAACGTATGCCATTGACGATGGCTGCCTTCAGCCTGGCTGCGTTGGGCATGATAGGGATACCACCCGCAGCCGGGTTTGTGTCGAAATGGTATCTGGGTGTTGGTGCTTTGGAGGTGGGGGCCTACTGGATTATTGGCGTGTTGGCGATCAGCAGCCTTTTAAACGCGCTCTATTTTTTACCCATTCTCTACGCTGCCTGGTTTAAACCTCAAGAAGGCCCCTGGCCTGCAGAGCGACCCAAAGGCTGGATAGACACACATTGGATGCTGCTGCTGCCACCGGTTATTACCGCGTTTTTGGCGCTTTTAGTAGGCTTGTTCGCCGGATCCACTATCAGCCCGCTGAATTGGGTTAAGTTGATTTCTGCTCGGGAATATGGCGTTGAAGCCGTGCAAGAACTTCGAAACAGCAGCCTGCTAGCACCGATGTTGTGGTGGGTTATTGTTATTCCACTGATCTCAGCCTTATTGCTATTGTCAAAACGCCTGCGAGGATTGGGTCTATGGTTGGTTCCACTCGCTGCGGTACCCGCTTTGGTGGCGGCGGTCGTGTTTCCTCAGGGTGAGAACGTCTTGCCCTGGTTATTTTTCGGTAGCGTAATCAGTCTGGATAATACTGGGCAGGTTTTTCTGTTGTTAGCAGCCGTACTGTGGATGGTCGCTGGCCTCTATGCCGTAGATTATCTTCGAAATGATCCACATAAGACCCGCTTCACGTTATTTATGTTACTGGCCATGAGCGGAAACTTCGGTTTGATTCTAGCCCAGGACATGTTTGGTTTTATTACCTTTTTCACGCTGATGAGTCTGGCGGCTTATGGTTTAGTGATTCACTCCGGTACTGACGAAGCACGGCGGGCCGGTAAAACTTATATGCAATGGGCCATTATTGGCGAGGTTTTACTGTTCGCCGGCATGACCGGTCTGGCCATCAGTGATGAATATCAAAGCCTAGGTAAACTCGATATTACGTCGCAGCCTAGTTGGGTCGCCTGCCTATTGCTGGCCGGATTCGGCGTGAAGGCAGGCGTATTTTCTCTGCATGTATGGTTGCCGCGCGCGCACCCCGTCGCGCCTATACCTGCCAGTGCATTGCTCAGTGGCATTATGGTGAAAGCGGGCCTGCTGGGGTGGATCAAGTTTCTGCCCCTGGGTGAAGTCGCCTTCGTAAACTTTGGCATTATCTTCATCGCGCTGGGCTTAGCGGGGGCCTTTCTCGCTATTATCGCCGGTGTTGTGCAAAACAATCCAAAAACACTGCTGGCTTACTCAACACTCAGTCAGATGGGTATTATCACTGCGGGCATAGGCGCAGGCTTGATGGCGCCCCATCTTTGGTCACTACTTTTACCCGCAATCGTGTTGTATGCCGTTCATCATGGCCTGGCTAAAGCCGCTCTGTTTTTAAGCGTAGGATTTAGCCACCACCTGTCTCATCGGCGTTATGGCCCGTTTATCTGGCTCGGTATTTTACTACCAGCCCTCGCGCTGGCTGGACTTCCCCTCACTAGCGGGGCTTTGGCAAAATCGGCACTCAAGGTATCGGTTACCGATATCAGTTGGCTGGCGAGTGCATTGCCGATTACGGCAATAGGCACTACGTGGTTGATGCTGCGGTTTATGAGCTTAATGCGCGATGCCAGCGCAACGGCGGGGAAAGGCTCTGCGCTTAGCTGGTCAGCCGGCGCAGCTTATACGCTATTACTGCTGTCATCGCTTGGTGTCTTATACTCGCTACCGCAAGCACAAGGTTTCTTGCCCGCACTGTTTACAGAAAGTGTGCTTTGGGGTGCGCTGTGGCCATTTATGGTAGGGCTGGCGTTGTACTTTAGCTTCCACCGCTATGTGGCACGCCTAAAACCTATACCTGCGGGAGACCTGGTGGTTATTTTTGAATTACTTGCAGACTACGGGAAACGATTTTTCTCTCATGCTGGTCAAGTACTAAGCAGCCGCTACTACGCCGTAAATGATTATTTACAGGCTCACCAAGTTCACCCGCTGTGGCCGAAAAAATTGCTTTTATCTGGCGGATTAACCAACGCGTCTCATCCCGGCATTATCTTTATCGCGATTTTATTGATTACGACGTGCCTATTGATATTTAGTTAACACGTTAAAATATAGTCGTTATGGTCAACGATCATTTGCAACCCGGTTGTTCAAACAACTGCACTCAAGCAGTGCACGCTCAAGGGAACTAATCCGGCTGTGTTCAGTCAAAATGAGATGGATTATTTTGCCATCCAGCTCAACACACGGCCCGGAAAGCGGTTAGGCTTCAAGCCACCGCTGGAAGTGTTTATGGATCTGATCAAACGTACCCAAGAAACGCCATCAGGCGTTCATCAAACCGAGTGTTGCACTTGGAGTTGGAGACCGCCCTTTGTCATTCACTGAGAAACTGAGAGAAATAAATGAAACCATATCAAGCAACCATTTTTAACTCCGCCGTTTTGGTGGTATTCGGCCTTTGGGCGTATCTGAATGTGGCCGCAGAATCGCGCTCTATGACGATATTGATCCCCGTGATTTTTGGCGTCGTTCTCGCATTGTTGGTTCCATTTTTTAAAGAGGACAATAAAGTTGTTGCTCACGCGGTTGCCGGGTTGACCCTACTGATTTCGATAGCGCTAATCATGCCACTAATAGGCTCTATCGGACGGGACGATATGGTTGCCGTGTTTCGAGTCGGGGTTATGATGGCCGCCAGTCTGTTCGCCCTGGTTGTTTACATTAGGAGCTTTATTGCAGTGCGCCGCGCGCGGCAGATTGAGACATAGCCAAGCCGCGCCACAGACCACATTTTAATGCTGGATTGCCAACTATTAGGACAACCTGCCACACCATTCAAAAACCTATAGGGCCTTATAACGCCCGCAGCACGCGCGGCTTTGTAGTGAAAGCGAAGCCGCAACGTAAAAGCCGTCGCTGTGCCTGCGATTGTTAGGGCTCCTCTATAAAATCTGCATTTGAGTGACCTAGAAATCCACTCAAAGGATGACTTAATAGGCCCTCATTACCAAATTCCCTTACCAACCCTCCATTCAACCACTTAATGAATTCTTCAAGATCAGCTATGCAATTTTTTGCATTATTTTCTGAGAGGATCTTTTCGAAGCTACTTGGTATAGCTGTAGGATTTTCGCCAGCTTTGTGCTTTACAGTTACTTCAAACGGATCAGGCTTACCGTGAGCCACAGAATCCCGAAGCTTTTGAAGCATTTTGATACTCTGGTAAGGCAACCATACAAAGCCCAAAGGCGGTC
>Ga0307966_1004648_pt1 | contig 10218 bp, 11 predicted proteins | sample OrgLakmetagen646_FD_203141 | JGI IMG/M metagenome (GOLD analysis project Ga0307966, IMG submission 203141) | Saline water microbial communities from Organic Lake, Antarctica - #646 | ecosystem: Environmental > Aquatic > Non-marine Saline and Alkaline > Saline | place: Antarctica: Organic Lake... | reverse complement strand
GAATCCGGCGACCGGTAATGCGTTGGGACTCCAGACGTTGAAGATCAGCAAGAGGGCGATCAGAGAAGCCATTTTGGCTGATTGGCCGATAAAATTACCGGATGCCGGCAGGAGCAGGGCGATCAGAAGGTAAAAGGCGGCCAGCAACTGCATCGACGGCCACATTCCAAGTGTCTCCAGTAGGAAGAACCCGCAGACGAGGGAGCCGAGGATGGCACCGGCGGTGTTGATGCCGGCCAGCAGGCCGATGCTTTGTCCCGGAAGCTTGGCGAAACGCTCCTCGGCTTTCATGAGGAAGGGGAACAAGACCCCGAGCAGTAAGCAGGGCAGCCCAATGGCTCCGAATGCGGTAAGAAAGAGTTGGGCCACATAGCCCGCGAACGACCCCTGCTCGGGTAACATCTGCAGGTCATCGGTCAGCCACATGAATAGAGTCGGCACGGTCCAGACGGCCAGTCCGTTGAGCAGGCAGAGGACATGGAGCATCGGCACCGGACTGGCGAAGCGACGTGCCAGCCGTGAGGCCAACCAGGCTCCAGCCGCTAGGGCTAGAAGCACGACCACCAGAATGGCGGCGAAGCTGTAAACCGAGTTTTCATGCACCAGGGCAAACATCCGCGTCCAGAGGACTTCCAGGCCGAGCACGTTGAAGCCCGAGACGAAGGCCAGCAGGAAGATGACCGGGCGCGAGACCGTGGGGCCACTGAGTGCGGGCGGCTCTTCGAGGCTTGGTGGTGCGGCGGGCGCCGTGAACGTGTCCTGCCGGGCGAGCCGCCGAGCCAGCAGCGCCACCGCGACCGAAATCGCCACCGCAGTCAGGCAGCTCAGCCTGAAACCCAGATAGGGCAGCATGATAAAGGCGGCAGCAAAGGCACCCGTGGCTGCACCTAGGGTGTTGAGTCCGTAGATGGAGGCTGTGATGCGCCCAAAGGCCAACTGACGACGGATGAGGAACTTACCCATCAAGGGAATGGTGCCGCCCATCAAAAACGATCCCGGAAAGACCATGACAAAAGCCAGCAGGGCTTTCGCCAACCAGAGCCAGCCCTCATCAAACTGGCTGTAAAGTGCTGGATAGATCGCCCGGTAAAGGTGCAAGAGTGGCAGGCATAGGATGCCACTGAGGCCGATGCCCAGCTCCAGCCAGGCGTAGTTGCGGAGTGGATGAGCGAGACGCGGCGACAACCAGCCCCAGAAGGCGCTGCCAGTCGCCAGCCCGAAAAAGAAGATCCCGAGCGTGAGGGCGGCTGCATGCGAGGTATTGCCAAACACCAACCCGAGTTGGCGCATCCAGAGAATCTGATAGACCAGAGCGGCGAATCCCGAGAGCAGGATCAGCACGATGAAGCCGAGGGGAGTTTTCGGGTTCTCCTCTGTCATTTAGAGTTTTCTAACCCGGACATTGCGCAGCCAGAAGGGCATGCCGTGATCCTGAAAGCCGAGCTTTCCTTTGGCCGCCAGGGGAGCGCCGTCGATTTCGTGCTCGCTCAAGTCGAGTCGGTCATGCACCAGGACATCGTTAATAATTACCGTCAGGTGGTTGCCCTGCATGGTGACGCGGGCCGTGTTCCATTCGCCCGGTTCTTTGGTGGCCCGTGCCTTCGGGTCGCCGACTTCGCGTTCCTTAAACTTGATGATGCCGCCCAGGTCATGCCAGCCGATTTTCTCTTTTTTGTGGCATTGGGTGAGCTGCACTTCCAGGCCGGTGACGACGGGGTCGGCAGCGTCGGCCACTCGAAAGTAGAATCCCGAGTTGCCTCTGGTCGAGAACTTGAATTCGAATTTACAGATGAAATCCTGGTAGTCGCCTTTCAGCCACAGGTAAGAGCCATAGCGTTGCCAACCCGACTCCCCGGGCCGCGGCTCCATGAAGACCGTCTTTCCCTCCACGATCCAGTTGCCTTCGGTGACGACTTTGGAAAGGTCGCCGTCGATGATGGTTTTCCACCCATGGTCCTTGGCCAGGCATGAAAGGCTGGTGAGGCTCAGCAGGGTGATGAGAGTGAGAATTCGTTTCGAGGTGTTCATGTTCATAATGTTTTGTTGAGTAATGGAGCTGTGAAGTATTGGAGTATTGGAGTAAGGGAGTAAAGGAGTAAAGGAGTAAGGGTAAAAATGACTTTGCCCTCTGGCTCAGGATCGTAATCGTAAAAAGGCAATATGGCAGACTCCTGGGAAACTCTGAAACTTTTAGCGGACTCGACGCGTGTGCGCATCCTTGTGCTCTTGATGGATGAGGAACTCTCCGTGGCGGAGTTGCAGGAGGTGCTGGATATGGGGCAGTCGAGGATCTCTTCGCACCTGGGGCTCTTGCGTCAGGGTGAGCTGGTGAAGGACCGCCGTGAGGGAAAGAAGACTTTTTATGCCCTGCATACGGAGAACGATCCCCAGGCCAAGGCGCTGCTCAAAGCAGCTTATGCATCGGTGGAAAAGACGGAACAGGTGGCGACGGATCAGGCGAATCTGAAACGCATTCTCGAAAAACGGAAGCAGAAGTCGGAGCAGTATTTTAACTCGGTGGCGGGGCGGCTGGGTAAGCACTATTGCCCAGGCCGCAGCTGGGAAGCGATTGGGCATTTTCTGCTGCATCTCACGCCCAAAATTAAAATTGCCGATCTCGGTGCGGGCGAAGGTCTGGTCTCGCAGCTTCTGGCCAATCGGGCCGAGTCGGTCGTCTGCGTGGATAACTCACCCAAGATGGTCGAATTTGGCAGTGAACTGGCGGATAAGAACGGGTTTACCAACCTCAGCTACAAGCTCGGGGATATCGAGAACGTGCCCCTCAAGGACCAGAGCGTTGATCTGGCGCTGCTCAGCCAAGCCCTGCACCATGCCCAGCACCCGCAAACGGCGGTGGCGGAGGCCTACCGCATCCTCAAGCCCGGTGGGCAAATCATCATCATCGATCTACTGGAGCACCACTTCGAAAAAGCCCGCGAGTTGTATGCGGATACCTGGCTCGGATTTTCCGAAAACACGCTTTACCAGTTTCTGAAGTCATGCGGTTTCCAGCAGGTCAAAGTCGATGTCGTCGCCCGGGAGGAACAGGAGCCGAATTTCGAGACCGTCCTCGCCAGTGGGGTGAAGTAGGTTTTTTTAGGAACGTCGAATCCGGCGGCTGCCGGAAACATTGAACACTCAACTTTGAATGGTCGTGGATCTTTTGATATTCAGCGTTGGATGTTAAATGTTGAATGTTTTGGGGTATTACTTGGGATTCACTCCAAGTTTCTCAGGTTGCGGTAACTTGAGCGCCATGACCAGTGGAATGACCACGATCACCGCGCCGAAGAGGTAGGCCGCCTGCGAGCCATAGGCGAAGTAGGCGAAGGCCGCGATGAGCGGACCGATGGCCCGGGCCAGCGAGCCGGCGGAGCGAAAAACGCCAAGATTGGCCCCTTGCTCGCTCTCCTTAGAATAGAGTGAGATCAGCGCGCTGAGAGTAGGGGAGGCCAGCCCGATGGAAAGAGCCAGGAGGGCCAGTGCGACAAAGAAAAGGCCCAGTTTTAGTGCGATCGCGAGGGTAAGGAAGGCCGTAATACCAAAAAACAAGCCAGCCAGCGCGAGACGTTTCTCGCCGACCGGATTTGCCAGGCGGCGAACGAGGCCGCCCTGCACGAGTATCAGGATGAATCCGATGAAGACAAACATCCCTCCGTTCTGGGCCGGGGAGAAGGCAAAGCGCTCCACAGCCAGGAAGGTTAGGGTGAATTCCATTCCGCTGAAAGCCAGCATGAAGATGAGGTAGAGAAGGTTCGTCCGCCGAATATTGGCCCCACCGGTGGTGAAGATATGAAAGACGGACAAGCCGCGCTTCTCGGGCGTGACTCGCTTGGCCTCAGGCAGGGTTTCCTCAAAACGACGAGCCACCCAGACGAGGTTAATCAGGGCCAGAACAAAGCTGATCAAGGCCGGCATCGAAAACGGGTTGACGCCAAATTTGGCCAGCGCGGGCATGTGCTCGGTCAGGTCGATCATGGAAGAGAGCCCCCCGATGGCCGGGCCTACAATGAAGCCAAGCCCGAAGGCGATCCCGATCAGGGCGAGACCACTCGAGCGTTTTTCCCGCGAGGTGGTATCGGCCACGGCCGCGGTGGCGACCGAGAGATTACCTCCCATGGCACCCGTCACAACCCGGGAAAGAATGAAGATCCAGAACGAGGCACCAAAAAACCAGAGGAGGTAGCCGAGCGCAAGCCCACTAATGGTGATGAGCAAGACCTTGCGGCGCCCGACACGGTCCGACCAGGCCCCCCACAGAGGAGCGCAGAGAAATTGCAGAATTGAGTAAAGCGAGCCCAGCACCCCGCCGAAGAGCACGGCGGTCATGAATCGCGGATTTTCCGCACCACTGGCTTCGGCCCATCCCGCAAGTATTCCGACCAGTTGCCCCAGTAGGCTGCCATCGCCGGCACCTTCGGGCAGGTAGTAATCCAGCATCGCCGGAAAGAGCGGGAAGATGATCGAGAAACCGACCAAATCGAGAAAGAGCGTCAGGAAGACAATCCCGAGCGTGCGCCGGTTTTGCTTCGGCGCGGATGGGCTGTGATCGGCCATTATCTATTTGCTATGTCCGAATTTTTCGGAGAGCGCGCGGTGGACATTTTCCGGGATAAGATGCCTTTCCCGGTCGGTAAACTTGAAGACCTGTTTGACGAGATTTGAGCTAGTGAAGAAGAATTGTTCATTCGGCATTAAGAAGATGGTTTCAATATTCTCGTCCAGGTGGCGGTTCATTTGCGCCATCTGGAACTCGTGTTCAAAGTCGGATACCGCTCGCAGGCCCCTGATGAGGGCCACAGCATTGAGTTGCACAGCCAGATCCACAATCAACCCGTCGAAGGCGATGACGGAAATGTTTGGGCGGTTGACGAGATTATCCTCGATCAGCTTGACGCGTTCCTCCGTCGAAAACAGCGGTTCTTTAGCGGCGTTGCGGGCCACGGCGACCACGACCTTATCGAAGATGCTCCGCGCCCGGTTGATCACGTCGAGGTGCCCGTTTGTGACCGGATCAAAGGAGCCTGGGTAGATGCCTACTTTCATAAGCTACGGGATAGAGGGGATGAATGGGCAGATGTCGAACTCATATCTGACTTTCTCCGTGGTGAGTTGGTGGCGGATGCCTTGGCATACCGCTCTCGCCATCGAATAGGATTGCGAATGGATTTCAACTGGTGCTAATTTCACGCTTGCAGGGCCTGCCCTGGAAGCACCCTCTAAAAGAGCATTAAACTTATTTGTTGGATTACTCGCCCGATTTGTTCAATTATTGGTATTTTAATAATCGTGAACCTTCCAAACCTAATCACACTCTCACGTATCCCGATACTTTTTGGTATCGTGGCACTGCTTTACCTGCCTTTTGCGGGTGCGAGTAGCTTGGCCTTTGTTTTGTTTGTCATTGGGGCCTTGACCGACTGGGCCGACGGCTATGTGGCGCGAAAGCAGGGCTTGGTTTCCAACTTTGGCAAGCTGATGGACGCGCTTACGGACAAGGTGTTCATGGTGGGGCTCTTTATCTCGCTGCTGGCAGTGGGTATTTTGCCGGGCTGGTCGTTGCCACTCCTGCTGCTGATTCTGACGCGCGAGTTTTTAATCACGGGCCTGAGGCTGGTGGCGGCAAGCTCCGGAATTATCCTGGCTGCGGAGAAATCGGGTAAGCATAAGACGGTCTCGCAGATTGTCGCAGCAATTTTGCTCATGCTGGCGGAGGCGGTTCGTCAGGACTTCCCGCAGACATTTCCTCTTTGGGTGAGCGATACGCTACAAGGGGCAGGGCTGGTATTTTTTGTAATTGCGACGGTTTTGACGGTCTCTTCCGGCACGCTCTACATGGTTAAATACTGGTCTATTTTTACCGGGCAAAACGAGAAGCAAGATGAGCTATCTTGATCGTTATTTGATTTGGACGCGGGTGCTGTCCACGGGCCTGGTGGTGAATTGTGCCACGCTCGGGCCCATTGGCCGGGTCAGAAAAGCACCCGGAACCCTGGGCAGTCTGGCGGGGCTGGGGCTTTACGCCGTGCTTTTTCACCACAGTTCGTTTCTTGGCTTCATTACTATGGCGCTCGGCCTGGCTTATCTGGCAGTCGCATTTTGCGATGCGGCAGAGAAGCGGCTTCAGATGCGCGACCCCGGAATGATCGTGCTCGATGAATTTGTCGCCATGCCGCTAGTTTTCTTTGGTATGGGGGGCTATGGCGGGCTCATTGCGCAGCACGGCGGCTGGCCTGTTATCATCGCGGGCTTCGTGCTCTTTCGAATTTTTGATATTCTGAAACCTTTTGGCATCAATCGACTCCAGAACCTCCCCGGTGGCCTTGGCTGCGTGGCTGACGATCTGGCCGCAGCGGTCGCTTCCTGCGTAAGCTTGCACTTGATCTTGCATTTCATCCTTTAAGGTAAGGGCTTGGCCGGCCCCGTAGTGCGCCGCTTAGGCAGGCACTTTGTGCCCACGTCACACAGCACAACCACTCGCAGACGCTCGCTGCATACGACGCACAGATGAATCAAAGGCTGATACCCGAGTTCCCGAATTTTAGGGGCTTGAGCGAGATTTCTGAAGCGGGGTCAAAGAGGCCGTCGCCATCACGGGAGGCATAACGCAGGGTCTGTGCGCCTTGTCGGCAGCGGACGTGGGTCAAGCTGACGCTACGGGCGTCGGGGCGCGACATGCGAATGTCGAAGGCGGAGAGTCGGCTGTCGAGATCTCTGTGGAAGCGCTCCAGAGCTTCAGGTGATTCAGGTGATTCGGGCGGATGGTCGACTTCGTCGCGAAAGCGCTCGGTGCGGTGGGCGCGGACCTCTGTAGATCGAACGCTCGAAGTCGTAAAGAAGAGTAATTCGGGAACAGGGCGGGCTTCTAGGGTCCGGCCATTCCACAACCAAAAGCCGGGGGCACTACCGGGCGCGAGTGCGATGAGGTAACAGGGCGCGTAGGTGTTTTGCGACAGGCTAGTGGTGAGGTCTGCCTCGTATGTGCCGACGTTGTCGGCCGACGCGAGGGAACGGAGTAATTGGCCACGGCTCTGCGGCGCTTCGATTTTAAGCGTCTCGGCATCCACCTCGTAAGCGTTGAGGAGAGCGCCGGTCAGGCCGTATGTGTTGATGAAGATCCAGGTGCCGCCGCCTACCGGATCGGTGGGTGCGAGATAGCGTGTTCCGCCGGTCGCCTGAAAGGCCCGAGGTGGCTCGGCCTGGGCACGGCTGCGCTGCTCGTCTCGGGTGAAAAAGAGGTCGTAGCCTTCCGGACGAAGCTCCCATGAAATCGTGCACATGTCTTTAATCCTTTGCGTCGTATGTCTCCTACGCCCGTTGGACGATTGATGGGCTACTTTATTCCACGGAGTCCCGGGCTGCTTTTAGGAGTGCCTCGCCGGAGAGGCGTTCCTTGTAGTCGGGGTTGTAGTAGCGAAAGCGGATTTTTGCATCGCGGTCGATGATGAAAACGGCAGGCACGGGAAGCAGGTGGTGGTCGCGGCCTGAGGCGGCTTCGAGGTTGATGCCGTAGCCGAGCAGCTTTTCGTAGGTCTCTGCGTCTACCCGAAAAGCGAGGCCGAAGGCCTTGGCGGCATCGGCGGGGGCGTCTGAGTAGAGGCTGTAGTCGAAATCGGCTTCGGCTGTCGCAGCGGCGACCTTTTCCGGCTTGTCCAGAGAGACGGCATGGATGCGGTAACCAAGTTCGCGAAGTTTGCCTTCGATCTCGCCGAGGGCGGCGAGATGGCGGTTACAATAAGGGCACCATCCGCCCCGGTAAAAGACCAAGACGGCGGGCTGTTGGGACACGAGATGGTGTAAGCGTGTTTCGGTGCCGTCGGCCTCGACGAGGGTGACGTCCGGCGCGGTGGCACCGACCTCGATCGGGTTGACCTCACGGGCATCGGTGGGGACTGCCGCCTGTGCGCTTAGAGAGAACGGGGCAAAAGCGGCCAATAGTGGCAAGAAGAGGGTTTTATTTACAGGGAATTGCATAATTAAGAGTCGATTCGATTGCTGGATTTAGGGAATGTTGTGAACGTTTTTCGGAGATGTGACGTTTGGGGCAGCCACTTATTCCTGTAAGGATGGCTAAATTTTTAAGGGAATAAAAGCGAAACCCATGCGTCTGAATATGATAACGACGTTCGATTTCAGGGAAATCTCGCCTCTGAATCGAAATTCAGTTAGTGTCGCTAAGCCTTAGCATCGATACTATCTTTCGAAATCTACCTGAAAATATGCGAAATCATTCAATTATCGTAGCCCTTATTGATGTTCTTGAACAGGAGCGATCGTTGCTGTCGAAGCTCGATCCCGCTTGTTATACAGCACCTGGCACTGGGGCTTTCCGGAGCAGCATCGGTGCACACATACGGCATAATTTGGATCACTTTACTTCGTTTTTCGCTGGTTTGGCGGACGGGAGAATCGACTACGAGAAACGCCGAAGGGACGACGGGATCGCACGCTCGACGGAACATGCTTTGGCGGACATCGAAAAGCATATCAGTGTGCTTGAGACCCTCATTCAGGAGGAGCCGGACGACTTCCTGCGCGTGCGCGACGAGAGTGACTTGGCGGCTGAAGGCGAATTGCGCTGGCTCGACAGCTCGGTCGGCAGGGAATTGCAATTTTTAGTCGGGCACACGGTGCACCACCACGCGATTATTGCCTTGCTGCTGGCGCAGCAGGGCGTCGATTTGCCGGAAGGCTTCGGTATCGCGCCGTCAACCCTGCGGCACGAGCGCAAAGCGATGCCCGCCAGGGGCAGGAGTTCGATATAGACGCTTCTTAACCCTTCGGCTTCAGTCGAACCTGGACGCTGACATCGATCATCCCGTCGACCACCGCTTTGAGGGAGGTGACCTTGCCTTCGTCGGTGATCTCGGCCTGAAAGGATTTGAGGGGAAGGAGGCCTTCATGGGTTTTGGCGGGCATGGCACCGGTCCATCGGATGGTGTGGTCGGTCATCTCGTAGTCCTTGGCTTGAAGCGTTGCGGCGGAAAGACCGACTGCGGCGATGATTGCGATGCCCTTGGCCAGGGCACGGAGGGTGTTGTTTTGTGTATTCATCATCTAGGGTGGTTATCTGGTTTTTCGGTTTTCGATTATAATGAGGATTTAAAGCCCCGGAGGCACGGAGAAGCGCCTTTTATAGCCCTCCGGAATACTAGGCAGGTGGACACGGAGGAGGCAGTAGAGGGCGTTGCCGAAGTCGGCCTCGACATGGTAGTCGATGTATTTCGCTCCGAGCTGGCAGTAGTAGCGCATGAGGGGCGGGATGCTGCGTTCGCCTTTTTCAATCTCCTGAATAAGCGGGTTGAGGGCGTTAATGCCTTCGCCCGCGTAGGCTTCGGCGACGAGGGGGTGGTAGCGTGTCTCGGGGACGAAAGGTGCCCGGGCTCGGACGAGGCGGATGACCTCTGGATCATCGGCGTAGTTGTTTTTCAAATACTCGACAAGGAGGGCGCGGCTGGCGGGGTGGTGCGCGTTGGAGATGGTGACGGAGCCGAAGAGGGTGTCGATTTCGTGCCGGGTGGCGGTGGCGGCGAGGCCTCTCCAGAGCAGAGGGAGCACGCGGTTGTCCTTCTGGCAGTCGGGCAGGACGAAGGAGCGGCTGAGCTCCATGGAGCGGGGGAAGCGCTCGTAGAAGCTTGGGTCGATATGAAAAACGTGGTCGAGGTAGAGGCCGGATGGTCCGTGCTCGCGGAGGATCTCTGGCACGAGCCCGATGCGATAGGCCCCGGCGATGCGGTTTGATTCGGCATCCCAGACCACAAGGTGGTGATAGTAGTCGTCCTCGGGACTCAGGTCCACGTCTTTATTGGTGCCCTGACCGGCGGCGCGAAAGGTGACTGCTCGGGCGCGCCCGAGCAGCTCCAGTTGCTCGGGGGACTCGTCGCCACGAAAGAGATAAACTTCGAAGGGAGCTTTCGCAAAAAGGCGTAGGGCTTCGGCCGGTGTCGGTGCTCCTGACGCAACTGTGCTATGGTTGGATGCTGACTGCGGCGGAGAAGGGGTTTTCTTTCTCGGGTGGGCGCGGAGGTCGTCTTCAAGGTGAACCCGCGCGCGCAACTTTTGGGCAGCGCGTGGGTCTTTCTGTAAGTCGGCGACATTCTTCGGTTCGAGTGTCATGGCAATTCGAAGGTTCAGTTTTCGGGCAGGTGATTGGGTGAGTTCGCGGCAAAGCATGAGCCCGCGTAGGCGCGGGTATTGGTTGGGGATGCGTAGAAAGCG
>Ga0307966_1004647_pt1 | contig 10218 bp, 10 predicted proteins | sample OrgLakmetagen646_FD_203141 | JGI IMG/M metagenome (GOLD analysis project Ga0307966, IMG submission 203141) | Saline water microbial communities from Organic Lake, Antarctica - #646 | ecosystem: Environmental > Aquatic > Non-marine Saline and Alkaline > Saline | place: Antarctica: Organic Lake... | reverse complement strand
GGACGGCCATGGCACCTTTGAGATCATGCGGCGCGCGAACACGTCGAAGCCCACCGTCTGGCGCTGGCAGGCGCGCTACCTCGACGAGGGCGTGGACGGGCTGAAGCGCGACAAGACCCGCCCCTCTCGCGTGCCGCCGCTGCCCCGGGAGACGCGCCTAAAGGTGATCGCGAAGACCGTGCAGGAGGCGCCGCCCAACGCAACGCACTGGAGCCGCTCCGCGATGGCCGAGGCGGTCGGCATCTCGCCGTCGAGCGTGGGCCGTATATGGGCTGAGGCCGGTCTGAAGCCGCATCTGACGAAGTCTTTCAAGGTCTCGAACGACCCGATGTTCGAGGAGAAGGTCACCGACATCGTGGGGCTCTACCTCGACCCACCGGAGCGGGCCGTCGTGCTGTGTGTGGACGAGAAGTCGCAAATCCAGGCGCTCGACCGGACGCAGCCGGGATTGCCTCTCAAGAAGGGCCGCGCCGCCACCATGACCCACGACTACAAGCGCCATGGCACGACCACGCTTTTCGCCGCACTCGACGTCAAATCCGGCAAGGTGATCGGCGAATGCCTGCCGCGCCATCGGGCCAAGGAGTTCCTTCGGTTCCTGCGCCGCATCGACCGGCACGTGCCGAAGTCGCGCGAGGTGCACCTGGTGCTCGACAACTACGCCACGCACAAGACGCCCGAGGTGAGGGCCTGGCTTGGACAAGCACCCGCGCTTCAAGCTGCATTTCACGCCGACCAGCGCGTCGTGGCTGAACCTCGTGGAACGGTTCTTCGCCGAGATCACGTCGAAGCGCATCCGCCGCGGCAGCTATTGCGGCGTCGACGACCTGGAGACCGCCATCTACGACTACCTCCTGCAGCACAACGCCAAGCCGAAGCCCTTCACCTGGACCAAGACCGCCGAGGACATCCTGGCCCGGGAACGCCGCGCGCTGGACACTCTCGATGAAATCCGCGGAAATCGGTAGGAAGCGTCAGACTCAGAGCACTAGATACTTCGGCTGGGGATCGTTTCGGGAGACCTCGTTTTGGAAAGTAGCTGGATCAGACCGGCCTTCATTTTGGGGGCTGTCGTTATTTTGATAGTATTGAATGTTCTGGAGTTCAGAGGCAAGCGCCGACAAGATCGCGCAAAGTTGGCCGCCTGCGAAGCCGACGACCGCGCCGAGATATGGCTGGCCCGAAAGCAGTATCTTCAGACGCAAAACATCGAACAGGTCCTGCATATCGTGAATACCGTCGCCATCGCGATCCTGATTGCGCTGTTGACCGCATGAAGATCGCCCTGTTCGGAGCGACGGGCGGCACAGGACGCGCCGTCATCGACCTTGCACTCAAGGCGGGCCATCAGGTAACTGCCCTCGCCAGACATGCCGACAAACTTGCCCCAAAGGTCGGTCTGACAGTGCTGCAAGGTGATGCGATGGTGTCAAAGGATGTCGTCCGCACACTGGCCGATACCGACGCGGTTGTCGTGGCCCTCGGCAACTCGCAAAACGCCTTTGCCCTTCTGTTCGGGGCGCGCCGCACGACACCGCGCGACATTTGTGAGGCCGGAACCCGGAACATTCTTGCAGCACTTGGTGACGGGGCGGATCGGTCGGTCGTCGTTGTCAGCGCTTTTGGCGTGGGTGCCACGCGGAACAAACTGCCCTTCATGTTCAAACTGTTTTATCGCCTTATCTTGCGCGAGCAGATCGCAGACAAGGAAAGGCAAGAGGCGCTGTTGAGAGCATCGAACGCAAACTACGTTGTGATCCAACCCGTTGCCCTGACCGACAAGCCTGCGTCAGGCAAATGGACGGCGACGCCAGACGGCACATTGGGCGGATCAGAGGTGTCGCGCCACGATCTTGCGGCGGTGATCCTGTCTGAGTTGACAGTAAAGACCAACACGCGACAGACCATATCCCTTTCGGGTTGAACCAGTGTGTGCGAGAAGTCCGTCACAGCGCACCAGTCTGCCCATGGAGTCAGGCTGAGGGGTCAAAATACCGCGTGCTCGCCCCGGTCGTCCGCGATGTCTTCCGTTGCAAGCCGCTTGTAGTGATCGGCGAGCGTCTCGGTCCCGAACTCCGGGGTGGCATCAGCATCGTAGCGGCCGTGAGCATCATCCCAGACCAACATCGACTCGGTTGCATAATAGCGGCCTATGCGGGCCAGTTCGGCCTTGTCGCGAAGACGAGGAGAGACTTTGCCAAAGAATGAAAGGCCGCCGACGATGGCCGACATCATCGCAACCGGCACATGTTTGAAGCGTGGCGTCAGACCCAATGCATGAAACAGCATCTCGCCTTGCGCGCGCGGCGTGATGGCAGGGCCGGGTCCACCGATCGGCAAGATGCGGTTCTGGAGGTCCGGATCGCTGAGGCAAAGGACCAGATAGCGGGCCAGATCGTCGTTGCTGATCGGTTTACAAGCGGTCAGTTCGCCATCGCCGAAAAGCAAAAACGGCTTTCCGGCGCGCAAACGGTTCAGCTGGCCCGACAACGATTTGAAGTACGCGGTCGGGTGCACGATGGACCAGGTGATTGGGGCAGCTTGCAGTTCAGCCTCGAAAGCGAGCTTGGCATGCTGGAAGGCCAGCTTGGGTTTCTGGACACAGATCGCCGACAAAAGCACAAACTGCTTGACCCCCGCGCCGGCCGCGGCCCGCAGCAAAGCCCTGTTGAGGTCGCGGTCAATGGCCCAGGCGTCGGCCGGGGCGCCGCTGCGCGAGGCGACGCACGAGATCACGGCGTCGCAGGCATGATCTGTCATCAGGGCCGAAAGCGAGGCTTGTGTCAGCGCAGAAGATACCAAGACCTCAAGTCCGTTGCTGTCAGATCCCGGTCGCACCGGCGCGATGATTTTATGACCATCAGCAAGAAGGGCTTTGGCAGTCGCACGCCCGATTGTGCCAGTGGCCCCAAGCAACAGGACAGTTTTAGGTGAAGGTCTCATGGCATCCACGCTAAATCAACCTTGAGGCGGTCGGAAAGCGGATTTTCAATCGAAGCGCTCAAACCCCGTTCGCAGCATATCGGACTGGTGCCAATGTCGGTTCCTTGCGTTGGGCTGCACGGCACAAGCGCGGTTTCGGCGCCTGAAGCGACGCATCTGCCGCGATGCGACCGAGCAAGAGTTTCAAGTTTTCCAGTCGCAAAGTGGCCAAGGGTGCCAAACCTCCCCTGTAGCCATGTCCCGACTCGTTTCGGTCGTGACACGCGCAGCCCGGCTCTTGCCGTTTGTCAGGTCTGGGCGGCCAACAGGGCGGCGGCTCCGGTGAACTCGCGCTGGTGATAGCTTCGCTCGTCTTCGCCGGGGGCCGCGCCGCGACCCAAGGCGCGGGCCTGCTGGTGGAACCCTTTGGCGCCCTCACCGTCCCCGAGCCTGCCAACCACAAGAGCGGCCAGAAACGGCGCGCCAGTTTCGGCGTCCTCGACCATCGTCGCCTCAAGCGCCTGCGTGACCTTTGCAATAGACCCGGGCATGTAGAGCCCCAATGCTCGGGCAAGCTGGCCATAGGTTACCGGCACATCTGCCGCAGTCAGGCCCGCAAGATGCACCCGGATGCGATCGCGCAGCGCGGTACTTGCGGTGGCGGCATTTGTTGCGGCACGGGGCGCCGGGATTTCATGGGCGCTGCCATCGGCGGCGATTTCAGCCGCCCAGACCCGCGTGCTGGAGCGCAGGATCAGCCGTGTCTTGCCTGCATCCGCCCCGGTGCCGGATTCGGATTGGCTGACAACCTCGCCCGATTGCATCGCCGCGCGCAGGGTTGCTGCGTCCATCCCCAGGCGTGGCGCAAGGTAGTCTGGCGAGATCAGAAACTGGCCATCCTCGCGCATGATCATATCGGGTGGGACAGGACGATACAGCAGGGGGCGTTTGGGCGTTGCCGGACCATCCGATCCGGCGCTGTAATACGGGGTCGCACCGGCAGCATGGTCGGTCACGTCGATAATGTCGCGCACTTCGGGCACCGCAGCCCGGATCATGCTTTCCACCCCGCCGCGCAGCGTGGCGGCCGAAGACGCACAGCCCTGACACCCGCCCGACATCAGCATGCTGACGACGCCGTCCTGCACGTTCGTTACGCTGACATGCCCGCCATGACTGGCAATCGCCGGGTTGGCCTGCCGGTCCAGCACATCTTGCACGGCCAGACGGATTTCATCATCGGTCCGGGCCTGGCCCGCTATTCTAACCGCTTGCCCCAGGGGCGCGGAAGATTGTGACATGCTGCTTCGGATTGCCGCTGCGATCAAATGTTTCAGGGCGTCCCAATTGCCGTCATCGGTCTTGACCACCGTCACAACCGCGCCGGACACATCAACCGTTTTCACCCCGACGATGGCGAAAATCGCCTTGGCCAAAGGGGCATCATGCGCCGACGCGGCATCTGCAAAACTCGCCAATGCACCGCCCTGCACATCCCTGTCCAACTCGAAGCGCATGCTGTGTGGGTCAGCGGGCGAGGTTCCGGCGCGGATGCGCAACTGCGTCGTCATGTCAGACATCTTCAACCTCGGCGGCCACCATGCGGCGCAAATGACCAAAGGTGTAAATCCCCGAACTATGGCCATCGCTGAAGCTGACGCCGATGGCATAGTTGCCAAGGCTCCAGATCCGGGTGGGCACGATGTTCAACGGCACAGTCGCGGGGTCAAGCACCGCGCGCCCGCTCATCTCGTCGACACAGGCGGCACAGCGGCACGCAAGGCGCAGATCGCGCACGTCGATTGGCTGAATATGACCGTCCTGCCAATGCACGACCAGCGTGCGCCCGCCGCTGCGATCCATCGCCACCGGGACTTCGGCAGCGCCGCCCGACTTGCCCGCAACGGGTGACGGCTTGGGTTTGCTGGCATCATCCGCCCAATGCCAATCGAAGGGCGTCGGCATCCCCGGCGCGGTTTGCGCGCGCCCCGACAAGGTTGCCGCGATATCGCGGTAAGCTGCCGCTGCGGGGGTGCCCGGATAAGCAATCACCAAAGGCCGCCCGTCGTCGCCGCAATCCACGATCGCCGGATCAAGCGGGACCGCGCCCAAAAACGGCACCCCGAGACTGGCCGCGATTTTCGCGCCGCCGCCCTGATGAAAGATGTGGGTGACATCGCCGCAGGTCGGGCAGGTGAACCCGCTCATATTCTCAACAATACCAAGGATCGGCACCTTGACCTGCTCCATCATCCGGATGCCGCGCCGGGCGATTTTCAGGCTGACATCTTGCGGCGTACTGACGATTACAGCGCCGGTCAGCGGAAAGCTTTGCGCCAGCGTCAGTTGCGTGTCGCCGGTGCCGGGGGGCAGATCGAGGATCAGATAATCAAGCGTGCCCCAATCCACCTCCAGAATGAACATGCGCAGGTATTTAGACACCATCGGACCACGCAGAATGGCGGGCTTGTCATCATCGGTCAGCATGCCCATCGAGATCACTTTGATCCCATGCGCCTGGGCAGGCATCACCTTGCCCGAAGGGGACATCGACGGGCTTTGGCCGGTCTTGATGCCCAGCATTCCCGGAACACTGGGGCCATAAAGATCGGCGTCAACAAGCCCGACAGCCGCCCCCTGCGCCGCCAGCGCGAGCGCAAGGTTGGTGCTGAGCGTACTTTTACCCACGCCACCCTTGCCGCTGGCCACCGCGATGATCTGGCCCAGATGCGCCATGCTGGAGGTATCAGAAACGCGGGGCGTTGCTTGTGCGGAGTTCATGCAGTTTTCCTTGTGACAGCACCGTGCAAGGCCAGCGTTCGGTCCTCGCTCGCGGCAAAATTAATGCACAAACGGCCAAGATCGGTCGGAGCAAGTTCGGCGGCGACGCAGGCACAATAGCCGGTCGCACCGCCGCCCGAAAAATGCCGACAATCGCCACAGGTGCCAAAGGCCACCGTGTTGCGACTGTCTGCAAGCTGCCCCACAAGAGCGGGCAACGCCTGCCGCAAGGCCGATTTCAACCCCGCGTCCAGCCGATCAATGGCATCCGACAGTTCACGCAAGGGGTCACCGCACATGACTTGCGTCCCGGCGTCCGTCAAGTCGTACCGCACGCTTCGCCTGTCGTCCGCAGCCTCGCACCGAGAAAGATAACCCTTTGCCAGCAGCGATTTGATGGTTTGCGACGCCGTGCCCCGCGTGGTGGCATGAAAGCTGGCAAAAGCGGACGGGGTTCTGGAAATGTCATTGGCGCGCGCGAAAAACCGCAGCGCCGTCCATTGGGCCGCCGTCAGATTTGACCCCGTATCGACACCGCGCGCTGCCCGCCCAAGATAGACAAGCAGTTCGGCGATTTCATCGGTGCTGGTCACTTTGCTGCCCACCAATGAACGGTAGCGTTTCGAAATCAGATTGACAAGAGTATTCCCACGGATAGTATCGAAACGAAACTACATTTGATGCAGATGAACAAACCTTTCCCTACTTCCCGCAATGGACGCACACAGGTGCCGCGCGCAGAATTTCTGGACGCGGCAAACGAAGCCCGGCTGGCCAGATGCTGGCGCGACAAAGGTGACGTTGCGGCGCGCAACCGACTGGTCACCGCGCACCAGGCACTTGCGATGGCTGCGGCCAGCCGAGCCGGGGGCAAAGGCCGCGAGCTGGATAGAGACATTCTGCAACACGCGAACATCGGGCTGCTGAAAGCTGCCGATCGCTTTGATCCAGACATGGGGTTTCGGTTTTCCACCTATGCGGCGTGGTGGATCAGGGCGGAAATCCAAGATTACAAGGTTCAAAACTGGTCTTTGGTGCGGCTTCCAAACTCAGCCTCCTCGCGCAAGCTGTTTCATAATCTGAAACGCGTTGAAACCCGTCTGGCCGGTACAGGCGAGGTTGCGCCGCAGGATATGGTCGGGCGCATCGCAACCGTATTGGCCGTCACGCCAGATCAGGTTGTGCTGATGCAACAGAGACTTGCCGCCCAAGATGGATCATTGAACCGCCCAGTGGGCGATGACGGCGGCACGATGCAACTGCAGGATCTGCTGGAAGATCCGGACGCCGATGTTGAAAGGGAGGTGGGCGCGCGACTAGATGGCCGGGCCTTCTGGATCAGGATGGCGGACCATCTGAACCGGCTGTCAAGACGCGAACAGGAAATCATCATCGAAACCTACGTGTCCGACACCCCGAAAACGCTGCTTTATCTGGGCGAACGATTTGGCGTCTCGCGAGAGCGGATACGCCAGATCCGCGAAACCGCTCTTGCGCGCCTGCGGGCCTCGATGGCGGATGCGGCAGCCTTGTGATTGCGGCGCGGTATCTGCGCCCTAGAAAATCCGGGCAAAACAGATGCCGCCTGCCAGAAGGCCCGCGGCACAGCTCGCAAACAGCAGATCCGCCCAGCCTGCCTGCGGTTGGTTCAAGTGGCTGCGCGGCGCTCCAGCTTTCAGACCGCGCGCTTCCATCGCCAGTGCAGCGCGGCCTGCGCGGCGGATGGCAAAGGCCAGAAGCGGCACGATCAGCGACGCCCCCTCGACGGGTCCGGGGATGCGCCGGGGCCTGCGGCCCTGCATCATCGCCCGCGCCAGCCGGATTTGCTGCGCCTCTCGTGCAAGATCGGGCACCAGGTTCAGGGCCTGCAACAGCGCAAAGCCAACCGTGGCTGGCAATCTGGCATGAATCATCAGCGCGCGCACCAACTGCCCCGGATCTGTGGTCAGAGCGAACAGCGCAGAAACCATGCCGCAGGCAATCGCACGAAAGAACAGCACCAATCCGGCCGATACTTCCGGTCGGGCAAATATCTGTTCAGCCGACAGTTTCAACGCAAAATCCGTATCCTGACGGAACAGCAGGCTGGTGGTCAGAAATCCCGCGCCAAACAGCGTAAAGGGCACCATCAGGCCAATCACGAAGATCACCGACCGCCGTTCCAGCACGATCAGCAATGTTGCGGCCAACCCGATGGTGAAGAGTTGAAACCGCAGATCGAACAGCGTGATCGCCGTCACGATCCAGACCAGACACACGATCAGCTTGGGCAGCGGATGCAGGACCCCTAACATCCCTTGTGCTCCAACCAGTCCAGCAACGGGCTGACCGTGGGCAACGCCAGTCCGGCGCGTGTTATGGTGGCCTCATCCCGCAGCACCGTGCGCGCTGGGCCTGAAGACACCGCGCCGCCTTCGGCCAAAACAACGACGCGGTCACAGACGGTAAACGCAAAATCCATGTCATGCGTCACAACCGCAATCGCGCGCCCCGCCTGTGCCAAACGCGCGATATGCCGGGCGATCGTGTCGGCGCCGCGCTGGTCAAGGCCTGAGGTCGGTTCATCCAGCACCAACACGGGCCAGCGGTCGGTCGCCGTGAGGATTGCAAGCGCCAGCCGACGTTTCTGACCATACGACAAGGTAAAGGGGTGCTGATCCGCCTGCTCTTCAAGACCCCAATCTGCCAGATGCGCCAGATCTTTTCCGGCAGCTGTTCCCGCCTTCTGCACTTCGGCAAGAACGGTGGCTTGGGTGAAATGTGCCTCGGGGTTCTGAAAGGCGATTGCCCCCAACGGCCCGTCACGCATGCCGCGCGCAGGGCGCACCAGCCCGGCAAGGCACTGAGAAAGCGTGGTCTTTCCGGCGCCATTGGCCCCAAGAATGCCCAAAACCTCGCCCCGGTTCATCTGGAGCGACACATCGCGCAGCACGACCGGCCCAAAGAGCGGGGCACAATCGACCCTGCACAGCCGTACCACTGGCGTTGCCAACGACAAAGCACGCGGTTGAAAGGTGCATTCAAGCACCCGCGCCGCTTTTGCCCTATGACCGTGGGAGTCCAGCGCCCGGCAAAGTTCATGGATGGTCAGGCAGTGTGGCAGACCGATTCCTGCGCGCGCCAGCTTGCGGACCAACCGGCTCGCCAGCGGCGTCCAGATGCCAAGTGCCTCCATCCGGTCACCATGGGCATGAAATACATCGTCGGGGTTTCCCTCGGCCAAAATCTGACCCTCTGGATCCAGAACCACGATCCGGTCGATCAACTGCAGTATCCGCCCCGACCGGTGATCCACAATCAAAGCGCCCCCTTCGCTACGAGGTTCCAGCAGAAAGGCGGCCAACCGTGCCGCTACCGCTGGTGCAAGATTTGCCGTCGGTTCATCCGCCACGATCAACGGCGCTGGCTGCGCCATCACCGCGGCAAGTGCGACAAGCTGCTTTTCGCCACCAGACAAGGTGGCAATGCGCCGGGACCGCCATGACGGTGGCAATTCGACACGCGCCATTGCATCCCTGACCGCCGCAGCAATGTCGGCGGCGGGTACACAGCGGTTTTCCATCCCGTAGGCAATTTCATCCTCGACGCGAAAGCCGCAAAGCGTCTGGTCGGCATCCTGAAACAGCTGTCCGACAGCCACGGCCCAATCTGCGGGCTGCCGAGCGGCGACGGGTTCTCCGAATATCGTGATCTGTCCGCTGATCGTTGCGGGAATGGTCTGTGGGATCACGCCGGTCAAACTTTGCAACAAGGTCGATTTTCCGCACCCCGACGGCCCAAGCAGCAAAACCCGTTCCCCCTTGCCCACCGTCAGTGAGATCGGGCCAACAGCGTTCATTCTCGCAAAGTGGTAACGAACAGCCACCTCTCGCCAAGCCGCAACCGGTTCAGTCAAGTGGGGCCTGGCGGTCACGGTCGATGCCCAGCCCTGCCAGTGTCCCGGTCTTGTAAAGCGCCTGGACGATGAGATGACCCAGCAAGCCGCCCAACAGCGCCCCGCTCGCCAGACGCAAGGTGAACATCACCACAAGGATTGCAGGCTCCAGCGCGCCGTAGTCAAAGCGCACCCAAGTATACGCAAACGAAAACACTGCCGCCCCGGCCCCAGCAGCCATCAGCACCGGCAGTCGGTAGTTGCGCCAACCGGTCGCCGCGAAAACTGCTTCGGCACCCGCGCCCTGCACCAACCCTGTCAGCAAAAGCAACAACCCGGCAGGACTGCCCAACAGAATCTGCACCGCCGCCGCAAGCACTTCAGCGGCCAGCGCCACACCGGGCTTGCGGATGATGCTGGCTGCGATGATCGAGACGATAAACCAGAAGCCCATCACAACATCCATCGTCACAGGGCCAAAGATCGCCTGAGCCACCAGCCAGACCTGCACCCAGCCAAGATAGAGAACGCCAAAGACAGCTCCCAGAAAAACGACAATCAAAGTCTCACGCATGGTCCATGTTTGTGCCGACATCGCGACAACTCCTTTTTCAGGTCAGTCAGGGGGATGCCGCCCGCCG
>Ga0307966_1004644_pt1 | contig 10221 bp, 9 predicted proteins | sample OrgLakmetagen646_FD_203141 | JGI IMG/M metagenome (GOLD analysis project Ga0307966, IMG submission 203141) | Saline water microbial communities from Organic Lake, Antarctica - #646 | ecosystem: Environmental > Aquatic > Non-marine Saline and Alkaline > Saline | place: Antarctica: Organic Lake... | reverse complement strand
AGTGTGTGTGTGTGGGTTTGTTTGTCTTTTTGAAGAATTGCGCATTTCTAAAGCTCACCCTGCGAATCAGCTCCGGTATTACTTCCCCTTCAAGCTCCCAGGGCCGGGCATTGGGATTAGGAACAAAGAGGTCCTTTGTGGCCTTGGGCTTCTCAGCCTGAGCTTAGGAAAAGGGCGGGTCTTAGAAGGTAGTTGAAGCTTGGGAACAGTCTTAGCAAGAAGCGAGCACTGACCTCTGTAAAGTTCAGGGGCATCCCCTATCACGTCAATTGCATGCTGGCGATGTTAGACTAATTAAAGCTAGCTAGATACGATCATCGGTAATTATATAAATATAAACAATATTAATCATATTTTGCACGAGTCGGCCACCCCTAACCGAAATAACAACTTCGGTAGCATAACAACTTCGGTAGCATAAAAGGCTTCTATAGAAAACTATTTTTTTTAATAAAAGAAACGAGCCGTTCTGGGGTGGTCTCACAATTCTGCTATGAAGGAATGTGTTTCTATCCTTTGTGAGCCAAAAGCGCTCATCTGGCACCTTTATTCGGCTATATACCAAGAAAAACGTCTTGCACAAGAAGCTCAGTGCTGGATAGTGCTGGACCTCCATTTTGGACCCAGTTTTAACTGCAGTTTCAATATTGCACGTTTGTTGCCAACTGGAGGCGGTATTCCCAGATCCGAAAGTAATTTGGAATTTTACAAATATTTATATCGCGCACACAAAACTTTGCACAAAACGGGCTTGCGTATGTGAGCTGACCTGATCACAAAGTAAGGTCCCCAATTTCCCAGCTAGTTTGGGTCAGTCAGGGGGGTGTGGCAATTCACCAGTAAATTTTAAAATATCTTGCAACATAAAATCAAATAAGGAGCGCGTGCCTTTATCGCGCCTCTTAGAAATGCTTCCTTTTATTTTGTCGCTAACACTGCCTCCCCTGGCTCAGAAACGATTAATATGTTTATATGAGAAGTAGTGACTCATTTGATTTCTTACAGCTTGCTGTGCGCTCGGGAACTGCCTGCTGATTTCCCTTCACGTTTGACCACAATAACGTGTATGTGGCAGAATAGTTCACATATTGTCGTCATCTTCTTCCAAGACAGGTGCTTTGACCACTAGCAATCCTGCCTCCAACCACCTCTTGCAATTAACGTGCTGCAAGAGTTGAGGCAGCTGCTGCGCCTCTAGCTTGGCCTTGGCTAGGTCATCTAGCTCCTTGTCCTGGCCCCACACCTGCACCACACGGCACACGGCAATGTTTAGAGGTGGGGCGAGCTTGTTGGTGGAATCAAACGAATTTGAATGTTGAGACACATCACGCACGTGTGCAGGCATGAGCAGGAATGCCACACTAAAACAGAAAATGGGTAAAATAGTGTGTGTATTTGTGTGCATGTGTGAAGAATCCAACGAGCAGGATAAGATCAAGAAGTCTCTAGACAGCCTCAGGGCAGAGCAACTCCTATACACGTCATTGCAACGCACCATTTCTTCCCACCCCTCGCTCCCTCCTTCACTGCTACTGCCCTCATCCATCTCGTCATCTTGTGATCCTCCCCCCTGCTGCTGCGGGCAGGTTTAGGAGTGAGCAAGGATGATTGGTTCAAGTATTTAGTGCTGCTCAAATGTCAACCTGCTATAGGTGTCACATGCCAAAGGAAAAACACATCAGCATCAACGCAGGAGACCGCTTTGGCTCTGTTGTTGAAATGCACCTGGTCTTAAGACTGATATCCTATAACTAAAAAACCACACAGACCCAACCACACGCACTTGGGAGGCTTCCTGGTTCGGAGGCAGTGGAGCCTCCTCGACACTGTCACCAGCTGAGCTTGTGTAATCGCTTGCGTCGTTTTCGTCTTCATCCTTGTCCATGTCCACGCACTGAACAGCCATACATGGTGTGCAGAGTTAAAGTGGGCAACCCGGCGTGATGTATTTGTCACCACTGCTTGAATTGTGCCTATTTGTGTGCAGCAACTTATCATGCATTAGAGCATGGATATAAGTAGAAGAACTCTGCTCAACATGCATCACGTTGGGTTATTCAGAGCCAAAAACCTACAAGCACATAATTTTGGAGGGATATGTAAAAAATTCACAGACATTAAAAGCACGTATGTATTGTTTTAGACGGCTCTACAAGTTTGAAGCCTGTAATACTCTCCTCACACTTTTCCCTTTTCCCTTTTTATTGCAGTCATCTTGCTCAACTGCAGCAATTTCGCTAAAGCACCTTGCCTCAGTGATTGCAAACAATCTTACCAGCTCTCTCAACCTGCACTTGCCATGTGCCACAGCATTGGCCTGTGTGTGTGTGTGTGTATGCGTGCGTGCGCGAATATGAAAGTGTGAATGTGTGTATGAATGTATGTATGTATGTGCGTGTGTGCGTGTGCGTGAGTGTGCATGTGTGTATGTGTCAAGACTCAAGTATCACTGTTGTTCCAACCCTGAAATCATGCTGCGCAAGTGTGCACCAGTCGCTGCTGCAACGTGTATGAGTGCAGGAGGCAGCACACTAGCAGGCAGCCTACCAGGGAGTCAACTTGTGACGCCAAAATCACGGCACTTGGCTCGGTCCGTCTGTCGTCTGTCACCTGTGTGGATATGCCCGGGAAGCATTTAAAAAGATAGATTGGCCAGACAGGTGATTTATACTTGTGCACGGTGGTTTTTTTTATTTTCCTGCAGGGAGATTGCGCTGTCAGCAAGAAATGAATCATGAGACACATTGTAACATCCTTGTGTAAGGATAGCAACGATTGCATGCCTTCATTATGTGCCAGGCTGGCACTGCCAGCAGTGCCTCACCCCCCTTTCCCCCCCAAACTCACACATACGCATAACAAGCATACCATGAGCTTGGTGAGGGACGGGTACAACGGCCTGCAGTTACTATTGTGCACACACTCCTTGAGCCGAGCAAGCCAGGCGTTGCTGATAGCCTCTATGCTCTTTACATCCTCAGCGCTTATGCTGCCAGCACCTGGCCCTTGAGATGGCTTAGGCCCCTGCATGTGTGTATGTGTATGCGTCCACGCTTGGTTTTGTCAGTTTGTGTGCGTGCGTGCGTGTGTTTGTGTGCGTGATGTGTGTGTGTGCGTGATGTGTGTGTGTGTGCGTGATGTGTGTGTGTGTGTGTGTGTAATTTTGTGTGTGCGTGTGTGTGTCTGTGTGTGTGTGAGTATGCATATGTATGTGTTTTTGGTGACTGTCTGCGTGTGCATGCGTGCATGCATGCAGCTGTGCTTGTATGGAAAAATAGGTGATATCTGATATCTGCACTTATTGACACAGTGCCTGCGTGAACAATACCTCCTCACCTGCTGGAATGACCCCTGCTCCTCTGCTGCTGCGTTTGGAAGCCACGAATCCCTCTGTGCATAATCTATAAGGCGCGCACAAAACCCTGCGCAAACAAAAACATGGGAGTAAAGGCACAGATTTCATGTGAGGAACGGATCCATGTTATCGCGCCCAAAGCACAAACATGCTGTGAAGACGTGAGGCGACCTCACACAGTATTTTAAAATTGTATCGCAGGTGCGGCGTACACGTGCCCAGATGGAGCATCAATGAAAGGCAGCAAGGACTTCTAAAGAAAGGAGAAAAAGCATGTCACACATCTGCTGCCCGCCCTGTGGCCTCTGCTATCTTAAGGTAATGAAATCCAAATCTTTCTTTACTTTGGCGTGAACTTTGCTTACGGGATGAGCGGCGGCTGTACTCAATTATCTCCTAATGGCTAGGTCATCATAAATTCACGGCCGGTCAGCACAAACAGGTGCGGTGAGCCGGAAGAAAGGAGCGAGGTCAAACTTCTGCTCGCAATTGAAAAGAATTTGCACGAACCTGTGTGCAACTCCTCCACGATTTTTTTGGACTGCTCTTGTGCTGCTGCGGTGTCAGCTTGGCCTTCGGCAAGGAACATGAGAAGCTTCCCAGCTCCGCCACTAGACGATGCGTGCGTACATGTTTGTACATGTGGTTATGTTTGCATGCATGTGTGTTTGTGTGTGCGCATATGTGTGTGTGTGTGTGTGTGTATGTGTGTGTGTGTGGATTGTTGCATGTCTATGCGTGAGTACCCATATTTGTATCAGTGTATGATGTGCCTGGTGTCAACTCTGTGACGCCAAATTTTTGAGAAAGGTATCATTCATAAGAGCTCAGCACAAACAATCTTTAAAACACAAATTGTATCGGTGGACAAACCACCTCTCATTGCACCCAGCATTACAAAATTAAGCCCCAACAATTACGTACGTTGGGAACCCCCCTGTCATAGGCCTTGCACAAATAATGCAACCAGAAATCTCCCAAAATGAAAAGACGTCTAGCCCCGCGGCTCATGTCAGAGCTCTATTCATACTAAATTCCTTAACGTTCCTGTTTGAAAGTCAAGTGCTCTCAATCAAGTAAACACACAGCTCTTTTGGCACTCATTTTTACTTTTCATTTGCAGCAGCCCCATTCTCACCAGCGTCGAATGTCCAGATACGCAAGGCTGTTGAGCGCTGATAGGGCTGACCACCCCACAGGTCCCAAAGGGCAGTTTTGCAGGCTGCATGTGCATGTGTCGGTGTGCATACTTTCTGTGTGTGTGTGTGTGTGTGTGTGTGTGTGTGTGTGTGTGTGTGTGTGTGTGTGTGTGTGTGTGTGTGTGTGTGTGGGTGTGCGCTCTGTGTGTGGGTGTGTGTTTGCACGAGCAAGTGTTAGAGCTTGAGGCTTATGTGCGCGTGGATGTGAGCGTATAATTGTATGTACTGTTTAGGCAGAGTAAGCATATCAAAATTTCAACATTTGGCTGCACAAAACCCCACACAGTGTGATATTGATAAGTAAAAAGCGACACAAACACACGATGTATACGCAAACACACTCAAATGCACGCACGCATACTCCACTGAAAAAAGTAAGCAACAAGAAAGATAACACAAACACACAATGCTACGCAAATACCCATGTACACACATGCGTTAATCGTCCACACCTTACGCTTTTCAATCCAGGTAAGCTAGCAGCGAGGGCAAGGGCGCCTGCATCCCCAATCTTGCACTTGAAACGAGCATGGCTGGTTGAAGAGGATGGGACCGCATCCACCTGCTGCAGGGTGTGAAATAATGAATACATTTGCATGTCATGTACATAACTTGTGTGTTGGTGTGTTTTAGGGGTGTGCGTGCCTGCTTATGTGTGTATGTAAGCGCGAATGTGCGCTGACATGTGCATGCATGCACACAAATGCATGCTTTATTGATACAGAGCAAAGGAAGTTTTGCAAGCAAAGGAGGATGCAATGCATATTTTAGTGAATAGGTATCGTACTCAAGCACTGCATCCTCGCTCCCTCAAGCAAACCACAGCACAACATGGGCAGCCATGTGACGTAACATCACACGACGCTCAAGCCAACAGAGTAAAAGAAGGAGTATCACGCCATCAGGTGACCCTGTATGAACAGACGCCGATGCACGCAACACCCAGACCTAGCCGGCAGGGCACTCACAAAAAGCCCTGCAAAACGCCCGAGCATCCATTCCTCATGTCACACACATACGCTGTAACACACACATACACGCTCTTGCACACACACACACACACACACACACACACACACACACAACAGCAGCAGTACTGCACCTGTGAGCTTAAGTCCAGCTCTTGTAAAGGAGCCCTGACGTGCAAAGGTACTCCCCCCTTTTGCAGCTCCCCCTCCAGAGGGGATGATGAACTTGGTAGTGCAGGACTGATGGCGGCAAATGGTAAGCCCAGCTGCATGCTGATGTACGGCATAAAGTGTTCGGGGTGGTGCCGTGCTAAGATCTGGAGGCGCCGGTAGAATTGGATCAGCGAGGCACGTGCTGCTCCGGGGTGGCATGCACGCAGCACACCTAGCTCAGTCACCCTGTGTGAGCAGTATGGTGTTTGAATGAAAGAAATGTGAATGGGAGAGGAGTAGGGTTAGGGAATGGGCTGGATGGCTTGGAGGCAGGAAGAATGCAGCTTTGGTAGGCACGTCAAAGGCTGGCCTCATCTGCTCACATGATAATGACAAATCTCTACAAGGACCGACAACAGCACTTTACGAGCTGCGTGTTTCTGACACAGCAATCCATGATATTGGCAATCCTCTTCCCTTTTGCACTCTGCCTTTATTTTTAAATCCTGCGCCTTGCACATGGAATCAGACACAGCACAGGCACCCTCTGTGCATGCTTAGGTTTGCAGTCTCAGCCATGCCTTGCACAGCACTAACGTAGATGCAGCACACATGAGCTAAATGTGAGCAGGAGTGCATCAAGCACGCCTTGTGTGCATGTGGAAGATGTCCTAGCTGTATTTGCGACATGAGCATCCACGTGAGGCTGTGTAAGGAAGCACATGTTAAAGAAGTCACGCTACTGTGTTTGCCTTGTTTGCGCTAGCACACCTCTGAGTTACACGTCTGCCTTGTTTATGCTAGCACACGTCAGACCGGTAACGCTACCTTGCGTGCTGCACTTAGGCAGCACACTCATACACCTCCTGCACCTACACAAGGGACCGTGCAGCATCACAAGCCACTGCCCCTCCCACACTCACCGGCAGCCCTTTGCACGAAGCACTTGCAGCGATGGGGAGCACGTCAGCGCACGCACAAACTGGGCATCCCCAAAGTTTGTGTACCTGAACGTGAGAACACAGGCATATGCCCAAAAAATGTGAGCACATTTGCACGTCAGCAATTTACAAACGATTTGCTCCTTTGACACTCTTTCAAGTGCAAGGAAAGACACGGGCCTTGGAATGCAGAGGTGGAACAGACAACCAAGCAGCTCATGCGCTACCATTTCTGATCAAAACTCGTCAAATTATAAGAGGTGCCCTGTTATTTCTGTCATCCTGCATACACTCTTTTCAAATTGAGGAGAGCAATGGGTGTGAAGAGGCCTCTAGCAAGAAGAGGAGGATGGCATTTTATATGAAGGCATCCTGCTCCTTTGAAGGAGCGTGATTCCTTTCCTTTACCATATGATGGCCTGTCCAGTCAAGAAATGCAGGCTCACTAGAGAACGTTATAGTCAGCTTTTAAAAGATGGAAAAGTGCCAATGAACAGACAGCTTCTCTAGGTTTTAGGGGCCTAGTTACTCAAGTGCAGCACCATCACGGCCCTGACTGCAGAGAGTGTCACTGTCTTAATCTAGGACCGTGAAAGCTTGCACAACTTGCTGCCACCATGCTGCTCCACTCACCTGCATGTCAGGTGCGTGAGATGCTTCAAGTGGGAGAATAGGTCAGGAGGCCAATTCAGCCAGGCAAGGAAGGGGTTGGAATCTTCTATGTCCGGCGCATTTGATACGTCCAAGTGTGTGAGGGACGTCAGCGGGTTCAGGATGCTGGCTTGGGGGAGATACCATCCAGAAATGACAAGACGCTGTGTGTGTGTACGTGTGTGTATGTGTGTGTACGTGTGTGTACGTGTGTATGCATACACATGACCAGAGGCAAGAAAGCAAGTTGTTGGTTGAGCTAGGTTGGCTGTTTGCAAGGGCACAGAAGACACAGGGCACAGAAGACACAGAAGACACAGGGCACAGAAGACACAGAAGACGGAGAGGCCAACCTGAACAGCCGGCTTTGCACCCAGAAGACAAAAGCGAAGGAGCAACAAGGGCAGGAGAAAGTGCAGCAGAGGGAAGTAACACAGTAACAGCTGCTCACCTGCAGTTTTGGTGCATCCGCCTCTCTTAGCATGTCTGCAGCACAAATGGCGCCCACACCTGCGACTGCTGTCTCCGAGGTCTCATTTTCTACCTCCAAATTGCCCAAGTCAAGTTCCGTTACCTGCATGCAGCAAACAACACACACACTTGTGCTCAGAAACCCATACTACGTCAGATGATTTGTGGCTACATTCAGGTCAGGACACATGAGCACTCAAGCAGTCAGACTCATACTCACAGCAGACAGCTGGCGCAGCGTTGAGAGGCCCATGGAGTTTTGGACAAGCGCATCTCTGAGGCACAGACAGGACAGCCTGGGCAGTGAGCCCGCCTGAGCCATGGCATTTAAAAGAATACACATGTCGACCGGCTCTGTCTCGTCTATGTCTTGCATGTCTGCAACAAAGAGTGGCAGTCCGGGAATCAAGTGTTTGAGCGTAGGCTGCGATTTTGTACAGGAACATACCAAAAAGGTGTAGACCAGTGATGCATGACACGGCGGAAGAAAACTCGGAAAGGACAGAAGCAGTGAGGCCAGGCCTTGCTAGGACGTCAAACAAGACAGCCACAGACTTCTCCTTGAACTTCCAACACCCAATTGCTTTCAGTACACTCGTGCAAAATTTCTTAATTTTGCGCATAGCGTCCTGCTTATCATCGTACACCCTCTGCTCTGTGCCAACAATAACGCTATAAGATTAATTGCAGGTTGTCAAATAGAAGGTTCAGCAATAGGGAGGGTCAGACAGCTCTGTGTTGTCCATCTGTCAAGAGACACAAACCAGTAGTCAGACGACATGGTACCTGGACAAAAGGAGGCAAGAGCTTGCCGGCCCTGTCTTGCTCATTCATGTTTGCTTAGAATCACATCAACATCTGATGACAGCAGGAAGTGGAAGGAGCCCATGCCAGAAGAGCTCCCTCCATGTCTGACATCTTGATGCAAGCACGGAGGGAGCTGAAACGAAGATGTTGGCCTTGAACAAGCAAGCAGGCAAACTCAGTGGGATGCGTGCACGATTGAGTGAGGGCTGCCAAATAAAGGATGAGGACTTCACAGGCAGAGAAAGCACCGCCCACATTAAAGCAAGGACAAGGAGCCGCCTTGGTGCCGTATACCACAGAGAAAGAAGAGAAAGAAATTACAGTAAGTGCAGACAAAGAGTAAGAGCGCTGACTCACCGCAGGCCAAGCTCTGCAGTTTTGGTAATTGAGCTATGAAGGGCACTGCTTCTGGGGTTATGACATCCAGATCCAATGACGTCAAGTTGGTCAGGTGTGATAACGTGTAACGTCCAATCTGCATGTGTGATCAAAACCCAGATCCAATGACATCAAGTTGGTTAGGTGTGACAACGTGTAACGTCCAATCTGCATGTGTGTTCACGGCGTGTTGCTATTGCTGGAGGCGTGTTTGTTGCATTACCATATTAGACAGATTTGAAACACCTACCTGCATACAAACACGTAACCATCATGCCTTTAAACATGCTAATAACCATTCTGTTGTCCTGCTCACATGATTTTCGTCTGCATCCTCGTCGTCAATGTCAGGCAGCAGCCATCCTGCGTTAGCAAAAGATTCCAGCCCTGTACACCTGCGTGGGAGAAAGGTAGGCAAGGATGGTTTTGTAGACAAACATGCACACATAGCAACGCACACTCTTTACTCTGCACACATACGTATCACGGTCAAATCTTTCCAGCTTGTCTCCTCAGCCTATGAAAGAATGACGGCACAGGCTCTCTTGCCATGCTGGAACTGCAAGCTGGAGGATGGTTCACATACCTTTCCAGGTATGAAGTGGTACTTACCTAGCTAGCTAGCACCTTCAGGTCTGCCACAGATATGAATTGTAAAGGTCTCCATTTTATAATCATGTGAGCACAAGCATCTCATTGCATGCAAACTGCTTCACTCTGCTCTGAGTAACGACCCGCTAACACTCATGTCCAAATCTGCTGCCCTGTACATATTGCCAAATGGCATATGGATTCTGGGAATATGCATGGCATGCACAGTTGACGTGCACCAGTCAAGGTCACTGTCAAGTAAGAGGAGTCCCAATTTAAAAACACTGCCTGCGGCTCTCTCATATCTCATGCTATCATTCCCAAGTAGTGCAAGTTGAGGAGTTAATTGACACATTTCAGACAAATGACACATCCCGCAGCTCATGACATGGTACAAAAAATGCGGTATCCTATAATTACGGCGCTGTCTATTGTCACACAAACAAACGTATGACCGACCACAATTGCAACGTTTTAGATTTAAAATATAGAGTGAGTGAGGAAATGGACCAAAAATAGGGTCGGCTAGAATCATATAAGTATATATACGCCGTATATGTACATACCGTATATATACGTATGTCAGAAAAGTACACTGGGTGCCCAAATTATTCAGGGGGGCCCGGAACAGCCTGTAAAATTTTCCAGGGTTCCCCGGAACTGCTTTCAAAATTATTCAGGGTGTTATAAAATATCCCAGGCCGGGG
>Ga0307966_1004640_pt1 | contig 10224 bp, 11 predicted proteins | sample OrgLakmetagen646_FD_203141 | JGI IMG/M metagenome (GOLD analysis project Ga0307966, IMG submission 203141) | Saline water microbial communities from Organic Lake, Antarctica - #646 | ecosystem: Environmental > Aquatic > Non-marine Saline and Alkaline > Saline | place: Antarctica: Organic Lake... | reverse complement strand
TGGTGGGTGTCGGTGTGGGGGTGGGGGTGGGTTGGTGGGGGTGGGGGTATGGGTGTGGGTGTGGGTGAGATGTGGATGTGAGTGAGGGTGTGGGTGTGGGTGTGGGCACGTGTGTGGGTGTGGGGGTGGGGTTGGATGTCCGACACACGCATGTGCACTCTCCTATACATGTTTGCACCAGATTTTATAATGGATATGTCGTAATTGTTTTGGATGTATGTGCCGCTCTTTAATTTTTGACCAGAGCCGGTTTAGGAGTCTTGTTCCTCAAAAGCTACACACTAGTTCATAAGTGCACAGAAGTGGCCAGATTACCACGTGCCGAGCACACGCGCGCGCACACACACACACACATACACACACACACACATACACACACATACACACGCCGCGCAGGTGGGCATGGCCAGCGGAGCCACGCAGGCCACGCAGGGACCCACGCAGTACACACAGAACACACAGCACACACAGCACCAGGACCAATATCCGTTCAGCAGTGCGTTTGGTATGGGCTCCTCCCAGCAGCCCACCAGCCATGCTGCACCTGGGCCTTACTATCCACAGGTGTGTGTGTATGTTTGTGTATGTGTGTGTGTGAGAGAGAAAGAGAGAGAGAGAGAGAGAGAGAGAGAGAGATGGGGGTTGAAAGGTTCAGGTGTACGCATGTTGTGGAGTGGTTATGTGCGCGATAATATGCGTGATTAGGTCGGAATTGGTGGGCCGGCTGGTGTGTGTGTATGTGTGTATGTGTGTGTTTGAGCTTGTGTCGACTTGCGTTGGTGCAACTTGCTGGTGCTCAAATGCTGCACTTTTTTTACAGCATACTTGTTCAAAGGTGATGAGTCGACGGTTTGATGTGGAATGGTTGCAGGAAGGAAGAGCCTTGCTGGGCTGAGTAGGCATGTTGTTCTATGCAATGACTCAAACACAATTTACTGGACGTAACCAAACAGTTAAAATTAAATTAGAACTTGTGAGTCCCTTGAATCCTTTAAAAAAGCAAACAAAGAGGGTGGGGGGCGCAGGTGACACACACACACACACACACACACACACACATGCACGCGTGCAGGATGGCGCGCTTCACAGCCAAGCCCATCCCATGTTCAGCCAAGATGGTTTTGGCACTGGCCTCGGCGGACTTGGGCTGGGAGAAGCGGGGGTTAGCTTGCTGGACGAGTACGGCATTGGCGGCGCCTCCCAGTATGATAGCTTGCTGCTGTCTCAGCAGTATGGAGGGGGGGGTGAAGGGGGAGGGGGGGCGTTTGTGGACCCCACAACGGGCGAAGCCATGTAGCTGCTAGTGCGGGCTAGCTAGACTGCTTTCGCTCTCTGTTGTGTTGCAAGTGACACAAACAGGTTGTAGTATTCCCTCTAAAGAATGCAGACGAAACACAGATCATCCCTCCTGAGGACTTACTACAGAGATGAATAAAAACATTTTATCAATATTGAATCATAATTAGATAAGCGCACAACTAACATCAACCTCTTATACAGCGTGTCTACGAACAAGGATTCTCCGAGGATATCTCCATGGATATAGGCAGCAACGAACGGATGAACATGCAAAATCTCCAGATTCCTGAAACAGCTGAGAGTAGAATAGTTCTGGCTCTTCCCACCCCGCTTTCAGATAAAGACCGATTACCTCCAGCCGCCCAGATTTTGTGCTGGTTACTCCCATCGCTGCAAAAACACAAAAACAACAAACTAATGTAGGGGGGTGGGTTCTTCGGAGTGGCAGGGGGCAATTGAGGGAGACTGGGAGCATCCCAGCAGCACCGCCAGCCACCTGTAGAGCCACCAACCCCAGACAGCACCGACCTAAAGACCTCAGCAAAACTCGGCGTGACATCCACCTCGTCGAGATCAAGTATTGTGAGGACACAAGACCTCAGAACCAGCTGAACGCCGCAAAGGAACATCACAAAGACCTTTGCAACATTCTCCAAGGAGCCTCTGTTACTCTTCAAATCATCCTTTTGGGTGTGGGCGGCACCATCTACTAAACTCACACTTTGAAGCCTTTCGAGGAATTGGGTCTCGATTCTCAACTTAAGCGCCTAAGTTAGGTTACAGGATTTACAGATTAAGCCATCAGTCAAAACGTGCAACTGCTAGGCTGCGTAAATTAACGTGCACAAAATGTGTTGTTGTAGCTCCAGACTCGTAGCACCTACAAGAAAAAAACTGGAAAGGGAAACAAGGCACAACGCTGACTGTGACATTGCAGCACTGAAGACCTAAAGACCTCAGCAAACCTCGGCGTGAAATCCACCTCGTCGAGATCAAGTATTGTGAGGACACCAGACCTCAGAACCAGCTAAACATTGCAAAGGAACAGCACAAAGACCTCTGCAACATTCTCCAAGGAGCCTCCGTTACTCTCCACATCATCCTTTTGGGTGTGGGCGGCACCATCTACACACTCACACTTTGAAGCCTTTCAAGGAACTGGGTCTCGATTCTCAAAGAGTTAAGAAGCTTTCTCCAAGCTCCATGTGCACTCTGTGAACTTTGCTGCCAATCTTGTCCATACCAGACGTGCCCTTTCCAGTACTGTTATCAACTCTCATCAGGAGCCGGTTTCAGGCCAAGCCTGCAACCCTCTTAATCCCCATTTATTTTTCCTTTCCTTTACGCGGTGGAGGAGCTTTACGGTACTCGGTACCAAAGTGGCTCCTTTTCCTTAATTATTGTGAGGAGCGGCTTTCACTGCCTGCGTAAATTTTTTCTCTTTTTCTTGAAGTTGGGGGCACAATTTACAATCAGTACACTATAACTTCCTCACTGAACCGGGCATCTCTCTGCACAAAAAAGTGCACCGACTAGCCACTGTTACACTGCCATGCAAAAAAAAACTCCAAGGTCACAAGAACAAGATCAAAATACAATTTAACAACGACAGTGATAATAGGGATCTGGAGGGGGTGTAGAGCGGTAGAGCGGCTGGCTTCAGGAGGGCTAGGCGCAGGCCGGATCGCATGGCTGACAATCCGCCAGATCCTCATTAGTCTCTCTGTTGTTTCTCCTTTTCGATCTGTAACGGGGCTCTGGCTAGTGTGAGCCTTTCCTTGATGCACGATAATGTTTTCCAGCATAGACATTTACTTGTACTTTTAATCATGAAATGTACGCAGCCGTTACTAACAAATGGTGGTTTCTGACTGGAAGAAGGGGCGGTGTGCAGCACACAAGCTTGTCAAGACCAGTCAGCAGCCGATCAGCCTATATTGAGAACATTTTATGTTTCGTTAAGTACAGCACGCCGAAAAACAGGAGCACTTCAACAGTGAGAAAACCATACTTGTGTTCACATGTATTTGTCGTAAAATTCCGTTTTGATGTAGTCAGATGACTACAACATTGCGTTAATGTTCCTTCCAGTACATCAATGCAATGACTTATATTTGAAGAGAGAGAAGCTGCTTCGAAATAAGAGGTACTGGAGTACAATTCTGTTCAGTACCAATGAGTAAATTCTGAAAGGATACCAGGTTTGCAGGCTTTTCAGGCAATGGCAGAATGCAGGGTCTCTTACAGACTTACAGACCACCTGGGAGCTGTGGACTAAGCACGCTGATGAGACATTCAACTAGGCCAGAATGGGGCTCAAACAACCTGCCTTAGAAGGACTCCCTTCCAGCATAATTTTCTTTGCACGAACATGCTCACATGATATCTTTTAAACGGTCATGGGGCTCTCAGGTTTGCACTGCCATCACCCTCTCACTCAGAGTTATACATTTTCTGGTGTTCAGTAAGCATGCCTGAACTGCCATGTTGTGGCATGCCTGCGATTCTTATTTTGTCTTAGGCTTTGCCTTACACATCTCAATTCGAACCTCAAAATCTATATCCATTTTTCCGTCACAGGCAGTCTGTCTCAGTGTGCTGGAAGATACTAGCACCAGACCCATCAGCCCAATTTAGTGGCTGCCAATCCTTTGTAATCTAATCTAATCTTAGTTGGTGGACCCAACCACGCACAACAGCAAACTGCCACTTATCGTTCTTGGTTTGCAGTCCCTTTTTCTAGAATTGAGCGTATGCCAACTACTGTACCACAGTCATCTTGATCTGTCCAAACACGTCATGTGCAATGTCAGTAGACTCCACTTGCGTGCGCATACTTTAAAAGTCGAGGCAGCAGCTTGCAAATGGTTCTTGCGTCGTATGGAACCAATGTCCTGGTGAAGATGAACTAGGTGCATGACCTTTTATTTTGCCAAGACCATTGGGTTTTAAGCTGAGGAAACATTTCTCCTTTTTGTTTACGCCTTTTTTTGTTGTGAACCAACGTCTACACTTTGATGTGTTTTTGCCTACTTCTTCTCGTTTCTGGAAGGTTAGCATTTTCCAGTTGCGTTACAGCCCTTTTTTTACTTGGTTTATTTGAGGTTTACCTCGTTCTCATAGGTTGAGCAGTTATTCCAGGTTGAATGCCTTTGTAATCTAAACCAAACTAAACTAAACTTACACCTTTTTTTTTAAAGACTATTCAGCAGCCCTACCCTTTCTGCAACAGGCCGTCTGAGGTCAAAAACCAAATTCACAATCTTTTCTCTGCAGAGCACTAGATTTTATCTCTTTCTTCCTGAGCTTAGGGATTCATTTGTGGCTGGCTGAGACCAGTCAGCAGCCATTCAGCCAGACAACCTGGCTGAAGGTCAACCCCTATTGTAACCATTGTAATCTAATCTAATAGACCAAGACTCCAAGACTCTTTAAGCCACTCTTTTGCGACGCTGTACAAAAAACATCTCGCAGATATCCAGACGTCTAGGTATGTGCTATTACAATCCGCGTTGCCCCCAGCAAAAACTATACCATCACCTTTTCGGCGACTTGCAGAGCTTGCTTGGCTCTCTAAACGTTGTCACTACTAAATCTAACATCCAAATATAAATCGCGAGCTAGCTGTATTATCATCAATGGAGACAGGAGGAGCTTAGAGCTCATCTTTCTGGTCCTCTCCACCTTCAGACTTCTTGGGGAGCTCGTAAGCCACCTTGGCGTGCTCCTTGATGAATTTGGTCAGGGCCTGTGGAGAAACGGAAAGAAGTCAGCATTCATGGCGCGGACTACAATCTGCGCATTAATAAGAAAACAAGTTCAGAACACTCACGTGCACATGCGATGCAAGCAGGGCTTCTTTTTAAAACCATTTAAGGAACGCCACTGCTGCAAGTAAGTATGGTTAGGATCTTCTTATAAGCCAAATTTGCTAACCGTCCTCGGTGGACGGTAGCAGTGGCAGGAAAAAAGCACAGGCAAATTTTTTGCCCAGTTAGTGGGAGGAACGAATCATGTGACTGGCAGTTACTTGGTTTTTCAGTTGAGTACGACTAGCCTTGTAGTATCCAGTTTATTGGACATGGTATGTTCTGGATTTAATATTGCGGGCAACTAGCAGAGCAAACTACATAAAGCTTATTTATAATTATCCAGATGGTCGACTCAACCTTCCAGCCATGGGGAGGAGAGGCGCAGCAGCCGACTAGAGTGTGTGTGTGTATGTGCGTGTGTGTATGTGTGTGTGTTTGTTTGTGTGTGTGTGTGTGTGTGTGTGTGTGTGCGTGGTACAGTGTATGTCTGTGTTACAGCAAAGGTGAATGTAAGAAGCAACAGAGAAAAGAGTATTGCCAGCAGTCAGAGGTGCACTTTGCGCCATTGTTTGAGAAAGACTCGACCCTGGCTCAACCATCATCCAGCATAATCTTGATGAAAACTGCTTTTGGGGAGGTAGTGGTTCTATGGTGATATTTCCTTGTGACTTAAGATTTTCTTTAGCGCATCCCAAGGGAGGGCAAAGAAGACTTGGAGTCATTTTGGATTCCACCCTAAAACCGCTACCTCCCTAATCGCAGCTTTATATGTGGTTGTGCTGGATGAGAAGAGAATAGTGTCTGCTTATGGCGTGGGTGGTACCTAGAAAAAGAGGTACCCACACCACCAACCCACACCACCAACGCCTATCAGGCACCAACCGTTGAACTATTTGGGGTCGCGTCTATTATGCTGAACCCTTTAAGGCTGTCCCCATGAACAACCCCCCCCCAAGCAGTCTAACTTACCTCTCCACCCAATTAAAGCCCCCTAACCTCATCCAAATGCAAGGTACTTGATGTCATATCAAAAGCATTGACATTTGCTGGAACTTTGGCATTCCAGATGTTTTTCCAAAACTTGTGTCCTTCTACACCTCCGGCGTAAACAAACAGGAAACTGGTCAGAGTCACACAAACACACACTGACACACACACAAACAAGCACACACACACACACTCACACAGGTGAAATTTGACACAAAACAACCGTGTAACACAATGCTGCCACACCTTGAGGCTGCGGTCTCCACCCTCAAAGGAGATGGGCTTTGCGCCCTCCTCGGCTGGGATGATGAAAATGCTCGGGAAGCCAGAGGCAGCAATCTCAGGGTGCTCGTTCTCTGTGCCGTCCATCTTGGCGACGACCACGCTGTCAATCTGTGTGTGTAATGTGTGTGTGTCAGTGTATGTCAGTGTGTGTAAGTGAGTGGGTATGCGTGTCAGTATGTATCAGTATGCGTGTGTGTCAGTATGTGTGTCAGTGTGTGCGTGCGTGTGTGCGTGCGTGTATGCGTGCATGTGTTTGCATGTATGTGTATGTATGTGTGTATGTACGTGTGTGCATGTGTGTTGTGCAATATGATAACTGTGCAAGGCAATCCATCAGTCTGAAACTGCAACCCTCTGTCCATGCCAGATCTGTCGCACCCACCTTCTTGAAACGCTTGCCCAGCTTCTTGTAGATGGGCTCCAAGGTCTTGCACTGTGGGGGTTACATGACAGGCAACCGCACGTGTGAGAGATGGAGCAGGGGGCGTGGTGCTCATGTCTGTGGTGATGAGTGTATCAGAGACCGTGAAAGGCAACCGCACGTGTGAGAGATGGAGCAGGGGGTGTGGTGCTCATGTCTGTGGTGATGGGTGTATCAGAGACCGTGAAAGGCAACCGCACGTGTGAGAGATGGAGCTGGGGACGTGGTGCTCATGTTTGTGGAGATGAGTGTATCAGAGACCGTGAAAGGCAACTGCACGTGTGAGAGATGGAGCAGGGGGCGTGGTGCTCATGTTTGTGGTGATGGGTGTGTCAGAGACCGTGAAAGGCAACCGCACGTGTGAGAGATGGAGCTGGGGGCGTGGTGCTCATGTCTGTGGTGATGAGTGTATCAGAGACCGTGAAAGGCAACCGCACGTGTGAGAGAAGGGAGCTGGGGGCGCGGTGCTCATGTTTGTGGAGATGAGAGTATCAGAGACCGTGAAAGGCTGCCCAAAACAGGCTGCTCCAAACCGTACAGACAGTCTCAAACAGTGTGTGGTAAGAACTGTCAGGAGCTAGTACTCTCACAGGGTTTTCTCTGTGGGTGGTACAAGTCTGTGGTGCTACACCAGACACTCTTCACAATTTTACAGCGCTTTACACAAGCAGCCTAGCAGCTACTCTTTTTGATTGGTGGCTAAACCTGTGACCTCTGTAACCACACATGACTAGGGTTGGCCAGAACCGTATGTATACACCGTATATGACCGTATATTTGATGATTTCCCTGCCAAAGATACCTTATACATCGTATATATATGGTTCTGGCCAACCCTACACGTGACCTGTCATGGGCGTGGCAGGCAGGCTGCAATGCTTTATTCACACACACCTAAACAAGCGTGCGAACAAGGCAAGATGTGCACGGCTGCGGTGTTTCGTTCGCACACCTAAGTCATGCTTCGTTCGCACACCTAAGTCATGCTTCGTTCGCACACCTAAGTCATGCAAGGCAAGGAGCACGCGGTACGCAGGGTGACTTACAACCTAAGATTACAGTCTCCCTTGGGTGCCTTGCCAGCAGCACGATTACAGAAACGCATGCCTGCATAATTATGCGATGCTTAGACCAAAGAGCACTGGCTGGGAGCCTCTTTTGAGCCTTTGGAGCAGCGGACACCCACTCACAACCCCTCTAAATCTCCCTAGAGTCGCACATGCCTACTTACTACCAGGAAGCGGCTCAAAGTGCATGCCTACTATCTGGCCACACCGCAATTAGACAGCAGGCACACACAATTAGACAACAGGCAAAAACAATTAGACAGCATGCACTCCGCAATTAGACAGCAGGCTCTCTGCAATTAGACAGCAGGCACTCTGCAATTAGACAGCAGGCTCTCTGGCTTGCCCATCGACACCGCAATTAGACAGCAGGCACTCTGGCTTGCCCAGTCACACCGCAATTAGACAGCAGGCACTCTGGCTTGCCCATCGACACCGCAATTAGACAGCAGGCACTCTGGCTTGCCCATCGAACCACTCACGTGTCCACACCAAGGAGCGTACACCTGCATGCGACAAATATGTGAGTGTATGTGAGTGTCTGTGTGTGTGTGCGTGTGTCTGTGTGTGTGTATGTCTGTGCGCTGCGTGTTGAGTTACGTGTGGGTGGCTGTGTGTCACGCCCTCTGAGTCATTGTGCCTATTTGTTTGCATGCAAGAGGACAGTGTCTTTAAGTAAATGTCTGCTGTGTGTGTATGTGAGCATGCGAGCAGGTGTGTGTGTGCGTGCTTGTTGCTCAGCTGTTTAATCTGATCACACACAAAGGCACTTGATGTGATAGCCAGACTGATCAAGTCACTTAATCTTACAGCCAGACTGATTAAGTCACTTGATGTCATAGCCAGACTGATCAAGTCACTTGATGTGATAGCCAGACTGATCAAGTCACTTAATCTTACAGCCAGACTGATTAAGTCACTTGATGTCATAGCCAGACTGATCAAGTCACTTGATGTGATAGCCAGACTGATCAAGTCACTTGATGCGATAGCAAGACTGATCAAGTCACTTGATGCGATAGCAAGACTGATCAAGTCACTTGATGCCATAGACAGACTGATCAAGTCACTTGATGCCATAGCCAGACTGATCAAGTCACTTAATCTTACAGCCAGACTGATTAAATCACTTGATGCGATAGCAAGACTGATCAAGTCACTTGATGCGATAGGAAGACTGATCAAGTCACTTGATGCCATAGACAGACTGATCAAGTCACTTGATGCCATAGCCAGACTGATCAAGTCACTTAATCTTACAGCCAGACTGATCAAGACACTTGATGCCATAGACAGACTGATCAAGTCACTTGATGTGATAGCCAGACTGATCAAGTCACTTAATCTTACAGCCAAACTGATCAGTTGAGCAGCGCGCGCACATAAACCTGCAACCCAGCCAGCCGCACCAAAGAGGATGGTCATCACCGACTGTTTGGTATCATGGCGACCCCACATCAAAGCTGGTTAGAGCGTTCAACTGGACAGACCATAATGACTCATCAGAGCCTCTCTCTCTCTCTCACTCTCTCTCAAATATCGATAACATATTAAGCAACACGGCCGAGTTTGCTGAGTTGTTAAGTAACATTGTCGAGTGTGAGACACAGGCGCTTTGCTGCGTGGCAAGTGTGAGACACAAACGCTTTGCTGCATGGCAAGTGTGAGACACAGGCGCTTTGCTGCATGGCAAGTGTGAGACACAGGCGCTTTGCTGCATGCCAGGAGCTCCAGGTCTTGCAGTGCAGCAAAGCGACCTGTCACTCTTGCTCCTCTGTTCTTCTCCATCCTTCCGTCATCTTGGTCACAACTCCCCGCCTCGTGCATCTGTCACGACGCATATGATCAGGGGACAGCACTACCCGCCTCGTGCATCTGTCACGACGCATGTGAATATAAGGGACAGCGTACCTCCAGCAGCACGTCTTTTGTGGGGTCCATCACGATGCTGTCCACTGTCTTGCCCACCACGGTGGTCACTCCATCGTCATCAGTGGCCTTCTCAGGCACGGCAGCGGACTTGAACTCTTGCTGCAAGCCATCAAGGGACAAAACGCACACAACCAAGTAAGAGTTGTCGTCCTGTCAAGGCCTTCTCTGGCACGGAAACGGGCTTGAGGAGGCTGTTTGTTTAAAACCCTTTCAAGAACCATTAGCAGCAAAGATGAGAGTTTGCTTTAAGCTTTGTACAGGCAACACCAGCACATAGATTTAGGAACATCCTACTTATTGTCCACACACACGCATACACACACGCTCACGCACGCACGGACAAATACACCCCCTCTCTCTCTCTCTCTCTCTCTCTCTCTCTCTCTCTCTCTCACACACACACACACACACACACACACGC
>Ga0307966_1004639_pt1 | contig 10225 bp, 11 predicted proteins | sample OrgLakmetagen646_FD_203141 | JGI IMG/M metagenome (GOLD analysis project Ga0307966, IMG submission 203141) | Saline water microbial communities from Organic Lake, Antarctica - #646 | ecosystem: Environmental > Aquatic > Non-marine Saline and Alkaline > Saline | place: Antarctica: Organic Lake... | reverse complement strand
AGAGAGAGAGAGAGAGGGGGAGAGAGAGAGAGAGAGAGAGAGAGAGGGAGAGAGAGAGAGGGAGAGAGGGAGAGAGGGAGAGAGGGAGAGAGGGAGAGAGAGAGAGAGAGAGAGAGACAGAGAGAGAGAGAGAGAGAGGTCAATGCATACAATAAATGTGTATGTGGTCTTCAGACGACAAGCCACATTCTACTCGCAGTGACGTGTGAGGGTTGCTGTCTCTCTCAGATTGCAATCCATGTGTGTCCTCTCATTGAGCTCGGAGTGCAACTTGTATACTTGCTCGCTGTTGAAACAAATAACACATACTCTTCTCCTGTGGCCCTCCATATTTACCATCCACACACTAGGTGGCTATGGCTATGGAAAGCACACCAAAGCACACCCAATACCTGTGTACAAAATCGAAGTCGCATCAAATTGCACATGGAACATGGCTGCCCCTAGGACATGTCCCGCGTACAGCGCCCTTATATCAATCCCAGGAGCTATCTGCAAGCAAGCAGTGTCTCACAGAGTGTCAGGGCTGCAGGACATGGCACCCAAAAACAAGTCTATTTATTCATTCATTCATTCATGCCTTTATGCAAATAGACAAACACCGCTGCTTTCCCATTTGACGTGGGCCAATTGTGCAGAAGGGAGGAGGACTGAGTCAATAAATTCCTGCACAGAGTTAAACTGAAAGCAGTAGCAGGAGAGGAGGGAATTGAGAATCGAGTAACAAGGAGAAATATTTGGTGAAGGGCCATGAAAATAAAGGATCACATCTAAATAAAGACACACACGTACGCACACACATACACGTACACATACATACACGGACACACATGTACACATACATACACAAACAGAAAGAGAGCATAGTGCAGTCCTGCGCGGCCTCGTCAGTGATTACTTACCTGCACTGCCTGGTTGAGGTCGATGCCCACTGCTTTTTGCATGCACTGGGCAACGTCTGCCCTACTGTACCACTGTCGGTCCCCCTGCCGGCCTGCCATGACCTGTGAGGGGAGCACCAACCTGCTGGAAGTTGACAAACATTTGACGAGCGCATAGGACACGACCTGTGTACCTACACACGTACATACGCATACGCACACGCACACGCACACACTCACATTCTCGTGTGCAAACGTGGAACATCTTTTTCCCGCCCTGTGACGAGCGCATATATGTGCACGGATGCAGATGCAAGCAAATGACTTTTTTATAGGAGTGGTTACAGACATCACGACTAAAAGCAACATCATAATATAATCCATACTTGTAGAAAGTCCTTAAGCATCCGATAAATATGATGGGGGAGCTCTTTTGTGAGCAGTACAGAGCTACTGCCACTCGGCACCCACACCCACACCTATCACCCAAACCCACATCCAAACCCCCATCCCCACCCCCACCCACACAAACCCTTACCTTGTGATAGTCTTCAAGCATGATGGGCATGATGGCCTTTGTTGGATGCGTCATATAGATCGGGCCTTGGTAGCCACACACCTGTACCATGCCAGCAGGAAACAAAAGTTGCTGTTACCGTACGAGCAAGCAAGGGCAAGGGAGGTAACAATCAAATAGTTAAAAAGCTTTCCGTCGTAAATGGTCCCTCCAAAAATGTATTGTGCTCCAGGCCTCTGCTGGAATTTGCTGTTATGTTTGTTCATATGCCCAACATTGCCAGCTGTGTTTTGCAGGAGGCAAAAAGGACAATACACGTTCTATAATGTAAAATAGGAAGTCCTCTGGGACACCATGCTTGCAGTACAACCCTGGCCTCCCACATCACGTAAAGAATAGAGCCATTCAGTACTGTATCAAAGCTCTCCCACAACTGGAAGCCAAAAAAAGAGATAGGGGCAACTCCTTGGCACACACCACGTCTTATTTGGGAGCCCTCGGCAAAGATCCGTGCATTTACCTCCAAATCGAAACCCTTAAACCAAAACACTGCATGGATCTGGCCAGACCAAATAATTTGCAACACGGGGTCGGTGTACCTCCGTGAAGTAGGGCAGCGCTGCACAGTGGTCCAGGTGGAAATGAGTGATGATGACGGCCGTTATCATCTCTGTCAGCCTCCCATTGAAGGACAACAAGTTGAAGTCCGGGAACCTGCACTTGCGTGTATGTATGCGTGTATGTATATGTATATGTGCGCGCGTGCGTGCGTGCGTGCGTGCGTGCGTGCGTGCGTGCGTGTGTGTGTGTGTGTGTGCGTGTGTGTGTGTGCGTGTGCGTGCGTGCGTGCGTGTGTGTGTGCGTGCGTGCGTGCGTGCGTGCGTGCGTGCGTGCGTGCGTGCATAAGCGTGCGTGCGTGCGTGCGTGCGTGCGTGCGTGCATGCGTGTGTGTGTGTGTGAGTGTGAGTGTGTGTGAGTGTGTGTATGACCTTGAATACGTCTTACTACCTTCTTGCATCCCTGTGGCCCAGGTGCATGCCACAATCCAGCATGATGTACCTGTCTCCCGACCGGACCACCACGCAACTGCGCCCAACATCCTGCCCAGCACCTGTTGAAATATGCATGCACATGTGATGAGTGATGGCTTGATGTGACACCCACATTCCCAGTGACTGTAGTACCTAGAAGCAGGAGCTCAACATCGGACATCAAATATCATCTAATTACCATGACTGTTTTAATATCACAATCAGGTCAGACAGCAGCCCAGAATAATTTCACAGGCGGTAAAAAATCCCTTAATAATGAAAAATAGCCACTCTGGCTCATGGAGCATTGTAAACCTCCTCCACCAAAGAGAATGAAAAATTATCAGGGGGGGTTTGGCCTGGTGACCCTGGCGCCTGATGAGAATTGATAATAGACGTACTGGAAACAGTACGCCTGGTGTGGACAAGCTTGGCATCGACAGAAGGCCTAGGCTTAGGGGTAAAGGTTTGGTTGTGAGAGCTGCTTTTTAAATTGGTGCATTAAGGATTAAATTGGTGCATTAAGGATAGGCTATCTGTGGCTATATGGGAGTAGCCATGAATGATTGCGGCTGCTGTAGCAGCTAGCTCTTTACGTGAGATGGTATTGGTTACACCTACGCCTCTTGAGTTCACGTAATGGGATACGTTTAAGCAAGGGTGGTATTCACCTGATCCAACTTTACGGATCAGCCCAAGCCTGATCCAACTTTACGGATCAGCTTCGGCTGGAGTTGGAAATGGTTCCAGGGTATTATAACTGATGATTTCAGTAACCCCTCCCCCTTAAGGTACCGAGAATTGTAAGACTCCTCCGCCGCAGAATGTATATGAAGGGGAAATTAAAGGGAACCTGGAGGGTTGGCCTGAACCTGGCTCTTGATGCTTTTTGGCATCGGTACTGTAGAGGGCACGTCTGGTATAGGCAAATTAGCAGCGTAGTTGACAGAACACACACATGGAGCTTGGAGCAAGCCTACCTCAAGCCCTGACAGGCTCCATGGTGTAAGTGGTGTAGATGGTGCCACGCATGCGCACACCCAAAAAGATGATGCACAGAGTGATGGAAACTCCTTGTAAAAAAATGTTGCAGAGATCTTTGTGTTCTTTTATGCAGTGCTCAGCTGGTGCTGAGGTCTAGTATCCTCACAATATATGATCTCAATGAGGTGGATGTCACGTGGAAGAATGCCGTGATCTTTAGGTCAGTGCTGTCTGGAGGAGGTGGATTTGCTCATGGCTGGCGGTGCTGCTGAGGCGCTCCCAGTCTCCCTCACTTGCCCCCTGCCCCCTGCCACTCCCAAAACCCCACCCCCTTCCATTATTAGTTTGTTGCTTACTGGTTTTTGCGGACGCGGGGGCAGCCAATATTGCATTTAAACGGCTGGAAGTTTAACCTCTTTTGTATGAGAAGCGGGTGGAAAAAGCCGCTTTGTATGATTATAAAGAAAAGAACGAAAAGAAAAGGAACGCAGATAATGTAAACACTACCGGGATTTATTAGGAAAGGATGTTGTTTTATGTTCTGCAACACCCAATGGATGCTTAGACACACAACATCCCACCTGGAGAATAAAAATAGGTGAGGCTTTTTAATACGGATAAAGTGGTTGGGAGGCAGAAGCCTGCATACCACCAGGAGTATTGCTCGAATATTTGTGGGGGTTGAGTTTATTGTCTCATCTGTATCATTATTGTTGCGTATCTAATTGCATGTAGGCTAAAAATTTCCATGAGTGCTGTGGCATGTAGGCCAGTAAATCCGAGGCTGTGGAGTGGGTTACTTGCGTGGCTGCTGTAAATGGTGCCTGTTGCTCCTAGCAGGATGGTGTTGAGGGTTTTGCGGGTTCAAGTAAGCGAGGCATTAGCAGCTTATGTTGTTCTCGTGCCTTTCTGCTTGTTGAGTAGGTGAAATGCCTACACAGTACTTATTTTCGTCCTGCTTGGTTGTATGTCTCTTGGTTTCATAGCCAGGGGGTACGGATTGGCAGCACCATCTGCTAGGTTATATTACGGGGAACTCTTCTTGCATTATTGGCAGACCAAGTTTGATACGTGTTTGTTGGGTTTCTTGCTTTTGGGGCGTGGTTGTTGTGTCGGAGTAACTATGATTGCGTCTGGCTCGCCAAATTTCCGCCGCTTTTGTGCATTGAGATTGGCAGGTAAGATCCAGGTTGGAATCATTCCTACTTGTGTCTCCTCTGAAGGGCGTATAATGCCTTTTTGCACCATTTTTAAACAGATCCCTACATCTGCTTGTGCTAGCAGGCATGCACCCTGTGAACCTTGTTGGATCGCTTTTAGAATCATTAGTCCAGCAGCGTCGTGCCTGTTAATTATTTTTCTATTTATTATAGGATGACTGCAGCCTGACAGCATGTGTTAGGTGCTGTCTAGCTTCTGGCCGATGGGGCAGGTTGGTGGCCTTTCTATATGGTTGCACTGAGCGGCACGCTTTTGGTTGTATACCAAATCTGTGCGGCAGGGCATGACATTCTTCTTTTCTCCAGAGGTGACACTTGCATTTCTCCAAAATGAGTTACTTGTGTCTTTCTCGACAATGCCTTCCTTGATCAGTTATTGGTATATTGTGTTATTGTGTTGCATTTTGTGGACTGATGGTTTGAAACCTTTTTCATTTAGGACTAGTTTGTGTTGGACGTACATGTGTGCTTTTACAGCATCGAGATCTGGGAAAATGGAGGGCCATTCTGTTGGAGGCCCTCGTTGGCAGGTGTTAAGATACTCTGGTAGGCAAGATTTTCCACCCTTGCTGGCCAGAATATGGATGAATGGGGATGGGGATGGGCGTCGGTGTTTTTCCGCAGCAGGTGATGTTCCGCAGAGCACTTTGCTATGGCATCAGCGCACGCATTCCCTAGGATGCCACGTGGGCAGATGAGGTCAAAGATAATGAAGCAATTCATCCGGGTAAGAGCAAAAGTCTCAGCCCCGTAGAACCGCGCTTCCGCTACAGGCACAGGGCGGATGCCAGCATGAACTTTAATCTTGTAGAGATGGATGGTGTCTTCAGGTTGCTGGATCTGGTGTACGATGGTTTCTAGGAGTTTGGAATGTTTGTCGTTTCATGCGCTGTGGTAAGAGGATGCTATTTCTTATTTGCTTTAGTGCATCAGCGCTGTCAGTCGCAATATGGGTGTGTTCATTTATCAAAGCAGCAACACTTCCTGCTAGCTCGGCTCTGTTATGGTTTTGTTGATGCTTGTCCCTCCAGAATTTGCTGTGGTGATTTTGTTGAATTGAGGGTGGTACACTTCAGCTCCAATAGACTGATATCCATTTCTTTGTTTGTAATACAACTTCCATCTGTGAAGGCTTATTCTTTCCAGTTAAGAGCCTTGAGTTCTAGCAAGCACTTTTGTTGTACATCATGGGATGGACATGGCCGTGTAATGCATTGCTTATGTCGCCAATATTTGCATTGATAACTGTGTTTCTTGAGTCTTTAAGGAGCTAACATGTTTTCGGCATTTCCATTCAGTTGGCGATTCCAGAAAAGGTAGGGTGCCTGCGTTTCTAATATACCAGATTGCCTCTGGTAATAGGTCTTGTTTTATTTTCGCTAATCAGGATGGGTTGTTTTTAATAAGTTGCTCCCTGGCAGCTTTGTTCCAGACCGCTAAGATGCGTATGCCCAAGTTGCTTCTGGCAGGGGTGGTGTTTTGCTTTGCTGGTAGAGGAAAATGGCATGTAGCGCACTTTCCAAAATTAGTGCAAACATCCTTGCTGTCAGTGAAGGTTTTGTGAAGAGCGTTGGTATACCTGGGGGCGTGTCAAGTGTGGTATCTCAGCCACGTAGAACCACGCTTCCACTTCAGGCACAGGGCGCGTTGGTGCTGTTTTCCATCCAGTTTGGGAGCAGTAGGAAGGTAGCGGTTGCCTCTTGGTTATTTAAGGCAGATGCGGTTGCATGTTGAACTACTTTGAGCATGTGTTTATCGTCATTCATTGGGTGGCAGATGAAGAATCCAGTGAATTGTGTGGAAAACGCATCTGTTCTGGAACCAAAAACTGTCTCTTGGGTGGGCTGTCCAAAAATCTTGAAGCTCTGGGGTAAAGTCTAGAGGTGAGGCCATTCTTTCTTTTGTGACCAGGGCATGGTTGCAAAATGCTGTCATGTATTGGGTGGGCAGAGCCCGATAATGAGAGCATTCAGCCTTGGTATTGTTGCCTGTCATCGGAAGTTGTGGGAGTCGATGAAGTTGTCCTTGAATTTCTGCTGCGAGGTCCTGGACAGGTGGACTCAGCAGGGCGTGCACGCCTCGGTGGCGAGCAGAGTTGTATGCATCCTGTAAAATGATGAGGTGCTGAGGGGTGATGGTGCCGGAGCATTTAACATCTATGCCGTACACACATGTCACCTCTGGGAGGGTCTGAAACTTGGGATGTGTAACTTTTGTTTGTCAGTCCTCTGCTTGTGGCGGTTGGCTAGGTGTGTTGTACTGCTCAATGTCATGTGTTGCCTCTTGTACTGGAGGCAGTCTGATAAGATCAACCTGTCTGTTTCATAGTTCACATAAGCCTGTGCCCTTGATATCATTTTGCGGGTCAGTAGGTTGCGTGTCAAAATGAACTTCGTCCTTGATATGTTTGCCCAGCGTAGATTTCCATTCGGGAGTATGCCTGTTGGGACCCTCCATTCCTTGCCGGGCCAGGTTGTCCATATTTTTGTAAGTTCATTTCTCATGTCAAAGGTGGACATAGTACTTGTCTCGTACTCTTCAGCAATCTTCATGCAGTTAAATTGGATCTGATCATCTTTGCTGCTTCGTAAACGTTGGCTCCCAGTTGACCAGCCAAACTTCGCTCTCTGTCCGTCTAAATGCCAAATTTCCCGTTGCTCCAAGCTGGACCGTGCCATTCTTCTGATTGGTCTGTACTTGGCAGGCATCTTGGTTATGCTAACAACCAAGTTGCATAAGGCAATCCCAATAATAGGTGCGAATGCATGTGCTGCATGGAAACATACCTTGCTCGTGGTCGAATTCTACTTCATCTGTTCTTTCCTTGCTATGGGGTGTCCAACAAATTTCGCAGCAAGGATCTTGAAGATTCCTGCGTACAATTGGAGTCTTGCTTGCACATGTAAAGCTTTTATATGGTCTTGAAGGGCCTATTTCTCGATGGCAGTAGTAGGCTCCCAGTAAACCAAACACGCTCCTGGTATGTTGGTATTGCCAATGAACCCTTGCCTTCTTTTGGTGTGAATCTTTTGCCAGTCAGTTGTTTTATTACTGCATTACTGCCATTGTCAAACGCAAACATCTGGTTTACAACTCTGAATGCCCCCGACTTGTTTGCTAAATTTTTGGCATACTCTCTCTGCCAGAGCACGGCTGTGGAGTGGGGAAAATGAGAAGGACAGAAGTAATGACCTGTTCCTTCCTCTTCATAAGACACTTGTTCTACATATAAAAAGTGTCTCTTTAAATTTGTAGGTGGTTGTGTTTCTTGAGCGTTTGCATGTGAAGGTGCTGAGGTGTTTTAATGGTTATCAGTGATTTGAGTGTTACGTGGTAACTCCTACCTTAAAGTGGTACAGAAAGTACCGAAGTGTGATGTCACACTACTGAGTATTTATAACAGTGACTGGAGTCAAAAGGGCAAGTTCAATTCTTGCAACATCATCACCATAGATGTTTAGCTCTTATTAATATAAAGTAGAAGTGGCTAAGCACGCTGCTGTACTTCGTAAGAGGGGGGTGGGCTGCATGCATGGTTAAGCTGGCGGTTGTTGGTGTTTGGGCATTCCATAATTGCTCTTGTTCTTTTGGCCTGCCTAAATGGTATGTGTATTGGTCCCGTGGTCCGTCTAATTGGTATGCGTGTGGGGCTGGTTTCTGCATGGATGTAACACTTGGGGGCTTTGTATGATTCTATCGGGAATCTGAAGAGTTTGCATAGCCAGCCGTTTGCTGCTGCCTTATATCCATGCCTCTCAACGACCATATTCCATATTTGCGTGTTTTGGCACCCCGAGAAAATAGTTAGGGCACTGTCTAGTTGTGGGTAAAGGGGGCACTTGGCAAATTAGGTTAATCAAGCACTTAAATCGTAGTACCTCATGTTTTTGGTTGTGCAGGGTTCTTGTTCCGTTCTGTATGTCATAATGATGCAATTCGTTTTGACAGTGCAGGACATAGGATGGTGTATAGTGAGTGTTGCTAGCGGCTTGATTGGCAGTGCCATTCTTAAAAAGGAAATGGTATGGTAGTAGTTGGTAGTAGTCATGATAGTTTGCTACAGTGCTGGCATTTCCAAGCTCATGGAGAGAGTGCAAGTGCGGATTACCTTTAACTGGGCTGTATTGTGACAGGGTGGGCATGATGAGCCATTACAGTTTTGCTGGTTCGGTCCTGCTTCAACCTCTTCAATAGCGTACTCCTTGATCCCCTTCGAATAGCATCACTTTGCAGAAGGCGGTCCAGGCTGATCTCAATTCATAGCTTCTTTCAGGTGCTGGACAAACTCTAAGCGCTTTTCAAGGACTGCAAGGATGTGAATCATATGTCCGAGCTGTTCAAACTGGAAAAATTCACGCAAGAGCCTGCTGTGGATTTGAAGAAGCATAGGATGAGAGGTGTTTGAAGAGACGCTGGGTTGGTGGATCGGACCCCAATACGAACAACAACAAACTGGCCACTTGATTCTTAATTTACCAATCTTTTTAAAGTAATGAACGTGTGCTGACTACTGTGCCACACGGTATCTTCATCTTATTCTGTCCAAACAAAGCTTTGTTTGGGCAATGTCAGTAGCTAGGGTCTGCTGCATGCGCCTCAAAGTTGAAAGTGGAGGCAGCAGCGTGGCTTGAAGGCAGTTCTCGCGTATGTGACCAGTACCCTAATGAAGATGAACATGTTCAGAACAAGGTGGACGTTTTTTTTTTGCTAAGATCGCCGGGTTTGTGAGCTGACAAGTAACACTCCTTTTTGTTTGCACCCTTTTGGGGACTTCTCAGCAGCCCGACCTTAATTGCTGCATCAAGTCAAGCAACAACCAAACTTACCCTTCTCAGCAGAACACACAGCTTTTTCCTTTTCTTTCTACTCTTCATACATCTGTTTCATGTTTCCTCTAGCTACTGTTTCTTTTGTTAGCCAGGTGTGGTTTCAGACTTTAACCAAGCTTCCGCTGAGATGCCCTTTGAGACATATACAGTGATGTAACCTTACCTTAGGCGTTTTCCCTTTTGTCTAGCTAGGTGTGGTTACAGGCCTTTTTTCCAAGCTTCCGCTCAGATGCCCCCGGAGGCATATATAGCGTTGTAACCTTACCTTACTTTGATTCATCAGTGCTGCAATGTCATAAACAGCGTTGTGCCTTTTTTCTTATTTCCCTTTCCAAGGTTTTGTTTTAAACAAGTCTGGTGCAACAACAACAACTATCACAGTTTTTACACGTGTTATATATGCAGCCTAGCAGTCGCACGTTTTGACTGATGGCTTTATCTGCAATTCCTGTAAACTCTGTGACCATTGAGATCAACCAGATGAGCACCGCTTTGGAACAGCATAAAAATGTCTACACCATCCTTAAAGGAGCTTCTACCACCCTCAACACCATCGTTTTTGGAAACTTCTGAAGTGGGAAGCAGGATTTCTGAGTTTGCCAAGAGTCACGATTTAAAAAGCAGGCCTCATGCTATGCTCTGGTTGTCAGGTGTATGGTATTCCTGCTGGGATGTATGCGAGTCAGGTGTGGGGCACAGTGTATCTGAGTGAAGGCAGTGAATTTGGTAGCCAGTTACAGAAGAGGCATCTGTGTTCCTTGAG
>Ga0307966_1004634_pt1 | contig 10233 bp, 8 predicted proteins | sample OrgLakmetagen646_FD_203141 | JGI IMG/M metagenome (GOLD analysis project Ga0307966, IMG submission 203141) | Saline water microbial communities from Organic Lake, Antarctica - #646 | ecosystem: Environmental > Aquatic > Non-marine Saline and Alkaline > Saline | place: Antarctica: Organic Lake... | reverse complement strand
ACGGTAACTACCGGACATCAGCTAAACCTAATGACCGGGCCGGCTTATTTTATTTATAAGATTGTATCTACCATTCTTTTGGCAGAAAAATTAAAAAAAGAAAACCCTGATTACGAATTTGTCCCGGTTTACTGGATGGCAAGTGAAGACCATGACTTTGAAGAGATCAACCATTTTTACTTTGATGGGAAAAATTATCAATGGGATACTGATCAGGAAGGCCCTGTTGGAGAATTTTTAATAGATGAAGCTTTAAAAAAACTGGTCAAAGACTTACATTTTCTTCCTGATTTTTTCAAGAAAGCCTATACGGACAGCAAACTTTTAAAAGAAGCTGTTAGAAAATATGTACATCATTTATTTGCCGACAAAGGCCTGGTCATAATAGATGCGAATGAAAAAGAATTGAAGCAGTTGTTTTTGCCTGTGATTAAGGATGATCTTTTTTCGGCTACTGCCAATGAACTTGTCAATGCCTGCAACTGTGACCTGGAAGATGCGGGCTATGCTACGCAAATCTTCCCCAGAGAAATTAATTTTTTCTATATGGAGCAAGGAAGGAGAGAAAGGTTGATTCGCAAGGATGGTTTGTTCAAAACAGCAGACGGAGAAAACGAATGGACCGAACAGGAAATGAAGGCTTTTTTGGAAGAAAAGCCTGAGAATTTCAGCCCCAATGTCGTTATGCGACCCCTTTATCAAGAGGCTATTTTACCTAATATTGCTTACCTTGGAGGGCCTGCTGAGGTAGCTTATTGGTTTCAGCTAAAGCGTGTTTTCAAACATTATGCAATAGATTTCCCCTTTTTATTGCCCAGGAATTTTGCCATGGTTATTACAACTCCTCTTAATCGCAAAATAAAAAAATTGGATTTGAAGGAGGATGATCTTTTTCTTTCTGCGGATAAACTTCGTATAGCTTATGTAAAGAACAACGCGGACCAGGACCTGGAACTAAAGGGTGAAAAGAATAAATTGCTTGAAATATTTAATTTGCTGGAAGTGGAATCTCAGGCAATGGATCCTACCTTAGCCCATGCTGTAAAGGCAGCCCATAAGCGCAGTGAAAAAATATTAGACCAGGTAGCCATTAAATTCCGTAAGGCAGAAGAGCGAAAAAAAGCAACAGCCATCAGGCAATTGCTTGAGATTAAAGAAGGACTTTTCCCCAAGGGGACTTTGCAGGAGAGGAAAGTTAATTTTTTGGAGTTCTACTTAGGAAATCCGGATTTTATTCAAACGCTTTTTGATACCTTTAATCCATTGGATTTTCATTTTATTCTACTGAAGGAGAATGGACGCGAAAGAAACACTAAGAAAATCGCTAAAGGCTGATCGAATAGCACATGGTGCAAAAGAAAGAGAAATTCGTTCTGAAAGGATTACTACCAATTGCCTTTCAGTATTAAAGCAATTATCAAAAGTAAAGCACATTCATGTTTTTTTATCCATCAAAAGGTTACATGAAATAAATACGGTACCATTATTGCAAAGACTTTTTCAATTAGATTATCAGGTCTACAGTTCCGTGACAATTCGTAGTTTGCAAAAGCTCGCTACTATAAAACTATCTGTAGATACATTGTTTAAAAATGACCAAATGGGAATACCTGTGCCTGAACAACCGGAATTTGTTGAGGAAGATGAATCGATTGAATTGGTATTCGTTCCCTTATTAGGTGTGGATACACTTGGTAACAGGCTGGGATATGGCATGGGTTTTTATGACGGATTTTTCAATGAACTTAGACCTGAAGTATTGAAAATCGGATTATCCTATGATGCACCTATGGCTGAAGAAATTCCCCATGAGCCTCATGATGTTCCTTTAGATGGCTGTATTTATCCGGAAGGAATTGTCTCATTTGATAAGTCAAAATTTAAATTTTAATAAACATGGTAAAGAGAGTAATGTTTGCCTTTATAGCAACGGTTTTATTGTATGCTACGCCGAATGATAGTAAAGCACAGGCCTATAATACAGGCATTGGCCTGCGTGCTGGTTCTAGCAGTGGACTGAGCGTCAAACACTTTATTAAAGAGGATGTGGCGCTTGAGGGTATTTTGCATACCAGATGGAGAGGTTTACTGATTACGGGTCTGTATGAGGTACATAAAGATATTCCAGATGCCGAAGGGTTGGGATGGTTTTATGGTGGTGGAGCGCATATTGGTAGCTGGAACAGTGGGTCTGGTAATCCCTATTGGGCGGACAATAATTACAGGGGTTCCACTATTTTTGGTATTGATGGGATTATAGGCCTGGATTATGTTTTCGAAGATCTACCTATCAATTTATCTTTGGATTTTAAACCAGTTCTTAACCTGGTCAATGGAGGAGGTTTTTGGGGAGATGAATTTGCGCTTTCCATCAGGTATGTGTTTTGATGCTTCTTACTAACCGCTGTATATTTCAGCGGTTTTTTTCTTTTTTAGGAAGGGGCAAATCTTTGTCAATAAAATACAGGTAGTTTTGATCTGCTTTCCTAAGTCCAAATGTAATTTTAGCCATATTAGTGGAAATTAAAAGCCTTTTGGTAAAAAAAATATATTTCATTTGGTATAACCTGCATAAAAATTAAGACCTACAACAAATACTATATTGTTAAAGTTTTGGCATTATAATATTTGGCTTTTATATATAGAAAAGAATTTTGTGCCATTTTCTGACCTGTTTTTTTTAAATAATTTTTTTACTCTATTATTATTTTTTTAAGTTTATAACTGAAAACCAGCCAATTATATTCGTTTTATTCTTCAAAAGGGTTTTTGAACGATTGATTTCCAGGTAAAGCGTCTCTATTTCGGGTCGAAATAATGAGAAGTATAAAGGGAGGAGGGATTTTAAAATAATCTCTTGATTATAGAATGTAATGGTTACTTATGATGCTGAACCATAAGTATTTGATTTTTAGGTATTAAACCAGGCTTATTTTTAATTAGTACAGCAATGAAAAAAATAATAATTTTAAGTTATTTGATTGGCTTGATTGGCTTTCAATCTTTTACTCGGGAAAATGCCACAATAAATTTCGCTGAATCAGAAAGGTTAAATGCACGAAAGGAAATTTTCAGGCCTTTGGGAACTGTGGTGCCAAATATTGTATATGGCATAACTATTAAGGACTATAATATTCCAAAAACCAATCCATCACCCGATACCTTAAAGATATTCATGGATGAGGGAGATATTAATCTTACTACAAGATTGGGTGGGCTTGAAAGTGAAAACAGAGCTACTATCCTTCAATACGCTCATTTTGAATCCAACAGTGATTCAAATAAATGAGTTGATGTAAAATTTGATTCAACCCACAAAATACCATTGGATTCGTCATGCCTGTTCTGAGTAGGAAATTTTTACAACCAAAAGAAAATCAAGTTGATTGGAGAGTAATGGATAGCCTTATTATAAAGGCATATTGATACCAACTAAGAAAATGTCCCTTAAATGATAGTACTTCATTCATAATCCATCCCCTTGTTTCGGATTTAACCCTTCCTAACCATTATTTCACCGACTGTTTTATCTTGTTTATCGAATATTTCCTGAGAGAAAATGTAAAAGAGCAATATTTGTATCATAATAATAGGAAATAAAAAAAGATTTTTTTTAAATAATTAAACAGCAAAACAATGAAAAATAAGAAAAGAATTGGATTTCGTTCGATGGCATTTATGATTCTTGGGATTGTAATTTTCACTTCCTGCGTTGAAGAGCCATTAGAAGATAATACCAGGATGGTTGGGCCAACTGAAGCCTCTATTGAAGATTTGAAGGTGTCTGAATTTTTTGAGTGGAAAACCACTCAGGAGATTACCGTAATCATTGAGGGACTTCCTGTGGACGTAGGAGTTAACAGGAAACTTGCCCTGCTTACCACTTCAGGTGATGAGATTTTTGCAGGCTCACATAAGATGCATGAGGATTTTGAAATGACCTTTGATTTGCCTCAAGGCATCAATAGCCTTACCATGAAATATGGGGCAATAGAAAAAAATGCCGATGTTATGGGCAAAAGCGTTTCTTTCGATTTTCTCACCGAATTGGTAGACGATATTGAACCCTGATAATTTTATTTTTAAAGTATATCAAACTAATTTTTAAATTAAACAGCGATGAAAAAATTAATAATATTTAGTTATATGATGGGCTTGATGGCTTTCCAGTCTTATGCCCAGAATGCAGTGGAAAATGACGCCGAATTGGGAAGCAGAGAGAATTACTTTGCCTTGTGTTGGTCTATGGGAGCCATTACGGCCAGCGATTCAAAGAGTACACTTATCAATGGCGATTATAGTTTCAGGACCAATCAATTGACCAATAGTTCGAATGATGCTACCTGGATGAAATCTCCCTGGATAATAATGGAAAAGGGAGAAATTAGTTTTGTTACCAGATTGGATGGAAGTGCAGGAGGAAACAGGGGAATAATCATCCAATACATTCCATTTGATCCGAAAGATGAAATGTATGGTGAAGGAAAAGAAGTTGAATTTGATACATTTGATTTCCCAAATCCTATTAACAAACAGACCACTGTGCATAAGGTAACTGCAGCGGTACCTGAAGAACTTATTGGGAAGACAGTTAAGATCTTCTTAAGTTTTGTTGGCACTGGAGGAACAGCCAGAGCGGGGTTAGATGATTTATCTATTCCCGGTAAGTACGTTTCAGACCCTTCTTCAAATTGCTTCCCTAAAGTAGCCATTAAAGATACGGATGGAGATGGTGTTGCAGACAATGAGGATGATTATCCGGAAGACAAATTCAGAGCCTATAATAACTATCTTACCCCAAATGGATTCGGAACGTTGATGTTCGAAGATTTATGGCCTGCGAAAGGTGATTATGACTTCAATGACCTGGTAGTAGACTACATGATCAACAGGGTCACGAATGCAGAAGGAGATGTTTTGGAAGTAGTGATAGACATTTTACCCAGGGCTGCAGGAGCAGGATATTCCAATGGATTTGGCATTGAGTTTACAGGAATTTCTCCTACACGCATAGAAAAAGTTGAGGGTACAAAAATCAGTTCTGGTTCCATCCATGAATTTATGAGCAATGGACTTGAAGAAGGCAATGAACATGCGACCATTATAGCATTCGATAAGGTGGCTAATGTGCTTAAGCATCCAGGGGGAGGAGCTGTAGGAATCAATACCGATCCTAAATTCCCACTTCAGTCAGGAGAGAAGATGCGTATTACAATGCACATAAGACCTTCAATAATTACAACAAGGAGGCGGGAAGAGCCAATAAGGCTTAGTGACCTGACAATGGAAAAATTCAATCCATTCCTGATTGTCAACCAAAAAAGAAGTGTGGAAGTACACCTGCCTGGAAAACTTCCGACTGCACATGCAGACAAATCACTTTTTGGAACCAAGGAGGACAACAGCAATGGGGACAAATTTTCTTACTATAAAGGTAAAGACAATGGCTTACCATGGGGGCTAAATGTTACAGAAAGCATTCCCTATATGGTGAATAAGGTTGATATTACGCAAGGATATAACATGTTTTACAAGTGGGCAGCTTCGGGAGGAGAAGCCTACCCGGATTGGTACCTTGAAAAGGGTGGCTACAGGGAGAACAAAGTGCTGCTTAATGCAAAATAGATATTCCTGTAGTAAAAGGGGATAACTTAAGAAGGGTTTTAAACTTTCATTGGTTGGTTATTTTTTAATTGCCAGGCAGCTTTTCGAGAGCTGCCTGGCTTTAATATGAAATATAACTTCTATTACGTAATGAAATCAGTTCAAAATCAGCCACTTCGTTCCTATTTTCTATTTCACATATCGGTGCTATGACTCAATCTCCAAATATCCTGATTTTCTTGTGATTACACCACTCCTAGAAAAACGGGGCACGCAGTACCCAGGACTAAAGTCAGGACGGAGAAAGCCTATTGTATAATGCGGGTTAAAGTAGTAGATTTTTTACTTTGAATAGGAGAATTGTAGAAAGTTTATAATCTTAGTATTATTTTAAAATTTCACTTTATCCTGAAGGTTTGATCTGTTTTAAATAGTTTGAATGCCAATATTGAAGGCTAATTGGTCTATTAACAAATATTTTATAAAATATAATCTGCATTAAAATCAAGCCATAAAGCAAAAATGATATTATGAAACTTTTTAAATTATAAAATTTGGTTTTTGAATACAAAAAAGAATTTTGTGTTTTTTCAACGTGTTATTTAGCTAAATAATTTTTTAAGTGGTTTCGAAATTTCGTATTTTTATAGTTGAAAACCATCCATCAATAACTATATAAAGGTGTAAAATTAATTAACCTTTAAAAAGCATCATTTCAAAGACAGTTTTACCTGGTTAATCGATTATTTTCCCTGTAAAACTTCATAATTTGGATATTTGTCTCTTAGTAATTGAGATTAGAATCAAGAATTTTTTTTTAATAGATTAAACAGCAGAACAATGAAAAAAATTAAGAGAATTGGGTTCAATTTGATGGTATTGATTATTCCAGGGATGGTATTATTTGGCTCCTGTGTCGAACAACCTCTGGAAGATGATACCAGAATAGTTGGGTCAACTGAAGATACTATTGATGATTTGAAAGTATCTGAATTTTTCGAGTGGAAAACCACTCAGGAAATCACGGTAAACATCGAAGGATTGCCTGTGGATGTTAGTGTTAACAGAAAATTAGCGCTACTTACAGCATCTGGGGATGAGATTTTTGCAGGCTCACATAATATGCATGAGGATTTTGAAATGACTTTTGATTTGCCTCTTGATATTAAAAAGATCACAATGAAATATGGCGCAACTGAGAAGTCTGGTGACATTCTTAACAAAACAGTTGACTTTACCTTCGAATCAGAGAGGGAAGTGGAAGTACCAGTGGTTACTTACCCTGAAATTACCCTTGAATAATTTGACCTACATTTTTAAACCTATAAGAAGATGAAAAAAATAATATTTAGTTGTCTAATAAGTTTGGTTTGGTTTCATTCTTTTGCTCAATCAGAGGTCAAGAACGATGGTGAACTAGGCAGTTCAAAAGATTATTACAATGCATGTTGGGAAATGGATAAGTTATCTTTGACCGATAATAAAGATCATGTATTTGCAGGAGATTACAGCTTTTTGGTTAGCGAAGGCAGTAGAAATAGCCCGAGTTATTTAAAATCACCGTGGATTGAATTAGGTGAAGGGAATATCAAACTTGACATCAAGACTCTTGAGAAATTGGGAAATGGAACGATTTACGCTTATTTCATACGTTTTGATTCAGAAAACAAAAAAACAGGTGAAGGATCAGATCCTGAATTAATAGATTATTACCAGCTTTCTAAAGATGAGCTAAAAAAAGATGAAATCACAGACGTAAGATTTAAAATGCCCAATGAAATGGTAGGGGAGGTAGCAAAGATTTATTTAATATTTGAACCCAACGGTAAAGATGAGGGTATGGCCGTAGACAATGTGGTTATTCCCGGAAAGTATGTTTCAGACCCCTCATCCAATTGCTTCCCAAAAGTAGAAATTAAAGATACTGATGGAGATGGCGTTGCAGACGAGGAGGATGATTATCCGGAGGACAAGTACAAAGCTTTCAATAACTACCTTACCCCAAAAGGATTTGGAACGTTGATGTTCGAAGATTTATGGCCTGCGAAAGGTGATTATGACTTCAATGACCTGGTAGTAGGTTACAAGATCAATAGGGTGACGAATGCAGGAGGAGATGTAGTGGAAGTAGTGATAGATATTTTACCCAGGGCTGCAGGAGCAGGATATTCCAATGGATTTGGCATTGAGTTTACAGGAATTTCTCCTACACGCATAGAAAATGTTGAGGGTACAAAAATCAGTTCCAATTCCATCCATGAATTAATGAGGAATGGACTTGAAGAAGGCAATGAACATGCAACCATTATAGTATTCGATAAGGTGGCCAATGTGCTTACGCATCCAGGGGGAGGAGCTGTAGGAATCAATACCGATCCTAAATTCTCACTTCAGTCTGGTGAAATGATGCGTATTGTAATGCATATAAGACCTGAAATAATTACAACAGGACCTGAAATAGTGATGTTTAGGAGTCGGGAAGACCCGGTAAGGCTTAAAGACCTAACGATGGAAAATTTCAATCCATTCCTGATCGTCAACCAAAAAAGAAGTGTGGAGGTTCACCTGCCTGGAAAACTTCCGACTGCTCATGCAGACAAATCACTTTTTGGAACCAAGGATGACAACAGCAATGGAGACGAATCTTCTTACTATAAAGGAAAGGAAAATGGCTTACCATGGGGGCTAAATGTTACAGAAAGCATTCCCTATATGGTGAATAAGGTTGATATTACGCAAGGATATAACATGTTTTACAAGTGGGCAGCTTCGGGAGGAGAAGCCTATCCGGATTGGTACCTTGAAAAGGGTGGCTACCGGGAGAACAAAGTATTGCTTAATGCAAAATAGATATTCCTGTAGTAAAAGGGGATAACTTAAGAAGGGTTTTAAACTTTCATTGGTTGGTTATTTTTTAATTACCAGGCAGCTTTTTCGGGAGCTGCCTGGTTTTAATTTCAATCTGAAACTGAAAGAAATAAAATCTAAAAATTTAAACTGCCAGTAGCTCAAGGGCCCTTTGCAGTTAGAAATAAAAATACTACTTTTGATTATTATTCCAATTATTTTGTTTCGTGTAAGGGAGTGGTGACAAGTTTTTAAGTTTAATTTTATATGAAAGGTTTAATATTATTGGTACAGCTTGGTCTTGATTACTTTTTAAAGACATCCTTAAAGTTTATTACAATTGCTTTACTATTGGGCATTTCATTTGCAGGAAAGGTTGTAGGGCAAACTGTCACTGTTACGGGTACAGAAAATAATATTCCTATTACAGAGGTGCGGTATACCATCGAGGAAAATGAAATAGTTCAGACCTCTCCGGAGGGAAATGAAAATCCAAGCCCTGCGGATGTTCCTGTGATAATCAATGCAATAACAATAGATGGGGATAGGGTAATTTTTGCAACGACCAGGACTCCTTCAGTTGAAAATCCCAATCCTTTAATCGGTTCTCTGGATATTCGGCCGGATGCTGTCCAGATCGTCCATTCTGACAATACGATCACAAGCCACAGAGATCCTGAATTTTTAAATGGTTTGGAGACAGTAGTCTCTACGCCTGATGTAAGGTCTTACTGGGACATTAACGGGCAGCCTTCCATACCTCAGGGTGAAGCATTTGTAGATTTAGAATATAGTGACCAGGTGGTTACTTCAGGCTATCTCCTTTATACTGAAAGGGACGGGAATTCAGCGACAGATTTTGTTGCTCTTGATAGAGATGGTTTACCCATAGAAGGGGCCAATGTAATTCAAGTGAGAGGGTATCAATGGAATACCGGTATAAACCATGTATCTAATGCTCCTACCCAAACACAATTTATGGTGCTTTTCTCACCGGCTATCTTTGAATCCACCGAGCCTATTTTTGGCATCAGAATAATCGCTGTAAACGAACCGGATGGGAAACTGGTGTTTTTCGTTAATTCCGTTTCAGCAACGCCTGATATGGTAGAAAGAGTGAATAGTGAAGCGGGTGCAGAAGGAGTGATCAATGTCTTTGACAATGATGAATTAAATGGTTTCACATTAAATCCTATAGATGTGACCTTGGAAACAATAACTCCTTTTCCTAATGGTACCCTGATCTTAAATGCTGACGGTACGGTGGATGTTCCCCCGAATACACCGCCGGGAGAATACAAACTGACTTACAAAATTACTACTGGTGGAGGAGACTCTGATCAAGCTGAAGTAACCATAGAAGTCATAGAATACGTTCCTCTTGCAATCGATGATACCATTGAGCTTGAAGATAGCTTTTCACAGGATGCTGTGCTGAATGTGTTAGATAACGACCTGTTGAATGGTTTGCCTGCTTTGTTAGAAAATATTAACCTGAGTAGCATTAGTAATAATTCAGACGGCAAGGTAATACTAACTGAAGATGGATCGATTAATATTGGCGAGGGGATTCCTGCCGGTAGTTATGAATTGGTGTACCAAATCTGTGATAAAGCTAATTCCCAAAAATGCGATCAGGGCACGGTTTCTATAACGGTGGCGGCGACGGTTTTAGATGCTATAGAAGACACCTATGGCTCAATTAATATCAACCTGGGAGGTGTGATAGGGAATGTATTGGATAATGATCTTCTGAATAATGATCCGGTATCCGCAGACCGT
>Ga0307966_1004628_pt1 | contig 10241 bp, 7 predicted proteins | sample OrgLakmetagen646_FD_203141 | JGI IMG/M metagenome (GOLD analysis project Ga0307966, IMG submission 203141) | Saline water microbial communities from Organic Lake, Antarctica - #646 | ecosystem: Environmental > Aquatic > Non-marine Saline and Alkaline > Saline | place: Antarctica: Organic Lake... | reverse complement strand
TTCTCACCAATTTAGGCCATTTTCACCAATCCGCAGGCCTAAAATTATTTATTTAATTTTCTGTCCGCACTTAGCCGCACCCCTCAAAAACATTATTTTTGCGGGGTGATATAATTTTGGTACGGTAATATGGTCACCATTCTTGTCAACATAACCCTTGCAGGGGACTCAAGCAGCTCAGAATACTTGCTGTTCAAATCAGAGACGGAGGCCTTGTATGCGAGAAAGATGGGGGATGGCTGGAAGGTAAGGGAAAGAGGGCAGGAGGGAACAGACAAGGAAAGCCAGGTCAGGACATGCTCCAAATAGGCAAATAGCATTTGTCACTGCAGTTGTGTGGTGTTTTGCTCTGTTTTGGATGCATGATGCATGGATGCATGTGTGGTGTTTTGCTCTGTTCAGGATGCATGTTTAGGATGCACAACAGGGTGAACTCTTGCTGTCTCTGGGTTGCCTAGTCAGAGTTTGCTGCAAGGGGCACGACATTAACGTCACTACAGATATGCCTAGGGCTGGCCAGCGCCGTATATATACACCGTATATGACCGTATATTTGGTGATTTCCAGCCAAAAAATACCGTATACACTCCGTATATATAGGGTCCTGGCCAACCCTAGTAATGTGGTGTTTTGCTCTGTTTAGGATGCGCAACAGTATGAACTATATTATCTGTTTCTGGGTTGCATGCTACAGGCATGCTATATAAGTGCCCTACACAGGGGCAGGGGCATGACACTCGACGTAACACCTGATTACTGTTTGCTCTCACTGGATCAAGCCTTGTTTAGACACTCTCATCCTTTTGCCTTGTGCTGACGTGAAGGGTGAAGGCCGTGCAACATAGTATAGTAGTATGGAAGGCCGTGCAACATAGTATGGTAGTATGGAAGGCCGCGCAACATGGTATAGTAATATGGAAGGCTGTGCAACATAGTATAGTAGTATGGAAGGCCGTGCAACATATTATGTAAGGCTGCCCCTCAACGTAAAAAGTCCTGGCTAGCTTACAAGACGTCAATTATGCTGTTATGACGTTGGGCGTTGCCAGGCCCGTGTTTTACTGGGGAGGGGATGGGATTTGGTTTTCAAAGTGCCTGGGAGTCCGTAGTGCCTATGTTGACTTGCAGTGCTCACACTGCCTTGTAGTGACTTGTATGTTGACTTGTACTGACTTGTAGTGCGCCTTGGTAGCTCTGCCTTGTGTGCTTCATTTGTCTCAAAGTTGCTAGGGTTGGGAAATGACATCCAGGTGCCGTTTTGTCTGTGAAGAGTGCTTTACAAATGCAGGTTATGCACACAATGGCTAGATACATTCGTCAGCAAGAAGTGAATTGCAAATGCAGGATATGAGTGAATTTTAAAGACAGCTTGATACGCAGGTTATAAGACATGATTTACACAAGGCTATATACATTTGCCAGCAAAAAGTGGATTGCAAATGCAAGTTTTGAAATAGAATTTACACATTTTACCTATAGATGCATGTGTAGTTCAACGCACAACTTGTGTGCACCTAGGGAGGTGCGGAGACTCTAACTTGAAACGCCCAAACTCATTTCCTGCAGTGCAGTGCAGTGCAGTGCTTTGAAGTGAAGTGCAGTACAGTTCAGTACAGTGCAGTGCAGTTCAGTACAGTGCAGTGCAGTGCAGTACAGTTCAGTACAGTGCAGTACAGTGCAGTGCAGTACAGTGCAGTGCAGTGCAGTTCAGTGCAGTGCAGTGCAGTGCAGTGCAGTACAGTGCAGTACAGTGCAGTACAGTGCAGTGCAGTGCAGTGCAGTACAGCAAAACGCTCTCTGTCAATTGCCTGATCTTTCTATTCACTTCCTGGGTCCCAACAAGCTCCCTTGTTCTTTGGAGAAGTTTTTTAACTTGCAAACCTGTGCGTGCAGGTGACACTCCGATCACTTAATGTCGTCGAACAAAACAGTCGCCAGAGTCTGAAAGCCTCTATCACGGTCATCACATCCAGCCGCTTCTCAGGTAAAAGCAACGACTCTTTGGCTTATAGAGCAAGCCATGCAAACCTAAAACGCGTACTATACACGGAAGAGCAAAAAAGAAATTGTACTCCAAATTCAACTGTAAATTGGTCTGCGTGGATCAGGATATGTGCACAGCAAGTGTGTTGCCCTAAGGGTATTTGCAGGATTCTCTGCACGCAGGCGCACATGCACACACGCGCACACAAATGCACACACTTCTAGTAGGCTGCTGAATGAAAATTTTAGTTTGTTGTAAGGTTCAGGGTAACCCCTGCAGAGCGATGGTTCATGAGTAGGGGTAGCCAGAACATGATTACATGATGCGTATGACCATGTGCACGTGGGTGAGTAGGGGTAGCCAGAACGTGATTACATGATGCGTATGACCATGTGCATTGAGGTTTCTCTGCCGGGATACGTAGCGAAGATTGTATACGACAATATTGGTCAACCCTGGTATTGAGGACTTGAGTACGATCGAACACATGTGGCAAGTGGCACAGTCAATATCGTACACCCGTAATGGTCACCGGCAATGTATGTATGTAATGTATATGTAATGTACTCCAGCAATGTATGTACACCGGCAATGTAATGTATGAAATGTGTGTACGTAAAATATGTAAAGTATGTAATGTACACCGGCGATGTAATAAAAAAGCTTGCAGGCAAAGGGAAACCTTGCAGGACCAATTCACAGTGCTGTCTGAGCGCACGGCATCTAAATTGTGCAGTTTGTAACGTGCTCGGCCTCTTTGCCGAGCTAATGAGGACTGTCATCATGACACTGCTGTGCTCCTCTCTTCCACTGCAAGTGCTTAACACTGAGTTCGCAGAACATGACGCACCTGCGCCAAACGCCTCTATTTATAGAGTTGAACGCCCTACTTGAAAAGCATCTTGCGAGTCCTGTGAGCATGATACGCATGCACTTATACACAGACACACGCATGAACACATTGTGAAGAACAAAAACATCGTAAAAACAAGACGTTACACAGCTGTGGACAGTGGAACCTTTGTTTGAATATAAGTCCTCGTGTATAAGGCTCACGCATTTAGCGATCATTAGAGTAACAAGCATGACGCAGCTGAGGACAGTGGGTCCTTTGTTCAAATTCAGATCTTAGAGTGTAAGGCTCACGCATTTAGCGATCATTAGAGTGACAAGCATGACGCAGCTGAGGACAGTGGAACCTTTGTTCAAATCCAGATCTTAGAGTGTAAGGCTCACGCATGTAACCAGCATTAGGCTAATAAGCGTGGACAATGGAGTAATGTATTGGATTTTTATTGCTCGAGCATGTAACGAGCACCAGGATAATAAGCATGACACAGGCGCGGACAGGAGTTATGTCTTGGAATTCAATTGCTCGAGCATGTAACAAGCATCAGTGTAGCAACCGTGACGTGTCCTGTTCAGGTCTTTGTTTGTAAAGGCTCGCGCAAACATGTGTTGCAGTGATATTGAAAATTTTAAAGATGCTGGCTGCGCCAAATGTGTGGCCTTTGTCCAAAGTCTTGCAAACCAAAAATCACACGTACTTATAGACATGTGGCAGTTCTATATACATAGCATTTTTTGGACGCTGCCTCTATTCACGCTTTTGACGTAAATACTCAAACAAACTTAGAGAATTTATCAGGTAGATGCACGGTAATATTGGCAGAAAAAGCCTTATACATATATACGGCTCCAGCCCACCACATCTGTACATCAAATTATACTCCTCCAGGAATCACACCCCAATAATGCAGCCTCTGTCTACATGTCAGCACTCACACACCCATATACACACATGCACATCACATATCAGTGATACGGATCGGCGTATAGCGCTATATGAAGCATTTCCATAACGCTATAAAGCACTATGTTGTGCTAAATTTCAGCTGCTATATCTGCCAGACCTCCCCCTTGCCGAAGGAATTCTGGCATCAGATTTGGATTTGAAGGCATGCAGGGTACCGTGCACCATGCTCCCTGGCAAAAATAAAGTCGGAAAATTGGTTCTATCGAGCTCTGGTGGGATTTTGGTCCCAAATATAGCGCGATACCTGTGGTTTTGTGCCACACACACATGTGGACACTGAGCTGTGTGTGCATGCATACTTATGTGAGTGCGTTCCTGTGTGCGCGTGTGTGCATGCGTGCGCCCGTGAGTACATGCATGCGCCCGTGAGTGCATGCGTGCGTGCGTGTGTGCACGTACGTGCATGCTTGTTTGCATGCATGCATGCACGCGTGCATGCGTGTGTCCGTCCATGCGTGCGTGTGTGTGTATGTGTGTGCGTGCGCGTGCGTGTGCGTGCGTGCGTGCGTACGTGCAAGCACTGCAGGTGTGTATGCCAGCACTTGTGTGCAAGTGCAGGCATGTCTGTGCATTTGTTCCTTGTGGTGCTCAAGATATCTTGGCTGGTACATTACTGGTGCTCTTGAGGGATCCCCTATGCGTTCATGGTATGTGGTGCCTACAGCACTCCAAAGGGTACGTGTTTGTGTTCTTTAGACGACGCCCAAGGACGAATTTGAGCCGAGATCGAAGCGCGGGCATGAGCTGAATCAAAGCGAATCGACAAATACAATTTTGGCACGCGCTATATCTGAAAAATATTATAGCGCTATAAGCAAACGCCGATCCCTACATAACACATGTGACATGTGACAGAGATACACGCACTTGTACATGCGTGTTTACATGCAGGACCTCCTGGCACATCCAGAGCGAACGCACAGGTTGCTGTGAACAACGTTCTGACAGAAATGAATGAAGACCCGTCCGCTTTCATGTCAGGTAAAGAAACGTACAAGCAAAAGCGGTTTACCCGATGAGGACCAGCGTGCAGTTAGAATTGAGTTTGAGTTAGTGATTGCTTACACTAGCCAGAGCCCCATTATGGAGAGAAGTAAGAGAAGAATGAAAAGCAGCCTTAGTTTTAGCAGATCTCCATTACTTCTCTAGGCCTGTGGCCTAATCTCCTTATCACTTACAGCAAGCATGCTCCGATATGCGTCCAAATTTACGCTATACAATGTTGCACCCTGCACCTTTCAGGAGCAAATCTGGACAGCTTTCAGATCACAGGCGCTTTTGGCAAGGACATTACACCATCCAACACCGGGTTGGCCACACGAGCGCGGGGGCTGACTGTTGTGATCAGTGCGGTCCTAGGTGCTGTTTTGCTCCTTGCTGCTGCGTAGGCTGAATGAATGCAGGCTCATGTTTTAGAGCTTGGTGGTGCTGCATTCCTGTTTCAGGCTGCACAAGATGCGCGCACAGAAGATGAAAAATGTGTGTTGGAAAAGTGAGAGTTAAGAAGCTTCAGTGTTGCAGAGTACGACACCTTTGTATGTTTTTGTGATAGAAAAGATGAATTGCTTTAAGCTCGTTGCTAAATTTATAGCACCTGAGGGAAAAGGAATCTGAGAGCGTACACCTTGCATGTGCATGGCAACCATCTATTGAGAAATTGGAACTGGATGTAGACACGATTAACCATTACGGGGACTAGAGGCGCCGCATTAAACAATCTTGACGGTCTTTTTTGATAAAATGTTGATTTGCTTTATTGACAACGAACGTATAATTTATTTCAGGCTTTTTCCAAGCTTCCGCTCAGATATTTCCTGAGGCATGTATAGCAATGTAATTTTACCTTACTCCTTTAATTATAATTTACGTATGGTGGGCTGACAGCCTAACCTGCGCCAGTTGTGGTTGCATAATCAGCTTTATTCTGTCACGATTGGCGGCGCCATCTGTCTTGTACTTTGACTGATACAGCTGCTGGTCATGACAATTCAGGAACAGAAAAACAGCCAATTTTTGGTATCCTGCCAGGGCGGACCTACTTTTCCCTATTTTTACAAAAAGTGTGGCAGTCGCGCACAAAGTCCTCAAAGATGGAGTCGAGGTCAAGGCATAATGCTACTGATCTGTCTCCTTATTTTGATTTGAGATCAGTTTAGGCTTCGTTTGGATTACAAAGGCCTCCAGCCTGGCATGGCTGCTCAACCTGCAGGGATTCCCGAACAAATATTGATCGAAAAGATCGACAGCTGCACTATTAAAACGCATCTGAATCGTGTTGAAAAGCAAAACTTGTGAGTTCAGTGTGAAACACCTGAACTCAGGTTTTCGAAGCGTAGCATAAAGTGAGATGATCTCACTATCTGGTTTTTCCAGGTTTATTTCTGCTTCCCTCCTCCATTCTTTTTATTCCTTGGAGAACACAACTCTCTCGTGAGCATACTTCCCCCCCTCCTTCACCTCTTTTCTATATTTTAGTCTTAAGTTTGCTCCTGTTTCTCCTGTTTCTCTGAGTTGTTGTGTTCTGCTTGGTAATAATGACAGAGCCCTATGCATCTTACGATGCAAGCGGAATAGAACCTTTGACACCACCATGATCTGAGAAACTGTGAAGAATGTGCTCTTACATCGTTCCCCCCTCTGTTTCTGTGTGACATCACTCTACGCCAGTGGCAGATACAGTACTGTGCATATCAGCAAACGAATTTACTATTGAGTATCTCTATCTGTTTTAAACCAGCTAATGTGATGTTTGTGATTGATACATGGACCTACTCCGAATTTTTTGCTTTTCTTGCTTTGGCAAGGTTAACGGTGGCTGAATGCTGCCTACATTTCCAAACACCTGAACTGGCCAAACAACTAAATACGAAAACTACATATATAATGGTTACAATATGGATGGTGACCTTCAGCTACGTTGTTTGGCTGATCGGCTGCTGAGCGACTGGTCTCGGCCGGCCACTAACAAAACCATAAGCTCGGACATAACTAAAGAGGAAAAGTCTAGTTCTGTGCTTTCCAAGGGTTTTTCTTCAATCTGGTGCTACAGCCAAAAACATTTATCACAAATTCTACATGTTTTACAGAGTTACAGAATTACAAATAAAGCCATTAGTCGCACGTTTTATTTTTTACGTTTAACACACGCAGCCTATCAGTCACACGTTTTGACTGATGGCTTACTCTGTAAACTCTGTAAACTAGTGTTGTGCTGGAGCGTAGCGGCCCAAAAATGGTTAACCGGATGAATTGAGCGATAAGTAAAGTAAGATTTACTTACTTTACTTATGCATGTTACATTCGCCCCACCCTCAAGTGCTTGCGTCCTCGTAAGCATATCACAACCCCCTAAACCTGTACGGTTGTTACATGATAGAGGCTTTTGATTTTAGACGGAGTCCACTCGGAGGTTATGCGGCGAAGTGTAAAGCGTGCGCAAAAACACCGTTTTAGCGGGCCGGAGGACTCGAACCGAGAACCTCGGCTTTGATACCAAATGTAGCGTAGCGGCCCAAAAATGGTAACCGGATGAATTAAGCGATAAGTAAATCTTACTTTACTTATGCATGTTACATGTGCTTAAAAAGGAGACCATTAATTTATTGTCTATCAGTGGTTGATGACTTGATGCAACAAATAAGGTTGAACCGCTGAGAAGCCCTCAAAACAAATTCAATCAAGAACGAGTAATATTTCCTCAGCTCGTAAAGCCCATGATCTTGGCAAGTTAAAAGAGCATGCACCCCGTGCTGGACATGTTTATCTCCACCAGGACACTAGTTACATTCATGAGAAATGCCTTCAGGCCACATTGCTGCCTCCACTCTCAACTTTGCGCACCCAAACAAAACCTACTGACATTGCGCATCACTTTTTTTAGATAGTAGTGTAAACACTAGTCGCAGTTAGTTGTTGTGGGGCAGAGACAGCAAAGAACAGCCCTAACCCCAGTCCATGCTTGGGGTGTTATTGCCATTTGCGTACAAATACGCCTTTGGACTAGCGAGGGTGCAGCCTTAGCTTAAACCCAATTGTTCCTGAAGAGAGGGTTGCACTGAGATTGAAGGGTGTCAATTCATACTTCACGACAGGAGTGGTTGTTCGTCCTGCGTAAAATTTGCCTTTTTGGGATTGAAATTTAACCAGGAGGACGATGCTGGCAGCGTCCATACATGCACCACCACGACCAAGGATAGTGAACAAAAGATCACGACTGAGGTAAGCCAAGCGGCAGTCACGCAAGCAAAACCACGGCTTAGGGTAGCAAACAAGAAATCATCAAGACCAAAGACTGGTAGTAATTTGTCATCAAGCCCATCATGAACGAGGACTGGCAGCAATCACACAGGCAAACTACGAGGATGAGGGGACACTTCCCTGCAAACTTCTCTATATATCTAATCTACCACTTTTTAGCATTGACGCTGGTTTGGTCTGTGCTGGATTTTATCAAAAGGGTAAGAGTCTACTGTATGTCTGATGCAGGCTTAGGCACAGCACCAGGTTGTGTTTTAAGCCTGATGCTGCTCGCTCTGAATCTGCAGCAGCCTCTGCACTTCAGACAATTGTAGGCGCAGGTACTTGACCTGCAAAAAGTTTGCGCACACATCAGCACTCAATTTGTGCCTACAGTTTGTGCACACAATTTGCGCACTCGTTGTAGGCCAAGGTACATGATGACCTGTGATACACTTTGCGCAAACACAGCACACTCTCGGAGCAATGAAATGCAGTCAAAGAATGTCAGCAGCATACTTCGGGTAAGGCAGCGATGTGTATCATATACTTAGTTGGGTAAGGCAGCGTTGTGTATCATATACTCATACTTCAATTGTTTCACTTACACAAGTATCCTGCCCCATTTAGGGGGAAGAGAAATAGGAAAGGTAGAAATGAACAGGCAGGCATGAACATCACTTCCTCCATCAAATAAGGGGTACAGAGTACAGTTGATGCTAGCTGATCTTTTTGTCCCCAAGGTGAAGGAGATATATTGTACTTGGTGCCAAAGTGTACTTAGAGCCAAAGTGTACTTAGTGCCAAAGTGTACTTAGTGCCAAAGTGTACTTAGAGCCAAAGTGTACTTAGAGCCAAAGTGTACTTAGAGCCAAAGTGTACTTAGAGCCAAAGTGTACTTAGTGCCAAAGTGTACTTAGAGCCAAAGTGTACTTAGTGCCAAAATGCACTTAGAGCCAAAGTGTACTTAGTGCCAAAGTGTACTTAGTGCCAAAGTGTACTTAGAGCCAAAGTGTACTTAGAGCCAAAGTGTACTCAATGCCAAAGTGGCTCTTTATTCTCAACTCATGTCTGGGGTGGGGGGGCTAGCTACCAGCGTAGCGTTTCCTTTTTCTTACTGTGAACTTCCTCTCCACAAAGAATACAATCTTCCCTAGGCGATAAGGCTCTCAATTCTTCCAGCAAAGCAAATGCCCTAAATTCCAGCAAAGCAAATGCCCTAAACACTTAGTGTCCTAGGATCCAAAAGCAAGGAGAACTGGAGGGTCCTGCGCACATGCACACACATACTGTGCACATGCACACACATACTGTCCTGCGCACATGCACACACGTACTGTCCTGCGCACATGCACACACATACTGTCCTGTGCACATGCACACACATACGCACACGCTATACAATGCAGCTACCTATGCACACGCACACGCTCACGTGCACGCTCATAAATGTGCGTACCTAGCAAATGCAGCTGAATGTCTTACCTCCTGAGAAAGCAAAGGCAGCGTTTCCAAGGGTTTGCCCATCCACAGCCACCATTGTCGCCTGGAAGCAAAGGAACAAATGTGCGTGTGTGCATGTGTGTGTGTGTCTGCATGTGTGTGTGTGTGTGTGTGTGTGTGTGTGTGAAGGGGTGGTGGTGTATGACTCATCTCTTCGACAATTATGCACACACAGGTCTGTTCTCTTTTTCCGTGACCCACAGCTTCGTCAACCTGCATTGCTCAGCTCCATCCATTTCCCCCCACCTTACCTCTCTAGGCACACATCATCTGCCACCCAGCCCATGCAACCTTAACTCCTCTTCTTGACTTTGTTACCATATCCCGTACAGGGTTGGCCAGAACCGTACATATATACTGTAATGACCGTAATACTGGTGATTTCCATGCCAAAATACCGTATATACTGTACATATATGGTTCTGGTCAACCCTACCCATCCAGCACGGCAGTGCTTCAATGTAACGTTCACTCAGTTCACTCATCCTCTGTACCTTTCTGGTGTGCCCAAGCTCCACAGTTCTGACCATCTGTAATGCTCACATCCACACAGCAGCAATAGCATGGCCACTTTGGACACCTGTGAACGCGTGAGTGTATGTGCGTGTATGTGTGTGTTTGTATGTGCGTGTGTATGTGCGTGTATGTGCGTGTATGTGCGTGTATGTGCGTGTGCGCGTGTGCGCGTGCGTGCGTGTGTGC
>Ga0307966_1004627_pt1 | contig 10241 bp, 13 predicted proteins | sample OrgLakmetagen646_FD_203141 | JGI IMG/M metagenome (GOLD analysis project Ga0307966, IMG submission 203141) | Saline water microbial communities from Organic Lake, Antarctica - #646 | ecosystem: Environmental > Aquatic > Non-marine Saline and Alkaline > Saline | place: Antarctica: Organic Lake... | reverse complement strand
GTGCTACTACGGATAGAAAACCCGGCAGAGCGGCGCGAATCGCAACGCAGAAGAGCAGGCGCGCGACAAGAAAGCGCCCGCAGCGGCTTGGATACTATGCAAGGGAAGGTCCCGCAAGGGGCAATGGAGGAGGAGTGATGGCACGAGTACCCACTGGCACTGTAGAGTGCCGTGATCCGCAGGTGTGTCGCGGAGCGCGCTTCCACTACCCGCACACGGTTGCTGCATGTGGTGCCACCAAAACCACAGTGGCGTCGGCAGCAGCGACGAGTGCGTCTCCCCCGCGGCAGCAGGCGGACCCTTCGTGCCCTGTACACGGACTCGACGACATGGACGGCGAATACGAGATGGCTGCACTGAACCGACGACAACTGGCCGCGGGGGTCCTTTCGGGGGCTGCGATTCTGGGTGTGTGCTCGTGTTCACCCAACACGGACGTCACCCCATCGCCCGATTCCACGATCGAGCAGACCGTGCAGCCATCGCCGTCGCTGTCGCCGAGTGAACTGCCTGATGACTACAGTCCTCGCTACACCGACACCGACTGGCCCTCCATGCAGGACGGCTATGAATACTCTGATGAGCCACAAGGGCCGGCCGAGCAGTGGATCTTCGACAACCACCCAGACCTGTGGGAGCGGGGCGTGCGCGCGGTCACTGAACGTGGCAACGTGATTCACCCCGACGACATGACACTGGAGCCTCAGCCCAGTGAACTCGTGCGCTACATCAACGGCAAGCGCTACGAAGGAACCGAAAACATGCCGCTGGGCTTCTCACCTGGCAACGTCGAAAGTGTTGACGAGTTCCGTACGGACGTCCTCGACAACGTCAAGAGCGAGTGGAGTGACTTCTCGCTCTTGCCGATCGAGGTCGGCAACACGGGAGAGGACGGTTATTCCATCTACATCGACGAAGATCCGTTCGCAGGCCCCACCCGAGGCACATTCGTGCATGTTAACCGATATGGCATTCGGGACGGGTCCGGATACTCCAATGATGAAGACCAACTCCGCTTCCCATCGTGGGAAGAGGCCTGGCAATGGGTGCAGGACAACAACTTCACCCCACCAGACGCTGAACGCCAACTGTACAAGGGTGAGATCGCGTCGATTGTCGTAAAAGAGTCCCTCAGGGGAGACTATGACTCTATCGAGGGCAGCAACACGATGGTCTATGACCCGAACACGGGCGAGTTCGACACCGTCTACGAAAGTCGCAGCAATTAGCGTGCGACGTGCACGCTGCGACGCACCTGCCCACTAATGACGATTGGGGCTACGTTGAAGTTCGCTCAAGGACTGCTGTTCGCTTCCGTGGCCTCGCTGGTAGTCGCTTGCGCTGCGGACGAAGAGCCGCGAGTCGAAGTGGGGCCGGCTGACGACACGGCCGACATGATCTCGTCGGCCGCATTCGACATCACCGACAAGGATGGCTACACGTTCACAGTTGATTTTGTCGGTCATGGTGGCGCTGATGGCCCAAGTCATGACGTCAGCGATGCAGGACCAGGCAGCACGTACTTTGATGACAACCTGTCCGTGACCGGAACGCTGACGAACACGACAGAAGGACGCAACGCGCCCCTAGTGTCTGTCGGCGCGATTGATTTCTACGCTGTCGACTACGACAGTGACGCAGATATCAATTGCCCGGTTCGCGTCTCGGCCGAGTTTGGCCAGCACGGACGACTCGGGTGCACTCTCGGTATCGGCACGCTGCATTTCGACTCCGATGACCCCAGAACGCTCGGCCCAGGTGAGTCGCTCGACTTCGCGTTGCATAGCAGCGACCAGCGCACCGAAGAGATTCCAGAGAGCGAAGTTGATGCGCGGATGGCGTTCGTCGACGAGATTGACTTGGTGGTGCCGACAAGCAGCGGTGAGGCGGATTGGTACAGCGGCGTCTACACAAACATCACCCTTGACGCTGACGACCAGCCTGCCTCTGATTTCTTCGAGGAGGTGTCGGCGGCTCAGACCACAGAAACCTCTGATCGTCTGGGAGACAACTACCCCAGCGCCGATGCCGACCCGAACTTCGGAGAGCGAGACGTCTCGAGAGTGTTGTCCGCAAACTCCATGCTCATCTGGGTCAATGGCGATGTCGTGCCCGGAGAGTGCCTGAGGGACGCCGTTCCTTGGAGTGACGGGGAAGAGTTCGACACCGCCAGGGCGGACCTGGCCGTGGGCACGTGCCTTCATGATCAGGGATGGCAAAGCGTCACTCCTATCGTGATGGCGACGGAGGAGTTGGGGGCTCTCGTTGACGGCGAGGATTTCACCCTCAGCGCTGTCCGTGACATTGACTTCTGCGATGGCGTTCTGGAGTGGGGCGAGAACTGGCACTTCCCGGAAAGTCTCACGCCAACTGTCGACCCGAAAGTTCGAACGAAGGTTGTCGCGTCCGGCTCAGACAACATGCTCTCCGCGGACGATACGTACGTCTGCATCGGCTATCGCTAGAGTGCGCCCGAGAATCTCCCACTCGTGGGTCGCAAATGGACGCCAGCGGTCGTGCTGGCGTCCCTGAGTTCAGGTTCCAGTCGATCAGTGTCACGTACGGTGGTGACCTTGGTGCACAAGTTGATGCTGGAAGTTGCAGTAACAGCAATCTATTGCGATAGTTTGATGTTACTGCAATAATGGACATCGAACTGTAGGACTGTCAGCGGAAGGGAGGAGCCGGCATGGGTCGCTTTGAGACGGTGGTCGACGACAGTGTTAACGACGGGCGGCCGTACAGGGCTTACGTCCCTTCTCGTCTCCAAGACGTGTCACTACGACTCTCGTCCAGGGTGGCCGCCAAGATAGACCGCGCCTCCCATCACGTCTCCCAAATCGACGCACGACTGGGAGCATCTCCTTCTCTACCGGCGCTCGAGACGTTGATCAAGTCTGAAGCGATCGCCTCTTCCTACATAGAAGGACACCGCATATCTGCCGCCGAACTGGCGAGAGAGGGCAGTGATTTCCGCGCGGCCTCGGCTGATGTGCGCGCCGTGATGGGGAACATCGAGGCCACACACCGGGCGGTGAGCGCCCTCTCGGGCCCAAATCGTTCCGTCTCTATTGAGGACGTAGTGCGCATTCAGTCTGATTTGATGGAGTCGCACCCGAATGGCGGCTCACGCTCTCCGTTTGTGGGCCTGCGCACTACTCAGGCGATCCTCATTCCTCCAGGCGCGATACGCGGAGAGTCCGCAACGATTGAAGACGCTACCCATATTCCGCCGCCGGCGTCACATGTCGGGGGCGCTATGGCGGATCTCCTGGACTACGTCAACGACCCCCCGAACCAGTCCCCGCCATTGGTGCGTGCGGCGCTTGCCCATGCCCAGTTCGAGACCATTCACCCATTCCCCGATGGCAATGGCCGCACCGGGCGAGCGCTCATCCAGGCCATGCTGCGTCGCGATGGAGCCGTCAAGCATGTTGTTCTGCCACTGTCGCCATATCTCGCAATGAATCCTCGCGCATACGTCGACGGTCTCAACTCGGTGCGCTTTGAGGGTGATGCGCCTGATCAAGAAGAACTCGAACAGTGGCTTTCAGCGTTTGCTGACTGCACTTACAGCGCGGCACGCAATGCGGCCGAAGTGGCCGACGCCATCGAGGAAGTAGGGGCAGACTGGACCGAGCGCCTTCGCGGCGCACGCGTGCGCACTGGCGCTGCGTCCTACAATGCGATCCCGCACCTGTTGGGTTCGGTTGCGACTACGGCGCGCGATCTTTCAGCAGCGATAGGCGTGGGAGAAGCCACGGCCCGGACGGCGCTGCACCACCTTGAGAAAGTTGGTGCGCTCAGCGCCTCGAAGACCTCTAGCGGCACAGTGGTATTCGTTGCCGACCAGGTTGCCGATGTCATTTCGCGTTCACAGCGAGACATCGTGGTCACTCCGACTCCTGACCACCGCGAATCGATTGTCACCCATTCGGGCGTGGCGCTACCGTTGCCACCTTCGGGCAGTTCTCGACGCACTGCGAATCCCCGGAAGAAGTGCAATGCGTGGATGCCCCGGTCTCGTCAGCACTGCAATCTCGGCGAGGGGCATCAAGGATGGCCGGGCACCGGTCACCGACACCTGCGCGGATAACGGTTCGGACACCGCGGCGGCCCACGGACATCAGAATGTGCACGTTCGGTAACGTGTGTACCATGTGCACGTGCCTGCACAATAGGCAGATGTGCAGGTACAGTAACACCATGAGCACAACGCGCACTCGTACATCAGCCCGAACGCCACAGCGCATCGGGGCAACAGTTCGAGCCCTACGTATCGCTCACGGGTGGACTCAGTCTGAACTTGCCGAACGCGCCCGGATCTCTCGCCGATGGCTCATTGACATCGAAGCCGGCCGCAGCGAGAACGCACGACTGGGCATGACATTGTCGCTGCTGGACTCTCTGGGTGCGAACCTCTCTATTGAGGCCCCCGTGGACCCGGCAGGGCAGTCGCAATGACCGGGCGTCACTTGGTGATCAAGGCTCACAAGCGTCGGTTGCGCTAGCGGTCGCGGCGCTTGTGAGGTGCAAGCGCTCAGACATTTTGCAGCAGTGCGAGCGCGGAGCGTACAGAGTCAAGGTCCCAGTCGAGACCATCTGTGTTGATTCCGGCGAGAATGCTGTCGAGGCAGCCGGCGCACGCCTGTGACGCGTGGCGTCGCGGTTGACCTACCGAATCACTATGGGGAGCGATATTGAGCCAGACGATGGTGACAGGTTTTGTCTGGCGCGATCCGGGTCCGCCTCGATCTTGGCACTCACTGCAGGTGTCGATGGCTGGGCCGTGGGTGGCCTCATCGCGCCTGAAGTCGTCCACTACAGCGCGCAGTGACAACACACTCCAGCGATCCGCGGAATGTGCCCCCGAGTTCGCATTGGCGAGGGTTCTCTCTGCGCACGGACGGCATACATTGACGGGGCGGTGTCGGCCGGCAACGCGGTAGTTCCCGCCGGTGTGGCGGGATGCGGTGCGAACGATGCGCAGGCCGGGGGTGCCGTCCTCGCGGCAACTATGGCATTTCGCTCGTCTCATCGCGGTCCTTCCGGTTTCTGTCTGGTGCCAGCATTCACTAGAGACCACCACAGTTTTGGTTGCTGCTAAGGACGTCGGTGTGTTGAACTGCGCTACCGACTCCGGTGTGGTCCGCCATGGCCGGCCGGTGCGACGCATGGCACGCCGGCTCGGGGCATCTGGTGGCCACACTGCGCGCGATGCGTAACGCCGGGTTTCTGTTTGCGCGCGCGGGGTTTGGTGCCGTGGTTGTGGCCAAATGTGGACTCGACGTTCGTGCAGATTTCCGCGATCGCTTCGCGTACCCCGGATTCCTCAACGCGCCGGCGATGGCTGTCTGGTAGTTGTGTCGTTGCGAGCAACACGGCTTCTGGGGTCATTCGAGCAAGATGCCGTACGTCATCCAGGACGCGACCTTCGTCCAGGCCCCCGGACTTGGCCAAATTGCGCCACCATGTGGAACTGCGCTGAAGTGCCGCGTAGTCGACAGTGCCACCAATGCGGATGGGGGATTGAGCGCCCGAGTGGAATTGCGGGTCGTGAGCCTCGGTGGCGCAGTCGTATAGCGGCGACATCGAGATGGCACCGGAGTGCTGGTCGTATCTGATCGAGTAGTTCTTGAGGTGCGCATCGGCGTTGCCAATAAGGGTGTTGTAGGCCAACTGTTGCACGAACTGATGAGCGGTTTCGCGGTCACTGTCGAGGTTGCGTAGCGACTTGATGATGCGCTTGGAGTCCCGGCCGTACTTCTTCTGCGCCGGGAAGACGGGGACGGACAGTAGTTGTGCGAGGTCCTCTTGGTGCACCCGCCGGGGGGCGAGCGACACCTCATCGCGAACCCGGTCGAAGCGCTCAATGACGAGTGCATCCTCGTCCCCGAAGCGTGAGAAATCGACTGCAGCGACCTCGAGTCCGAGGTGTGCAGCAGCGCGCATGCCCAAAAACTCGAACGCGGCCTGTCCGTCGCGGCCCGCAATGCCTGTTTTGAAGATGTGCGAGGTGCCCCACTCTGGCGTAGAGCGCAGCCATTGGCCGTTGTCACGCAGTAATCCAAACTTGGGCTGGAATCCCGCGAGCAATGAGCCAGGGCGATACACAGTGCCCTGGCTCACGCCCTGGCCTGCCCCCTCGTAACGGACTCCTCGCGTGCGGGCTTCACGCAGCGCGCGCTCAATTTGGTCGTCGGAGACGGGCGAGAGTTCGCTGCGGGTGGGCTGAGGGAGCGTGTTTGCGGGCGTGAATTGCACAGCACCAACACAGTCGACGCCCACATGCGCCAGGAGTTCAACAGGATTGCGGTCTTCGACGTTGTACCTGCGGGACATCTCGGACAAGACATCAGGGTTGTCGGGCAGGAGACCGAACAGGAAGTTCCCAAGAGCGCTGGACGTGTTGTCCCAGACGGCATCCCCCTTGTATCGATGAACCGGCATCGACCATTCACTGGCGACTTGGCCGCGTAGCGCCTGAGAGAGCGGATGCGGCGAAGTGACGTCGGGATCATACGAGAGGTGGTAGCCACGTTCGTCGGACTCGATTTGGGCGACTTTCTGTCCGTGCAAATAGACGTTGAGTGCGTCCGTGGGCTCTATCACTGCGTGTCCTTGCTTGCCAGCACGACGTCGAAATTGAGCGCCCGCGCGATTGCGAGCGCTTTGTGGAGTTCCACGCCCTCGGGGTCCTCTCCGGTCTCAAACCGAGACAGCCACCGACGTGAAACCCCGGCACGCTTCGAGAGTTCCTCTTGCGTGAGACCTTTGGATAGCCTGACGGCACGCGCGGAGGTGCGAAATGCCTCTGCGTCGCTGGCAAGCCTGGTCAAGTTCCCGTCGATGTTCATGATGAGACAATATCATCTCATTGTGATGATGCGCAAGTATTGACTCATTCTCTGACCTTGGCGTCGCTGTCTGTGTGGTCTTGCGCGTTTGGATCTACGCTGGTAGCAGGAGGCAGGGGAGGGTCCGAGTTGGGTGCGTCAGGGTCGATATTGCGCGAGCGGGCCGCAGGCATTCTTGCCGCGGAGCCCGGCATATCTATCGACGATCTCGTGCGACGCTGCAAACGAGGGGCTTTCGGAGGCTGGCTGGATGTGGATTGTGGCAGACCCCGATGAGGCCCACGTCTACGACTCCGAAGCCATCGACGACGACGAGAGCGGCACCGAAGGCGTCCATGGTTTCGTGTTCCGCCAGGGTTCGACCCGGGAGGCGGTCATCCGCCATCGGCACACGACCGATGATGCTGTCATCGATTACCTGGCAGAACACCCGGCCAGCGAAATCGCACGGGGCGCACAGAACTCTTCCTGACCACTTCGTACACACGAGACCGTAGAGGCACCAGTTGCCTTGGGCCGAGTGAGGTTCCCAGGAGTCGAGTACCGACTCTCCGGGTGCTTCGCTCGGCCCATAGTCGTCTGTGCAGGTAGGCTTCCCCGTACGAACGGAAAGCGTCGACCCGCTTGCACCGCATCCGCGATGCGTGGGTTTGGACGCAAGAACGAACTCGCGGAAGGGATGTCATGGGCTCGGATTTCAACCTCGTCGACAGTATTCAGGACGAGATCGCAGCGAACGGCTGGACGGTGCGCTACGAGCATGATGACCCGAGTGGATTCCCCTACGCCTACACCATCGGGCTTTCGCAGTTCGCGCTACCCGAGATACTGTGCTTCGGACTCGACGGGCCGCAGTCGGCGGATTTGCTTCACAGAGTGGCGCTGCGCGCACTGGAGACAATCCTTGCGCCCAACGCCGCCTACCCACTGGTGCACGGCACCGTGATGGCTGACCTCTTCGGTGATGGTTTCCCGACCGCGGTCGTTGAGGTTGATGATCCCAGTACGCATCTGATGATTGCTCAGACGCTGTACGAAGAAGGAACCCCGCTGCGTGCTGTGCAACTCTGCTTTCCAGATGCTGAATGGCTATGGCCATGGCATGAGAAGTCTGCGGTATTCGGCGAGTTGCCATTACTTGGCCAGCCGCCGCGTCACCTGGCCCCGTAGTCCCCACAGGCAGGCCTGGGCGCAATTGCCGGGCTGGATACTCTCTGGGTGACCACGAGAGGTGCCAGTATGTCCCAAGTCATTCAATGCCCCAATCCGTCTCGTTGCTACACGAAGACGAGAACGCACACGTCACACAGCGCTGCTGCTGAATGCGCGTCGCTCGGGCAACGGCTCGACCACTCCGCCGCGCTGGGGAACGTTCCACCTCCCAGTAGCGCCGGAAAGTCGCCGGCACGCGAAGAGTTGGACTCACTGCTCGAGTTCGGGTGCCCTATGACCATTGGACCGGATGGCTCGGTCGAGCACGCCACCGGTGTCCACGCCCCAAGTTTTCACGACGATGCGCCAGACGACGCTCAATGGAGCCCCATCAGTGGATTCTCTGGACAGCACGGGTACAGCGGCCCCGTCATGCACGCGTCCGAGTACCTCGGCGGCGACATGGAGAAGTACGTGTGGGAAAACCCCGGCACGTATGTGGTCGTTGAGGCGACGTTCGACCCAGACCCCGAAGACGACCCAGATGAGTATGAGGCCGACGAGAGCGTTACGGGCGGCTGGGTGCTGCTCAAGCACAAAGCGGCATAGCATTGCTCTTGAAGGGCTCCTGGCAGGGCGTGGATACCCTGTCAGCATGAACGCCCCGTTGAAGTCATGTCACGTGCGCCATCAGTCGGGCACCAAGGCTGAACGGCAGTGCCCGGTGCACGGTGTACGCCAGTCCAACGTCGCCGCCGCGACGGCCGCCCTTGCAGGGGTTTCGTTGCCACCGCGAGCCCCTTCAGACGTAGTTCGCAGCCTATCTGGGCGCAGGCCCCTGAAAGACTTCGCGAAGGAGTACAGCACTGACCCTGAGGAAGGTCGCAGGACTTTGACAGCGCTCCTTGTCGGCAATTTCCCGACCACAGATGATGACTTGGAGACGGCGTCGGCCACATTCGACTACTTGCAGCACGCTCCGGGCCTGCACGGCAACAGGGGTGCCGTGTGGTCGGCACTCAACTTCGTTGACCAGGGAGGAACCGCGCCGTCAGACCGCGTGGCGGACAACATCAGGCAAACGGGTGGCAACCAGCGCGCGCAGCAGTTTCGCGAGGATCTCGCCAAGGCCGCCTACGACGCCGCACCCGAGCACGATGGTGGGAATGATGGCTTCTCATTCATTTCCGGTGGCGAGGAGTTCTTCGCGTGGAAGCGCACCAGTGGTGACGGCTTCTGGGTACGCGAAGCGTCTTAAGCCACGCTGGTATCAACATGACATGTTCGCGAACGCCCGCACGTGGGCATACTCCGGGCTCGAACGCAGAGCGGACATGCCCTGAGTGTGGACCTCGCTCCGTCAAGCCTGGCGGAGCCGCACCTGCCTCCTTGGCACCAAATCTAGACCCCCTGAGTGTCAGGCACCTCCTTGCGTACCCCGAGTGCGAGTTCGTCGTACAGCCGCCTGACTACAGCAGTCGCGGCACTGTTGCTGCCTTGCACGAACACCGCAGTAGGCCCAGTTGGGACGAGTACGTGGAAGTGATCGAGAGTCGGCACCCTACAGTGAACTTCGCCTCGAACGATCTGAGGTTCGGCTACGACGTCATGCCTCTGGAAACCTTGATGTCGTACAAGTTTCGCAACTTCGAGCCCAGGACCCTGGTCGTCGAGCGGGTACAGACCGCCTTCCCGGAACGTGGCCGTGGGTACGCGACGTGCATGCTGCGGGAGGCCATTGAGCAGTGTGGTCGACCAGTCTCGTCGGTGAGGGTGGAATCGCCCAACGTCAACTCGCTGCGATGGTGGGAGAGCACGGTGGTGCGGGTGTTGGCTGAAAGCCATCCCGACATCAAGGTGCTTCCCGTCTCGGAAGAGGAACGCAATAGCGCTCAGATGTTCGGTTCCGACTGGGAACTCTTGACATGACTCAGCACTTGACCACGGCGGATGCCTGCCTGTGCCGCGGTAGGGCGCGGATGCTACGCAGGGGAGCGCCGCATGTCCTGTCTCATGTAATCGTGTCTTTTGCGGATTCCGTTCGTCACGCGACGAAGTCACTTCGGATTGCCACGATTACTTGAGACGGATTGCACGCAAGGCGTCTCACCATAACGTGTCACTCATGAATGGAGACGTGACACGTTATGGTGAGACAGGACACTGACAACCCGCATAATCCTCACAAATAGGAAATATCTGACATAATGTACATTATCGGCGTTATACGAA
>Ga0307966_1004624_pt1 | contig 10242 bp, 9 predicted proteins | sample OrgLakmetagen646_FD_203141 | JGI IMG/M metagenome (GOLD analysis project Ga0307966, IMG submission 203141) | Saline water microbial communities from Organic Lake, Antarctica - #646 | ecosystem: Environmental > Aquatic > Non-marine Saline and Alkaline > Saline | place: Antarctica: Organic Lake... | reverse complement strand
CGCCAAAACCGCCTGCCGTATCGCCGGTCTGCCACGGCCAACTAACTGCCTTTAACTCTGGCAGCATGCTGCATCAGTCGTCTGATTTCTTTCGGGACGAGCCTGGCGCATCACCCAGAAAGCTACTCAGGCCATTTTCGAACAGACTCGAACCAAATCGCCTGACCGGGCGGGTAGACTCTTTCAGGATTGTTTCTGGAAATTCCAATAAAACCTCTTCAACACCTTCCCGAACCCCTTTTTTTACGGCAGGTTCGATTTTATTGGAGGCCTCAACGACTTCGCTCACCTTTTTATCAAGATAAGGCCGCACGACGGCCACCCAGAACCCCGCAAGCACCAGCAGTACGGCCACGGCGGAAGCAGCAACTACCGCCAGTAGCAGCCATCCAAATGTCATCTTGAACCTCCCTTATTTCTCAGCTTTGTGGCCCGAATAGTTACCCGGAAAATCCATTGAGAATCAAAAACTGAATGGCGCCGGCCAGCAGGCCAAGCACACCGCCAACCAGCATCAACTGTAACTCTTCCTCGCGGAAGGCGGGTCGCAGAATGTCCTGAAATTCCTCGGGGCCCAACGCTTTCATCTGCTCAGCGAGTGCGCTGGCTACCACCGGAGCCCGCTCTCGGTTGAACGTCGGGTCGCTGAATACATCGTGGGTCGCCACCACTGCCTTCTGGTTCACGGCTTTTTTCAGGTCGGTATAGCCCGTCATGCCCACAGTGACCTGCGCCGTCAGCTTCATCACCATCGAGTTATCCAGCAGCGGCCGCAAGTGTTTCTGAATGATGGCACGGGTACGGTCACCGTGACGGCCGTTGATCATGGCGTCTGCCACTTTCTCTACCGTTATCAGTTCCTCAGCCACCAACCTTGCCCAGACATCACTGATCTCGTGCTGTCGCTTCAGGAACAGCCCCTGAACTTTCCAGAACAGGATGCGCCGTGGCCGCAGTGGTCTGAAAATCAGGCTGATGGCAAGCCAGTTAGTGAGAAAACCGACCACAAAGCCACCCACCGGCAATAGCCATGGTTGCGGATACTGAGACCAGAGCGGCGCCAGTATGGCACCCAGAAGCCCGCCAATAATTGCCCCACGTCTGATCACAGACCGCAATTCAGCAGACCCGGCTTCCTGGAAGATGCGGTTCATCAAATCCGGATGTTTGGCCAGCTCACGACTGAGTAGTGCCTTGAGATCCACCAGGTCGTTCAAGTCGTCGCCGAAATCTTCAACCAGGGATTCTATCCGCTTCGGCATTTGTTCGCGGCCCCAGCGGTAAATGCGGTTGCGCACAAATATCGGCAGGTTGTCCCAGAGTACGGGCTGGAGTTCGTACATGACCTCGTCAATGTATTCGTCCATGCGCGGGCCTACCTGCGAAATCACCTGTTCAACGATTTTCTCTGGCTCCAGCTTGCGATAGACCGCATTCAGATCGCCAAACTGCCGAAGCGTGCGATCTATGCAGATGTGCGCCATTTTCTCGGCTTTACGGGGAATAACCCCCTGCCAGCCAATGGAACCAACCCCCATGAACCGCACCGGGTAGAACGACATCTGAATCGCCAGCCAGTTTGTAAACCAGCCCACAATAGCCGCCATCAATGGCACTGAAATAAGCGCTACGTCACCCAAATGGTGCCCCAGTTAAACCAATAAATGCGCATGATACTGATCCTTTAACCCTCAGTGTGTGACGATCATGCGGGAACACGTTAATAAGAGCATTGGCCGAACAGACACAAAAAAGCCGGCATCAACCGGCATTTTTTACCCACTATGCAATCAGGGGCTTACTGGTAATACGCGTTTTCAGTATTGGTATGATCCGTTACGTCCCGGACAGCCGTGATTTCCGGTATACGTTCACGCAGCGTTGTTTCAACGCCCTGTTTGAGGGTCAGACTGACCGCACTGCAGCCCTGACAGCCGCCGCCGAATCGTAAAACGGCTACTGACTCGGCTGCGATCTCCACAAGGGATACTTCGCCGCCGTGGGACGCCAAATTAGGATTAATTTCCGAAGCCAGCACGTACTGGATGCGATCCGGCAACGGGGCGTCGTCGTCTACCTTGGAAACCTTCGCGTTCGGCGCCTTGATAGTGAGCTGGCCTCCCATCTGGTCTGTGGAGTAGTCCACATAGGCTTCTTCGAGGAAGGGTACTGATTTTTGGTCGAGATAAAGCGTGAACCGCTCCAGATCGACCTGCTCGTCCGTTGGAACAATCTCGTTTGACGAGCAGTAGGCCAGACAGGTCTCGGCGTTCTTGGTACCTGGCTGGGTCACGAAAATCCGGACACCCATGCCTACAACGTCCTGCTTTTCGATAAGTTCCGCGAGGTAGTCTCGAGCGGAATCTGTCACAGTCACCAGAGCCATAATTACCACCTATTTGAAAGTTCACTTCATTTTAAGGCAGTTCGCGCCAACATGAAAGACCTAGTAAAATAGTCAGGCTTTATGCTGACGCCCTATAGGGCATGACCAGCCCACGAGAGGACGTGAAGAGGACGGCATGATCCAATTTTGCTATGATCTTGCGCCTCTGAATCAAATACGAAATCCGGAAGTATCGTTATGACCGATCGCAAAACACGCCTAGAGCAACTGTCTCAAGCCCTGAAAGAACGCATCATCGTGCTCGATGGCGGCATGGGCACCATGATTCAGAACCTCCAGCTGGACGAAACCGCCTTCAGGGGCGATCGGCTTGCAGATTACGACCGGGACGTTCAAGGCAACAACGACCTGCTGAACCTGACTCAGCCTGCCCTGCTTCGCAATATTCACGCGGACTACCTTGAAGCCGGCGCGGACATTATTGAAACCAATACTTTTAACTCTACCCAGCTTTCCCAAGCGGATTATGGCCTTGAATCCATCGCTAGAGAGCTTAACGTGACAGGAGCCGAGCTGGCGCGGAAAATAGCAGATGAATTCACTGCCCGCAATCCGGACAAGCCCCGTTTTGTGGCCGGCGCCGTCGGCCCTACGTCCCGTACAGCCTCTCTGTCACCGGACGTCAACAATCCCGGCTACCGCAACGTCGACTTTCAGACCCTTGTTGACAACTATTACGAGGCGGTTGAAGGACTGGTTACCGGTGGCTGCGACCTTATTCTGATCGAAACCATTTTCGATACCCTGAACGCAAAAGCGGCCATCTACGCCACCCAACAGTATTTCGAAGACAGCGGTATCACGCTGCCTATCATGATTTCCGGCACTATCACGGATGCCTCCGGCCGCACGCTGTCAGGCCAGACCACGGAGGCTTTCTGGAACTCCGTCGCCCACTCCAAACCCATTTCCGTCGGCTTGAACTGTGCCCTCGGTGCAGATGCTTTGCGGCCGTATATCGAAGAGCTATCCGCAAAAGCTAACACTTATGTCAGCGCTCACCCGAACGCCGGGCTACCGAACGAATTTGGCGAATACGATCAAACGCCGGAAGAAATGGCCGATATCATTGAAGCCTTCGCCAGAGATGGCTTCCTGAACATTATCGGGGGCTGCTGCGGCTCGCGGCCTGATCATATTGAAGCCATTGCCGATGCAGTTGCCAAGTATCCGCCACGGGCGATTCCCTCTCCTAAACCTGCTTTGCGCCTTTCCGGCCTTGAACCTTTCACTGGCGATGAAAACACCCTATTTATCAACATCGGCGAACGCACCAACGTCACCGGCTCCAAGCGTTTTCTGCGCCTGATTAAGGAAGAGCGGTACGAGGAAGCTTTGAGTGTCGCCCGCGATCAGGTAGACAACGGCGCCCAGATTATCGATATCAACATGGATGAAGGCATGCTTGAATCGAAGGAAATCATGGAGACTTTCCTGAAACTGGTGGCCTCGGAGCCAGATATTTCCCGGGTCCCGTTGATGATCGACTCGTCGAAATGGGAAGTGATTGAGGCAGGCCTACGCTGCATTCAGGGCAAGGCGGTGGTAAATTCCATCAGCCTGAAAGAAGGTGAGGAAGAATTCCTGAAAAAGGCAAACTGTTGCCTGCGCTACGGCGCCGCGGTTGTGGTAATGGCGTTTGACGAAGACGGCCAAGCCGACACCTTCGAACGCAAAACCAAAATCTGCAAGCGCTCCTACGACCTGCTGGTAGACGCTGGTTTCAACCCGGGGGATATCATCTTTGACCCCAATGTCTTTGCCATTGCCACCGGCATTGAAGAACACAACAACTATGCGGTCGATTTTATCAATGCCGCTCGCTGGATTCGGGAAAACCTCCCCCATGCGTCAATTTCCGGCGGCGTGAGCAACGTGTCCTTTTCGTTCCGCGGCAACGATGCGGTCCGCGAAGCCATTCATTCCGTGTTCCTCTACCACGCCATAAAGGCCGGCATGAACATGGGTATCGTGAACCCTGGCCAGCTGGTGATTTACGACCAGATTGATCCCGAACTCAAAGGGCTGGTTGAAGACGTTGTACTCAATCTCCGGGAAGATTCTACCGACCGGTTGCTCGAAATTGCCGAGCGATACCGCAGCAAAGGCGGCAAAACCCAGGAAGAAGATCTGGCCTGGCGGGAATGGCCTGTCGAGAAGCGCCTGCAGCATGCTCTGGTCAAAGGCATTACCAGCCACATCCTTGACGATACCGAAGACTGCCGCCTGCGCGCCGAACGCCCGATCGAGGTAATCGAAGGCCCACTGATGGACGGCATGAACGTGGTCGGAGACCTGTTCGGTGACGGCAAAATGTTCCTGCCCCAGGTGGTGAAAAGCGCTCGCGTAATGAAAAAGGCCGTTGCCCACCTAATTCCCTTCATCGAAGCAGAAAAATCCGAAGGCCAGAAGGCGAAGGGTAAAATCCTGATGGCAACGGTGAAAGGCGATGTGCACGACATTGGCAAAAACATCGTCGGCGTGGTGCTTCAATGCAACAACTACGAAGTCATAGACATGGGCGTCATGGTGCCCTGCGACAAGATTCTGGCTACCGCTATCGAAGAGAATGTCGACATTATCGGGCTCAGCGGTCTGATCACTCCGTCTCTGGACGAAATGGTTCACGTCGCCAAGGAAATGCAGCGATTGAATTTCAACCTCCCGCTGATGATTGGTGGTGCCACTACGTCCAAGGCGCATACGGCGGTCAAAATCGAACCCCAATACAAGAACGACGTTTCGCTCTACGTATCGGATGCCTCCCGCTGCGTCAGCGTGGCCTCGCAGCTGCTGAGCAAAACCGCCAAAGCCAAACTGGTCGAGAACACCAGAACCGAGTACCACGAGATTCGTGAACGCCGCAAGCATCGGGGCGAGCGGACCAAACTGGTGTCCCTTAAAGAGGCTCGTGATCGCGCACCCGAGATCTCATTTGAAGGCTATCAGCCGCCGAAGCCAGCATTCACAGGCATTAGAACCTTCGAAAACTATGATCTCGAAGCCCTGGTGGAATACATCGACTGGTCACCGTTCTTTATCGCCTGGGATATGGCAGGCAAGTACCCGGCGATTTTTGATGACCCAAAGCGCGGTGAAGCAGCAAAAAGCCTGTTCGAAGACGGCCAGCAGATTCTTCGGCAGATGATCGACGAAAAACGCATCTCTGCCAGAGCCGTAATCGGTTTCTGGCCAGCCAATCGTCGGGGCGACGATATCGTGCTTTATAAAGATGAGTCGCGGAGCGAGGAATTAACCACCCTTCACCACTTACGCCAACAGGACGAAAAATCTAAAGGTAAGCCGATGATCGCCCTGTCTGATTTCGTGGCACCAGAAGGCGACGGCCCCTGTGACTATGTCGGCGGTTTCGCTGTAACCACCGGTATTGGTGCCGAAGAATTCTCGGTCGAATTCAAGGACAACAATGATGATTACAACGCGATTATGGTCAAGGCACTGGCTGACCGGTTGGCCGAAGCGTTTGCGGAGTGCCTGCACAAGCGGGTACGGACGGAATTCTGGGGTTACGCAGATGACGAACATCTGCGGAACGACGACCTGATTCGGGAACGGTATCGCGGTATCCGCCCGGCACCTGGCTACCCGGCCTGTCCCGAACATACTGAAAAGGGCCCACTGTTTGATCTACTCAATGCCCCAGAGAATGCGGGAATCGAGCTGACTGAACATTTTGCTATGTTCCCGACAGCGGCTGTTTCGGGTTGGTACTTCTCGCACCCCGAGTCCAAGTATTTTGCGGTTGGTAAAATCGGAGCCGATCAGGTGGAGGACTACGCTGACCGCAAGGGAATTTCCAAGGCGGAAGCCGAACGCTGGCTGGCACCCAGCCTAGCCTACGATCCAGCGGAATAGACAGGATTGAAACAATGAGCGATGAAAACAACGAGCCAGCGAATCCCCGGCGCAAAGGCCCGGGCTTTCTGAAAGTGTTGCAGAGCGTTCTGGCCGGCGCTATCGGCGTGCAATCCGAAAAGCGCCGGGAAGAAGATTTCTCAGGCCAGAGCCCGTGGCCTTATATAATTGCGGGCATCGTTTTTGCGGCTGGTTTCGTGGCGACTCTGGTGGTGGTGGTGCAACTGGTACTGGCAAGCCAGTAAATTACTGGCCGGTCACCCAGATTACTGCAAATGTAACGGCGAGTATTATCAGCAGAACGGCTGCAATCGCATCTACTTGGCTGTCAGAATAAGCTGATTTCTTCATGGATGTTCTCCCTGTTGGCACTTTTTCTTTGTTTTATTCATACATAATCCAGCTAATTTAGGTGTTTAGAGTCCCAGAGTCTACCCCTTGCAAAAAGAAGGCTTATCACCAAAATCGATTAACATATTTGGAAATAATCATTTTAAGAATAATGAGCCAGTGATATTCTGCCGTTTATAATGATAACAGCGTCCAGTTATCAGTTTTTCAGCAGGACACCCCACTATGTACGTTTACGACAAGCACGATCGGCAAATAGCCACCGAGCGGGTTGAGCAATTCCGCGACCAGACCAAGCGAGCCCTGGCTGGCGATCTGAGCCAAGACGAGTTTCTTCCTCTGAGGCTCCAGAACGGGCTTTATGTTCAGCGCCTGGCGCCCATGCTCCGTATTGCCGTGCCCTATGGCATGCTGCGCTCGACGCAGCTACGCAGGCTAGCCCGTATTTCCCGGGATTACGACAAGGGCTACGCGCATTTTACAACCCGCCAGAACGTGCAGCTTAACTGGCCGGCAATTGAAGACGTTCCCGACATTCTGGCTGAACTGGCAGACGTTGAAATGCACGCTAACCAGACTAGCGGTAACTGCATTCGCAACACCACAACCGATCAATTCTCAGGCGCTCAGGCCGACGAAATCGCCGATCCGCGCCCCTATTGCGAGTTGATCCGCCAGTGGTCTACTTTCCATCCGGAATTCGCCTTTCTGCCGCGCAAATTCAAAGTTGCTGTTAACGCTTCCGAGCACAGCGACCGTGCCGCCATCCAGGTTCACGACATTGGCCTGCAGTTAATTCGCAAAGACGACGGTGAGCTTGGCTTCCGCGTTTACGTGGGTGGCGGCCTAGGCCGAACACCCATGGTCGGACCGGTGATCCGGGACTATCTTCCGGAAAAGGACCTGTTGACCTATCTGGAAGCCATACTGCGCGTGTACAACCGCTACGGCCGCCGGGACAACAAGTACAAGGCGCGTATCAAGATTCTGGTAAAGGCGTTAACGCCAGAAAGTTTTACCGAGAAGGTGGAAGCTGAGTGGGCTCACATCAAGGACTCCCCGACACAGCTTACCCGGGAAGCGATTGAAAAGTTCCAGACCTACTTTTCGGAGCCGGCCTATGAGCAGGTACCGGACGAGAAAGAGTCATTGGCGGCAAAGCGCTTCGAGGATCGAGCGTTTGATCAGTGGATTGCTCACAACGTCGATACCCACAAAAAACCAGGTTACGCCATCGTTTCGCTGACCATGAAAAAGACCGGCATTCCTCCGGGCGATGTCAGCGACAGACAGCTTGAGCAGATTGCTGATCTGGCAGACGAATACAGCTTTGGTGAGGCCCGCGTGACCCATCAACAGAATGCGGTTTTGGCAGATGTGCGCCAGGATCGGCTATATCAGCTCTGGCAGGCCACCACGCCAATGGGCTTTGCCACTGCAAACCTGAACAAATTGACGGATGTGATTTGCTGCCCCGGCGGCGATTACTGCGCCCTTGCCAACGCCAAGACAATTCCGGTGGCAGACGCCATACAGCGCAAGTTTGACGACCTGGATTATCTGTACGATATCGGCGAGTTGGATCTGAATATTTCGGGATGTATGAATGCCTGTGGCCATCATCATGTTGGCCATATCGGCGTGCTGGGCGTAGACAAGAAAGGCCAGGAGTTCTATCAGATCAGCCTGGGCGGCTCGTCCAATCATAATGCCGCCATTGGCAAAATTCTAGGCCCCTCTTTCGCCCGAGACAGCATGCCGGACGTTATTAAGAGCATCATTGATGTTTATGTCGACAACCGCACCCAGGAGGAAGCGTTCCTGGACACCTATTGTCGCATCGGCATTACCCCATTCAAGGAGCGCGTCTATGCCTGAAGTTATCACCAACGACGGCAGCATTATCAAGGATGACTGGGTGGTTGTTGAGCGCCCGGCTGACGGTGAATCTCTGGATCTACCCGACCAGCCTGCACTGATCCCCGCGGATCTGTGGTTGGCAGGCAAGGAGCATTTTGAAGGCCGCAAAGATATTGGCGCCTGGTTCGATAGCCATCAGGAGCCTGAAATTCTCGAAGGCTTGGTGAATCAACTGGGGGTGATTGCGGTGAATTTTCACAAATTTTCAGACGGCCGTGGTTACAGCATCGCCCGTTTGCTGCGTGAGCGCCTTGGATACAAGAATGAGCTGCGGGCCATCGGCGATGTGCTGCTGGATCAGCTTCAGTTCATGAAGCGTTGCGGTTTTGACCGCTTCGTTCTGCGTGCTGATAAAAACGCCGAAGAAGCTGCACGGTGCCTTAACTTCTTCAGCCAGAGCTATCAGGCGGCAACGGATACAGACGTTCCTCTGTTCCGTCGCCGAGCCTCCTGATCAGACCTTCAGATTGAAGCCTGGCCGCTGATCCCCAACGGGGATCAGCGGCTGTGATCTAGCACGATTTTCCCGGAAGACTGCCCTTTCAGAAACGCGCTCAGTGCGCTATCGAGCTCTGCCCTAACGATATCCCGAGCCGACGCTTCGGTTGCAGGACACGCCCACTCACCGGACAGACGACCCCATATCAGCTGTTTTTCTGACAGCAAAATCTCTACCGAATCAATCCCTAGCAGGTTGTTGCCTCTGAGAATGAATGGCAGCACCGTGGTTTCAAGCTGGAGACCCGCGACCAGACCGCAGCAGGAAACAGAACCACCCGGCAGGATCTGCTTCAGCATTTCCGCCAGCGGTGCACCACCGACGGTATCGATACCATTGGCAAATACCGGCTTTAACATGGGCTTTTTCGTCGACTCAAAGGTCTCTCGGCCCAGCACTTCGGTTGCGCCCAGCTTTTTAAGACTGTCAGCATGTTCTGCCTTGCCGCTGACAGCGACCACGTCAAAACCCAGCCCTGCGAGTATCTCAACCGCCACACTACCAACAGCGCCACTGGCGCCGCTCACGACTACTTTGCCCTGCTCTGGCGCCGCACCCATGGTAAGAAGCTTTTTAACGCACAGGCCCGCTGTCAGGCCGGCAGTGCCATAAATCATGGCGGTGCGTGCATCCCATCCCGAAGGCATGGGCACACACCAGGCCGCAGGAACACGAATGTATTCGCCAAAACCACCGTCAGTGTTCATGCCAAGATCGTAACCGGTCACCAGCACTGCATCCCCGGGTGACAAGGGCCCGCCGGACGCCTTTACAACTTCGCCGGCCGCATCGATACCCGGGGTATGGGGAAATTCACGCGTCACGCCCTTATTGCCAGAGGCCGACAGCGCATCCTTATAGTTCAGGGAAGAGTGAGTGACTTTGATCAATACCTCATTGTCCGGCAGATCGGAAACACTGAGCGTCTGCTCGGAGCCGGCATACTCGCCGTTGGATTCTTCCACTCGCCACGCTTTGAATTTGGTGGTGTCTGTCATCATCGTTCCCCGTTATTGTTGGCTTTACTGGATATTCTGATTCCGGAACGCCCCGATTACCCGCCACACCGTGTGTTCCAGTGCCGCGCTGGTGGCAAGACCGAGCTTCTCTGGCAGCGTACGTTTACGCTGATAAGTCACTGAGATTACGTCGGCACGGTCGCAGGCTTCAATGAGATATTCGTCGGAGG
>Ga0307966_1004620_pt1 | contig 10244 bp, 10 predicted proteins | sample OrgLakmetagen646_FD_203141 | JGI IMG/M metagenome (GOLD analysis project Ga0307966, IMG submission 203141) | Saline water microbial communities from Organic Lake, Antarctica - #646 | ecosystem: Environmental > Aquatic > Non-marine Saline and Alkaline > Saline | place: Antarctica: Organic Lake... | reverse complement strand
CTGTTCTTCAGACACACTCTTAGCTTGTGCTCTTGCGAGCGTGGGCCAATTTCTCAGACTGTGGTTTTTCAAGGAGGGTTTTTCTGTTTAGGCAGGAGTTTTCCTTTTCCCAGTCTTATAGGTTTTGTCCTTCATTCTGTCAGGCCCTTGCTGAGGACCGTGTAACAACCCCCACCAAAAAAAAAAGACTGAGACAAGCTGGTCAAACCTGTATTAACATAGTCAAACATGTATCACTTCACCTTCACGCACGCACGCATGCATGCACGCACGCACACACATATACACACACAATAACACACACACAAAAGCACATACACGCACACGCACGCACAGCACACGTACGCTACACATACAGACGTACAGACATACTCACACTCACACATACACGTACACACATATACTCACCTGCACACAAGAATAAGAAAAGAAAAAAAAGTTAGACTCCGCGGTAGTGATGACGCAGCCAGCATGATTAAGGGAGGGGGCTACATAGGTGCCCGCACCAGGCCGCGCAAACAATTAAAAAGATGCCGTAACACCCGAACCCAATCCTTGACTTTTGTTGCTTGTGTTATATTGCAGTGCATACCTTGTTTTTATGAGTGCAGATGCATATCTGATGGAGTGTTCATTCAGTTTGTGTGTCCATTTTATAATCTTATGATGGTAATCCAGATTAAGGTCTGCCAGAGTTTGTCTGTATAGTCTTTGTAGATAGTCCCCATAGCTCCAACGAGGATCACGTGAAGCTTGATTTCCCTATATCCTTGTCTGTTTAGGTTGGCCATAAGCATGCTGTGCTGTGCTTTTGCTTTTTGGAGTCGGGGATCGGGCCTAGTGTCTTCACAAAATTTAAACTCAATCAGGTGAGCCTCCCACTGGTTTGGATTCAGTATCTTGTCTTTAGCAAGCTGTTTAAAATTTGAGTGCGGGTGGTTACGCAAGAGGAGCACACAGTGCTAGGTAAAAATAGGATGGCGTCGGGACGAGAAGAGGCTTTTAACGCATGTGCTGTTAGTTTTGGAAGCAACCAAGAGGGCAGTGTTTTGTTGGCAGCGTTTCTCAGATCTAGGCCTTGCTCTGATAGTTTATCTACGCTGCCTATGTCAGTGTAAGCAATTTGGTTGGCACCGCATGGTCCCTTTTATAGTGCTTGGACAATCAGCACACTTGCCATATTATTGCGCTTTATAATCTTGTTCCTTATTTTAGTGTGTTGGCAACCTGAGAGTATGTGAAGCGCACTATCAGTGCAAGGGCAGATGGGCAGTTTGCATTAGGGGAGACGCGCACATACATGTATACACAACGCATGCATGCTCACACAGCACACGTACACTACACGCTACACACGCACATGCACACACAACACACACAGACATACAGATACACTCACACTCACACACACGTGTACACACATAAACACACACACACAAATGGGGCCCATAAGCAAGCTCGCAGCTACGCTACTTGCAATTTCCCCTTTTATTTCTATAGGATAAACAAAGTGGTTGAAATCCGAGTTGAAGCGGTTGAAGTCAACTGTAAATTCCTGACTTTGTCTGACTAAAACAGTGTTTAAAAACACAGTCACCAATGCTTCAACCGCACTGCAACTGATTTCGGTTTTGTCCGACGCCGAGGAGGGCCAAATGAGTGCTGAACCTATTAATTGAAGACGATATTAGATCCCGACAGCTGCAAAGACAAGATAAAATAACACCGCAATAAGGTACTCAGGGTTCTTGTTGGTCACGAATCCTTCCTGCTCAATGTATACCGGGCAAATTTGCATTGTCATTCCAGTGCACTGGTCCTTCCCTGTTAATTGCTTCGCTGCTTTATTACATAACTCGTCATAATTTAAAGCGCAGGTTTTATCTGTAACGGCAGATTCCATTCAGCTACTGTCAGGGATTAAGTAATAATAAGGGAGTAGTGAGGAAGGGTAAATCGGTCATTAAAGCCGCCATTGAAACTTTGACAAAGTTGTGCCCCTCTCTGCAAGGTCTGCAGAAGAATGTACTGAAGACAGTCCTTAGGTAAGAGAATTGGGTGGAATTGCAGGATGAGGAGATCACAGGTCTATCGTGTTGTTACTGCTTTTCGGCGTTCATTCCTGTTTGACGTCCTCGATTTGACCCAAATGACACGAAAGATTACAATTATAAATAGTATGAATAGTATGAAAAGCATCCATTTTGCATCCAATCGTTTGGTCCTTGACACCAACTGAGTGTAATTCGATATTTTTATATTTACTACAATTAGGATCGTGTCTGGATAAAAAAACATGAAAGGAGGGTCAAGCTGGCTCGAACTCTGGGTCCCCTGCTTCGTACTCGCCCATGTTCGTGCCTTACATTTCTTGTGCAGTATGTTTGAGCGAAGATACTGGTTTCGACAGACTCACGACCATCATGTCACCTCTGCCATCACACAATAATTTGCTAGGTTTTCGCGGGTGTCTGGCTGTTGCGCGCGTTCACACGCCCTGGGAAGCTCAGGTCCTGGAGGTCGAAGCTGAGGTGTGCAGGGTTTGCTCAACATCAGGAAGGTAAGGCACACGTGGATATGCAGCCGCCTTGAACGACACGAGTGCAAAGAGATGAGCACTGCACCATTACTGTCAGCAATCTTGTGCGTAAGCTACAATGATTGCAGTGCCTTGTGGGATTCAGGCACAAGTGGACCCATCACGGGCCTTTCAGCTGGAGCTCATAAGAACGCATCCAACAAAGCAGGAGTTGTCAGGAGCATCTCGACCACTGTCGAGCAGCACAAGGCACCGGCAGTCGGGGTTTCGTGGTATGGCGTCTCATGCAGCTACCCTGCTGCAGGCAAGAGCGTCTGTGTGCTTCAGGTAGTGTATAGAAATGGTGTATAATAAGTAGCGCGCTGCTGCCCGGATCCATGCAAGTAGATCATCAGGTTAGTACTAATTCAAAATGCCTGGAAGTTTTGATGGCTCTATTAGGCGAGAGCAGGGAAAATCCTTGATTTATCACTATCTTCTTAATAACAAGGGCTTGTGACGATGCCCAATAATTGTGTCGGCCCTAAATTCGTCCGTATAAGATGCTTTAAAAGTTACGGTACAGTGACAAACATATAGCAATACTGACGCTCCCGTTCTCTTGTAGGAAGCGCTGGGAAATGTGCGCCCAGGGCAATTAGGGGTTTTACTGGGACCATCAGGTAAAGCAGTAGAAGCAGGCGATGCTCAATGCAGAGCATGCTGGAACTGTGGGTACGCAAACAAGAAAGGAAACCAATCCCCAAGATGGCACTGTGTGGATTACCTGGTGTTTCACAGGAAGCGGCAAATCAACTCTCTTGGAGATCTTGGCTGGGCGCAAAACAGTTGGAACTATTACAGGTAGGTGCTCAAGCCGTTTCAGCTCATCATCGGATGTTGTGGAGGGGCTGGTCCAGCAAACACAACTGTGCACTGCATACACGTAGGCCAAGTAGCCTTGACATCAGGCTGCCAACACGGTGCAGTGAAGCAACCTCAGCAAGGTGCTTGGAAAGGCGTGTCTGCTCACCAAGCAGCTGTGCCAAAGCGCAGCTCCTTTGTGCCACAGGTAAGACTGTGGTGTCGCGCTTTCATACAAAGCTGCTGGGTTTGCCTAACACCTCGGGGAGTGTGAAGCCTGCTGAGCGGGTTTGTGCAAAAAAAATTGATTTCATGAAACGTGCTCAGTTTTGCACATCGATATTGGACAGTGATGTTTGATGCTGCTTGATGCACGTCAATGTAAAATGTCCCATCATTGTATGCCGACTGCAGGAGGACGCGTTCCCTGCATGCCTGACAGTACAAGAAATCATGGAGTTCTGGGCTGCCCTTGTGCTTCCTTCGCATGACCGCAACTCACAGACTGCTCACAGCCCTGCCTTAAGTGGACAGGCCTGGCGCAAGCAAGCTGTGCATGAGGCGTTGCTTGCAATGGGTCTACTGGGTCAGCGCCAAACGCTGGTGAGGTTTGCAAATGAAGGGGCGCGCTTACTCAGGGCAAGAGATCGTCACACATAAAAATTGCACAACTGAAGTGGTTCTAGGTGGGAGCACCGGCAATTTCTATAGTATGTTATTAAGCATTCACTTTGCAATCAAAACCGTATCAATGCACTTGCAAAAATTCGACTGTGATGATGATCAGGAAAGCACCGCAGGTATATACTGCTTCCTTTTAACAGTATGATTGGAGCTGTCCTCCTACTTCTGCTCTCTAAAGGCAGCTTGTACCAGGGTGCCTTAAGCACCCCCAACAGGTTGTGATGAATGCTAGCCTCCCCTCCGTTCTGATTTCCAGAGAGGTTGAACCAGGATGCCTTGAACCCTTTAACCAGGATGCCTCTAGCAGTCTTCTGTACTTGAATACAACATTTGCAAAGCAAACAGGGTTGCATTCTGCTCTCAATTGCTTCCACAGGTGGGAGGTCACCTGCCAGGCGGCCTTCAGGTACAATTTTCTAGATCATGTTTGGACGAAATCAGCAATAGTCTATGTGGCTGGGCATGAAGCAGCTATGTCCATCAAAAAGTCTATGCCATGCCTGTTGATCAAAACTAGAGCTTAGGATTTACGCCAGTACAGAGCATCACATTGCTGCAGGCTTACAAAATATGAACACGTGCAAACCTGCAGATACGCGGCTGCAGCGGCGGTGAACGTAAGCGCTTGGCTGTGGCTGCTGGTTGTCTCTCACAGCCTCAATTGCTGCTGCTGGATGAACCCACCACAGGTAAAATTGAGGACAGCATTCATTTCCTGTAGGTAAGTTTCATGCTGAAAACATAAGCAAATTAACTCCTATTCTTAGTAAGAACGTGTAATCAATTAATTAGTAAGTACGACACTATGAACTGTCCTATTCTTAGTAAGTACGACTATTCTTAATTAGTATGTTTGTTGATGGATACCACCTTCCCTTTCTGATTCTACGTCTGGCAGGCCTAGACTCTGCTGCTGCTTTCAAAGTGATGATGCACCTCAGAGCTATGGCTTCAGGCCCTTGGGAAGGCCAGACTGTGCTTGCCTCAGTACACCAGCCCAGGTTTGTGTGTGCCTAAACATGTTTTGCATATACACAGTCGCACCTAATTACAATCTTTACAGAAAAATTAACCTGGATCACGATTGAAGAGTTGGTTTTCTTGGAACAAAACGCAAGCAGCTTTGAGTACTCAGACAGAGTCTCTCTCTATCTGCGTGCTACTCAGGGCTGCAATCTGGGATCTGATGGATACGGTGAGCAATCCATGTGACATGACAGGTCGCAGGAAGTAATATCCTTGGAAAGCTATTAAATTTTGCTGACAATCGCCGCAGTCAAAAATTGTCTGAAATAAACCCCATTTCATCGCTTAAGCCCATAATTTCAACTGTGACCTATTTAGCCAACAGAGGAAAGCATATGTTGACTTGCACTCTCAAACTTAGCACAAAAACAAAAATTTTGAACTTGTAGTGCATGAAAAAGGAAGTTGAAAGAGGGGAAAACGCAAAGGAAGGAGGTAAATTTAAGCCAAAACATTTACCCCAAAAAGCTCAACTCTAAATCAGTACTACTGCTCCTCATGCTTGAACACTTACCTGGCAGGTTGTAATTCTGTCAAATGGACGCACCTTGTACGCGGGACCTCCTCAGCTTATGGTAGGCTGGCTGAGTGGCACACTGGGATACGCATACAACCCAGAGAGGCATGGCAGCGCTCCTGACTGGGCTATGGATCTAGTGAATGTGGGCTTCAGGAAGCCGAAGGTGAGAAATACAACGACCACGCTACACCGCAAAACTCTGTATGGAAAATTGAAGTGGCTCTTTTTAGATCTGCCGTCCTTGGCCTGCACATTAAGGAAGTAAAGACACCACCATGTGACCTACTGTGAGGAGAAGTAGAGTCCAAGCAAAGAAATATTAATTGTTCCCTACTACTACCAGCATGGGAGAAAAGGCTGTTCATTGTCAATGCTCCCTAACTTTTCCTCCATCCCTGACCCTGACCCAACTTCCAGCGCTTTGGCCGCACCATAGAGACAACAGAGGACCTTCAAAAAGCTGCCTCACACTTTACCAGTCACTACACCACTCACAAAGGCCAAGTCAAGGTTGTGCCAAGGCGCACCTCTGTGCAAGGCCAACTTGTCCCCCTTGGCAGTGCGTCTTCTGCAGCAGTCACTGCCACTGCAGCAACAGCTGCGCCTGAAGCAGCAGCAGCAGCAGCAGCAGCAGCAGGTGCATCAGGGCAAGAGCTGCCTGCGGATTCGACCTCCCCCCTTTCCCCAAGCAACAGCACAACTTTGGACCAGCAGCAGCAAGAGGATCGCAACAACAATCCAGAGGACACGACCTACACTTCTACCACCTTGTTTTACCCAGACAGAGGTGCGTGAGTGCTGCATCATTGGCACGTTTTCTATCCCCACGCAAGGGCTTGACCTAGGTTAACAAGGGGAAAATGAGAGAACAGATGAAATGGCAGCAAAATCGGTTAGTGTTTTTACAACACACTAACACAACACACAATACACACATGCACGCACGCACGCACGCATGCACGCACACACACTGCTGTTTGAGGCTTCTATCTCTGGCTACAGCTTTTGCTGTACTTAAATTAGGGTGACTATCTCTTTGTGGGTGACCCTTACATCCCCATATGTAATTTGAAAGTTTTATAAGGATTTAGAAAAGGGTAAGCTTTAACCTACCCGTCCTCTCCTGTCGTTATCTCCAATTTCCAAGTCAAGCATTGATGGTGCTAAACAATCCCTTTTTTTTAATTTGTAGGCTTCCTTTACCAGATGCTTTAATGCGTTTGTTGTGATGAGGTGCCTGGAAGCATTTTAGACACCATTCCTCCTATTTTGATAACAGTCTTAAAGAAGGGTTTGACATGACTGGTTGTCGATTACACATTAAACTTGCCTGCTAGACCATTCCTTTGTTGTCACAAAACTGATGTGCTAAAAGTGCAATTGGCTACGTGAAAGACATTATAATAAGACAAACAGAGGAAGGTTTGACCTGCTTGCATGTGCAAACACGTTCCTGACAGTTAACCGCTTACAGGTTTTTTTAATTCTGCTCTTCCTCCCCCTTGCCACCATTCTACCCAGATCATGAAGGCCAGAACAAGACTCCTTCAGGGCCTGACCCTTGCTCAACCACGGTGCCATCAGAAATATATGGGGAAGTTGCCAGGGGCGGGAAGGGAATGCGGCAGGAACACACTCAAAGGGGTGGTTGGGTTTTAGGCGTGGGTGCTATGGCGGCTGAAACAGAACTATTTGATGGAGAAGGTCCAGGAGGGGGAAAGGAGCTTGGTGATAGTGAGGAAAGTGGGGAGGGAAACAGGGAGCAAAGCATTACACGTGCAAGCTGGCTTATGCAGGTGTGTCTGTATGTGTGCGTGTGTGTGTCCATATGTGTATGCATATGGATGTGATTGTGTGTGTTTGTATCATAAAAATTAGGATGTCATAATATTAGGATGTCGTGCAAATCCATACCAGCCTTTAACCCAGATATCAAATGTCATACTGTCCTCAACATCAAGTCAGCGCCGTTCTGTCGTCTTGGAATTGGTCACTTATGCATGGAATGGTGCTTGCTTGTCAGGTATGGACTCTGTGCTGGCGTGAGCTGGCGCTGTGCACTCGTAACCCTGGTAAGGGCATATGAGACATGTAAGGTATTGTCATAAGTTAACAAGACACTGTTGATCTATTTTCAGAGCGGTCAAGTGCAAACGGTCATTGGCATGTCCCCAGGCTTGGGTGATAAAGCGTGTACAGCCTCATTTTTGACAGTGGAAGAGGTGTGATTAAAGACAGCAGCATAGAGTGCAAGTTTGACACACCCAGCAACAAGCTCCAGGCGGCTACTTACTGATATAAGCACCATGTCTTGCCTGCAGCGGATGTGGCTGGGCGGACACTTGTGTTTGTCTGGTCTGGGTTCGTAGTGGGCGCCGTGTTCTACGCTTTAGCAACAAACATTCATGGCCTGCAGTAAGTGTATACATGTGAGGCTAAGAGCTTCTACTCAGCTTCCATGCTAACTACAGGCCCTCTATGCAGTATATTGCAATACAGACATCTGTTTCTAACTGAAACATTGTGTAAGGAAAGAAAGATAGACCAAGAAGCTTGTTTTATGTATCAAGCATTTTTTTGTGTTCACACTGACAATGCAGATCACGAGCTAGCTTGATTTACGCGGAGAGCGCTATTTTCTTCTTGCTGCCCTTTTGCTACATTTCCCTGTTCACATCTGACAAGAGGCTCCACATCGCGGACGTGTCTGCAAGGTGGGTACAAAAACTACCTTGCTTAGTAGCAGAGAGACTTAACTAGGATCAGTGCCCGCTAGTTACCAACAAGAACGTGTTTGTTAAAGATACATCTATGAATACAAGCTAGGGTCAACTCTCGGCTGCAGCAAACTGATCGCAGAAGTTCGTTTGATAAGAGAACTAGATTGACGCTTAAACAACTTACACAACCTTATGCTCTTCATACTGCTTTTTTTATTCCAGGTTGTACCACCCTTCAGCATTTTATGTCGCCAAGTCCATGGTCATGATTCCTTTTGCTGTGGTGAATGTCGTGGTGTTTTGTGGTGTAGGTAAGCGAACAGGCTCAGGTCATAAAGGAAATGCACTGGCCTTTTCTTGCTCTTTAATAAATGTAGTAATGTAGAAAAAAGAGTGATCCAGCTAGTTTTGATTAATATCCACAAAGAGGTAGAAACAGAGGTCATTCATTTCTATCTTGGGACTGACAATAATATTAAGATCCTGGTTCCACACAAACTAAAAAGGAAAAAGATTGTGTAGCAATGCCATTCGTGAAAGGAAAAAGAAGCCAATGGTAATTGGGCCCAGCCATTTCACTAACAAGTCATTATTACAGCATGATATCAACAGAAGAGTTATACACATACACATACACATACACATTTTAACATACACATTTCACGTACACGTACATATTTTTACATACACATGCACATGCACGTTTCAAGTATACACATGTTCATGCTGACTTGCACAGCTTATGGCATGGCGGGGCTACGGAGTGATAATGGAGGTTTGCCGGTGGTCCAGCATCTTGTGGTTGCACTCGTTGCGTACCTCTTGTCACAGCAGGTGTGCAAATGTACGGGAAGGGCTCAAGATTGTGCAGGAGCATGATTGCTTCTCAGAGCTTGACTGATGCATATGTTGTTGCATGCTTGGTACATGGATATAGTTAATGGCATGGTACATGGGTAATAGCAGGAGAGTCATCGAGCCATATACTTACCATGCCTACATCACATCATATAATTACCCTATTGTCACATTTGCTGCTACAGGTGCTTTATTGCGCTGCCATGGTGACTCCTAACCAGGGTAGGTATAATGCACAAACATAGGAACCTTGAAGTGCAATGCTCGAAATTACCACTAAGAAATGCTTCACACTTGGCAATGTCTCAAGCACGAAATGGATTGTTTGGACAGATACATGTTTCCACGCTTATTGCTTCTGGCTAGCAGAAGGGTTTTCTTGTGCTGGCCGTGCACCCACTGTTTCAAGATCTGCTTACAGATATTGCTTTCATGGCAGCCATTGGTTGGACAGCTGTGAACGTCCTACTGGCTAATTTCCCACTCAGGACAACTGAATACAAAATGTCTTGGGTCACGCCCTTGCGGTGGGTCTGCAGTGCATGCTGAATTTTGCCACTGTTGTGGAAGATATTGGCAAAATAACAGACATGTGCACATTCCTCCTTTAGTAAGCCTTGAGGTGAATGAAGGGGTCAAGTGAAATTAACTTGGTATTAGAGTGCTGTATTTGCATGTAATCTTCAAGTTAAAACCTTAATATGGGCTGGTACAAAGCCAAATGTTGTAGAACAACGTTTCCAAGTGCCTCTTTCACCTTCCCAGGTCGCATTCATGTTTTTATGTCTCATTTTCTTTTTCACAGGTACTTGTCAGCATTGCATTTCACCTTTGGAGGACTTGCAACAGCTGAACTTGGTGGGGGTCGTGAGTACAGCTGTGCCGAAGGCCTAGGCACACGCATAGTGGATGCCCTGCCTGACTACCTACCAAGTGTGCGTGCGTTGAGGCTGCCTGCTGTCCAGGTGACTTTGTGCTTGAGTGCATTAGTGTATGTATGGTGTATGCGTATGCCTTTGTGCATCTTCGTATTTGTGCAAATTTGTGTGTGTTG
>Ga0307966_1004618_pt1 | contig 10244 bp, 9 predicted proteins | sample OrgLakmetagen646_FD_203141 | JGI IMG/M metagenome (GOLD analysis project Ga0307966, IMG submission 203141) | Saline water microbial communities from Organic Lake, Antarctica - #646 | ecosystem: Environmental > Aquatic > Non-marine Saline and Alkaline > Saline | place: Antarctica: Organic Lake... | reverse complement strand
CTGAGTGGAAGCGTCTCTGCAATCGCTCGTATGTTTTGCTCAACAGTCATCTTACGAAAGACGGAGGCTTCCTGCGGAAGATAGCCGATACCGCAACGAGCCCGTCGATACATAGGCAGCTTTGTCAGGTCGTCGTCATTGAGAAGCACCTTACCCTTTGTGGCTGGAATAAGTCCCACCACCATATAAAAAGTCGTGGTCTTCCCTGCTCCGTTTGGCCCAAGAAGTCCGACGATCTCTCCGGCATTGACGCTGATACTTACACCGTTAACGACACGCCGCTTGCCAAAATCCCGCACGAGTCCACGGGTTTCAATCTTTGGTTGGGCAACATTTGATTCCATCATCCAATCATCAAAAACAGTCCGGCTTCACTCCGCAACGCATTCCTTCGCTTAGTGTAGAAGAAAATGACGGAGGTCTGCCGGAGTTGGCGAAGCAATGTTAACCACCCTCCCGATCAGCGGGTGAGTGAGTGGTAGAATAAATTCCATTCTTTCTTCCATACAGGTAATGACTACTCGCCTTTCTTTGGCCCGATCAATCCCTCAAGAGTAATGCGCGAACGCTCTTGGCCCGGCACCCCACCCTCGACGATAGCTTTGCGCTCGCCCTGCAGGAGCGTCATCCGATAGCCGGATACAGTGCCACGTTCGTCAACGACCACTGCCTGGTCTTCCAGGATGACCTTGCCCTCCTTGGGAATAATGAAAGCACGTTTCGATGTGGCCGTGCGACCGGACTGTCTGATCTCAACCGCTCCTTGCGCTTCGATGCGATCAACCTCAAGACGCTGGCTAAGATCCTCGGCTTGGACAGGAGACGCACTTTTTTTTGCGATCACATCCAGCCGCTCACAGGTCGCGTTCAGGTTGGTCGCCTGAATTTCCACCTCTTCGATAAACTTGAATAAAGTCTGCTCCGGGCCTTCGATCATGCGGAGCAGCTTACTTTGCACCACAGTGATCTCAGGCTCTACGGCTACCTCATCCTCATCACTGGCCTGACTTGTGAGCGATGGAGTCAAAGTCTGATACCCCAAATCAGGCATCTCCGGCAACTCAACCCTAACCTTGTCACTGTCACTTCCATAAACAACCGCCAGCTTCGGCTTCAACTCCATTCGATGCCCCGTGACGACTGCCTCACCATTGGTCACCTTCGGCCGCCCATTCAATTCGCATCGCTCCTCTGCCGGGTAAAAAATGACCTGCTCACCGGTCGCAATCTGGCCGTCTTGCTCGATGCGCACACGCCCCTCGGCCACCAGCGTGCGCACTTCGCCTACTTTTAAGTCGTCCGCCTTTCCAGCATCCTCGCTGGCAGCGGTAGCTTGCCCGGATTGATCCGCTAGAATAGTCATTTTATCCGCCTTCAGTTGCACCGCACCCGACATGACTTCCACCCGCTCCTCAAATAAGAATTTATTTCCGGACGCCAATTCCTGCATGGTAATCACACTAGCCAGCACAATGGTTTCCTCACTGAGGGCAGACATGCCCTGCATACCCAAGCCACCCGTTTCGGTTAAAATCATTTGAGCGCGACCGCCGTCCCGGCTACCCTTGATGATGATTTCACCGGCCTGGCTACGAACGCTCTCACCGGTAATATAAGCACCCGAAACCTCAATCTGTGGCGCCCCGGATAGCTTCACCAGCCCCTCTCTCGTTAAGAATTCAGCCTCCTGCGCGCGAATGATGCGCCCGCCCTGGAGAATCTTAACATCCTCGCGGGCGATGATTTGCCTCACCGAATCCAGCTTGTTCGTGTCGATCGATGGAGCGGCCTCGACTCCCCCTGGCGCATCGGCCACAGCAATCAATACATGACTTTCCAAATCCATTTCTCCGGATACCGCCCGCACCGAACCACTGAATTCAAAATTATAGTCTTTTTCAGTCGTCTGCAGAACCAGTCGATCACTACGGATCACAGTGCGCTGAAATTCGGCCTCGGCGCCTCCAACGGATAAACCCGATGCAATCGTCTGGGTAAACTCCACAACCGTATCAGCCTCCACCACAATTTCCTTTGTCTCACCAAGCCATTCCCAACCGGTTCCAGTGATCGTGAAATTCACACCCTCAATTTTAATCTTACCCTTTGAAAAAGCACGGTTCTCCTTCAGGCGAATCGTCGCCTCCGGACTATCCAGTGTCAGCTCCTTTGCCATGCGGGCATCACCGGAGTAGACACGCAGCGCCATCGCTTCCACGCGGATCTGATCTTCGCTATCGTAGATCCCCTGCTTTCCCTGCAAGACCCACTGTGTGTAGCCATCATCACCAAAACGCGGGAAGCGGAAATTCTTCACCGGCGCGTTTGGCGTCATCTGCGCCCACAACGAAGCGGTAATGATCATCAAAATAAAAACTGCTACGAAGCGCCGTATTGCCATACGACTAAGAAATGCAGCTCAGCGGTAGGTTCCAGCCTATAATACGCCAAGAAAATGCTGGGGGCTGCCTGGATTTCTGTGGAAGTAGCTGCATGAGTTAAAGAATTGGCTAGGCCACAACGGCTTGTCTGCCTTCGACACGCTCAGGCCAGGAGAGACTGCGCCCTACCATTAAAAGGCGATCCAGAGGTAGGGCGCAGTCTCCAGACAAGCCGTCGCACTGTGGCAAAATGCAACGATCGTAAGGTGAAGATCGGCTCTAAGTCGAATGGCACTTAGTGAAGAGCGATTGAGTGCAATCTACAGCCGTAGCGGTGTGCTTAAGCCACCGCATCGCTCACAAGATCAAGCAAGCGTCGGTGTGGTGGCTCAAGCACACCACTACGATAAGTGCTCTTAACTACGTGCCATTCGACCTAATCCGCCAATTTCGCAGTGGACCCGAGCGGCCAGTGCCCACGAAAAGCAGCTTCCCAGCAGTTTTATTTCAAAAGTGTGCATTTTTTTCTTGCACAACTTTCAGTAATTACTGAAAGTTCAGCCATGAACAACGAAGATTTCAAAGAACTCAAGAATGGTTTCGTCGCCCAGTGGGGCACGCTTGGCAGTAGCTGGGGCATCAATCGCACGATGGCCCAAATCCATGCGCTTCTCATGGTGGCCGTGGACCCGCTCGATACGAATGCCCTAATGGAGGAACTCAAGATTAGCAGGGGCAATGCGAACTCCAACCTACGCGACCTGATCGGATGGGGACTCATTCGCAAGGTGACATATCCTGGCGACCGCAAAGAATACTTCGAGGCCGAGAAGGACGTTTGGACCATGTTCTGCACCATCGCTCGGGAGCGGAAGCGCCGCGAGATAGACCCCGCGCTCAAGCTGCTCAAGGATTCGTCGTCAGAAAAGTTCAACAAGAAGGACGCCGAGCAGCAACTCTTCGCCGACCAGACCAAGGCGCTGGCCGAGTTCGTGCAAACCGCCGACATGCTACTCGATAAGGTGGCCCGCTCAGAGCAGAGCAAGGTGCTGCCCTTTCTCATCAGACGATTTAAGTAAACTTCACCACAGAAAGGAAAAATAAGATGAAAACGCTAATCGAAAAAGCTCCCGACTTAGCCCGCAGTTTGCAGCTCGCTTACTCTGCTGAGCGAGCTGCATCCTTCGCCTACATCGGGCACGCCGCTGCCCTAAATGCTGAAGCTGAGCGGGCACCGGTCCGCCAGATTGAGGCCGATGAGTGGGAGCACCGCGCAGAGGTTAAAAAGATCATGGATCATTACGGTATACCCGTAAGCCGATACTTTGAGATCAAGTATTACCTGATCGGTAAGTTTATCGGCCTGAGTTGCCACCTACTCGGGCGATTCATGCCATATTTCTTCGCCGGCCGCTTGGAGAGCGGCAACGTCTGCGAATACATTATCATGCTAAAGCGCTTTCGCGAACTCGGCGTGACCGAACACGATACAGTACTCTACGAAATGGGCATCAAAGAAAAGGCTCACGAAGTGTACTTTCAAGGAGTGATCGAGGATGAACCCTGGCTCCCGTATTTTGAGAAAATCTTCAATTGGGGCGCCGGAAATAGTTTCAATGATCTCGATTACGAGGAACTGCGTCCGCTGGAGGATGCCGACCTCTACTGCGAAAAATATGAGAGGGGCAAAGCCGTCGTAATGGAGCCCCGAAAGGCCAAACGATGAACACTCCTAAAAAAATCATCCTCGCGGGCGGTAGTGGATTCCTCGGCACCCACTTGGCGAAATCACTGACCGATGCGGGCTACGAAGTGGTGCTCCTCAGTCGCCGCTTCACTAGCCAAGCGAAGACATGGCGGACTGCCTTTTGGGATGGCGAAACGCTGGGCCCCTGGTGCGCCGAACTAGAAGGCGCTCAAGCTGTGATCAATCTCTGCGGCCGTTCTGTCGATTGCCGCTACAATGCCCTGAATCGTCGGATAATTCTTGAATCTCGCCTCAAGAGCACGCGGATTTTGTGCATCGCAATTAAGCAAGCCGAGGTTCCGCCGAAGCAAATCATCAACGCGGCATCCGCCACCATTTACGCCGACACGCGTGGCGACTCCCCTGCCAACGATGAAAGCGAGGGCGTGATCGGAGAAGGCTTCTCAGTCATGGTCTGCCGTGAATGGGAGGCCGAGTTCAACCGCTGGACCTTTGACACGACGAAGCAAATCTGCCTGCGCATCGCGATCACATTGGGCAAGGGAGGGGGCGTGATGGTTCCGCTTAACCGCCTGGCGCGCCTCGGCCTAGGTGGACGCCAAGGCTCCGGCGACCAATACGTCAGCTGGCTGCACGTCGATGATTTCTGCGGCATCGTGCAAAACATCTTAAACGGCAACTTGACCGGCAGCCTCTACAATTGCGCGAGTCCACAGCCTCTGCGTAATCGTGAGTTCATGCGCTGCATACGAAAAGCAGCCGGTGGCCTCGGCCGATTCATCGGTATCCCTACGCCCGCCTGGCTACTCAAAATCGGAGCGGCTCTGATCAAAACCGAAACCGAGCTGATCCTTAAAAGCCGAAAGGTTGCCCCGAAGAATCTAATTCACGATGGCTACGAATTTCGCTACGCTGATTTGAATCATGCGCTCAACTCTCATTAAAACTTCAACTTGCTAAATGTATCGTTTTAGAGAAAATCAACCTTCTCGTTTTCACTCACACTCAACACTACACTCTCTAATGAAAAAATTCCTTCTTATCCTTATTTCTGCGCTTTTTGTTACGGCTGCTTCAGTATCGGCTAAGAGTAAAGCGCAAACCGATTGGGCCGAAAATGCTGCTGTGAAATACGAAAAGAAAGCAGCCATCGCCAAACAAAATGGCGAAGTGGAAGCAGCCAAAATCTACAAGCGTATGGCCCAGATCAAACGTGATGCGGGAAAGGCCTCAAAGCAGGGTAAAAAATATGACTGGTCGGAATACCACAAGCTGGAGGGCAAGCTGAATCAACTTAAGCACAAGAAAGTAAAAACCGATAAGCAGCCGGAGAAGAAAAAATACTGAGCGCCTGCATTTTACGCCTCTTGTTGAGCCCCCTACCCCCGATAAAGCTTTCGCACGTCAGTCAGCAGACTGAGCAGTCTACCCGAATCGCTTCGCGCATCCGCCAACAACTCAGCCTGCTTAAGGATATTCTCCGTTGCAATTTTTTCTAAGTCAGGTGGATAGCCGAAACGTTTGAGCGTAGCCTTGACCAGTGCACGCATTTTGATCCTGACCTTTTCACGCTTCGTCCAATCGATTGTAGCGTTTTTGCGGATGAGATTAACTAGAACGATTGCCAAATCCTTGAGGGTTTCGCTAGTCATCACATCCGCAGCTGACTTGTTGTCGGCAAGTGCCATGTAGAAAGCATATTCGTAATCGGATATTTGAACTGCGGGTGAACAATCCGCCCTTTTTCGTCCAAATTCGTAGTGCTTGCCTCCAAATTCGTAGTGCTCGGCTCCAAATTCGTAGTGCTCGGGACGTTATTTGCAGTGCTCGGCTCCAAATTCGTAGTGCCTTCGAAGACATCTTCTGCTGTCGGTAGCATATGTCCGGGGATATGATAGGTCTTGGCACGATACTGCCCAGTCGTCTCCAGAGCACCTGCTTTCTCTAAACCGTGGAGCGTCGCACTGACATCTCGCGGGTGATCGACGCAGAATTGGGACAGTCGGGCAGTATGTCTACTCTTGATAAAAGCGGGCTTGCTGGATAAGAGTTATGAATGAGAACGTTGCGATACCTCACGCTAGCACAGTTGGCGCTAGTTACATTACTTTTTGGATTCAATGATCAGGACCAGGATGGCCTTTCTGACGAACTAGAAACCGAGTTAGGATTAGATCCGCTAAAAAGCAGCTACTTCCCGGATACCGATGGCGATGGTTTTGCGGATCACATTGAGATCTTTTATCGTAGCGACCCGAAGAATAAGATGTCTCATCCAACTTCCGGGCAACCATTCTGGAATGGCGCAAATAACCCAGAGGATTTCTGGAATACTGTAGATATTTCGTATTCTGATGGCGACTGGGCCCTTTTGTTAGGGGATGGCAGTGTATCTATGGGCCGTGATAGCAACGTATATGCAACGTATACTCCTTATCGCCCAATCGTAAAAGTCGCTGCAGGGTATGATGGTGTCTTCTTGGGGATTCAAGCCGATGGTAAGGCTTTTCGTATGGATGATCGCAGGAATGGCGATAATCTAAATGGCTACCAAGCCCTGTTTAGGATCCATGCCACACCAGATGAGCAAGTAGTCTGCTTAAATCGGGATCCCGTTTTTGTAATACGAAATCGCTGGAAAGAACAACTCAGAATCCTAGACCCTTTCACACAATTTACAGACCGCCTGGACATATTTAATAACAGCAGCACTCAGCTTTTTCAGGCCGACGATGATTTCTTATTGGCTAAAACCAAGAACGGCATCGTCTATATTTCTCAAGTTGGGGCGGGAACGGAACGTTTCGGACTAGACATGAAATGGGCCCGGCAAGTTTATATAGTTAATGACGAAATGATCGGAATATCAGAAGCGGGCAGTATATATATTAGATAATTGGAGCGATTATATGTCCGCCGAACTTGATAAAAAAACTAACACCAATGACAACGAGTTCGGCGCTATTTTTCCAACAAGCTATGTAGCTACAGTCGAAGAATTTAACGATGCGTTATTCGTCGTATCCTCAGAGGTTGGTAACGTCTACCGATCGACACCAACTGATGCAAACTGGCAACTGGTATTCAGTTTTAATATCTCAGGTGGATTACTAGACCCAGCAAAAACACAACTGCACTTTACAACTACGCAGGCTATTTTGAGCTATAGCTTAGTTAGATCAACGAATACGCTTTTCAAAACAATGCCCCTGCAGAATTTCATAGACGAGACTATGGGAACTGCAGCGGCAGAAGGAGTGCCGGCAGAATTCGATTTAATCGAAGATTATCAAAACCTCCCCCTTGCACGAGAAATTTTAGGTAGTCGAGAGGCATTGGTAATAAGAACCGAATACGGTTCTTATGATGCATACATTGGAAACATTGATAGCCCAAGCGCAGAAGATGTTATCTTCTTAGATCCAAATGGTTGGGGGCTCGAACGAGGTCCAGACCAGAATGGAAATGGATTAGATGACGCATGGGAAGAAATCTACCACGCAACCTTCGGCAGCCCTCTTGATAGCCAAGATACTGACCTTAACGGCATTGAGGACGCAGTCGAATTCTTCTTGGGGTATAACCCCGATATTTCGGATACCAACGGTGATGGTATACCAGACAACAAGGATTTTTTCAGGAATTTCCCTAATCAATTTGGCACGCCAAATGATGTGAATCCATTTCTCAATGAGCAGATTGCAAGGTCAGGCTTCCTAACAGAAAGCACTGCAAGCAGTTCAGGCTTCATTCATGAATCAGAGGCTATCACGACTACGATCATACAGCCTGACATCACCCTGGGGGCTGGCACGATCTTTATGGAGTGGTCGGTCATGGAAAGTGACGATCTTCTCAACTGGGACGTCACTGATAACTTTGTTATCGAAAAAGAACTCTCTGACGGGAAGAAATTCTTTAGAGTTTTAATGAGTGAGTGACCTTATTTCTTAAGTTCCTTCAAAATTCGGATCACGAGGTAGTTCGGGCAAAAAAGAAGTCATTTCGTAGATCTTTGAATCAGAGGTCGCGGAGAGGCGCAGGGGCGATTTGCTTCGCCATATCGAGTAGCTCGCGCTCCTTACGCTACCGCCCCCTGAGCTCGGGTTCGCATGGCTTATGCTGGCTTGCCCGAGCGTAGTTCAAGAAGGTGCCGTGGAGTTGGGGCTTCGGGCTTGGGGCTACATTGCATTACGCCCGCACAAGACGTTACTCTACGCTGGGACAGGCTTCGTTCCTGCAACAAGTTGCAGACTCGGAGAGATCGATTTTCTTTGTGTTGGCTTGCCCGGGCGTAGTTCGGAAGGTTGTCGTGGAGTCCGGCTACTCTTCGATACGCCGGGACAGGCTTCGTTTGCCGAAACAAGTTTCGGACGAAGCGGGTTAACTTTTTTTGTGCTGGCTTGCCCGGGCGTAGTTCAAGGAGGTGTCGTGTAGTCCGGCTACGTTACTCTACGCCGGGACAGGCTTCGTTCCTGCAACGAGTTGCAGACGAAGCCTGGCGGAGAGGGAGGGATTCGAACCCTCGGTGGAGTTACCCCCACACATCCTTTCCAGGGATGCACAATCGGCCACTCTGTCACCTCTCCTTGGGAAGTTGTGGAGCAAAATACACCAAACCCTGAGGTCAACAGCAAATACCCAATATTTGAGGCCTCTCTAGTCGAATACTGCTACGAAATAAAATATTGATCGTTAACTGTAGCGGCAGCGCGTGAGCGATGCCGAGCCCGGTTGACATGCGATGGAACGGCTCTCGCCGCTCCGCTACAAAGTAAAATGCTAGGACTAATGGTTTCTAAAACGGCGTTTCTCCATCGGGCATCGGATGATACGGCGCAACCGGCTGCCCTTTGATCATCTGCCAGAGCCGATTAAAGGCGGCACCGCTGGCCTCCCTGAAATGAATCATTTCGGTGTGTGCATCTGATGCATTTGGATCAATTGTTATGCCCCAAAGCGGTACGACTGAGTCAGGAAACATCGCATAGCGTAAATCTCCCGCCACCATGGGCTGGCTTCCGTGCAGGTATAGGTAGTCTTGAGAGAAGAAACGGAAACGCTCGATATCTTTCCACAGGACTGAATCAGGGCTCACCAATGAATAGGCGTCGAGCTCGGAAAAGGCGGCAACCACTGCTCCGGGGTAGTGGCGCGGCTTGAACCCGGGCAGCACCCGCACCGCATCGACATAATATTTATCTTCGTCCCGGTAAAGTATGCGCCAGACCAGCACATTGCCGAAAGAGGGACGAGCCGTCAATTCGGTGGGGCGATGCCCCCGCTGCTCAGCCAACCCTCTCGCAAAACTCTCCGCCTGCTCGCGCTGCACGATACCAAAACACAGGTATAAACCACACAACACCAAGCCGACGCGTGCCAACCGCTTTTTTCGCAGGGCGAAGGCAAAAATCAGCAATCCGACCAGAGGCACCGTAAAAATCGGATCAATGATCGAAATGATATCAAAGGACTCGCGGTGATTAATCAGTGGCCAGTAAAGCAAGGTCCCGTAACTCGTGCAGGCATCGATAAAGCCGTGCGTTAGCGTCGCAACGACCCCGAATAAGAGAAAACGTGACAGCGCAATTTTTGATTTCCTGGCGAAAATAAATTTATAAAGCAACGCGACGAGTGCGCCGATCACCGGCGCTAAAAGCAGCGCATGAGTAAAGTGACGGTGATACTCCAACGCGAGCAACGGATCAGCAGCGGAACGAATCAGCACATCCAAATCCGGTGCACCACCTGCCAACGCGCCCAATACCAGGGCATGCCTGACCTCAACAGGCTTGCGGGTCATCGCAACTGCTGCAGCTGCGCCGATGCTCATTTGAGTGATGGGGTCCATCCGATTAACCTGCAAAGAAAGCTGACCAAAGCAAATGCTGAAATTTTAATGTGTTGTGCCTCGGATCGCAGGGCCAAACGACTAAGTATAAGCAAGGGCAAGCTCGATGAGCGAATATCAGAATAAAATTGGCCAGACCATGTTTACACTTCTCAAGCACGTGATTTCGCATTGTTATCCCCTTCGATGATTCTGCTCTACCGCTTCATATTTTTACCGGCGCTCGTGATCGCCCTACCCTACTACCTCTTCCGCATGTGGCGACGGGGTGGATACGGCAAGAGCTTTGAGCATCGCTTCGGAC
>Ga0307966_1004613_pt1 | contig 10249 bp, 6 predicted proteins | sample OrgLakmetagen646_FD_203141 | JGI IMG/M metagenome (GOLD analysis project Ga0307966, IMG submission 203141) | Saline water microbial communities from Organic Lake, Antarctica - #646 | ecosystem: Environmental > Aquatic > Non-marine Saline and Alkaline > Saline | place: Antarctica: Organic Lake... | reverse complement strand
CCGCTGAACCATCATCGTGAGCCGGATATGGAGTATGTTGAGAAAACAACCCGCACAGTGGCTGAGCATCTCCGTGAAGGTCAGCTTGTTATTCTTGAGTCCACGACCTATCCCGGAACGACTGAGGATCTCATTATTCCAATTCTTGAAGAGAAAAGCGGACTGAAATCAGGCGAGGATTTTTATGTAGCCTATAGCCCGGAACGTGAGGATCCCGGAAATCCGGATTTTAATACATCCAAAATTCCAAAGGTTGTGGGTGGTCACGGCAGTGACGCCCTGTTGCTTGCGTGTGCCATGTATGATACGGCGATTGTGCAAACCGTACCGGTCAGCAATACCAAAACGGCAGAGGCGGTAAAACTGACGGAAAACATTTTTCGGTCCGTAAATATAGCCATGGTGAACGAGCTGAAGGTTATTTACGCCGCGATGGATATTGATGTGCACGAAGTTCTGGATGCAGCAGGAACAAAGCCGTTTGGCTTCATGAAATTTACGCCGGGTCCGGGGCTGGGCGGACACTGTATTCCAATTGATCCTTTTTACCTCACCTGGAAGGCACGGGAAGTGGAGCAACCCACCCGGTTTATCGAGCTGGCGGGGGAGATTAACACGAACATGCCGCGGTATGTTGTCCGGCGCACGCTTGAGGCCCTGAACCATCATAAAAAATCACTGAACGGGAGCAAAGTTCTGCTGATCGGCCTTGCGTATAAGCCCAATGTGGATGATGATCGTGAATCGCCTACTTATAAGCTGATGGAGCTTTACGAAGAGATGGGTGCTGAGGTATCCTACCATGATACGTATGTGCCGGAAATAAAACCCTCACGAGAATACGCTCAGTATGCCGGTCGGACATCGGTTGAATGGGATGAAAAGACGATTAGTAAGTTTGATGCCGTGATTATCTCTACAAATCATGATAATATCGATTATCGGCAGCTTGCCGCGTGGTCAGATTGCATCGTTGATACCCGAAATGCCATGAAAGAGGTAGGATCGAAAAAAGGGCAGGTGTTTAAAGCGTAGAGAGTGTCACGCTGCGCGTGACGTTGAACTGGTGAGTGCTCGTTTCACTCGCGTTGAGCTGTGTGGAGTGCCTCACTGCGTTCGGCGTTGAATTGTGGAACTGTCGAACTGATGAGTGCTCGTTTCACTCGCGTTGAATTGTGGAACTGGCGAACTGTTGGACTGTAATTCGAAGCGCAGCGCAGAACCGCGAAGCGAAATCGTTGAAGAATATTCATGTAGGATTAGGAATTTGTTGCCAGTTTAAAAATCTTCCGATTTCCGATTTCCGATTTCCGATTTCCGATTTCCGATTTCCGATTTCCGATTTCCGATTTCCGACATCGACGCGAGTGTAACGAGCATTAAATTATTCCACAGTTCGACACTTCAACTGCCCGCAAAGCGGGCTATCAACAGTTCAACGATTCAACGAATTTAACATCTACATCAAATGAAATTACTTATTACCGGCGGAGCCGGATTTATCGGCAGCAACCTCGCCGAACATTTTTTATCTGATCAGCGGGTTGAGCTCGTCAGGGTTCTGGATGATCTCAGTAACGGGTACTACGATAACATCAGAGAGTTTGAAGAGCACCCTAAGTTTGAGTTTATCAAAGGGGACATTTGTAACTACCAGACATGTCTTGACGCTTGCGAAGGGATTGACAAAATTACTCACCAGGCAGCTCTGGGATCGGTACCGCGATCCATTGAAAACCCTATGAGAACCACGGAAGTGAATATCCTTGGAACTGTAAATATGATGCATGCCGCTGTAGAAAAAGGCGTGGAGCGTATTGTTTTGGCCTGCAGTTCCAGTACCTATGGCGACAGTAAGGAGCTCCCAAAAGTTGAAGATCGCATTGGGAAGCCATTAAGTCCGTATGCCGTGAGCAAACTATCAATTGAACAGTATGCCGATGTATTTAGCAACACGTACGGCCTGAACTTTGTGGGTCTTCGCTATTTTAACATCTTTGGACAGCGACAAAACCCTGACAATCCTTATGCCGCCGTTATCCCCATTTTTTGCAAAGCGTATATCGATGGCACATCGCCTACAATAAACGGTGATGGAAAAAACAGCCGTGATTTTACATATGTCACGAATGCGGTACAGGCGAATGAAAGAGCACTGTTTACTAAAAATGAAGAGGCATTGAATGAAATTTATAACATCGCGTGCAATGAGCGGACCAACCTGAATGAGATGGTAGGAATTCTTGAGGGCGTGAGCGGTAAGTCGATTGATGTAAACTATGGACCTCCCCGGCCCGGTGACGTGAAACACTCCCTGGCAGATATCAGCAAGGCTCAAAGGCTGCTGGGATATGAGCCTGAAGTTCTATTCCGCGAAGGATTGGAGAAAGCGTATCAATACTATGTTAAAGAGTATGGTTCAAAACCATAAACATGGTATGTCTGTTTTCATCTGTGCCGAGATTTGGCTCGAAATTGATCAGGGAATGTAATCTATTATTAGTTCGTACAGACATACCATGTTTCGCTATGAAACTTATTCCATCGATTGACGGTGTTATTGTGATAACTTAATGTTGAAAATAGATCATTCTGATTATTATACAACTGCACAATCTTTAATCAGGGATAAAAAGTTAACTAACGATCGGTACCGCTAAATGGGCTTTGAAGGAATCTTTGTACTTGGGGTCATCGGTTTATGTCTTGGGCTTTTGGTTTTTGCCAGAATCTCTCCTGATGTGGTATTTGTGGGAGGGCTCACGCTTATTTTTGTTTTTGAAATCATTTCGGTTGAAGAAGCCCTGGTCGGATTTTCAAATGAGGGTATGCTTACGATTGCTGCTCTTTATGTGGTAGCAACAGGGATGAAAGAGACCGGCGCCATACAATTTGTTATCAAGAAGCTTCTGGGGTTCCCAAAAGAGATGTGGCAAACGCAGGCACGTATTATATCTCCGGTGATGGTGATGAGTGCTTTTTTGAATAACACCCCAATCGTCGCCTCCTTCATTCCTGCCCTTCAGGAATGGGCCCGTAAATACCGGGTTCCGGTATCCAAGATCATGCTTCCCTTAAGTTATGCGGCAATTCTTGGCGGCACGTGTACGCTGATTGGTACAAGTACAAATTTAATTATTAACGGGCTTCTGATATCGGAGAAGGGTATTGCACTAAATATTTTTGAACCCGCATATGTAGGTGTTCCAATAGCAATAACGGGTTTTATATATCTTATGCTTTTTGGCAGAAAGTGGCTGCCTGATAGCAAATCTGCCATGTCTACGTTTGAAAATACGCGTGAATATACGATTGAAATGATGGTGCGAAGTGACAGCCCGCTGATTGGAAAAACAATTGAAGATGCAGGCCTCAGGCATCTTCCCAATTTGTTTCTGGCAGAAATTGTGCGAAATGGGACTATTTTAGCTGCTGTAGAACCGGATGAGCTTCTTCGGGCGGATGACCGACTGATTTTTACGGGGATGGTTGAATCAATAGTGGACCTGCAACACATTCAGGGGCTTGAACCGGCTACCGAGCAGGTGTTCAAGCTGGGGTCAACACGAAGAGACCGACATCTTGTGGAAGCTGTTGTTTCTCAATCAAATCCACTAAGAGGTAAAACGGTAAAAGAGAGTGAGTTTCGCAACCACTTTGGGGCAGTAATCCTTGCTGTTTCAAGAGGCGGAGTGCGTATCAATAAAAAAGTAGGTGATATTATTCTGCGGACCGGGGATATTCTGCTTATGGAAGCACCACGGAATTTTTCTGACAGATATAAGTCATCAAATGATTTTTTACTGGTAAGTACTCTGGATAAGGAGGGAACACCGAATTACGAGAAAAGTGGTGTTGCATGGATTATCCTGATTCTGATGGTTGCAGTTGCCGCATTTGGATGGCTCTCAATGTTTCAGGCATCTTTTCTGGCGGCCGGCGGTATGCTTATAACAGGCTGTACGAGGTCAGAGGTAGCTCGATCGACTATTGACTGGCAGGTTTTGATTGTGATTGGAGCAGCACTTGGTATCGGAAATGCTCTGCAGATTACCGGAATCGCCACGAACTTAGCAGGAGGGTTTTTAGAGTTTGCGGGCCAGCAGCCTTACATAGCTCTGATCGTTACGTACCTTATTACATGGATACTCACGGAAATGATAACGAATAATGCAGCCGCAGTTCTTGTTTTCCCATTTGCGCTCTCAACTGCAGCGAGTCTCGGCGTTGATTTTATGCCATTTATTATGACGATTATGTTTGCCGCATCGGCGAGCTTTTCAACCCCGATTGGGTATCAAACCAATTTAATGGTACTTGGCCCGGGCGGATATGAATTTAAGGATTACATAAAATTTGGACTCCCGTTAAACCTGGCAGTCGCAGCTGTAACAATCACGCTTGTTCCGCTGGTGTGGCCTTTTTAGACGGAGGACATGAGACTGGGGACCGGGGACTGAAGACGGAAGCGACCTGCAAGACCGCGAACGCAGAGAGCTGCTGGCAGAGTCGTGGAATAGACGGAAGCCTGGGGACGGATGACGGAGGACAGGGGATGTAGCTCTTCCGAAAGCTTTCGGAACTGCTTCGAGTATTGTGTTGCGATCCACAAGCTTGTAACCAACCAATATTCCCGGTCGTCGGTCTCCCGTCCCCGGTCCATTAAGTCACCAATATCAATAATTAACATCAATCCCTAACAAATACAAAAAATGAACATAGACGTAAACATTATTAACGAAATTGCTAAAAGAGCCGGTGAAAGAATACTGGAATATTATGATAGTGATGTAGAGGTAGACCGGAAAAGTGATGACTCACCGCTGACAAAAGCAGATCTTGCATCACACAATGAAATTGTAAAGGGTCTGAATGAACACTACCCGGAGACCCCGGTGCTGTCGGAGGAATCATCTATTCCAGACTATTCAGTCCGAGAAACCTGGAGCAGTTACTTTTTAATTGACCCTCTGGACGGTACCAAGGAGTTTATCAAAAAGAACGGGGAGTTCACGGTGAATATAGCACTGATAGAGAACGACATCCCCGTGCTGGGAGTGGTGTATATACCAGCTGAAGAGGTTCTCTATTTTGCTACGAAAGAAAAGGGTGCGTTTAAACAAAAAGGCACCGGGCCGATAGAGAAAATTACTCATGAAGAGTACAATAAAAGTGAACCGGCACGTATTATGGTAAGCCGTTCTCATCGTGGCAGCGATACGAAAGAGAAACTGGCTGATATGGGAATTGAGGTTGCAGAAGAAATTCCGTCCGGCAGTTCACTGAAAATCTGTTTCGTTGCCGAAGGTAAGGCAGATCTATATCCAAGATTTGGTCCAACTATGGAATGGGATACGGCCGCAGCCGATGCTGTTTATCGCTATTCTGGGAAGAACGGGGCCAGTAAATCTTCTCTGAAGTATAACAAGGAGGATCTGCATAACCCTGAGTTTATTATAGGGTTGTGACCCTCTCCTGCCCTCTCCCTACGTCGGGAAAAACACCCTCCGCATGGAAAGGAACTCTTTGCGGTGTTAGTAGATCTCCCGAAAGCCTTCGGGACTGCTTCGAGAGTTAATTATTGGCTTGGGATAAATGCCCGAAGACGGATGACCGAGGGCCTTTGACCGAAGACGGGAGACCGATGACCGGGGACTGAAGACGGAAGCGACCTGCAAGACCGCGAACGCAGAGACCTGCTGGCAGAGTCGTGGAATAGACGGAAGCCCGGGGACGGATGACGGAGGACCCAGGATGTAGCTCTTCCGAAAGCTTTCGGAACTGCTTCGATTATGCTGTTACTGACCACAAATCTGTTTCGAAAAAAACGTTGATACAGCCGTCTTATGTCTATTTTTTCAATCATTTTTATAACAGATACGTAGATCTCCCGAAAGCCTTCGGGACCGCTTCGATTATTCGGTTACAGGCAAAATTATTTCCTAAACCGATTAGGTTTTGATACCATCGAGAACTATTGGTGAATAAGGCTTTCGTTACACACTTAAAACCTTGTCGAACGGGGACGTTCGGCCTACACAAGCGGTGTCGCTGACCCGCTTCATTTGATTGATGCATGGCGTAAATTTTTTTTGGGAGGGCACGTAGTTAATCACTGACAATTTGAAAATGCTAACTGCCGTTGATGAGAGCAACGTAGATCTCCCGAAAGCCTTCGGGACCGCTTCGATTATTCGGTTACAAGTAAAATTTTTCCTTAAACCGACTGGGTTTTGTTACCATCAAGAACTATTGGTGAATAAGGCTTTCGTAACACACTCAAAAACCTGTCGAACGGGGACGTTCGACCTACGTAGCGGACTCTTCTCTTGCCACATGGTGATCCCCTGGACAGGAAGCCGAAAAGCACGGCTGCTCTGCCAGGTCTTCAGTCCTTGAACTTCCGATAAAAAAATCGAATTTTTTGCATTTTTTATAATCACATTGTATCGGCAACATCAGACCTATTGTAGTTCCGGAACCAATCTGTCAGTAATTATGAGAAGATTGTAAGTTTTATTCAGCAATAAGAATTAGTACTTTTTCAACATAAATTTAATCAGTTACAGATTTAGTAGACAGATATGACAAAGATTAAAAACTCACACCTCAAAGAGCTCGAAGACGAGGGGATATACATTATGAGAGAAGTGGCGGCCCAGTTTGAACGGCCGGTCCTGCTATTTTCAGGCGGGAAAGACTCGATTGTTATGGTTCACCTCGCGTTGAAAGCATTCTACCCCGGTAAAATCCCGTTTCCGCTTATGCATGTAGATACCGGCCACAATTTTCCGGAGACCATTCAGTTCCGTGATGAACTGGTGGAGAAAACCGGTGTAGAGCTTATAATAGGAAGTGTTCAAGAGTCGATTGATAAGGGACGCGTGAAAGAGGAGACCGGTCCGGATGCCAGCCGAAACGCACTACAGACGGTGACGCTTCTGGACACTCTGAAAAAGCATCAGGTAGATGCAGCTCTTGGCGGGGGGCGCCGGGATGAAGAGAAAGCGCGGGCAAAAGAGAGGTTTTTCTCTCATCGGGATAGTTTTGGACAGTGGGATCCAAAGAATCAACGTCCGGAACTCTGGAATATCTATAACGGCCGGAAGAATATGGGCGAGAGTTTTCGTGTGTTTCCAATCAGTAACTGGACCGAGATGGATATCTGGCAGTATTTAGCACAGGAAGAGATTGATATTCCCTCACTTTATTTTGCACACGAACGGGAAGTATTTAACCGACGGGGCGTGTGGCTTGCAGATACTGATTTTGTGAACCGAATGGACGAAGAAGAGCTTGAATCCAGAACAGTACGGTTCCGGACGATCGGTGACGCAACATGTACAGGAGCCGTGCTCTCCACTGCATCAGATATGGCAGAAATTATCCAGGAAGTAGCATCCGCTCGTCAGACCGAACGTGGAAACCGCCACGACGATAAGCGAAGCGAAACCGCCATGGAAGATCGGAAGAGGCAGGGCTACTTCTAAGTTTTGAGTGTTGAGTTTTTAGTAGTTGTCTTTTTTCAATTGTGTAAGGGGTCTCATAGATATTGTTCATATAGGTAGATTAAAACCTAAAATTAAAATCTATCGATATGAATGATTATCAGGGACCGGTTTACGAAAAAAGCTTTGAATTCGCACTTGCTATTATTGAACTCTATAAGAAATTAATTGATCAAAAAGAGTATGTTTTATCGAAACAAATTTTAAGATCGGGTACAAGCGTAGGCGCTAATATTGTAGAGGCGTCAGCGGCCTACTCGAAAGGTGATTTCGCTTACAGAATGTCAGTTGCATCCAGAGAAGCGAGAGAATCAAATTGGTGGTTATTGTTACTTAAAAAGAGCCAATTGGTTGCAGTAGATTTAAATGATGAAATAGAATCTTGTGATGAATTAATAAAATTGTTGACCTCAATAGTCAAAACATCACAAAATTCATTGAAAAAGAATAAACACTAAACACTGAGCACTAAACACTGAGCACTAAAAAGAATTATGAGCAAAGAGAACGGCAACACCAACACCCAGGCACAAGAAAAAAACAATTACCTCGACATGGATCTCCTGCGATTTACAACGGCAGGTAGTGTGGATGATGGAAAAAGTACGCTTATCGGGCGGCTTCTTTACGATTCAAAATCCATTTTTGAAGATCAAATGGAGGCGATTGAAAAAACCAGTAAAGGCAGCGGTGAAGAGGAGGTTAACCTTGCTCTTTTGACAGACGGTCTGAAGGCAGAACGTGAGCAGAAGATTACAATTGATGTAGCCTACCGGTATTTTGCGACACCAAAACGTAAATTTATCATAGCGGATACTCCCGGGCATACGCAATACACCCGAAACATGGTCACCGGCGCATCTACCGCCGACCTTGCGATTGTGTTAATTGATGCATCGAAAGGTGTGCTAACACAAAGCCGCCGACATGCTTTTATATCATCCCTTCTTAAGATCCCACATCTTGTAGTAGCTGTGAATAAGATGGATCTGGTTGACTATGATGAAGAACGGTTCAACGAAATTGTAAGTGATTTCCGTGGGTTTGCCAAAAAACTTGAAATTGATAATATCACGTATATACCAATCTCTGCTCTTAAAGGAGATAATGTGGTTTCAAAGTCTCGTACAAAAGACGGTAAGGACGAAAATCACATGCCGTGGTATAACGGGCCAACGCTGCTTCACCATCTTGAAACAGTAAAAGTTGATGCGTCCAGAAACGTCATCGATTTTAGATTTCCTGTTCAGTACGTGATCCGTCCCAATCAAAATTTCAGAGGTTTTTCAGGAAAGGTCGCTTCTGGCCGAATTAAGCCCGGTGATGAGATTACAGCACTTCCATCAAAGATCTCCAGCCGTGTAAAAGAGATTGTGACTAAAGATGGCAATCTGGATGAGGCTCTTCCGGGAGATTCTGTTGTGTTGACCATCGAGGATGAGATCGATATTTCGCGTGGAGACATGATTGTCCGCAAGAATAATGTTCCGAAAGTCACCACAAAGTTTGAGGCTTATTTATGCTGGATGAATGAAGAGGCGATGGAGACAGGTCGCCAGTATGTAATGATGCATACAACGAAAACGACGCCGGTTTTTATTGATAAACTGATCTACAAAATGAATGTAGATACCCTTAGCCGGGAAGATGCCGATAAACTGGAGCTAAATGAGATTGGCCGTGCTAAATTTACCACGGCTCAGCCGCTGTTTATCGATGCTTATCAGGTAAATCAAAAAACAGGAAGCTTTATTTTAATAGACCCGGCCAGCAATGTGACTATTGGAGCCGGAATGATCCGTTCAGGTTCAACAGGCTCGAATGGCCGCGGTGATTCCGAGTCTAAAAAAGATGCAAAAACTCCCCCCTATCAAGGGGGGGGCGAGGGGGGTGTTTCTCCTAACGTCACATGGGAGCCCTGGAATATTCCTCGTGAGGAGCGCGAGACCCGAAATGGCCACAAAGCAAAAGTTCTGTGGTTCACGGGGATATCCGGCGCCGGAAAAAGTACAATTGCCAAAGCCCTTGAGAATAAGTTATGGGAGGAAGGAAAACAAACTGTTCTGCTCGACGGCGACCAGGTTCGTCATGGGTTGAACGGAGATCTTGGCTTTAGTCCGCACGACAGGGCCGAAAATATTCGCCGTGTTGGAGAAGTCGCCAGACTTTTCTTTGAGCACGGTAATATTGTGCTTTGCACCTTCGTATCTCCGTACCAGAAAGACCGCGACCGTGCGAGACAATTGGTGCCGGACGACAGGTTCATGGAAGTTCATGTAACCTGCAGCCCGGAAACAGCACAGGAACGCGATCCCAAAGGCCTCTATGAAAAAGCGAAAAAGGGCGAAATCAAAGGGCTTACCGGGTTTGACGGTACGTATGAAGAGCCGGAGAGTGCTGAACTCGTAGTGAACACCGACGATAAGACAGTTGATGAAATTCTGGATATGATTCTTAGCAAGATTTAAGTCCAGAGACGGAAGACCGCGGGCCTTTGGTCCGGTGGCCAGAAGCTAAACACAGGACGCTTGGAGGTGCCGAAAGGCATGGCACACTTCAAGGTCCTTGCATGTGGGCGTTATTTCGTAATTCGTCATTTAAAGTTCAATATTCGATATTCAAATTATGATCTTTCAAGTTCGGCCCATAAAACGGGCTTGTAAAAGTCTGATATTAGTTTAGTGCATTTGGTGAATTGAAAAGAAGAGCAGTGTGTCTGAACGACGGACGCTTGGAGGTGC
>Ga0307966_1004611_pt1 | contig 10249 bp, 7 predicted proteins | sample OrgLakmetagen646_FD_203141 | JGI IMG/M metagenome (GOLD analysis project Ga0307966, IMG submission 203141) | Saline water microbial communities from Organic Lake, Antarctica - #646 | ecosystem: Environmental > Aquatic > Non-marine Saline and Alkaline > Saline | place: Antarctica: Organic Lake... | reverse complement strand
GCGGGGCTGAAACCAACCGATATTGACCTGCTGATTATAGCCACAGACACTCCCGACTTTATTTCGCCCTCAACGGCCTCTGTTGTGCAGAACAAAATGGGACTCACCAGCGCCACCTCGTTAGACACCAACACGGCGTGCGCGGGCTTCCCAACGGCTTTCACGCTGGCTAACAGCCTGATTGCAGCCGAAGACCGATATCAAAAAGTGATGGTGATGGGAGCCTACGGCATGAGCCGGTTTCTGAACCTGCAAGACAAAAAAACAGTCACCCTCTTTGCTGATGGCGCCGGTGCCGTCATCCTGGAACCTACGACAGACGCGAACCAAGGATTTTTAGCATCTGATTTACGCACCCGGGGTGAATTTCATAAGCACATGGGGATTTATACCGGCGGAGCGGCCGATCCATCAACAGAAGAAAAAGTGAGCGATCGTCAGCACTGCCTCAAATTTGTAGAGAAGTTCCCCAAAGAGCTAAATCCCTCTATGTGGAGCGATATGATTCGCACGGTGTGTGAACGCGCCGGCGCAGATGTGTCAGAGGTGAAGAAGGTCTACATTACCCAGATCAATATTAACCAGATATGGGAAACACTCGACATTCTCGGCCTTCCGCATGAAACAGCTCCGACCATTATGGACCGATACGGCTATACCGGCTCGGCAGCAATTCCGATGGTGTTTGATGAGTCTTTCAGAAACGATGAGGTGAGCGAGGGCGATCTGGCGGTATTTATAGGATCAGGAGGCGGGCTTCACTTCGGCGCGTGTGCGTACCGATTTTAGCACCGACTCTGCCAGGTCCTCCGGACTCTGGCAGGTCGGGAAATCCTGGCAGCGAAGTATGGACCTGCAAGAGTGCGCAGCTTTTTGCGCTCCTGGCAGAGTCAATAGGAACTGAAAAAGCGAGTTTAAAGGTGTTTAGATGATGAACTTAAATTCCAAACACCCCTCGTCTGCCTCCGCTTTGCTTTGGCATCCACTCCCCTGAAGGGGAGATATTTATAGTCTAAATAATTAAAAAATATGGAACTCGCATCACAACAGATGGTAACCGGCGGCTGGATCATGATCCTCCTTTACGTTGCTACGGTCCTCTACTTTGTCGTGAAAGGCGCGGGTAAAACAAAGGATATCAAAGATTATGCCCTTGGCACGATCCTGTTTTCGCCGGCTGCCGTTGGTTTATCACTTGCGGCGTCCATCACCAGCGCCGCCACCTTTATCATCAATCCGGGATTTGTAGCGCTTTATGGCTTCAGCGGCGTCATCGCAATGGCTTTTGCCCTACCGCTTGCCGCCCTGCTCTCGCTGGTGTTTCTTACTAAAGGGTTCCGTAAACATGGTAAAACCACAAAAGCCCTGAGCATGGCTGAGTGGATGAAGACAATGTATAAAAGCGATGGATTCGGCATCTTTTTTGGTTTTCTGTCTCTGCTGCTCATCACCTTTATTGTACTCATCTGTGTGGGCCTCACCAAGGTGCTCTCCAGCACGCTTAATATTCCAGAATTTTACACTCTGCTGGGCGTCGTGATTTTTATCTTCGGGTACATGATGTTCGGCGGCGCAAACTCCATGGTCTATACCAACACTGTACAGGCGCTTTTGATGGTTATTGTGGCAGTGATACTGCTCGGTTCTGGCTACGATCATTTTCGTGACGGGGTCCACGGATTTATTGACAGCCTGAATGCCATTGATCCGAAACTGATCCAGACCACAAATAGCGACAGCTTTCTTTTTCGCGACTATTTTGAAATCATTTTCACCCAGTTTGTAGTGGGTATTGCGATTGTCTGCCAGCCCCATATCCTCACAAAATCGCTTCTTTTGAAGCGGGATGAGGACGTTAACCGATATCTGCTGGTCGGCTGCACGGCTCAGTTTCTCTTCTTTCTTGTTGTGATTGCCGGCCTCTATGCGCGCCTTAGCTTTCCTGACCTTACAATCGGCGGACAACCGATGCCGATGGACAATATCGTATCTAGTTACGTGGTCAGCGAGTTCCCTGTTCTCATCGCCTTGATTGTGGTGATGGGGCTGATATCAGCCGGAATTTCTACTCTTGAAAGTCTGATCCAGGCGCTTTCGACCTCCATCACCAACGACATTTTGGACCCGCTGGCGGGCAGCAAACTTTTTAAAAACGAACTGTTTGGGATGCAGCCGCAGCTGGTCTGGAACCGGATCATCATTGCATTGATCGGAATCATTGCCATATTTCTGTCATGGGATCAGATTGTGAACCCAAAGCTCAGCGTGGGTATTTTTGCTCAAAACGGCGTATATGCCTATTTCTCAGCTGCGTTCACCCCTATTCTGCTCGGTATGTTCTTTAAGAACGTGCCCAAAGCAGCGCCTATCATGGCGTCAGTTGCAGCTGTAACCGTGCATTTTACAATGTATTACGGAAAGCTGTCCGTCCCCTTCACGCAGGCAAACGGAGAGAATCCCGGGGTTGCCGCCGCGATTGCCATTCTAACCGGAGTAGCGGTGGGCTTTGCAATTTATAAAGCCAGAAACGGCCGGCTTGAGCTTCGCGATGACGACACCGAACCAACAGGAGCTTGATCATGCACTATAACGACTGGCTTGAAAAGCGCGAACGGTATACTCCCGGCCATGAAGCCGTGGTCGATCTGTCTGATGACAAACGATATACCTTCCGGCACCTAAACCGCCGGGCAAACAGGCTGGCATCTGTGCTGCAGCAAACGTATCAGTTAAGTGCAGGAGATCGCGTATCTGCACTCTCCATGAACTGCATGGGGATGATCGACCTGTTTTTTGCCTGTGGCAAACTTGGAGTGATTATGGTGCCCTACAACTTTCGCCTTCCGGCTCCGGCTATCAAAGAACTTATTGAGGACTGCACGCCATCGCTGCTTGTTTATGGTAGCGAGTTTGAAGAGACGGCTGCCGGACTTCTTCAGGATCGCTCAATAACAGCAATTCTTCCATTTGAAGGGAGCACGAACTCAGTCGACACGATTGTAAACAGTGATCAGCCCGCACCGGAAATTTACAGCGCAGAGGCTGACGATACCGCCATGATTTTATATACATCGGGCACCACCGGTAAATCGAAAGGGGCGATGATTTCATGGAAGCAGATCCATTGGAATTCTGTCAATACAGCGATTAGCCTGGAGTTAACGTCGGCCGACAGCACCATCGTCAACACCCCCTTTTACCATACCGGGGGATGGCATGTGCTGCTTACCCCGCTGATGCATCATGGCGGAAAAGTGGTGCTTCAGCCCGAGTTCGATCCGGCCGGATGTCTGGAGATTATCGAACAGGAGAAAGTATCTATCCTCTTTGCGATTCCCACCATGCTTCGGATGATGATGGAGCAGGAGGCGTTTAAATCGACCAATTTCTCAAATCTTAGGTTTACGATCTGTGGCGGTGAAGCGTGCCCCATTCCTGTCATCAAAAAATACCGCGCGCTCGGCGTGCCTATCCGGCAGGGGTACGGCCTCACTGAAGCCGGTCCCAACTGCTACTCGCTCCCGGCCGAGGATGCGATCCGAAAAAAGGGATCGGTCGGATTCCCCAATTTCCATATCGATGTTAAAGTGGTAGACGACAGCGGCAGCGAAGTTCAACAAGGCCGCGTTGGTGAGCTTTTGATGAAGGGGCCGCATACATTTAAAGGATACTGGAATAACAAGGAGGCCACGCAGAAGACGCTCAGTGACGGCTGGGTGCACACTGGAGATCTGTTTCGGTGTGATGAGGACGGATATTATTACATCGCCGGACGCAAAAAAGAGATGTATATCAGCGGCGGCGAAAATGTGTACCCTGTGCAGGTTGAGAAGATTCTGTATGAGCATCCCGCCATAGCGCAGGTTGCGGTCATCGGGGTGCCGGACGACCGTTGGGGAGAAACTGGGTGTGCTTTTGTAGTGCGTCACGAGGATGCAGAGATTACAGCGGACAACCTAAAAAGCTACAGCAGAGAATACCTGGCCGGATTTCAGTGTCCCGGGCACGTGATATTTTTGGATGAACTGCCGCTTGGAGACTCAGGAAAAGTTCAGAAAAAAGAGCTTGCCGCGCTGTTTCGCGACCAGCATAGCGCACCCGGAGCGTGATGGAGATTCAGCATCTCAAAGGAATCAGTGCCGCTGATTTTGAGACAAAACGGATCAAAACCTGCCTGTTATCGGCGGGCAAGAGCAACAACCCGCCCATCATATTTTTGCACGGTAATGCATCCGCCTCCACTATCTGGGAAGAGCTTATGCTTGATCTTTCCGACGACTATTATTGCCTTGCACCTGACCTTCGCGGATATGGGAAGTCCGACCCTGATAAAATTATTGACGCCACACGTGGTATGTTGGATTGGGTTGATGATCTGGACGCCCTGGTGAAAGAACTAACTATTGGCCGGGTTCACCTGGTTGGGCATTCTCTGGGCGGCTCTGTTTGCTGGAGCGCTGCAGCCGCGATAGGCAGCTGTATCAGTAGTATGACGCTGATGGCACCCGGTCCGCCCTGTGGGTTTGGTGGCATTTATGGCAAAGAGGCGCACCCGAATAATTCTGATTTTTCAGGGTCTGGGGCGGGAGTCGTCAATCAAACCTTTGCCAGCAATCTACTTAAGGGAGTTCGGGAAACTGACAACTCGATGTTTTCACCGCGATCGGTCATGAACCGGATCTTCTGGCGGGACGGGTTTCATCCTGAGCGCGAAGAAGATATCCTCACGGCGTTGATGCAGATTCACACGGGTGACAAGCGGTACCCGGGCGATTATGAGACATCTGACTTTTGGCCGGGAGTTTCTCCGGGGCTGTTCGGCCCGGTCAATGCGCTATCGCCCAAATACAATATGGATGTGGCAGACCAGTTTGCAAATGCAGAATTCAAACCTCCGGTTTTATGGATATTCGGGGATGATGACCAGATAATTTCTGATGAGTCCCTTTCAGATCCGGGCTACCAGGGAAAAGCCGGTTTCCGCGAAGGGTGGCCGGGTGAAGCAGAGTTTCCCGCTCAGCCTATGGAGCAGCAGATCCGCCATCTGCTAAATCGCTTCAGAACCAATGGCGGGCATGCAGACGAGATGAAGATACGCCATTCGGGCCACACTCCTTTCATGGAACAGCCTGAAGTAGTTTATCCGGCACTGCGCCGGTTCCTGAATAATCACACTAAATAACGGAAGCGCTTTCTTAATGGCCTTGACAAACTGCTATTTGCAAAATATATTATCTTAACGTTTGGAATATTTCAAACGTACCATAGAATCAATTTACCTGAGCCAACCATTTTACAACAGCACTAATCACAAACAATCAAATCGGGACATTATGGGCCGTATAGCATCACTACTACTTCTACTTTTCATGCTTGCCGCACCGGCAATGCAGGCGCAATCAACCGGAACAATCGAAGGGAGCGTTGTTGAAACGCAATCAATGGAAGCGCTTGCAGGCGTTAACATGATGCTGCGGGGAACTACCTATGGGGCAGCATCCGACGCTGAAGGCAACTATCGAATCACAAATGTGCCGGCCGGCACGTATATGCTGCGGGCCACCTACCTGGGATTTCAGCAGTATGAGCAGGAAATTCAGGTTCAGGCCGGGCAAACGCTCACCGTGAGCATTGAACTCCGGGAAACAACATTCATGAGCGATGAGCTGGTAGTAACAGGATCCAGACGACCTGAGAAGCTTCTTGAATCTCCAACCACTATTGAACGTGTATCGGCAGAAGATCTGAGGCTTTCCGGAGGCGCCAGTTTTCTCTCTTCCTTATCTAACCTGAAGGGTGTCAACTTCACCAACGCCGGGATGAATACTCAGTTAATCTCGGCCCGTGGGTTTAACAGCAACTTTAATACCCGGATGTTATTCCTGATCGACGGCCGCCTGGCTACACTCGGGGGCACCGGATTGCCACAGGGCAACTTCCTGCCATCGAGTAAGATTGACCTGAAAAGCATCGAGGTGGTATTAGGACCGGCCGCCGCCCTTTACGGACCAAATTCAGGGTCCGGTGTCATAAATGTAGCCACTAAAGATCCATGGGATCAATCAGGCGTAACAGTTGAAGCCCGGGCGGGTAACCAAAGCCTCAGAGACATCAACTACCGCATCGCCGGAACGGTGAACAACAAGTTTGGATACAAAGTTACTGGCCAATACATGGAGGCGGTCGATTTTAAGCCCCAGCGTGGAGACAGCCTTCATTTTTATCAGGGTCCAGGAACACGTCCCACCTCCGCAAACACCGTATTTGAAACCGATGTTGCAGAAAATTATGACGTTGGCGCCACAAAAGTTAACGGATCGCTCTACTACAGATTTGGCGGATGGCAGGCAACCGGAACCTACGGATGGTCGTCTACCGATCAGTTTTCACTTACAGGAAACGGACGTAACCGTATTTCAGGCTGGGAAGTTGACTTCCAGACCCTGCAGTTGAGCAATGACAACTGGTACGCGCAGGTCTCCAGAACGGGTAACAAGGCGGGAAGTTATCAGCTGAATCAGGTTGTTCCAGCAGTTCAAGGAGCTGTAAATGCCGGGATACCGCTCGATCAGGTCGACATTGAAGGTATACGCGAAGCCGTTGCATTTATTGACGACACGGAAATTTATGATTCAGAACTGCAGTATAACAACCGGTTCGGCGACCTAAATCTTGTAACAGGCGTAAACTACCGCAATTTTCTGCCTGAGTCGCAGGGCACCTATCTCGAAGACGGAGAAGGACAGAACATCAGCCGCGAGCTCTTTGGCGGGTATGCGCAGCTCGATTATGATGTGATGCCGGACAAACTGCAGCTTGTAGCAGCGGCACGGCTGGACGGAAACTCTGACTACGACACCCAGTTTAGTCCAAAAGCATCTGCCGTCTATACGGTTGTGCCTGGCCATAATATCAGGGCAACCTACAACCGGGCTTATACAACCCCGAGCATCCTTCAGAGCCACGCTTACATTCCCGTGCCCGACCTCTTTGCACCCAACTACGACTTCCTGATAATTGGAAATACTGATGGATATTCCATCCGGGATGGCTCAGGAAATGTGGTGAACACCATCGACCCCACTTCACCTGAAGAGGTAAATTCAATGGAGCTTGGATATAAGGGCGTCTTTGGGGAAAAGCTTTTCATTGACGTCGTTGGATACTACTCCTGGTATAAAGACTTCATCGGCACAGATATTGTCGCAGACGGCATAAATTCTGTTGCATACCGAAATGGCGAGCAGGTGCTGGTTGATGGGAGCACATTTACTGCAGTGCAGACCTACATCAACTTTGGTGAAGCTGAAGTACGGGGATTTGATATAGGTATGAATTACTATTTGAACGAGCGTTACATGCTCAACGCCAATCTGTCGGCAATTGAACTGGTTGATTTCACAAATGATGTCACTGATGCGCAACTGCCCCTCAATACGCCTCCACTGAAAATTAAAGGCGGGGTTACAGCTAAAGATATTTTTGATAACGACGCGATACGGAACCCGTTTCTCAAAATCAACGGCCGCTGGCAAGATAGCTACCAGTTCCTCTCAGGCTACTGGAATACAGACGTTCTGCTTGATGATGATGGTGACCTGACAAATGACGAAGAGCTGCCATCAAAATTTGAATTTGACCTGTCGACCGGATTCGACATTTCCGACACCGGATTGGCATTTCAGGCCAGCATTAACAACCTGTTTGATACAGAAAAAGTAGATCAGCTGGGTACAGCTCCGCGAGGACGTACATTCTGGGTATCCTTGAAATATGACTTCAACGGTCTCCGCTTCTGAAAAAGAGGCTGGCTAATCTTATGATACTGGCAAAGGCGGGACTTACATCCCGCCTTTTTTTTGGCCAGAAGCCAGTATAGCTTACATTAAATGGAATTAAAGATCTTATTGATACCGGCATTGAAGTAATTCAAGAACTTCGTTATTGTGTTGATATGTCAATCATTTCTACCAATTAGTTGGTTCCTGCTTCTCGATAAAACCAAAAACTCAAAACCCGTTACATATGACTTACGACCGCAAAACATTCCTGAAAATGTCCGGACTGCTTGCCGGCGGAGCTGCTATCGGAACTCTTCCATTTTTGAAAGGTTGCAGCCCGGCACAATCATCCTCTCAAACAGATTTTGGACTGCAGCTCTACACGCTCAGAGATGTCATCACAGAAGATCCGGAAGCCACGCTGCGCCAGATTGCTGACTTCGGCTACAATAAGATCGAGAGCTATGATGGCCCGATGGGCATGTGGTGGGGTATGGGCAACACAGGCTACAAGAACCTGCTTGATGAGCTGGGCATGACCGCCATTTCGAGCCACGCCAATGTATTTGAGGAGTTTGAACGGAAAGCGAATGAAGCTGCTGAGATTGGAATGACATTTATCGTTTGCCCATGGGTCGGCCCGCAGGAATCAATGGATGATTTCAGGGAAATTGCGGGGCAGTTTAATGAGATGGGAGAAATTGCCAATGATCTGGGGCTGCGTTTTGCCTATCACAACCACGCCTATAGCTTTGAAGAGCTGGAGGGAGAGCTCCCGCAGGATGTAATGATGGAGAATACTGATCCGGAACTTGTGGAGTATCAGATGGATATATACTGGGTAGTTGCCGCCGGCCACGATCCCGCTGAGTGGATGCAAAAGTACCCCGGCCGATTTACAACCTGCCACGTAAAAGACTTGGCGCCGGGTGATGAACCGGAATCTACAGTTTTAGGTACAGGATCTATCGATTTTACTAAGCTGCTGCCGGTGGCCGCTGAATACGGCATGGAAGAGTTCATCGTGGAGCAAGAAGTTTATACAGGAACTACTCCGATTGACGCTATCCGCGATAATGCTACCTACATGAAAGAATTCAAAATATAGTTCAGACGAGTCTGCTTCGGGGCTGCCTTCCTGGTTTTTAAATTAAAAATCCGGCGGCCTCAAGCCTGCTCTTTCTCCTCACTTCTGCTATCCCCGCTCACATCGTTTGCTTTCTCACGCTGCTTCTTTACGTACCGTTTATACCGATAGCCGGCCCAGCCCCCTAAAATCACTGTGAACCCGACCGCTCCAAAAAAACTAACGACCGGAGTCATACCAAGCGCAAAATAGTTCAGAGCGAATACAATAATAAAAGCTATTACAGCCTGCAGTATCAGTAATATTTTCAGCTTTGGAGACATTAGATTAATTAGTTGTTCTCTACAATTTTAGTGATCGAAATTGTTTTGCCTTATTTTCAGGATATAAAATATGAAAAACTCAGCCAAACACATTGCCGATCGGATACGCCTGATGATTGCCACCAAGCAGTTCCAGGTAGGAGAGCTGCTGCCTTCCACTCGTGAACTGGGCCGCCAGCTTGAAGTCAGTTTTCATACCGTTCGGAAAGCGTACGGGCACCTTGAGGATGAAGGACTTGTCACCGGGGAGCAGGGACGTGGATTTATCATTAATCGACAGAATACATCGCTTGATAAGTCTGAACGGCTTGAAATCGGGGCTGAAAAACTTAAGGAGCTGCTTGAAGAGCTGATAGGTTACGGGCTTGATGAATCTGAAATCGAAACTCTGTTTGGTGAACAAATCAGCTACCTGGAGTGGCCCGACCGGATTCAGAGCATAGCAACGATCGGCGAAACCAAAGAGCTGGCAACTATTTTGTCAAGCTCCATCAAGAATCAGGTCGGCGTTAAAAGCGATACGCTCAGCCTGGATGACTACGACAAAGCCCTGACCTATGATGCACTCTTCATCCCTATTCAGCTGGTGAGTGAGTTTCACGGCGCCGGAGACTCCATCCGGATTATGCCGGTTGTGTACCACTACGATGCCGATATTCTTATCTCTATAGTGGCAAGAGCAGCACTCGACGCTATCGGACTTGTAACGGCCGAAGAAGAATCGATCCAGAAAATTATCAGCCACCTGAAGTCCGCCATCAACTTTAGCGGATCGTTTGTTGCGGGAGCTACCTATGGAAAATCGCTGCCGCTGTTTGTGAGGAATACGGACCTGGTGGTCTACACGCCCGCATGCGCCCGGCTTGTAGAACAGAAAGTTCCGGAGAAAAAGCGGCTTAAACTACAGTATATTCTATCTGATAAAAGTGCCGAAATGATTCGGTCGGAATTGTGGGATCAGTAATTTAGTGGAATGGTTATTTGTTAATTGGTTACAAGGGCTGAGTCCTTGGTCGTATGTCGAATTCTACAGAATTTTCCGTGATGAATCTACTCCA
>Ga0307966_1004609_pt1 | contig 10252 bp, 9 predicted proteins | sample OrgLakmetagen646_FD_203141 | JGI IMG/M metagenome (GOLD analysis project Ga0307966, IMG submission 203141) | Saline water microbial communities from Organic Lake, Antarctica - #646 | ecosystem: Environmental > Aquatic > Non-marine Saline and Alkaline > Saline | place: Antarctica: Organic Lake... | reverse complement strand
TGGTCAGCGAATTCGGTCTGGCCGATGCCCAGCGCATAAAAGATATTGAACGCACCACCAATCACGATGTGAAAGCGGTGGAATATTTCATCAAAGAAAAAATCGCCGGCAACGCCGAACTGCACGCGGTCACCGAATTTGTTCACTTTGCCTGCACTTCGGAGGACATCAACAACCTGTCCCACGCATTGATGCTGCGCGAAGGCCTGGACAGCGGCATGCTGCCAGCGATGACAAAAGTCATAGACCAGATCGCCAGGCTGGCCCACGACCACGCCGCCCAGCCCATGCTGTCACGCACCCACGGACAAACCGCGTCGCCCTCCACCGTGGGTAAAGAACTGGCCAACGTGGTCCACCGCCTTCGGCGCCAGCTAGCGCAGATCAAAAATGTGGAACTGCTGGGTAAAATCAACGGCGCTGTGGGCAACTATAACGCGCACTTGTCGGCCTATCCGGACATTGACTGGGCGGAAAACGCAAAAACGTTCATTGAAGACCTGGGGCTGAATTTCAACCCGTACACCACCCAGATTGAACCCCACGATTACATCGCCGAACTGTACGACGCGGTTGCCCGCTTCAACACCATTTTGATCGATCTGAACCGCGACATCTGGGGCTATATTTCTTTGGGTTATTTCAAGCAGAAAACCGTCGAAGGCGAAGTGGGCTCGTCCACCATGCCGCACAAGGTTAATCCCATTGACTTCGAAAATTCCGAAGGCAATCTGGGCATTGCCAACGCCTTGTTACACCATTTGTCAGCGAAGCTGCCGATCTCGCGCTGGCAGCGTGACTTGACCGACTCCACGGTACTGCGCAACCTGGGGGTGGGATTTGCCCACAGCCTGATTGCCTACGAATCGACCTTGAAAGGCCTGAGCAAGTTGGAGCTGAACGCCGCGCGCCTGGACGCCGACCTGAACCAGGCCTGGGAAGTTCTGGCGGAACCGATTCAGACCGTGATGCGCCGTTACAATATTGAAAAGCCTTACGAAAAGCTGAAGGCCCTGACCCGCGGCAAAGCCATGAGCGCCGAGGTTATCCAGAGTTTTGTCAGTAGCCTGGACATTCCCGATCAGGCCAAAGCCGAACTGATGGCAATGACACCCGGCAGCTACATTGGCAACGCCATAGACCAAGCCCGCAACATCTGAACACCGGAGTAATACCATGGACATGCTTGGCGGAATAACCCCTGCAGAGTTTTTACGGGACTACTGGCAGAAAAAGCCCCTGGTTATTCGCCAGGCGTTTCCCGGTTTTAAAAGTCCCGTGAGCGCCGACGAACTGGCCGGGCTGGCCTGTGAGGAAACCGTAGAGTCGCGCATCGTGATTGAAGACGACGGGGGCAAACCCTGGCAAGTACACAACGGCCCGTTCAACGAAGAGCGTTTCAGCAAGCTGCCAGAGCAAAACTGGACCCTGCTGGTGCAGGGCCTTGACCATTGGGTGCCGGAAGTCGCTGATTTACTAGAGAATTTCCGCTTCGTACCCAACTGGCGACTGGACGACATTATGGCAAGCTACGCGCCGAAAGGCGGCAGCGTAGGCCCCCATTACGACCAGTATGACGTGTTCCTGCTGCAGGCACAGGGTAGCCGGCGCTGGACGTTCGGCGGTGAATGCGGTTCTAAGTCGCCGCGCCTGGAAGGCACGCCGCTGCGTATTCTAAGTGACTGGCAGGGCGAGGAAACGGTGGTTCTAGAGCCGGGTGACATGCTGTACCTGCCCCCCGCCATTGGCCACCATGGCATAGCCGAAGACGAGTGTATTACTCTGTCAGTGGGCTTCCGCGCGCCCACCGTCGACGATTTACTCACTGGCTTTACTGACTTTTTGTGCAACCAGCCCAATGCGGCCGAACACATGAACGATCCGGACCTGGCCGTGCAAGACAATCCAGGTGCCATAGCACCGGTGGTGATTGACCGCCTGGAAGCCTTGATTCAGGAAAAAATAGGCGACCGGCGCAACCTGTCATTGTGGTTCGGCCAGTTTGCCACTGCTCCAAAAAGCGCTGAAACCGTAGTGCCCGCCGATGAGCCTGCCGCCAGCGAAGATCTGCAAGCAGCGATACAGGCCGGTGAACAGGTGCGCTGGAACGAAGGCTCTCGTTTTGCCTTTCACGAACTGGACGACGAAACCGCACTGTTTATAGACGGTGAGCAATACCTGCTGCGTGGCGATGCTCGCCCTTTTGCGCCGCTGCTGTGTGCTGGAGCCAGGGTTGATATCAAGGCTTTGGCAGCCTTCGCCGAAGACGAAGCCCTCTTGGGGCTGCTCACCAACCTGTACAATCAGGGCTCAATCTACTTCGAATAAGCAGCCGCACGGGGCTCCAATGAATCTGCGCATTCTAAAATACAACTGGCACGGTGCGCCGCCGCAAATTCGTAGCATTCGCCAGCGGGTATTTGTGGAGGAGCAGAAGGTGCCGTCGGAGCTGGAGTGGGACGCCACCGATCACAGCGCCGAACACTTTCTGGCAGTCGTGGATGGCAACAAGGCGGCCGCCACGGCGCGTCTTTACGGCGTTCCGGGTGCAACCGGCTTCATCGGGCGCATGGCGGTTCTGCCGCAGTACCGGGGCCAACAGATTGGCCAGGCACTTTTGCGACACTTGATTTGCCAGGGTGCTGCCCACTACTCCCAGCTTCAGTTGTCGGCGCAGCAGCACGCCGTTGATTTTTACCAGAGTGCCGGTTTTCACCTGTGTTCAGACCAGTATGACGATGCAGGCATCGCGCATTTCGACATGCGGTGCCTGGCGCCTTCTGTGCTGGCCGAAGAGCTGGCGGCGGAACCGGCCGAGAAGCGGCCTGGCATTCGAAAATTTCCAATGAACCTTGGCGACGATTCCCGCAGCTGGCTGTTCGAGAGGCCGCAGCAACTGGTAGAACTGATGCACAGCCTGGCGGGCCAGGCACAGCAGCGCCTATGGCTTTACGACAACACCCTGGACTTCGACCTTTACGGCCAGCCGCGCTTTTGCGACTTGGTGTCGCAGATGGCGAGGCGCCACAGGCGTAGCGATGTCCGTCTACTAATTCAAGACGACAAAGCCCTGACCCAACGACAGCACGGGCTGGTCGAATTGATGCGACGGTTGCCAAGCAGGATCGAACTGCGGCTATTAAGCGACGCCACTCCAGCAAACAAAGAACCCTTTGTTCTGGCCGATCGCCAGGGAGTGCTTTACCGCCACGAGTTTGGCGGCAGCCAGGGATTTGCCAACTTTGCCGACGGCGGACGGGTCAAACGCCTGGAAGAGCGGTTCTTGCAAATGTGGGACACCAGCCAGCGCTCTGCGGAGTTACGGGTTCTTTCTCTTTAGTCCTTAAAACAGCCGCGGGCGCTGCCCTTCAAGTCAGCCGCGTTCAAAGGGTGTGCCGAATTCGGCAAACTCTGCGTCTACTTCTTCAGCTACCTCAGCAATCAGCCGGCGCAACCATTGGTGATCGGCGTTATGTTGCAGCAGTGGGCTCCAGGCCATTTTCAGATCGAACGGCGGAATGTCGAAGGGCGGCACCTTGAACACCAGGTGCGGATTGTCACGCTGAAGCCAGGCTGCCCGTGATGGCAGCGTGGCTATCAGGTCGTGCTGCTCGGCCAACAGCATGGCCACCTGATAGTGGCGGGTAAACACTGAAATTTGCCGTTTATGGCCAATTCTTGCCAAGGCTTCATCAACCCAGCCCAAGCGCTGCACGTCTTTAGGATTAACCCCTACCCCCACGCCAAAACCTGTCTTGCTGACCCAGATGTGGCTGGCCTGCAGATAGCTTTCCAGGGTAAACGACTGTTTTAAAATCGGATTTTCAGCATTCATCAGGCAAGCAAAATATTCGCTCCACAGGGTTTTCTGGTGAAATGACTGTGGGATTTTGTCGAAGCGGTTGATGGCCATATCCAGCCTGCCCTGCTCCACGTCCAGAAAACTGACGTCGCTGGGGGTTAATACATCCAGAGTCACCTGCGGCGCTTCCTGGCGTATGCGCCTCAGTACTCGTGGCATCAGGCAGGATTCAGCGTAATCACTGGCCATAATACGAAACACGCGCTGGCTGTTCATCGCCGAAAACGGGGTTTTATCCTGCATCACCTGCTCGATGCTGGACACAATCGAACGCACCACGGGCTGCAACTCCCGGGCTCTTTCAGTGGCGGTCATGCCCTCACTGGTGCGTACCAGCAAAGGGTCACCAAACAACTCGCGCAACCGACGCAAACCGTTGCTCATGGCGGGCTGGGTAATGCCTAGGTGATTAGCCGCTTTGGTTACATTGCACTCACGCAGCAGCACGTCCAGATATACCAGTAAGTTCAGGTCTACGCGGGAAATATCCAAGGCCTGCTCTCCTTCACATTTAACAACATTTTCAAGCCTTCACATTTAAAAACATTCTTAAGGCGCTATTTCTGATACCCTTTTTATCATCATTCAACATGCGCCAGCTTGCCGACGGAGGCTCGACGTAACTTATGGAAACTTCAACACTTGTTCTGCTACTGGCAGCCGTGGTTGCCATTGCTATTACCGTGGTCACCATAAGCCATCTTCGGGAAAAAGCCCGCATTCAGCGCATTCGCCGCATTGCCATGCTGGAAGAGAGCTACAAGCTCGCCAATCAGCTGCTAGCGGAACTGCCGGGCCAGTATCTAATTGGTGACTTAAAGCTGATACTTATCAAACAAATGGAGCACAGTTGCAATGGCTTGGCAACCCTGAACACGGCCTTGCCAATTGATAAACGACGCGATGCGCTGGGTCAGCTGAAGCAGCAGATACGCGACGGTGCCGACAAAACGGTGCAGATGCGCATAGATTCACCGCAAAAAGCCACCGCGATCAAAGATCTACTGCAAAGCCTGTTCGCCCTGCTAGAGGCAATGCACAAGGCCGGCCGACTGGACGCCGCCACAGCGCGGAAGAACCTGAAATACGTGCTGTTTCTGGTGCATAAAACCCACACTGATCTGCATGTTTTTCAGGCTCGGGATTATGTGCGACAGAATGAAATACGTAAAGCCATTCACGCCTACCATCTGGCCAGCACCGAAATGGGCAAATCGGCGGATAATCCCGTGGCTATGAAAGCCGTGAAAAGCTTCCGCACCCGCATCAAGGAACTGGAGGCGCTGACCGGCACAGAAACCGACAGCGCAAGCCTTGACGCCCATAACAAGCAGGATAAAGAGTGGGATAACCTGCTGGAAGACGACAGCTGGAAGAAAAAAGCCAACTACGACGATTAAGAGGGGTACTAACCCAGCGCTTTTTCGATGTCAGCACGAATATCGGCGGGTTTGGTGGTGGGCGGATAGCGTTTGAGCACCTCGCCGTCGCGATTCACCAGAAACTTGGTAAAGTTCCACTTCACTTGCTCGGACCCAAGCAGCCCCGAGGCCTCATGCTTTAGGTAACGGTAAAGCGGATGGGTGTTATCGCCGTTTACCTCAACTTTGGCAAACATCGGAAAACTGACGCCGTAATTCAGCGAGCAGAACTGGCCGATGCTGTCGTTGCTGCCCGGGTCTTGGTTCATAAACTGATTGCAGGGAAAACCCAGCACTTCCAGGCCCTTGTCAGCCAGATCACTATAAAGTGCCTGCAGACCCTCAAACTGCGGTGTGAAACCGCATTTGCTGGCGGTGTTCACAATCAACAAGACTTTGCCCTGGTAAACAGCCATGCTTTGGGCATTCCCGCGAATGTCTTCTACCTCAAAATCGTATATACCGGCCATCGCGCTGTTCCTTCTATATCAAATGCGGTGGAATCGTGTCGAGCGCCAAGCTTAGCACTATTCACCATAATTCAACTGTTGTTCAGGGCACCCGCTCCATTAGAATGAATAACTACTTATTATTTTTGCTATTAACCGCAACATACGCCATAGAGAGGATCGACTGGGCATGCAGAATTATCACAAATCCACCAAACTGGACAATGTGTGCTACGAGATACGCGGCGTGGTTCTGCGTGAAGCGAGGCGCCTGGAAGAAGAAGGCCACCGCGTACTGAAGCTGAATATCGGTAACCCGGCCAGCTTCGAGCTCGATGTACCGGAAGAAATTCAGCAAGACGTCATCTACAACATGCACCAGGCCCAGGGCTATGTGGAATCCAAGGGCCTGTTTTCCGCGCGCAAAGCGGTAATGCACTATTGCCAGCAGCGCGGCATCGACAAAGTCGACATTGATGACATTTACCTGGGTAACGGCGTCAGCGAACTGATCGTAATGTCTATGCAGGCCATGCTCAACACCGGCGACGAAGTGCTGATTCCGGCGCCTGACTACCCGCTGTGGACCGCCGCCGTAGCGCTTTCCAGCGGCAAGCCCGTGCACTATCACTGCGATGAACAGCAGGGCTGGTTTCCGGATATTGATGACATCCGCCGCAAGATCACCAAGCGCACTCGCGCCATTGTGTTGATCAATCCCAACAACCCCACAGGCGCAGTCTACTCCACCGAACTGCTGCATCAGGTGATTGAACTGGCGCGGGCCCACAACCTGATCATTTTGTCTGACGAGATTTACGACAAAATTCTTTACGATGACGTGAAGCACGTCTCTACCGCGTCCCTGGCGGATGACGTGCTCTTTTTCACCTACAACGGCCTGTCAAAAAATTATCGCGCTGCGGGCTATCGTTCCGGCTGGATGATCATCAGCGGCGCCAAACATAAAGCAAAAGACTTGATTGAGGGCATCGAAATGCTCTCGAACATGCGACTGTGCGCTAACGTGCCAGCCCAGTTAGGTATCCAGACGGCGTTAGGCGGTTACCAGTCCATCAACGACCTGGTCATTCCCGGCGGCCGCCTGTTCGAGCAGCGCCAGACCGCCTGGGAATTGCTCAACGACATTCCCGGCGTCAGCTGCGTAAAGCCCCAGGGCGCGCTTTATCTGTTTCCACGCCTGGACCCCAAACGCTATCCCATCGTCAATGACGAAAAACTGGTGCTGGACCTGTTGATTCAGGAAAAGATACTGCTGGTACAGGGTTCCGCTTTTAATGTAAAAGACAGGCAACATTTGCGGGTTGTGTTCCTGCCGCGCAAAGACACTCTCACCGATGCCGTGGGGCGACTGGGACGATTCCTGGAACAATACAGCCAGTAAGGCGGTCACACCTGATGAACGGCCTGGTTAGCGTTTGGCATTAACCGGGGCCATCTGCGTGGTCTGGGCGCTCTGTACTTGGCCCACCCGCCGCTGGACGAATTCCACAGGTCGAATCGCTTTGGGGTGCGCATCAAAACCTGACCTTACAACGGAGGCGACCCTGGACAATCTGAATCTGCGCCATTTGCATTATTTCTGGGTGATTGCCCGCCTGGGTTCTGTGGTGGCGGCAGCCGACCATTTAGAACTGACCCCGCAAACCCTCAGCGGCCAGCTGGCAAGCCTGGAGGCACAGCTGGGCGGCGCTCTGTTCCACCGCGCCAACCGGGCTTTGCAACTCACCGATTTTGGACATACCGTATTCAGCTACGCCGACGAAATGTTCCAGACCGCACAAGCGCTGTCTGATCTGGTAAGCCAGCCCGCCCAGGATCGCCCGCTGCGGCTAGCCGTAGGTATCTGCGCCTCTATTCACAAGTTGATTGCCTATCGCTTGCTGAAACCGGCGCTGGAGCTGCCGCGCACCGTAAGACTGCGCTGCCAGACCGGTGATCTACCGCAGCTTTTGAAACGCCTGAACCAGCGCTCTCTCGACGTTATCCTCAGCGACCGACCGCCTGCGGACAAAGACGCATCCCAGGTGCGCTGCTACGCATTGGGGCGCTCCTCCATGTCGCTGTTTGCGGCACCCGAACTGGCCCTGCGCCTGGCCGGTGATTTCCCCCAAAGCCTGAATCATCAGCCGTTTTTGGCTACCGCACTGGATGCGCCTTACATCACTGCGCTGAAAAACTGGTTTGCCAGTCGCAACATCGCGGTCAATGTGGTGGCAGAAGTTGACGACAGCGCCTTGATCAAAGTTTTCGGCCACCAGGGGGTGGGCTACTTCGCCGCACCCACGGTGATTCGCGACGAGGTCTGCCGGCAATACCAGGTTACCCACATTGCCACCATTGACGAGGTTCAGGACACGCTGTTCGCCATCACTCGCGATCGCGGCAGCCACGATGCCGCGGTGCAGGCCATTATTGAAGGGCCCATGGCTATTGTGCAAAGCATCGATAATTTCGATGTATAGAGCCGAAGAAACTCTATTTTTTCCGAGCCGTACTTAATGGATGATCAAGTTGTAAACCACGCAACGTACACCACACCAGGAGTGGCGATCATGAAAACAATCCATAAGTTTCGGCTTGAAGGCGGCAAGGTTATCAACACCCTGAAACTGCGGGAGGGCTACAGAGCGGTACGCTGCGAGTACGTGGTGCCCGACAAGTGCGTGTACCTGTGGGTTGAGCAACCGTTGAATGTCGACATTGCGACGGTGGTGCGGCAGTTTGTTGTGGCGTTCTCCGGCGACCCGGTGCCCATCCACTACAACTATGTAGACACCGCCATCGACACTCTGGGCGCAGAAGCCTACCACGTGTTCGAGATGTCCGGACCGGCCACCACTGAGATGCTGGCTAAAGGCGAAGTACACGCCGAGCCGTTGGCTGCTGCGCACTAAGGCCACTGCTTTTAAACCGCATCCGTTCGAATTGGCCTGCCGAATTCGACCTTAATAAAACACAAACAGGCCCTCAGGGGCCTGTTTTGGTTGTGAACGATAACGCGGACGTCAGATATTGACTTTGAATCCCAGGGAGCGGAACTGCTCGCCCATGGATTTGCTGCTGCCCTTAAGCTGAATTTTCAAACTGGAGCACTCACGGCGCACCGGGTATTCCTTACGGAGCCGATCGAAAGCGCGTGCGCGCTGCTGTTCATCGCCTGCCATGCTCAGCCTTAAGCGGGCGTCGTCACGACGCGGATCGTAGCAGTTGTGCAGAGCAAGCTGAATGGCATCGTCGCCTGCGTTGCTGGTGAATGCCAACTTGCTTAGATGCGGCTCTGGCAAATACTGGCCTGCCTGTTTGCGCACCGGCAAGCCAAGAAAACGGGACAGCGCACGGTATATGGTTTCAGTGCCATGCACTTTGCCTTCCAGACTGTAACCGGCGATGTGCGGCGTACCCAGCCAGACCTGCTGCAGCAGCTGCGGATCTATTGCAGGTTCGTTTTCCCAAACGTCTAGTACCACCGTGGGCGCATCTGGCTGCTGCAAGCGGGCAAGCAGAGCGGCGTTGTCGATCACTTCACCTCGCCCACTGTTAATCAGTAGCTGATCGGACCTGAGTGTCGCAAGCTCTTGGGCTCCCAACAGGTGATAGGTTGGGTGCTCTCCATCGCGGGTTAGCGGGGTGTGCAGCGTTACCAAGTCACACTCAAGCGCCTGTTCAAGGCTGGAAAATTCGGTCGCGCTTGGCTCGTCCAGCCCGTCGAACTGGGCCCGCTGCCTTGGCGGATCGCACAGAACAACGGTAAAGCCCAAGCGTTCCAGCCTTTGGGCCAGTAACCCGCCAACATTGCCAGCCCCCACAATACCAACACTCTGTCGCGCCCAGTTGCCAAGCCCGCGCCTGGTTGCGTGTAACGAAGCCACAGCCAGCACATACTCAACAACGCTGTTGGCATTACAGCCCGGAGCGGCGCAAAAATGGATGCCCTGGGATTCCAGCCAGAACTGATCAACATGATCGGTACCAATGGTGGTGGTACCCACAAAACGCACCCGGCTACCCTCCAGCAAGTCGCGATCTACCCGGGTAACCGAACGCACCAGCAACACATCGGCGTCGCGCACCTGGTCCGGGCTGAGCTCTCGGCCGCTGACCCGGCGGATGTCACCAAAATCGGAAAAAAACGAGTCCAGTAACGGGATGTTTTCGTCTGCAACAATCAACATGCCGGTCGTCCGCCTTTTTATCTAAACTGTTGTGTCTAAAACAAAACGCACGCCTGAATCAGCTTCTGCGCGGCCGGCTATTGCCGCTGCGGTTGCCACTACTGCGGTTACCGGTCGGACGCGTGCCCTGTGGCCGGCGACCGCGCTTGCGAGCGATCGGGGCGTTGTCCATGGGCACCATCAAAGCTTGGTCCGGTACCTCGTTGGCAAGCTTCTGACCGATGTACTTTTCAATCGCCGGCAGGGCAAAGGAATCGTCTTCGCCGGCAAAGCTGATAGACACGCCGGTGCTGCCGGCACGACCGGTGCGGCCGATACGGTGTA
>Ga0307966_1004607_pt1 | contig 10255 bp, 9 predicted proteins | sample OrgLakmetagen646_FD_203141 | JGI IMG/M metagenome (GOLD analysis project Ga0307966, IMG submission 203141) | Saline water microbial communities from Organic Lake, Antarctica - #646 | ecosystem: Environmental > Aquatic > Non-marine Saline and Alkaline > Saline | place: Antarctica: Organic Lake... | reverse complement strand
CAAACGCATCCCACGGCATTTTACTGGATGGCGAGCCGCAAGCGTGTGGCGCAGGAGTTGGATGACTCCCTGGCAGCGCTGAGTGCTGGAAATGAGCCGGTGACGTTGTATCGCTCTCCGGTGGGGATCAAGAATGTGTTTTTGAGGGCAGCCTTGAAGGTGCGGGGCTTGAGCTGCATCGGATGGACGATCCGGACTTACGATACTTTTGATAGGGAGCCTTCTCTGGTCGCTCAGCGGGTGGGGAAGGCTTTGGTGCCGGGTGCGATTATTTTGATGCACGAAGGGGAATCCGTTCGTAGAGCTGACAAGGGCGAGAGTATTGCCCGAGTGCTGGAAGTTTTAAAAGCCGGGGGCTACACTTGCGTGCTTCCTGAGGCAGAGAGATTCATTTGCTAAGTGCTTAAAGTCTGTTGAATACTGTAGCCTATAATTATATATCAACACTTACATTCGCTTATTTCTATTTGCTAATGCAATCGGGGAGTCCTGTGTAGAGTCATGCCAGAAAAAGAACCAGTAGATGTATGGGATGTGGTCGTGATCGGCGGAGGAATCGCGGGAGCATCTACGGCAATGCGTCTATTGGAGGCGAATGGGCAACTGCGGATTCTAATTCTGGATCGTGGAGATAAGCCTGGATTGAAAATCGGTGAGTCCACGGTTGAAGTGAGTTCTTATTTTCTCGGGCGTACGCTCAATCTGACGGCTTATCTCTCTCTTGAGCATATTACGAAACAGGGGCTGCGTTTTTGGTTTCAGAATAACGATTGCACGTCATTGGATGATTGCAGTGAGATCGGCCCCGGCTACCACGTGAATCTGCCATCCTACCAAGTGGATCGCGAAAAGCTGGATGCTGAGGTTCTCCGCCGTGCGATGGCGGAGGGAGCTGAGCTTTGGCGTCCTGCTCGCGTGCGCTCCGTCGAGATGGAGCCGGGCGGCATTCAAACTGTCAGAGTGAAATTGGAGGGAGAGGAACATGCAGTTCAAGCCCGATGGATTGTCGATGCCAGTGGCCCGGCACGCTTTCTCGCTCGTCAGGAGGGCTGGGTGCAGCCCAATGTCGCGCATCCGGTCAGCTCAGTATGGGCGCGCTATAAGGGGGTGAAGAATTGGGACGATGCTAAATTGCGCATGCGCTTTCCCGATTACTCGCGCCGCTGCCATGGCAGTCGAAATACAGCGACGAATCACATATTGGGCGACGGTTGGTGGTCGTGGTGGATCTTTTTGGAGAGTGGCGAGGTCAGTGTGGGGGTGGTTTACGATGAGCGGATCGTCCAGTTTCCTGAATCGGTGATTGGGATGGAGGCTCGTATGCATTATTTGTTAGATACCAGCCCGGTTGCGAGTGAGATGTTGGAGACTGCCGAGCTTGTGCCGGATAGTGTGGTCTATCGGGGGCAGGTCGCTTATTGCTCTGAATCGATCGCGGGTGATGGTTACATCATAGTCGGCGATGCGGCTGGATTTATGGATCCTTTTTACAGCCCTGGGCTGGATTGGGTCGCCTTCACGACCAGCGCGGCGGTTGATTTGATTGGATCTAAACTCGATGCGAAGCCGCGGAAGGTCCGAATCAAACAGATCAATGCGGTCTACCTGAGGAGTTACCGGCGCTGGTTCGCGGCTCTCTATGAGGACAAATATGTTTACCTTGGAGATTTCGAATTAATGCGGACGGCCTTTCTTTCGGATCTGGCGGGTTATTATTATGGAGTGGTGCGCCCACTTTATAAAGAAGGAGATCGAGGTTTACTAAAGCCGATTTTCGGACACCAATCCACGGTCGTGCCATTTCTCCTCATACGCGCCTATCACAGGCGACTCGTGCAGATGGCGAAGAGTCGGCGAGCGCGGGGCGTTTTTGGGCGTCATAATCAAAAGCATTATGTTAAAATAATCAGTTACACGCTGGATTGGCGTCTGCCGATCCGAATGCTTTGGAATTTGCGATTGTGGTTCTACCTGGAAATAACCGAAGGTTGGCGAACATGGTTTAAGCCGGTAAAGGAGATCGCGCCTGCGGAGCAGCTCCGTTGCGGAAAGTAGCCGATGAGCCAGAGCAATCGATTTTTTCTGGGTGCCCGCCTATTCTTTTTTACCCTTTTAATCGGGGCGGGGCTCTACCTTTTGTATCGAATGGATTTTGATGTCTCGAGGCTCTTTGCCAGTAGGCATGAAGTTCCTGGCTGGATGTTCGTGCTGGCCATGAGCTTGCTGCCAGTGATGGGTTTTCCTATCGCCGCGTTTTACTTATTTGCGGGGGCGACCTATGGTTTTATAGAGGCTTGGCTCTACTGCTTGGCGTCTTTATCCATTAATATGAGCCTAAGCTTCTTGGTCGCTAAATATTGCCTGCATGAGTTTCTTACGAAGTTATTGATGAAAGCTGGCTATGCCTTGCCGAAACTTTCCGAGATCAATGAATTTCGCTTTACCTTTCTATTGAGAACAGTGCCGGGTCCCCCGTTCCCCGTGCAAAATTATTTATTAAGCCTTCTGGGGACCCGTTTTCCGGTCTATCTCTCGATTTCCTTGCTCTGCCAAGGTGTGATCGCAGCAGGAATGGTTGCCTGTGGTGGAGTGTTGCCAGACACAATCACGATCGGACATATTTTGGTCGGCTTAGCGCTGCTCTCAGTGTTGCTCGTGATGAAGAGCTTCTTCTCGTGGCGAAAGAAGCGTACGGGCGACTAAATCAAGATCACACTAGGAAGTTAGGTGAGACCTGGCTCACGCGCTCGACCGCTACGCGGTAGAAGCGCGTCCTACAACTCATTCGCTCACGCGCTCGACCGCTACGCGGCAGAAGCGCGTCCTACAACTTATTCGCTCACGCGCTCGACCGCTACGCGGCAGAAGCACGTCCTACAACTTCCCCTGATATTAGTTGTCGGATGGGTAAAATGCCCTTCGGGTGCTTCTTTAGAGCCCGTGCTCGATCGCGATTTCTAGCAAGATGACAAGAATCGCAATTACACCCCCTGGCAGATGAATTTGGTATTTGTCATGCCCTACAAATCGCTTGTTATCTATAGCGTGAAAGCTTTTTTAGTAGAACAGATCAAAATCATGATAAGGGACAGTCTCGATGTGGACGACCTGGATATTGCTTCGATCGATGAAGAGGCACCCCTGCTGGGGGGCGCTTTGGAACTGGATTCAATCGATGCGCTCGAACTGGTCATTCAAGTCGAGAAACGCTACGGAGTTAAGATCAAGAGTAGTGAAGAGACCCGTCGGGCACTGAGCTCTGTGAGTGTGCTGGCCGATTATATTTTAGAACATGCACCGGATAAGGTCGCTGCAGAGCAGGCTAAATCAGCGGTTTAGCGCAGATCAAGTTTACCAAAGATGGTTTTTATTCAACATGCCGCTTGTTGTACCGCACTAGGCGATGCGCACGAAAGTGCAGAGTCCTTGAGGGCGGGGCGTGTCGCACTCCAGCTGAGCGATGTGCCCGACTTGGAAAATGAGGAGCCGCTGCCCCTTGCCTATATATCCGGTGAGGCCTCAGGGAATCGACCCAAGTGGATGCCCTATCTCCAACAATTAGCCGAGGCGCTTCCGGATGCACCATGGGGAACGGCACGCTTCCCGATCTATTTAACCAGCAGTAACTACGGAATCGATCAACTCTACGCATTCAGCAAAGCCCGCGATCCGAAGCATTTGGAATGGGCGACGCCACATGCGGTTACTGCACAGTTACGTGCTGCGTTTGGGTGGGGGCCTCAGATTACGGTGCTCTCACACGCTTGCGTGACGGGGCAGCTCGGCCTTATATTGGCGGAAAGAGCGATCCTGGAGGGACAAGCGGAGGCGGCTCTGGTCTTTTCTTTCGATTTCCTCAGTCCCTTTGTCATCGGCGGCTTTAATGCGTTGAAAATCCTAAATGGCCAAATGCCGGCTCCGTATCGAGACGGTGAGGTGGGTGCGATTGGTTTGGGTGAGGGTGCCGGAGCGATTGTTTTGAGCGCCTCCCCGACAGAGTTTAAGATCAATAAGCAGGCGCTTTTTAACGAGATGTTCCACTTTACCTCGAACGCTCCGGATGGTTCTGGTTTTGATCGAGTGCTTGAGGCCTGCTTGCCTGCGGGCGAGTGTCCCAAACTATGGGTCAAAGGCCACGGCACGGGCACCCTTGAAGCCGGTAAATTGGAGGCGCGAGCTATCGAGGCACGGTTGAAGGACGCGCCACTGGTCTCATGGAAAGGGAGCATCGGGCATACGCTTGGCAGCTGCGCCGTGGTTGAGCTGGCGATTGCCGTGGAATCCCTCAAAGCAGGCACCGCGCCCGGTAATGTGGGAGGCACCGGCCCGTATTTTACCAAATCGATCCAACCGGACGCTTTTTCTTTGGCTCCGTATGACGGTGCCCTGTTGCTTTCAAATGCCTTTGGAGGCGCCCATGCGGCGATGTGGATTAGCTATGAATAAACTCTACATCATGAAGAAAGCTCTTTGGGTGGAGCCTTCGCCCAACGACCCCGACGCCCTGGCAGCCTTGAAAGCAGAGTTTCCCGGTCGTTCGGCTCGACGGATGACGCGACTGGGCATGCAGATGTCCCATGTCTTGCGGGGCATGTCGTTGAGCGAGGAGAGCAGCCTGGTCTATGCGACTCGTTTCTCGGAAACACAGACAATCGAAAAATTCCTCGGCAGCTTTCCCTTTCCCAGTCCTCAAGCCTTTCAGACATCGATCCACCCTGGAGGTGTGGAGCAGTTTTTAATTCAGAATAAGCAATCAATTCGTGAGTTCTTTCCTCTGGCTGGTGGCACGGATCTACTCTTTCGGGCGCTGCAAACGGCGATGCTTTGCCGCGGTTCCCGCATTATTATCTGCGGGGGAGAGGAGACGGGCACTTGGTTGCAAGAAGCGGGTGCCAGCAGTGAGAGCAATTACGCCTGGGCCTTGGAACTGACTGGTGCGGCGAAAGCATCCGAGAATGTATTGGGTCGACTCACTTGGATTGAACTCGCCGGAGCCGAAGGCGCGAGCGAGCTACTGCCTGATTTTTTTACCGCCTTGCAAAACTCGAAGCCCTATCGATATCGCTCCGCCGAAGGTTCTGAATTGGAGCTGAACTGGAGTGAGTAGCTCAAGGCGAAGATTGCGTAACCCGGGGCCATCCTGGGGCTATCGCGTTTTATCGTGGGCTCGGCACGATTGGCCTGACTGGATCTATCGACCAATCATCTTTGTCGGCGTTTGGGTCTCAGTGCTGTGCATGCCGCGTCAACGACGTTGTTCGAAAGAATACCTCGCAGTGGTGCTCCAGCGCAAAGTCCGCTTAAGCGATGGCTACACCCATTTTCGGGCTCTGACCGAATCGTTGGTTGTTAAACTCGAGGTCGGTCGGGATCGAGACTCGGCTAAATTCCATTATTCAAAGGCCGGTCACTCGGAGGCATTTGCCCAGCTGGTGCAGTCGGATATTCCGGCACTCTTTGGAACTTTTCATGTCGGGCATTCGGATTTGATCGGCTGTATGCTGTCCGGCTTTAATCGTAAGGTGCGCATGGTGCGCGAGCGGGTCGGCAATTCGTATGATTTAAAAGTATTGGAGCGTATTTTTGGGCAAAGTGTCGAGTTCGTCTGGATCAATGAAGGAGAGTCGATGCTCTTTGCACTGAAAAGTGTGGCCGAAGACGGCGTTTCACTGGCTTTGCAGTGTGATCGCGAGGAGCATGGTTCGCGCCACCGGACTTTTGATTTTCTCGGTGCGCGTCGGCGTTTCCCCGTTACCATTTACCATCTCGCGTTTTTATTTAAAATGCCCGTGGTGTTTTCATTTGGGTTTCCGGTCGGGGCACATGACACGGAAGTGGTTTGCAGTGACGTTTTTGAACCTGTCGGCGAGAGCAAGCGCGAAGTGATGGAGGCAGGGTATGCACATTTTCAAGGGGTGCTTGATTTGCTTGAATCGATGCTTTATCAATATCCTTTTGCTTGGTTTAATTTCCTACCCCTGAACACGGAAAAGGACAGCAGTGCTCGTTAATCCCCCAAAGACTTTATTGAAGCGACTACTTTGGCCTTTTTGGGCTCTATTGTATTGGTTCAATCTTTTCGTTTTCGCTTCTATAACATTTGTGGTCAATCTGAGTGCGGTCGTGACTGCCTTTTTGCCGGCAGGTAATTGGCGCTACGGTTATTATCAGTGGTTGATCCGAACGATGGTGCGAGGATTTCTCTGTATGCTGCGCGTGCTTGGTATTTTACATATTCGCTATGAGGGGTTTGAGACGATTCCGAAAGGCGGTTTGACGATTAAACCGATCCTAGTCGCGAATCATCCTAACCTGCTCGATGTGCTTCTTTTTTATAAAAAGCTGCCTCGCTTGACCTGCATTTATAAAGCAAGTCTGCGAAAGACACTGATTCGAAATAGTATGGGTGAGCAGACGGGTTTCATCAGCAATGAAAATGCGAAGCTTATGATCCGCCATGGAGCTGAGTGCGTCAATGCTGGCGAGCAGTTAGTGATTTTTCCCGAGGGAACCCGGACAGACTTTTGGCCATTGAATGAGTTAAAACTTGGCGCTGTTGGGATAGCTCGTCGCGCCGATGTAGCGCTACAAACCGTAGTGATCCACAGTGCGAGTAATTTTCTGGCTAAAAGACAACCTTTATGGAAACCGCCAATCCTGCCGATTTATGTGCGGGTCGAGCTTGGTGAGTCGTTTCATCCGCGCGATTACCCGAGCAGTCGGGCGCTGAATCGGGCAATGGCAGATTATTTTGAATCCCAGTTACGAGAAGAAAGGACATATAATTGAGTGCGACGCACCTAGTCCTGATTCCGTCCTACAATACGGGCGCTCGGCTGAAAGAGACCGTGCTGGCAGCGCTGGAAGTTTGGAGCCATGTCTGGCTGGTGGTTGACGGGAGTGATGATGGGAGCGATCAGGGATTGGAAGATTTGACTGTGAGCTATCCGAATTTTCGCTGTCTTCGTAAAGTGGCGAATGGTGGCAAAGGCTCGGCGGTGCTGCATGCCTGTGAAATTGCGAGCGAGGCCGGTTTTAGTCATGCACTGGTGATGGATGCCGATGGGCAGCATCCTGCTGCTTCGATTCAGCCTCTGATGCATCTCTCCGAGGCAGAGCCTGAGGCAGTCGTGATGGGGCAACCGGTCTTTGGACCTGAAGTACCGAAGGCACGTCTGTATGGGCGCCGTTTGACGATTTTCTGGACGGAACTCGAAACCCTGAGAGCCGGGCTGGGTGACACGCTTTTCGGTATGCGCGTCTATCCCATCAAGCCGCTTTGTCATGTGATGGAGGCGACGGGCTTTGCCCGTGGTTACGACTTTGATCCGGAGGTGGCCGTTCGCTTGGTGTGGGAGGGTGTTAGGCCAGTTCAATTAAAAGTCCCGGTGCGCTATTTCACCGAAGCCGAAGGCGGAATTTCTCATTTTCAATATGTGCGGGATAATGTGAAGCTGACTTTTTTGCATGTCCGCTTAATGCCTTTGTTCGCCTTCTTCGGTTTTTGGCGGGCTAGGCAGTATAAAAAAATCTGGAAACAAAAGCCGAAGGCATCGACTCTGTAATTATCCATGCGCCACTACTTTTACAGTTTCTTATTGAGTTCACTGCTGTTTGCCTGCCACCTCACTGCGGCCAGCGTGGCTGAGCTAGAACCCGCCGCCGATTGGCCACCTTTGAGCTTGGAAGCCTTATCTCCGGAATGGGAGGCGCTGCTGGCCGAGTTGCATGCGGTCGAGCGCGTGGCCGCTCCGTTTGTGGAGAAACGATATTTTTCTTTTCGTAAAAGCCCCAAGCTCTATCGGGGGGTCTTCCATAAGGATATAGGAGGCTCTGTCAGTTTGGCCTATATCGAGCCTGAGAAGATGACGCTACATTTAGGAGAAGGTTTTGCCTATTACCGCAAAGGCGATGGGGCGATCCGATCCATTCCGCATGGCCGTGACGAGAATCAAACGCTCGCGCTTTTCCCCCAGTTGCTTAATTTCGACCTGGAAGGGATTTCGGAGCAATATGAGCTGTTTGGGGATGTGAATGATGGGCGATGGAACTTGTTTTTTAAAGCGAAAGCTGCGCTGGAAGCTGAGATGCCGTATCGTTGGATGGAAGTTTCGGGCCGAGGTTCCGCCGTAAAGGTTATTAAATTGTCGAAAGGTGAAAAGGAAGGGGTTCTCATTGAAATGGGAGATGCGGTTTACCCTGAATTTTATCTGCCGGAAGCGAGGGAGGCGTATTTCTTCCTGCCAAAAGTATAGTGATGAAGTCACGCCTGCCCGCATTGATTTTTTTATGTTTCCTATCCCTGGTTAGTGGTGGCTGGTTGTTGAGTCTGGATTGGGAGCAACGCCTATCGACCGATCTACTTGAACTGATTCCGGATCGCTCGCCGGATCCTGAGCTCACTTTAGGACGCAGCGTTTTGAGCGACCTCTATTTAAACCGTGTCATCATTGCGATGCGTGGGGTCGAAGATCCTGCTTCGGTCGATGCCTACGTGGCACGAATAAGGGCTTCGCCCTTAGTGGGGCGTGTGCTCTATTTAAATGATGCGGATCGTTTCGCTGAGGTCGGTCAATATGTGTTTGAGCATCGATTCGAATTGCTCTTTCCCGACTGGTTGGAAAACGCGGGTGGGGGCACTGTGGATGAGTCAGTTTTAGCCGATAAGGTTGTGCGGAATTTGGATACTGCTCTAAACGATCCGTCATTTTTGGCTTTTGAAGATTTGGTGCCGAGTGACCCTTTGCTATTGATGTGGGATGCCGCCGATTCCTTTCAACTAGTGCAGGCTGGTCAGGTGGAAGATGCGTCGACTGAGTTGCTTGAAGTTTCCTTAAATGTGTCGGGTCTAAAGCCGGAAGGTCAGCTGCCAGTTTTCGAACTTTTAAAAGAAGCTGAGTTGGCAGCAGCCGCAATATCCCCGGGTATCCGAGTGCTGGATACGGGTACCCATCGCTATGCGGCTGAGAGTGAGCAGAATATGCGGCGAGAGGTGAAGTATTTAAATGTATCGACTGTCGTCATTGTTTTTTTAATTTGTGCTTTCTGGTGCCGACGAGTCTTTCTGGTGTTTCATATTTTCCTAATTTTGTTTGTATCCTTGCTTTCGGGCTTGGCGCTCATGTTTTGCTTTTTCGAGCAGGTGCATGTCTTTGCTCTGATCTTCGGTTGTGTGCTCTGCGGTGTGATTGTGGACTATGGGCTACATGCATATTTGCACGACGGAGGGGAAGAGCGCCGTAGATTACGCCCGTTTTTAAAACCATTTTTGATCAGCTGCGGCAGCTCTTTAATGGGCTTTTCTATATTGCTTTTCTCAGATCTTCCAGTGCTCCGACAAATGGGCTTGATGGTCGTCTGCGGACTTTTCATGGCGGTCTGTGTGACCTTGCTCTATGTGTTTACTGTCTTGGGCGTTTCACCAAAGTCGCCGCGATTCTCGAAGCGATCGACACCATCGCGAATGGGCGCTTTAATCGTGATTCTGTGCGGTATCGGTGCGCTTGGCTTACTTCCCTTCGTTGGCTGGAAGGATGATATTCGGGATTTAAAATACCCCTTACCACATCTTGATGCGATCGATCAGGAGATCCGACACTTGCTGGGGGGCGAACGTGAGGTGCTCCTTACTGTAGGCGAAGACTTTGCGAGTTCTCGGGCGAGTTTAGAGCAATTAACGAATTGGATGGCTGATCAAGGGGCGACTCCAGAAGTACGTCTAAACGCAGGTGCCTGGGCACCGACCTTTGACTCTTACAAAGCCGCTCTAGGATTCATCGCCCAACACCCCAGCTTCGCCGAGGAGGTCTTGCACGCCTTAGAGCGCGGGGGGTATGACCCACAAGCGTTTATAGGATTTGAAGGCGCTTGGAATGCAATTGCGGATACCGACGCCGATGCCCGGATCCGCTACGAAGCATTACTCGCTCAATTCTCCGAGGTCTTGGATAAAGGGTTCTCAGGCATGGTCGGAAGTCGCGACGGCTTGTATTGGTGGGTCACTTTAGTGGATGCGTCTGTCGATTTAGAGGTGCTGCCCGCAGAACTGAATACGGTACACTTGAGCCAAGTGGAAAGTATGTCGTCAGTGCTCTCGAAGTATCGCGAGCGGACGGTGGAACTGAGCATTCTAGGTGGAGCGGTCATCTATGGAGTGCTCTTACTTGCCTTTGGTTTAAAGGACGGCTCGCGGATTTTAATAGTGCCTGTGTTCTCTGTCGCGAGTGCCATCGTCACGATCTATTTCGGCTTTGGT
>Ga0307966_1004605_pt1 | contig 10259 bp, 8 predicted proteins | sample OrgLakmetagen646_FD_203141 | JGI IMG/M metagenome (GOLD analysis project Ga0307966, IMG submission 203141) | Saline water microbial communities from Organic Lake, Antarctica - #646 | ecosystem: Environmental > Aquatic > Non-marine Saline and Alkaline > Saline | place: Antarctica: Organic Lake... | reverse complement strand
GCCCCGACAGCGGTCGGGATTACAAAACCGTTGCTCTACCCCTGAGCTACACTGGCTGGTCAATATGTCAAAAAATCATTCACCAATACTGCCCGGATTGAAACAACGTCCCGACAGCGGTCGGGATTACAAAACCGTTGCTCTACCCCTGAGCTACACTGGCTGGTCAATATGTCAAAAAATCGTTTACTAATACTGCCCGGATTGAAGCGACGCCCCGACAGCGGTCGGGATTACAAAACCGTTGCTCTACCCCTGAGCTACACTGGCTGGTCAATATGTCAAAAAATCGTTTACTAATACTGCCCGGATTTGAACTAACGTCCTGACAGCGGTCGGGATTAAAAACCCTTGCCCTGACCTGAACTCCACTGGCTCTACAATATGTCAAATGTTTACCGGCACATACCAAGTACTTCTTACTCGTATTTCAAAAGAAGAGTATGTAAACAACTTTTATCCTCAGCATATATATTTGTAATAAGAAAGCAATACTGTTATATCATTTGCTTCTGCAACTGAAGACGGCATACCGATCTCGCTTCCGCATCACTGAAAGACTTCAAAAATAGTCACATTTACAGAACTTGTCAACTAAAAACAGATCATTTTTTCAACTCTTTTTTATTCTCGTCAACTTTGCCTCGTAAATACTTTACATATAGAACTCTACCGCCTACGACAAGCACGAGTAGAGTCAGGATGCTCCAACCATAAATGTTGAGATAATCCCCAATCACAAACCAGTTTTCGTGAACAACCCACCCGGCACCCAATAACACAAAATTCCAGGTTATTGAACTCAAAAAAGAACTTATAATAGTCGTATAGGGGCTCATTTTAGTCAACCCCGCTGTAACGGCAATAACAGATCGCGTGCCTGCCAGGAAGCGATTGGCGACAATTACCGCCTGTCCATAGCTGTGCATCCACCTCTTACAACGGTCGAAATATTTTACATCGATGATTCTCATTAGCCAAAATTGAGACCGTTGTGTATCAATCTTATCACCAAAGTAATATCCAAATGCGTACATGTTCATAAAACCCATCACAGAGGCAACCGTAGTTATTACGAGCACCAGATTGAAGCCGATAATTTGCTCAGCTGCGAGATATCCGCCAAAAACAATCAGTACATCTCCCGGTACCGGCGGAAAAACATTCTCCGCATAGGCTACAATCAGAAAAATCGTGTAAATACTCACGGGCGACAGCGTGAGAATCCAATTTACAGCCTGATCGATATATACTTCCATGTCAGCGCGTTACTCCTTTACAATAAGTGCCACACTATGAACAGCAATACCTTTGTTTTGGCCAGTTGCATCAAGCTTTTCGTTTGTTGTCGCTTTTACCGACACCTGAGAGAGATCACACCAGAGTGTTTCTGCTATATTTTCTCTCATCTCATATACGTAGCCCTGCAATTTAGGTGCCTCCGCAATGATTGTAGCGTCCACATTTCCGATGGTGAAGCCTTTTTCGTCTAATAATTTGCGTATGCTTGAAAGTAGCTCCATGCTGTCAACGCCTTTGAAAGCTACGTCTGTATCCGGGAAGTGCTTTCCAATATCGCCGAGTGCTGCAGCCCCAAGTAGCGCATCAGTTATAGAGTGAAGCAAGACATCAGCATCAGAGTGCCCTTTCAGACCTTTTCCGTATGGAAGGGTTACGCCCCCCAAAATCAACGGCCGATCCTCTATCAGAGCATGTATGTCATATCCAATACCAATTCTGACATTCATAAATCGCACCTATGGCTTAAACGTGTCAACGAGCATTTCTGCTATTTTAAAATCGATAGGATAGGTTAGTTTGAAATTTTCACGATCACCCTCCACTATACGCACATTGTTACCAAATGCTTCAAAAAGTGATGCATCATCCGTTACTTCAGCATTCTTTTGCTGTGCGAACTGAAACGCTTGCTTGTACAGATCTTTATTGAAGATCTGCGGTGTTTGCGCCTGCCACAACAGAGACCGGTCGGGCGTATTTTGAATGAACCCATCAGCATTCACCTGCTTGATCGTATCTTTTACAGGTACGCCGATTATTGCGGCTCCACTCTCTACAGACACATTCAGGCAGTGAATAATTTTATCCATCTTGATGAAAGGCCTCACAGCATCATGAACGGCTACATAGCTGATAGAATCTGAAACTTTTTGAAACGCGTTATAGATTGAATCCTGCCGGCGTGCTCCGCCTTCAACAACAACCGTATCAACTCCGGGAAAAAGCCTACATAGAAGCTCTGACGTTAGTTTTTTGTAAGTATCTGAGGTTGATACAATGACCTGCTTCAAAGAATCCACCTGCCGGAAACAGGAAAGTGTACGTTCAAGCACAGTCTTTCCTTTGAGCAACAGATATGGCTTTGGGATGTCCGTGCCCATACGCGTGCCTTCTCCGGCTGCTGGTAAAATCAATGAAAAAGATGAATCCTTCACGATATTATACAATCAGCATTGCATCACCGAATGAAAAGAACCTGTAGTCCTTCTTCTGGGCTTCTTCGTAAGCTTTCATGATAAAATCATAGCTACCAAAAGCAGCAGCAAGCATTAACAGCGTCGATTCAGGCCGGTGAAAATTCGTGATAATTGCTTCTGTTAACTTGAAAGGATAGTCAGGGTAAATAAATTTATCTGTCCAGCCCGTACCAGGTTTCGACAGTCCGCTGGCCATCACGCTGGTCTCAATGACCCGAACTGCAGAAGTACCACAGGCAATCACCTTGCTTGTTTTACTCTTCAATGCTTTATTTATTTTATCTGATGTATCTTTTGAGATCAGGTAGTTCTCAGAATCCATACGGTGTTTGGTTAAATCCTCAACCTCAACATTCCGGAATGTTCCCCATCCGATATGAAGTGTAACGGGTAGGAATTCAGCACCTTTCTTCTCCACCTTTTTGACAAGTTCTTCAGTAAAATGCATGGCTGCCGTTGGTGCAGCAACCGCGCCGCGTTCCTTGGCAAAAATGGACTGGTACCTTTCCTTGTCTTCTTCGACAGGCTCGCGCTCAATATATGGAGGAAGCGGCATATCACCGATTTCGTCGAGGCGTTTGTAAAGATCTTCATTCGGACCATCATAAAGAAACCGAATAGTTCGGCCTCTTGATGTCGTGTTGTCTATCACTTCCGCCATCAGGTCCTCTCCAAAATAGAGTTTATTCCCGATCCGAATTTTGCGTGCGGGCTCTACAAGAACATCCCACAGCATATTTTCGGGCATGAGTTCGCGCAGCAAAAAGACTTCAATATCTGCATCAGTTTTCTCCTTTTTACCTTTCAGCTTAGCAGGAAATACTTTTGTGTTATTATAAATAATGACATCGCCTTCATTTACATATTTATGGATGTCGGAAAAGGTCTCGTGCTTAATAGACTTGTCTTCCCTGTTCAGCACCATCAATTTTGCACTGTCTCTTGGTTCGATGGGGACTTCGGGGACGTTAAAATCTTCGATTTCAAATTTGAAATCCGTAAGTTTCATTTTCATACGGGAGCGAACTTTTTATGTTTAACTTTAAAATGTATACAGCTGGGTAATATACTTGTTTTTATCTGGTACCACAATTCCAACTTCCCAATCTGATATTTGTTGCCCACGGATTCCTTTCGCTTCTGCGAGCTTCATCTTTAATAATTCCTATTCAGATGAAATTGTTTACTAAGTCGATCCGTTTACGTATTATAAATATGCAATTGATCAATCCAATTATCTGTATATGAAATTCTCAGTTCTACTTTTTGCTATCCTGCTGTGCGCGGTATCTCTTTCAGAAGCCCAGCTCAGAGAAGATTTAAGTCATGGATCTGATTACAGCGGTGTAATAACACATGAGCAACGTCCGTCATCCCCTGGAAACTGGATGAATATGCTCAACATGACCATGAATCACTCCTATTCAATGTCCTTTAGCAGTTTTGGCGGGCAGATGCAGAATCTGAATGCATACACCAATTCAATGCTGTTCGACATCAGCAATAAGCTGAATGCACAGGTTGATCTCTCTTTTCTTCACTCCCCTTTTGGTAATAGTTTCATGGGAGATAATTCAAGTCTGGGGTCACGCATTATTGTAGAAAGTGCACGACTTGACTATAAACTTTCTGAGAACACACACATCTCGCTTGAGTTTTCCCAGCGACCCTATGGCTATTCCCCTTTTAGTAATTATGGATACGGATACAGCCGAGGATATAATTCTCCATGGAACAGGCATAACGGTTGGTAGACATAATTGTTGATGGCAGATAGCAAACAAGAGAAAGAACGGTCATCACTGCTGCTGAACTCAGCCATTGGATTTTTAGGTTTTTTACTATTCATATTAGTCTTCTCATTGATTGCCAGGGTTCTCTTCCCGCGAATTTCTTCCGACCGGGCAGAACAAGATCCTGCACTTATCAGCAATGTTATACAGCTGGAAGTCTTGAATGGATGCGGGGTAGCAGGACTAGCAACAAATTATACCAGTACGCTCAGAAGTTACGGATTTGACGTGGTTGAAACCGGAAATTACGACCATTTCAATATGGAAAAATCCGTCGTCATTGCCCGCAGCAATCAAACTGAAAACGCCCTCCGGGTTGCACGAGCCCTTGGTATAGAGGAAGAGCATGTCTTACGGGAAGTATCCGGGGAGTTTTACCTGGATGTTACGCTTATACTGGGTGCAGACTATAATTCTCTGAATCTCTAAATCTAACTAAAATATAGTTTACAAATTAAATCACCGCCTATGACTGAGTCAACAGCAACGGACCAATTCACAACTAAAGCCGGAAATAAAACGGCCGATTCTGCCACACTAATCAATACTATTACTGAAGCTCTAATTGAAAAAAAGGCAAAAGAGATCTCTGTACTTGACGTGCGCGGATTAACGACACTTACTGATTACTTCATCGTTTGCCACGGAACTTCAGACACACAAATCGGTGCTCTGGCAAGTAGTGTTTCACAAAAAACAAAGAAAGAGCTTGGTGAAGCCGAGTGGAAAAAAGAAGGACTTGAAGCACGACGATGGATTATCCTTGACTATGTTAACGTAGTAGTCCACATCTTTAGTCAAGAGAAGAGAGAATTTTACGGAATTGAACGCATGTGGAATGATGCGGAAATTACTAAGATTGAAGATCCAGAAATTGAAAATAGTTGAAGCCATTTCTTAAACATCCACTGCTGATTCCTGCTGCCGTATCGATTATGGTTCTGGTATCGGTCGGGGTTTTTGAGTTTTTGAATACATACTACTGGTCGATTCCGGAGTCTCCCGCTTTACTGATTGAAGAGAGCCTCGACACGGGAAAAGAGCTGTTTCAGGAAACTGAGCAACAAATCTCTGATGATGTGACCCGGCTCCTTGCGAGCGTCACACCGCTGATAGAACAATCCCAAAATCGTCAGCTGATATTCAGGAAACTTGAGGGCAGGGATTTTTGGGGAGTGACACTATACCGGGATAACGAACTCTGGAGCTGGGATGGCTTTCACCTTACGGCTGCGCCCTCGCTTGAATCTGCCGGGCTTGACACGATTTACACCAATGTGCAAAGACGCACAAATCTTACACTGCTTACGGCTCAAGCGAGGTTTACAGTAAACGACCAATCATTCCTTTTGATTGCAGCGCGCAAACTATCTCACTCCACGAATTTGCCGATTGCCCCGAATATTGCCTACAATCTATCTGAGCATGAACGGCTTAAATCAAAGTTCCCGGTTCAGTTCAGCTTTTCCTCACTACCGCCTGATGATATAGCCGGATACAGAGTCTTAAATACAACCAAACGCGATTCTATCGGGATTGTATACGCAGTTGAGAGCGACTATGCCGGATACCAGCAGAACTACAGCAACTCAATTAGCGATATCAGAAAAGTTTTTCACATCACTTTCGCTCTGTCGGTATTCATTTTATTTGTTGTTTTCGCTTTCACATTCAATTCATGGAGCTCATTGCTCTTCCAGATTTTAGCAATCGCCGTTGTCTGGTTTTCTGCCAATCAATTTGGAGTAACACGTGCCTGGAGCGAACTTTTTTTAACCCGGGAAAACACCGAGCTTTATAGCACCTACATACTTTTGGGAGAGTACTTCATTAATTCACTCTTTCTCGTCCTTTTATTTCTGGTTACGTTTACTGCGTTGCGTGGATTCACTTCAATTAAGAGGGATAGGATGCAGGTTAAAGGAATGTTACTTGCAGCGCTCTATGCAGTTGCCCAGATTTTACTGATACTCTTCTTCGTGAACAGCACAAAACAGCTAACAGTAAGCCCGGCCATACCCCTGCTTGATCTCGAACTTGTGCCCTCTGCAGCATCTCTCTTTTTCTATATTTCAGGGGCTCTTTTCTTCACTGCTATTTCAGGCATCAGCCTTACAATCGCCCAGTTCTTGTTTAAGTTTGAGCGTGATAAAGCTGTTCTGATATTTTTCTCCGTATTTTTTTCATTCCTGGTCACCTCCTTTGCGATCGATCAATTATCATCGATCAACTTTTTCCTTGGATGGCAATTTTTACTGGTTACTATTCTCTTCTTTTCATTCGCCCTGGGTGGCTGGTTCCTCACCTATTATCCAAATGTTTTTTTACAAATGTCCGGTTTCAGGCGCATGATGATACTCCTGCTGCTCGCCTCATGCTCACTGTATACTATCATCTGGAATACAACAACCAACCGTGCCGATCAGGAACTTCAGAATACCGCAATGGAATACGCCGCAGAGGCGGATAGTGACGGTGAAGCCATTTTGCGTGACATTCTTCAAACAGTTGAATCTCGCCTGCAAAACGACACCGACATTTATGAAAACCCTGAACGTGCAGAAGCCCGGTTCGAACAGATCGTCGAATCTTTCGATCACCGAGACTGGCAGAGTTACACGATCGATCTGCATCTGATTCGCTCCGATAACGAAATGATTTCCGACTATTCCACCAGTATTGACTCTCCTGGATGGGCATCCATTTTCGAGCTCGAGCACATGATCAGATCCCATCGCGGCGAACAGCTTCGAATGGAAACCAATCGCCCGATTATATGGGGACGGCCCATGAATATTGGTGAAAATTTCAGATCTTTTTTTCGAGGCTGGATTCCAATCTACAGCACCGAAAATACCAACCTGATTCTGGCGTGGGTTACCGGATCAATTTTCGAGGAACGGCCCGACTTCAATAAACCCATTCGCGCTGTTATGGCTGCAGCGCCGGGCGAAGAGTGGAGAAAAAGCTTTTACATGGCTGAATTTGCCGGTAACAGAGTCGTCCGCAGCGCTACAAAAGGTATTTATACTGATCAGCCTGAATATAACCGGCTGTCGGATATCGAGCGCGATATAGCGTTGGAAGACTCAATTGCGTTCATCACGACACGAACATCACAGGGGTCCTTCAGAGAAATTCTAATGAAGATTGGCGAACGAAATATTGTGAAGGCCAGCACGCCAAAGCCGGGTTTTAGCAATCACCTGTTCTCATTTTTCAGAATGTTTTTGCCGCTCCTCTTTTTCGGGCTTTTTGTGATGGGAACACTGTCTGTATGCGGACTTAAATCGTTTAATTTGTTCAGCCAGAGCAAACGATTTCAAAACCGACTCATCGACGGCTTTACCCTCGCAACTCTTCTCTTTTTAACGCTATTAATGTTTGCCACTCAATATGCCATCAGCAATCAAAGCGAGCAAAATATTGAACGCGACCTCGTAAACAAACTGAGAAATCTGAGCGAATCTATTCAGCTCAGCAGCAGCGGTGTAAACTCCGGTGAGCTTGATGTGCCTCTAGCACCGGTAACCTCACCACTGAATGTTGATGCGATTCTTTATCAAAACGTATGGGTAAAAGAATCCACGACTCCGCAAATATTCCAGCAGCATCTGATTCCGCAAATCCTGCCTTTCAACGTCTACGAATTTCTCTACAACAGGGAACGGAGGCATATGCTCTCTACAGTACAGCTTGGGAATGAAACCCTGCTTGTTGGTTTCAGGTCAATCGTTGATGAGGATAATGAACCTAAAGCAGCCATAGCTATTCCCACTTTTATCCAGTCGCCCGTGTATACAGAGCAGCTGCTTGAGACAACAAGCTACCTGTTTGGTATCTATCTGGCCATATTTATCCTGTTTACAATCGGTGCGCTTGTATTTTCAAACCAATTGACGAAACCCATTGAGCTGATACAAACGGGATTGAATAAAATTTCACGGGGCGAGCAAAAAACAAAAATACCGGTTACCAGCCGCGATGAAGTTGGTGCGCTAGCCGAGGCCTACAACCAGATGGTAAACAAGCTTGATGACGCCCAAAAAGAGCTCATCAAAGCAGAGCGGGAGTCGGCATGGAAAGAGATGGCTCAGCAGGTGGCTCACGAGATTAAAAACCCGCTTACCCCAATGAAACTCAACCTCCAGCACCTCCAGAGGCAGCTTGAAGCAAATCCTGACAATGTACTGAATCTGAAACCGGCCATTGAAAAGACGGTCGCCAATATTATTGAGCAGATAGAATCACTCAATAAGATTGCGAGTGATTTTTCCAAGTTCTCAAAACCAATCCGTGAGCCATTTGAACCTGCTAAGCTGGGAACCCTGATTGAATCTGTAACTGACCTATACAGGCATGATGACACCATCAGCCTGATATCCACAATAAATAATGGCGAGGTCACCCTTAACTGTGTCCCTGATGAAATTCGCAGAGTCTTGATAAATTTAGTTAAAAACAGCATTGAAGCCTCTGAAATTGGAGAATGCAACATAACCATTAAGACGGGCAGGCGCGGAGAGCATGTGTTTATATCCATTCGGGATAATGGAACCGGCATACCGGTTGAGGATCGCGACAATATTTTCGTACCCAACTTTTCCACAAAATCATCCGGTACCGGACTCGGCCTTGCCATCTCTAAAAAAATTATTGAAGCTCACTCCGGTACCATCAACTTTGAATCGACGACAGGCAAAGGAACCGAGTTTATCATCACCCTGCCGATTAATCCTCAGGCGCAAGAAGTATAATCGCGCAGATATACCTAAGCTTCTTCAAACACTTATGCCAAACTTGCCAAGTTTATCTTCTGTCAATTAGAAATGGGATTCTCTGCCAATTTAGAAATCGATATGTTTGATTAATTGCCGAACTTTTCAATACATCTGTCTTAGCCTTTCCAAAGATGACTCCTCTCAATCCCTGATTTCTTCCTTAATTATTCGTACCATCTGCATCCTTAAAAATGCAGATGAAAAACAGCGACACCACATATCGTGAGCAAATTATAAAAGAATCGGGTTTACTGATGAAAATCGGTACGCCTGTGATTATAACGCAGCTCTTACAAATCAGCATGAATTTTGTGGATACGATCATGGCCGGGCGTCTGTCACCCGAGGATCTTGCCGCAATTGCTGTTGGGACAAGCGTGTTAATGCCGGTGGTTGTTCTATGCATGGGATGCCTGATGGCTGTGACTCCGATTGTGGCTCAAAACGTTGGGGCCAGAAACCTGAATGTTATCGGCAAGAATGGACGTCAGGTGCTCTGGCTGAGCCAGATTCTTGCCATCCCGGCATTTTTCATCCTGCGAAACCTCGACTTTATTTTTGAGCTACTCCAGGTCACAGAAGAGATCATACCCATTGCGTCAGGATATCTGCAGGCCATTAGCTGGGGAATATTTCCGGTATTTGCCTACGCGGCACTGCGCCATTTCAATGAGGGGCTCTCCGTAACGCGCCCGGCGATGTACATTGCCATCATCGGATCGCTTGTAAACATTCCGGCAAACTACGTTTTCATGTTTGGCAAATTTGGATTTCCTGAACTTGGGGCAATCGGCACTGGTTACGCATCCTCGTTTGTATATACAATCATGTTTATTGCGATGCTGTGGTTTACGGTGAGTCATGAACCCTATAAAAGATTCGATATTTTTGGAAAATTCCGCTGGCCTGAAAAAAAATATCTCACTGAACTTCTGCAGATCGGTACCCCCATAGGCATCAGCTCGTCGATGGAAGTGAGCATGTTTGCGGCCGTAAGTTTGCTTATCAGCTCGTTAAGCACCATCGAAATTGCGGCTCATCAAATCGCGATTAATTTTGCATCTATCTGTTTTATGATTCCGCTTGGCCTCTCTATAGCTATATCGGCGCGGGTAGGCAACTCCATGGGGCGCGGAAAACCACAGGAAGCCCGGTTTCGGGGATTCATCGGAGTTGGCATCTCAACG
>Ga0307966_1004601_pt1 | contig 10261 bp, 12 predicted proteins | sample OrgLakmetagen646_FD_203141 | JGI IMG/M metagenome (GOLD analysis project Ga0307966, IMG submission 203141) | Saline water microbial communities from Organic Lake, Antarctica - #646 | ecosystem: Environmental > Aquatic > Non-marine Saline and Alkaline > Saline | place: Antarctica: Organic Lake... | reverse complement strand
CCGTGAGCCAGGGCATGCCTGGCCGCGAAGGGAGCCGGTGCCTAACTCGCCAGGAGCAGGTCGCAAGCTACAGCCGGGCCCTGGTTATGACTGCTGCCACGGCTACCACGCTGAGGGCCGTGTTGCTCCGCCGTATGAGTCTTAGCCGCTCCCGAGTATTTCCGGGCGTGTGCACGAAGGCACACGAAGGCGTTTTCCAGGGGGCACCACGCGGAGGTGCTCATACATCGCCCCCCATTGGCTTGTAGTGCGCTGTAGCTGTTCAGCTGGCATGTGGGTGTGACTTAGCACTTCAGGTGCCGCAGAGCTAAGGGGTATGCTGTAGCAGAACAAGAAGAGAAGGTCTGCAAACAGATATCTTCAAGGTCTTCGCAAAAGTCATGCCAGTAGTTTGCACAGCCCAGGACAAGCACGCAATAAACACCCCCTTTGGGAGGTGTGTCACTGGCAGTGAATGAAAGCACGCATGATTATTTCCACATTGCAAGAGGGCAGACGCAAGACATGCAACAACCGCACTACTACAAATCAAGCTGCAGCATTACCGGACTAACAAAATTATGGGATGCGCGCAAAAATCTGTGATGCATGGCAGGCAACGCCTTCGCAGTCAATGAGCGCAGATCGCGCGTCTGATAACCCCTGCACAAATTCGACGGTTTCCTTAAAAATTTCCTACAAGATCAGAGAGCACAACAGCTCCATGCTGCACAGCAGCACGCACACGCACGTACGCGCACATCACCAGAGCATGTGCCCTGAGACAAGTCAGAAAATCGAGGAGGGAGGTATTTTATTCATGAAAAGGTCTTCACTCACAGCTTGCCTTGTACCTTTCGCTCGCCCTGTTCTTCTCGCTCGCCCTGTGCTCAGCGTCAAACAGTCCTGTGCCGCACATCCGGGACAAATCAAGCTCAGGCAGGCACAGGGATTTTAATGCCGAGTACAGGGCAAGCGAGAAAAACAAGGCAGTTGTAAAGGTCACAAAAATCCATTGCGCCTACAATGCGTACCCCACCAAAGCCTTCCCCAGCCGCAATGACTGGTACAAGCATTAGTGCGGGAAATCATATCTACTCCGAAAACTGCAACCTTCCTCGTAGGCGTCAGATTAATATTGTAAAGCCTGCAACAATATTGTTAAGCCTGCAACGTCTGCTCATTTCACCATTGTTTTAAGAACATGGTCTTACTACAGGGATTGGGGCATGTGTGGTTGAAGGTGGGAGACAAAACAGAAAGGAACCTATCTGCCCAACTCTGCAGAACTCACGTCATTGAAAGGAGGTTGTCCCCACCAGGCGTGTTCTTTACACAATTTCTCATCAGGAAGATCATCTTCAGCCAAAAAGCTTGCAACCCATATCATTCCCATTAATTCATCTGTTTCATTTTGGGGGGTCGATGATCTACGGTGTGTGTCTTGTAAGTGGCTCCTTTCCTTGACCACGCAATTAACGATGGAAGTATTATGGAAACATTAATTCAAACTTACAGACTCAACACGCCAGCAGTTGTCGTTACCCAGGCACAATGTCCATACAAACTGATCAGTAGCCGGTGACAAGCCTCCATACACTTGAACTGCCTGCATGAATCTCCGCCTCTGAGATCTCCCTTGCCTTGGGTTGGCAGCTGATGCTAGCATATAGGAATCATGCGTAACAAGCGCATGGAAGGAGGCTGGTTGGCGCACTAAGCTGTGCATATAACTCTGCAAGGCAGCAAAGGAGCGGCAATATTTTACAGTTGCTGCAAGCAAGGATGTAAATGGAGACTACCCTCTCCACCTCCCTAGTTTTACTTTGGGGGCGGAGGCAGAACACACCCTTACCACCAAGGATTTGGTACTGGTATGCTGAATCAAAGAAATCAAAAGCAGGCACTGACACGGACAGGAAAGTATGACAATTAAGATCCACGTTTAAAACACAATAAGGTTACAATAAGGTCGACATCAAATTTGCAGGCTCACAGACGCTCTGACCCATTATTACCTGAGCGTGGGCCTCACTGCCTTCTTGCTGCTGCATAAAGCGCTGCGCAGCATTTGAGTTCCCTCGCTGCAAGAAAGAGAGCTGGGCATGAATTACAGCCTCAGGATCAAGCCTGCAGGAATGGCGAGAGCTTATGAAATCAATGGCACAAATGCACGGAACCTTATAAGTGAAAGAGAGGGAGAAGAGATCAAAAGGGTTCACACACCGTCCCTTATCCTTTATTTGCAATGGTATTTGCAAATCTGTAAAAAAAAATGTTTGCTGCTTGCGGGCCTTCGTCACCAAAGGACCAGCAGTGTTCACACAAACCCACGTCTAAGTCCCCTCGGGGGAAAAAAGGTGAGAAACGCCCCAGCCATGGAGCCTCACTCCCCCAACTGGCACAGGCCGTGCTCCTTCAAATGATCTGTTTTGTTTCCTTTTTCTGACCTGGTCATCCCTAGGAATGAGGAAGGCCACATGCCGCTCTAGGGTACAAGGTAAGGTACAATTAAGCATGGAGCCTAGCTCACCTCATTTCTTATTTCTGATGACTGTATCAACTTTATAATATCACACACACATGCGCATTCCCCTCCTTGAAAATGGCTAAATCCCCGTTATATACACCCATGCATTTCCCACCTTGGATGTGGCTGCATAGGGACGGCCTTGTCTTCCGTACCCCTTGATATGCTGACAAAGTCGACCAGCCACAGAGAGTGTGTAGCATCAGTCCCTTCGGCACTCGCCGACCTGTCCTCCTTGCCTGACGCACTTTCGCTCCTGTTGCCGTCACGCAGCTCAAGCACCCAATCAAAGATACTTTCTGCTCCGCTGCATGCTACGTGCGAGTCAGGGAAAAAAGGGGAGACAAACAGGATGGTTGCTTTGTGCTCAGGTTTGGCCGCTCCTTAAATACCTACGTGTGATACTTGTATCCTCATCCGTGCTATATATAAGGTATGTGTGCACGCACATAACCGATTGCACTGAAAGCATGAAAGTTTAAATATGGAGCAGGCCACGTAACTCAATGCCACGCACGGCAATGGTAGAATTTAGAGTCGTCCTCTCTTATCAACACTCAATATGCATTGCTGTTCAGTGAAGCTAGGATGGTAGGAGCATTGCAGGCTACCCTCTGACAGCAAATGCCACTTATGAGCAGCTTGCACTGCTTAGAATTCAACATCCGACATGCTAGCTCACGTATTGCGCGTGCAAGGTTACACGTCAAAGCAGCATACCTGTGACAGCTACCCGCTGCTGGCAGACGTTGCCTATGCGCAGACTGCTCAGGATCTGACATCGTCGTAGGAGGTGACCAGGCAATGCACGCCTGGCAGCTGCAGCATACGTAACAGCAACCAAACGGTATATTTTAACAATGGTGCGATTCAAGATCATTCTTGTGATATGAGTCACATGACAGCGTGAGAGTGCACACATGGTAGAAAGCCGCGGCCTGCAAAAGCCAGACTTTTTGCCACAAAGCGTTCTAGATCCCAAAACATGTCACCAAAAGGATGAAGAAGGAGGGCGATCAACAAAAACATGCTAAACAAATTGAGTTGAAGGTACCTGCATCCATGCTGCCAGCGTACGCAGCCAGAGGGCCTTCTTCTTCAATTGTTTCGTTCCCCAATTGGACGTGATGGTTGCACTGGTCAGAAGCGGGAGGCCGGAGGAGAAGGTGCTTTATGCTGACACAAAGCAAGAGGGGGTGAGAGGAAGTGTTTGGTCTTGCGCTTTGCGCCGGGCACAGACATGTCGGTCTAAGGGACACGACTGTAACTAATGTTTTCTGGGATCCGTTGCTATCTTACTGAAGGTCAATGCTCAGAGGATGACTGCCCGGAATTTTGATGAGTTTGCAAATTGTAGGAAGGCTCGTCTGTGGTCCCCCCTTACTCACTTGGAATCTGGACGCCGCAACATTGTCAGACTTTCCAAGGTTGCCTCTTCTGGCGTTGCTAAGAAATTTTGAGACTGCAGAGGTGGATGAAGTGTATGAGCTTATTGATCTGTGTGCTTCTGTAGTGAAGGTAATAAAGAAAGCAAGTAGGTGGGTATAAGGTTGAATGTTAACGTGTTTTTGCACTTGCGTATGTGAAGGGTTAACCAGAACCCTATATATACGGTGTGTAAACGGTATTTTTGGCAGGAAAATCATCTAATATACAGTCATATACGGTGTATATATACGGTTTTGGCCAACCCTACGTATGTGCGAATGTGTGTACGCGTGGCTGTATGCGTGCATGTTTATGTATGTGTGTATATGTGTGTGTTTGTGTGTGTGTGTGTGTATGTGTGTGTGTTTGTGTGTGTGTGTGCGTGTGTGTGTGTGTGTGTGTGTGTGTGTGTGTGTGTGTGTGTGTGCGCGCGTTCTCTTTTATCAAAACATCAAAATGACCTCACACGTTTTTGGGCCTGCCTGTCAACATAATCCTCTGAAGCAATACACGCTGAAGCTCACATCTCGTGTGCATAAGTAACAGCGCAAAAGTTGACACTTAACACCAAATTTCCAATGCCCTCTCCCAAAAATCTCACCCTTGGCTCCCCTCATCATCCATATCAACTAAATCCAGCAACCGGTCCGCGTCAAAATCTCCCAGAGCGGCTAAGCCTCCAAAGCCAGGAATATTTGGCACAGCTGCTGGTGCTGGAGAACGTTTTGCAGCTTTAATGTTAGAGGGGGTTGATTGAAAAATGGAAGGCTTGTCCAAGAAGGCAGGGCGTTTGGTGTTCCCAGCACTTAGAAGTGCCAGGATCTCCTGCAGCTCAGCTTTGTTGGCCCCCTGCCCAGGCTTCATGAAATCCTGTGCGCGCATGTGTGTATGTGTGTGTTTGTGTGTGTTTGTGTGTGTTTGTGTGTGCATGTGTGTATGCATGTGTGTGTGTCTTTGTGTATGCGTGTGTATGTGTGTGTATGCGTGTGTGTGTCTATGTGTGTGTGCACGTGTGTGTGTTTGTGTGTATGTGTGTATATGTCTGTGTGTGTATGTGTGTGTGTGTGTGTGTGTGCGTATAGCGGGTGTGTGACGCTCTTGCTTCAGCTGAGGCTGTCCTGTTTCTAAACCCCACTTGCCTTGGACAGGAATTCATTCAGGCGCCTGCACCTCTCCAAAACATCCAGGTTGCCGCTGTCACTGTTGTGCTTTTCAAATGCAGCTTTGGCCCTCTCTCTCGCCTCTTCATCTGCTGCCACTGCTCTCCAGTCCGTTGCCCTCGTGCCTTTTGGCATGCAGCTTCCTGCAGCAGGGAACTACACCCTGCTGTCAAACACGTTACCCAACTGACACTGTGACACCGTAAAAACAGCTTACCTTGGAGGAAAGGAAAGAAGCCCTTAGAGTAGTAAACGCTCTGAATTAGCAGTAAATATTAAAGCAGTAATAATAATAATAACAATAAAGGACTTTGTTTTGCTACGAAGCAGCAGAAACCGTTGTCAAGAAATCCACATCATACGCCACGCCTCCTACATGAGCACGTGTGACATTCAAGGCCACCATTGGGAAGCACTTGTTCCCAAAAGGACGAGCTTCAGGCTTCTAGACTGTCAGGTCAGAGATGGGGCGCAAAACGTGTGCTTGCATTTGCCAAAGCCAGTAAGCCTTCAAGCACAAACTTGCAGCTGCTTCTCGTTGTTATCACTTGCTGGAGTTGTACTGCTCTTTATAGTTTATGCGCCGATTCTGCCTCCCCATTTCCTCGGAATGGAACTGTTCCTGCCCGTGTGCAGGTCGCCGAACCCAATGCCTCAAGCTCTCACAACACTGACCAGCCAGTGCTGACCAGAAACTTCCGCTCGTTGAACAATCCGCTTTGGCTAGACACGGATGACAAGGATACCCCCCCCCCCCGTACGGATCCGGTCGTGTTCGAGCTAAAGGAGCAGGTCCGGTACCAGACTACCAGGCTTACTTTATTAAAGCAAACAAGTTGCAAAGGCATAGGTTAACTTAGTCCACAGTTATCAGCGTTCTACCCTTGTCAACTGCGACTGCCAGTGTAATTGCAGGCTTAGGAAGTGCATGGGGAATGGTAGGAATGATCAGCCACTTTGAACCAAGCAATAAGAAAGTAGGGAGCAGACACAATGGTGTAGGAAGGAAGTGACGCGAATGATGACGCCCGCAAAAGGCTGTCTAAAACCTGAAAATCAATACCAGAATTCGCTTGCACTCTCTCAGATGGACAAATATTTAGAAAGGCACAGCAATATCCAAGCCACGGACTTAATATGGCCAGGCTAATCCTGTTTCATGGTTTTCACTGCATAAATACACAACCGCGACTGGCAACCCTGTACCCTTCCCTTTTGAAACTGAATCAGAGATTGACACCCCCCGTTCCCCAAAATGAATTAACGTTATTCCTTGTGGAGGAGATCAATAAGTCTCGAAAGGTTTTCCCCGCTGATACGGAGAGTGGTTGGTGCAAACTTTCTTGAAATGACTATGGTATGGATATCACTGGCAATTTCCACTTGTGGAGGGGTTCCCCAGAGCGACTTTTCCAGTGTGCTTCGTATCTTGCACAGTGTTTACACTACATGAGCTATGAATGTTGGGGTTTAAAAGGCTGAATATCATTATATGGATATCTGGTGGGTCTTTTCCCCCATTTTCTTTTGTAGGGATATATTGTACAGCCTTTCCGGGAACACCCCGCATCAACATCTTGTAGTCTTGTACTCACAAAGCAGCTTTGAAAAGTGCACCGGTATATATTGGCAATTAAAGTATGTGCCCCCGCATGCAATGGCAAAAGAGCACATCAAAATACGTCAATATGTCCATTTTGGGTCTCCGTGGCCCCCCTCTGCAAATGATACACTGCTGAAAGTCAGTGGCAGCTGTGCTACGAATTTACGAGCAGGTCTGAATGGGCTTGCTTCATCAAGCACTGCGCTTTATCTTCCTTTTACCAGTCCTTAACAAGAGAGAGCTTGTAGTGACATGTGTCCCCATACCTGGGCTCTCCAGCATTCCAAGGATTCCACTTTGAGTGACCCCTTAATGCTGATTTTCTGTGACACTTCCTTGCCTCACCTCCACCACCTCTGTTGCAGGCCGAATAGCTGCAGGGCTAACAGTCTGGTCTGGGCTAATAGGGCTAATAGTTGCAGGCCTAATAGTTGCAGGCCTAATAGTTGCAGGACTAATAGTCTGGTCTGGGCTAATAGGGCTAATAGTTGCAGGCCTAATAGTTGCAGGACTAATAGTTGGGGGGCTAATAGTCTGGTCTGGGCTAATAGGGCTAATAGTTGCTGGCCTAATAGCTGCAAATGTTAAATCTGGCTGAGGGGTGATCATGGATGTTCAAAACATACCCATTGTCAAGGCTGTACTTTGGCCAGCACGCCGTGCACTGTCCCGCAACATTGCATAAATCCGGGAAAGTCTTTGGCTTCACGTCGTCAGATTTTTTTTGTTACGCTTTTTGGTGTTAGTAATGGCGTTTTCCACAAATGATTAGAAAGCAGCCCTAGGAAGGGCTGGCTCTTGCGTGTTGCTATCCTGATTTTGCCCTGCATTCACATGGAGGGCAGCACAGTACGTATGATGTATGATTGTGCGCAAAACTCACTGTCCCTTTCTACAGGTTGCTAAGCTGGTTGCCTGGAAGGCTCAGATGGATGAAACTGTTCAAGCACGGCAGACATCTATTGGCCGCAACTTCAGCCCATCAGCAGAAGGATTTTTCAACGGCAAGGCTGGTGACACAGCAGATCCAAGATGCATCCAGTCCAGTCTTGTTGAGCAGATGGCAGACATGCAGAAGCAGATGCACGTGTTGGAGCAGCAGTTGCAGCAACAGCAGGCCAGTGAGCAGCAGCTCAGGTGGCAGCTACTGTCTTTGCAGGCAAAGGCGGGACCACCATCTACAAGGCATGATGTGCCGAGCCAGGAACAGGTCAATGAGGGACAAAACAGTCTGCCAGGTGATTTGATAGCTATGTTGACTTGGACGGTTTATATTACAGAGAGAGACAATAGCCAGACAGGAAACCCAAAACATTAAGTAACTAGCCAACTGCTAACCTGCCTGAATACCCAACAAGCTATGCTTCCTCAATAAAGGTCCACGCTCTTCTAACCTTGTTCAAGTCATAGAAACATGCAAACACACATTCTTTAAATCAGTACTATATGGTACACTTCAAAGGACGAGCCATAATTGGACATACCAGTGAAAGCTGTTTAAAGTTGGGTTGCCTGAAAAGTCTGCAGACATTAAACTTACCCTTAATGAAGCTACTTGTATATTACCTTCAGCAGATTCTCCCCTTTTTCCTCTCTTAATGGTATTGGCCAGGGCCAAAGCAAAGCAATCACAGTGCTGATTTTGCTTGCTTATTGTCATCATATAATTAGGGTTGGCCAGAACCATATACATACGGTGTATATACGGTATTTTTGGCAGGGAGATCACCAAATATACGGTCATATACGGTGTATATTTACGGTCCTGGCCAACCCTACATATAATCAATGCCGCAGGTACTGGCATCGCAAACAAAAAATCCTCGGGCAGTGTTCACCTCTCATGTGGCTCAATGTGAGTGTGATTTGGTGTGTGTGCGTCTCAGAACAAAAGTTTCACATGCTGCTATTTGCACCGATAACGCTGTCATAGCAGCACCTGAGTGAATGAATCTTACATGAATGAACCTTGCATGAATGCACCTTGCATGTTGGCTCTGCTGCTAGAATGATTACTGTCTTGATAGATTCACATGAAGCTTTTCTTGACATTCAATGTGTGGAGTCCTTTAGGAAAAATGAGTGTAGAAAGGACAAAGCATCGCATCACTGTTTCCGTCAAGAAGTGTATCATGATCGTGGGATGGTTTTTGGCGATTGGCTAATGGAAGGAAAGTCTACACTGTATACTTTCAAATCTTCCATGTTGCTTTTATGTAACAAGAAAGCAAAAAGCTCAAGGCAGACATTGCAAGGGTTTGCTGCTGCTCTAGGAGTGAGACTCGTTATGCGCTTTCACTCGTTATTGAACTACAGCAGCATGCTGGTGCTCTTAAACGATCTTTTGCCTTACCAAAATCTTGCTTGTTGTTTCCGCCTTTTTCCCATTTGTCAAAAGCACTGTGCACGCATTAATTTGCAGGGACAACGTTGCGCGGACACAAATGTCTTGTCTTCCAGAGGATACTGTGCAATTGCGTGTGGTAGGTTCGGTGTTGATGGGCTCCAGTTGAGAGCATGCAAGTTTGGTAGTTCTGCCAATAAGCTGAGATTAGGTTCAGACCCATTATAGGGTTGGCCAGAACCTTTTACGTACGCCGCATATGACCGACCGTATAGTTGATGAAATCCCTGCAAACATTTTTGTATGTGCCGTAGAGACTTGTGACCAATGCGACTTTTGATGTTTGATAAAACCCCAATGCAAGCTAAGCAAGGGGCACACAATTTAATGATTTACCTCAATGCGGCCTATGCGAGGGCCCTCTGGAGCTGCACGCACATGCATTTGTACACGAGTGTGCGCGCGTACGTGTGTGTGTGCGTGTGCATGTGTGCGTGCGTGCGCGTACGTGCGTGTGTGTGCGCGTGTGTGTGTGCGTGCGTGTACGTGTGTGCGTTGTGTACGTGTGTGCGTGTGTACGGTTGTGTACGTACGTGTGTGCGTGCGTTGTGTACTCGTGTGTGTGTGTGCACGTGCGTGTGTGTGCGTTGCGTGCAGGTACGTTTGTGTGCGCGTACGTGTGAGTGCATGCTCATGTGAAGGGATTGAAGACGTGCTTCCTCCCCTCTGTGTCCCTAATAGTTAATTAAACCCAATGCAAAGTTCGTGAGGCCCTAACTTAGTTATTTAAATGCTCCCGACGCACCGCGTGGGGGTCAGAAACGTTCGCGGTACGCGGTGATATACCGTCTCCACAGTACACCGTATATATAATATATATATATATATATATATATATATATGTATGGTTCTGGCCAACCCTACACATTTACTTAAGTTCTTTGCTGGCTTTTTTGCTGTGAGAGTACAATTAAGAATTACATTGCAGGTGATTGTGCAGGAACAAATTCTCTGGTACCAAAGCAGCTCAAGGCAGTCAGTGTGCAAGGCTGTGCTCTGATTTTGAACACGTCATCAATTTGTGCCCATGACATTAACTGGAGCCTAAAGCCATTCAAACTTCCACCAACTAGGCCTGTGCATTTTACAAGTAGAACAGCAGACAGATGCATTTGGTCTGTCAATCTTTCAAGTTATCCCAGGCAAACAGGGTACGT
>Ga0307966_1004600_pt1 | contig 10264 bp, 3 predicted proteins | sample OrgLakmetagen646_FD_203141 | JGI IMG/M metagenome (GOLD analysis project Ga0307966, IMG submission 203141) | Saline water microbial communities from Organic Lake, Antarctica - #646 | ecosystem: Environmental > Aquatic > Non-marine Saline and Alkaline > Saline | place: Antarctica: Organic Lake... | reverse complement strand
ACCCATTACACCGAAAAGGAAGGCTTATCCAATAATACTGTCTGGTCTATCGCAGAGGATAAAAGCGGGAATATCTGGCTGGGGACCGATGGCGGAGGTGTGAGCAAATTTAATGGAGAGAGTTTTACCCATTACACCGAAAAGGAAGGCTTATCACATAATATCGTCATATCCATCCTGGAGGATAAAAACGGGAATATCTGGCTTGGGACTGAAGGCGGAGGGGTGAGCCTGTTTAATGGAGAAAGTTTTACCCATTACACCGAAAAAGACGGTTTATCCAATAATCTCGTCTGGTCCATCCTGGAGGATCAACACGGACATATCTGGCTGGGGACGGATGACGGTGTCAATGTACTTAATGGAGAAAGTTTTACCTATTACACCGAAAAGGAAGGCTTATCCAATAATACCGTCTGGTCCATTGCAGAGGATAAAAGCAAAAATATTTGGTTAGGGACTGGTGGCGGAGGGGTGAGCAAATTTAATGGAGAGAGCTTTACCAACTACAGCATAAGTGAAGGCTTATCCAATAATACCGTCTATTCTATCCTGGAGGATAAAAGCGGGAATATCTGGCTTGGGACTGAAGGCGGCGGGGTGAACGTATTTAATGGAGAAGGCTTTACCCATTACACCGAAAACGAGGGCTTAGCCCATAATATCGTCTTATCCGTCCTGGAAGATCAAAACGGAAATATCTGGGTGGGGACCGGTGGCGGTGGGGTGAGTGTGTTTAATGGAGAAGGCTTTACTCATTTCACCGAAGACGACGGTTTATCCAATAATGTCGTGTGGTCCATTCTGGAAGATCAAAGCGGGAATATCTGGCTGGGGACTGGTGATGGCGGTTTGAGTGTGTTTGATGGAGAAAGTTTTACCCATTACACCGAAAAGCAGGGTTTATCCAATGATCGCGTCAGGGCACTCCTGGAGGATCGAAGTGGAAATATCTGGCTGGGGACGGATGGCGGGGTGAGTGTATACAATGGAGAGAGCTTTAGCCAATACACCGAAAACGAAGGTTTATCTAATAATACCGTCTGGTCCATCGCTGAGGATAAAAGCGGCAATATCTGGGTGGGGACCGAGGGCGGTGGAGTAAATGTATTTAACGGAGAGAGCTTTAAACATTACGGCATAAACGAAGGATTATCCAACAATACAGTCTTCTCTATCATAGAGGATAAAAACGGAAATATCTGGCTTGGTACTGAAGGCGGCGGGGTGAGCCTGTTTGATGGAGAAAGTTTTACTCATTACACCGAAAACGAAGGTTTGCCCAATAATAGCGTCTGGTCCATCACAGAGGATAAAAGCGGCCCTTCAAATGAAGTCGCTGTTTTCTTAGGAACGGAAAATGGGCTGTCAAGGATTTTGATGAAGGAAGGGGGAATTTCTGGTGATAATAAATTTCTATTTAGTGTTCAAAACTTTGGCAAACAAGATGGGTTGAAAGGCTTGAGGTTCACACCAAGTGCCATTATTGACAGTAAAAACCGCGCCTGGTGGGGCAGCGGCAATGGTTTGGTAATGTTGAATTTGAATACACTTACATTCTCTGATAAAATACCTCAACCCCGGTTATCTCACTTAGAAATTAACGAGCAGTTTATAGACTATCGATCGATCTCGGATAGTGATCAGGATCAGATCACATTTAATGGTGTGCAAAAATTTGAGAACTATCCCCTCAGTTTACAATTGCCCTATGATAAAAAACATCTCACCTTTTATTTTGCAGCCATAGACTGGGCAGCACCGCATAAAATCTACTACAGTTACAGGATGGAGGGCTTAAATACCAATTGGAGCCAACCCGCCGCCGATCCGGTGGCCGATTACCGTAACCTGCCCTTTGGTTCCCACACCTTCCAGATCCGGGCCATAGGTGAGAGTGGCATATGGAGTGAGTCGTTTAATTACTCATTTACTATTCTACCCCCATGGTGGCGTACCTGGTGGGCGTATGGCTTATACGCACTGCTGTTATTGAACGGTCTTTATTTATTGAGGCGCTATGAGCTGAACCGGTTCAATCTGAAAAATCAGCTGCAGATTGAAAGGGTTGAAACAGACTCTTTGAGGAAGATCGATCAGCTGAAATCCAATTTCTTTGCCAATATCTCTCACGAATTCAGAACACCTCTAACGCTGATAACCGGTCAGCTTGAAACACTGCTTGATTCTGAATCGGATCGGAACAGAAAAAAGAAACTGGTGTCAGCGAACAGTAATGCCGAAAAGTTGCTATCCCTGATCAACCAGCTTCTGGATCTGTCGAAGCTGGAGGCAGGAAAGATGGAGCTGGATCTGGAAGAGACAAATATGGTGTCGTTTTTGAAAAACCACCTGTTCTCGTTTGAATCTCTTGCACAGGCGGAAAACATCAGCCTTAATTTTTCTTCTGCGCGTGCCAGGATTCCAATGAGTGTTGATACTGACAAGATGGAAAAAGTATTTTTTAACCTGTTTTCAAATGCCTGCAAGTTTACCGAGCCCGGCGGCCGAATCGATGTTGCTATTGAAATTCCCCGCCCGGATAGTCTTGAGATACGGGTGAAAGATTCCGGAATTGGTATCTCAAAAGATCGTTTACCATATATTTTTGACCGGTTTTATCAGGCCGATCCATCCAACACCAGAAAGTATGAAGGAACCGGAATAGGACTGGCACTGGCCCATGAGTTAATCACGATTCATGGAGGTACCATTGATGTAAGCAGTGAAGAAGGTGTTGGTACGGAATTTATTATCCGCCTGCCCTATAAAGAGAGCGATACGGCGGATCAGGATACTTTATCAATGACTGATGCTGATGCGGCAGTTGCAGAAAACCAAATGGAACCAACAGTCCTTCCAGATATTGAGGGGCTTTACTCTGAGCATGACGAGATCATCCTTATTGTTGAAGATAATACGGATGTGCGGGAATTCATCCGGGAACAGCTGAGTGGAGAGTATAAAATTCTGGAGGCTGCCAACGGCTGTGAGGGAATTGCCGTATCGCAGGGTACCATTCCTGATTTGATTATTACTGATTTGATGATGCCTGAAATGGATGGATATGAGTTCAGCAGTAACATTCGGAGTGATGAGAAAACCAGTCATATTCCCATCATCATGCTTACCGCCAAGGCCGGACTTGACCCAAGAATTGAGGGCCTCGAAGCCGGAATCGACGCTTGGCTAACCAAGCCTTTCCATGTAAAGGAGTTGCATACAAGGGTGAAAACACTCATTCAGCAGCGAAAAAACTTAAAGAAACAGTTCAGCACGTCCACCTACTTTAAGCCATCATCAGTTGCTAAGGGATCAGTAGATCAAAGCTTCCTCAGGAAGGCTATTGAGATGATCGATGAACATATCGTTGAGGAGGACTTCAAAGTGGAGGAGTTTGCTGAATCACTGAATATGAGCGTCTCTCAACTCAACAGAAAACTCAATGCCCTGGTCGATCAGCCTGCAGGCAAATTTATCAGATCTGTGCGGCTGCAGCGCTCGGCTGAACTACTAAACCAGACCGATAAAACGGTTGCAGAGATTTCATACGAGGTTGGGTTTAACGATCAGGCGTATTTCTCCCGGGTCTTTAAACAGCAATTCGGCAAGAGTCCGTCAGCGTTTCGGAAGTTGTCTATTTGATGTAATATGTAACCAACCTTCGTGTTTCTTGGAGTCTTTGTGTCTTCGTGGTAGAAAAGAAGCCTGGAGTTTAGCCATAAATCTTAAATGGACTTGAAGCACAGTTACCCCACAATGTTTTAGCTCGGAAATGCCGCAAAGCGATTCTTTTAGCATCAGCATTCCGTGTAAAATTATCCGTGTAAAACAAATAATGGCGTAGCCACCGGCATCTTGTAACCCGGGGATGCTGTAAAACCGAGAGTGCCGTCAGGTACGGCTTATTTTACGAGCCTAACTCGGACTATCTCATAAGCGCCGATCAGAAATTGCTTCTTTGTGCAGATAGGTTCTTATGCAAGACATTTATCCCTGAGATGGGTCGTGCCTGCCGGCACTACTTGTCTTTTGCGCCATTTCTTTACTAGGGATGAATCCCTGGGTTACAAAATGAGTCGTGTCTGGCGACACTTTTTCGAAATGAGATTATCAAATAGTAAGCAGTTTGGCATAGCCGGATTGAACTTACGATTACAAAAAAAGAAAAGTCTCATGATATAACCATCCCCAGAGGTCGTTGTTCAGAGATTCTACAACACAAAACGATCAGCAGTAGCATACGGTGTGGTGTCAAACAGTGGCGTAGCCACCAGCATCTTGTAACCCGGGGATTCATCCCTAGGACACCGGATGTACTATAAAACCAAAAGTGCCGTCAGGCACGGCTAATCTGCCGTTTTGTGTCACATACAGCAAACCTCATCAGTGTTCTACTTCAACTCTTCAAAGATGTACCGTTCGTTGTAGGTAACCTTAAACTTCTTTAGCATACTGATGTACTCGTCACGAAAACTCACTTGCTGATGATGTTTTTCCTGATCTTTTATGTAATGATATACTGCATCTACATGGGAGTGACTGTACGAAAAACATCCAAACCCCTTCTGCCACTCAAGCCGGTTTACTAAGTACCCACTATCATTGATCCATTTTGAGGACTTTGCCTTTACCGACTTCATAACGTCAGAAACACTTATTGATGGTTTTAATCCCATAAAGCAGTGCATATGGTCTTCCACCCCGTTTACGATGATTGTTTTGCAACCGGACTCATTGATCAGGTTACCGATTACAGATTGCAATTCTGATTTCCAGCCCGGCTGAATGAGAGCTCTTCTGTATTTAACCGGAAACACCGTTTGTATATATAATTGGTGGTAGGTATTAGCCATTTTAAACCCGCCTTCGTTTTCGATTCTCTTTATATGATATGAGCTGAAAAACGAGCTTTGCTTACGGAATAATTTTTCCCTGGTTTGAGATACAGATGGGATAGGTCGTGCCTGACGGCACTTTGGGTTCTGGTCGGCTGTCGACTCCCAGGAATAAATCCCTGAGCTACAAGATTAGTCGTGTCTGACGACACTTTTAAAAAATGAGCTAATGCAAGAATAACCAGTCAAGAAAAGCCAGATCATATTGAGAACAACCGGAGAAAGGATAACGTAATGTCATAGCTATCTTCAGGGGGCGTAATCCAGTGAGTCTGCAATAAAATTCCATCAGCAGCATACGGTGTGATTTATACAGTGGCGTAGCCACCAGCATCTTGTAACCCGGGGATTCATTCCCGGGACAACGCATGGCCTGCAAAGTTAAAAGTGCCGTTAGGTACGGCCGATTTCGTGCATCTTCGATTCTTAGCGCCTTCTTGGTGAAAAGGAAAGTCTTATAAATTTGCCTGCATCCGATAGGTAAAGCCAAGAAGCCACAACCGATTTAGTTCAACACGATAGGTTGTTTAAGCCTGTTAGCCTTCAAAACGCTTCTATTTGTCAAAAACCTAGAAAATGCGCGAAACGTCCAAACATTTGCGTGGATAGTCCAAGAGTTCGGCGTTTTAAAAAGCTACTATAAACAACATAAACCGGGTGCTGATTTCTGAATCCCGTGTAATAGTCCATCAAATAAATAAAATAAACAGAGACGGTCTGATGAATTGAGTCTATCGTGATTTTAGCTTTAGGTAGCGGCAGGCACATCATCTTTACAACCACTGTTTATCCATCACTAATCAAACCAGGGTATCTTTATGTTACGCAACACAATCTTTTTATCACTGTGCTTTATGGCCATTCTGCTTGTGGCCTCGTGCACAAACAGTACGAGCCCCAACCTCGAGGAGTCTCTCGACCTGTTTGCCGGGCTTGAGGTGATTCCGGAGGCTCAGCAAACCAACGTGACCATCAACAGGGGCACGAACGCCACCGACGGCTACTTTACCATTCAGATTGACAATATTGACGCAACACCTCTTTTAGCGCACGGCGTCCACGAGGCGTGGTGCCTGGAGTGGCAAAAGAATCTTCGCTCCAACGGTGACGTGCACCAGGAGGTGAAATGGTTTTCCACCGGTAATAATGAGAAATGGAAGCCGCTCAACTATCTCTTTAGCATTCGCCAAGAGCTGCAGGCCGACGATCCAGACCTGACGTTCCGCGACATCCAGGCTGTGGTGTGGGTGCTGGCCGGCGAGATGGGCATTGCCCCTGAATTTGACGTGCTCAACCTGCCCGTTGGCCGAATTCCCTCCCGTCTTCGAAACGGTAGTGAGCTGGCCATTGACCGCGAGAAAGTGGCCGGCATTGCCCGTCGCGTGATGGAAGAAGCGCCGGAGGCGACTGGATTAGCATCCGGTGTCGTGGCACAAACCGCATCTGACCAGCAGGATACCTATACACCACCATCCACATTTAGGCTTGCCGACAATGGTGTTACGATCGTATGCCCCACTGCAGTCATTGGCTCGACTGGTATGGTGAATGGTGTAACCTATGAAGCCGTCGATAACGCACTTCTTCGAACCCGAAGGGATGAAGGCGCCGATCTCACTGTATTATGTACCACCCCGGTAACGGATATGTCTAATTTATTTAAAAACAAGGCAGACTTTAACCAGCCAATCGGCGGATGGGATACGGGCAACGTGACTATCATGGAAGAAATGTTCTATTTTGCAGAATCTTTTAACCAAGATATTGGGAATTGGAATACGGGTAACGTTATAAATATGTCTTTAATGTTTGCCAGTGCTTTTGCCTTTGATCAAGATCTTGGAAGTTGGCAGACAGGAAACGTTACCAATATGTCTGGAATGTTTGCTGGTGAACAAGGTAACAACCAGATACCTACCATTTTCAATCAGGATATTGGAAGGTGGAATACAGCAAACGTTACCAATATGCTAGGAATGTTTTTACTTAACCATGAATTCAATCAAGACATTGGAGGCTGGCAAACAGGAAAAGTAACAAATATGTCTGGAATGTTTGCCCTTGCTCTTGCCTTCAATCAAGATATCGGAAGTTGGCAAACAGAAAAAGTTACCGATATGTCTGTTATGTTTTTAGAAGCAGCATCTTTTAATCAGCCCATTGACAATTGGGATACCGGTAATGTGACTACAATGTCTAGTATGTTTGCTGGCGCCTCATCATTCAACCAGGATGTCTCTGGCTGGTGTGTGGAAGTCATTCCGTCTATGCCATCAAGTTTTGATGAAGATGCAACCGCCTGGACACTTCCCAACTCCCGCCCTAGGTGGGGTAGCAGCTGCAACACCGACGGCGCCTTTATCACGACCTGGGATACCAGCCTTGACTCTGGGAATGCTATATTTCTCAATCTCCGTGACGCCAATGTATCCATTCACTGGGGCGATGGTACGCCAGTTGAGAGTGTATCAGGCACCGGACCGTTTTTTCATAATTATGCAAACGAAGGCATATATACTGTCACAGTTACCGGGTCTGCTGTTGGTTACAGGAGTTCTATCGGTTTGAGCAGAAATTTAGTAGCTGTAAACGCCTGGGGCGATCTCGGATTTACAGACTTAAGAAGCGCATTTTTTGATAATAACAACTTAACATACGTTCCAAATACGTCTGAGGGAATTGAAGGCGTTACTAATATGTCTCGTATGTTCTTCCTTGCGGTTAAATTTAATTCTCCGATTGGCAATTGGAATACGAGTGCTGTCACGAGTATGGACGGCATGTTTCAGCAGGCATACCTCTTTAACCAGGATATTGGCAATTGGAATACCGAAAATGTAGAGTTGATGTCTCAAATGTTTGATCAAGCTATCGCCTTTAATCAGGACATTAGCAATTGGAATACCGGAAACGTAGAGAATATGGATATCATGTTTAGTTTTGCCAGATCCTTCAATCAAGATCTTTCATCATGGTGTGTAGAGAAGATTACAACCGATCCCATTGAATTTGATGAAAGTGCCACAGCTTGGACACTCCCCAATTCTCGACCCAACTGGGGCGCTGCCTGTACGCCATGAACGGGCTATGCTGAAATAACCCGATAATTTTTTACTACCCATTTTCAAGCCCGTCAGGCCTTCCGCCTGCCGGGCTTTTTTGTGATCAAATGTTTCGTGGCAGGCCGTTGCCCAATCACAGAACATCGTCACCGGAAAGTTTTTCGGTAAGTGAATATTCAGTGGCGGAGCCACGCGTATGTTGTAACCCGGGGGATTCATACCCTGGACACAGGATGTACTTCAAAACAAAAAGTACCGTCAGGCACGCCCGATATCGGGTCTTCTTTCCCTGAACATCTTATAGGCGCAGATCAGAAGCTGCTGCTTTGTGCAAATAGGGTTTTTATTGAAACGTATACCACTGAGATGGGTCGTGCCTGACGGCACTTTTTGTTCTGCTCAGCTGTGGATTCCCAAGGATAAATCCCTGGGTTACAACACCGGTCGTGTCTAAAGACACTTTTTATAATATGCTCATTTGACAAAACCCCTTCAGCCTTTACCCACCTGATTCACTCAAAAACCCAACCAAATGCGCGAAACGTCCAAACATTTGCGTGGATAGTCCAAGAGTTCGGCGTTTCAAAAAGCTACTATAATCAACATAAACCGGGTGCTGATTTCTGAATCCCGTGTAATAGTCCATCAAATAAATAAAATAAACAGAGACGGTCTGATGAGTAGAGCCAATCGTGATTTTAGCTTTAGGTAGCGGCAGGCACATCATCTTTACAACCACTGTTTATCCATCACTAATCAAACCAGGGTATCTTTATGTTACGCAACACAATCTTTTTATCACTGTGCTTTATGGCCATTCTGCTTGTGGCCTCGTGCACAAACAGTACGAGCCCCAACCTCGAGGAGTCTCTCGACCTGTTTGCCGGGCTTGAGGTGATTCCGGAGGCTCAGCAAACCAACGTGACCATCAACAAGGGCACGAACGCCACCGACGGCTACTTTACCATTCAGATTGACAATATTGACGAGACGCCCCTGCTGGCGCCCGGCGTCCACGAGGCATGGTGCCTCGAGTGGCAAAAGAATCTTCGCTCCAACGGCGACGTGCACCAGGAGGTCAAGTGGTTTTCCACCGGAAATAACGACACCTGGAAGCCGCTCAACTATCTCTTTAGCATTCGCCAAGAGCTGCAGGCCGACGATCCCGACCTGACGTTCCGCGACATCCAGGCTGTGGTGTGGGTGCTGGCCGGCGAGATGGGCATTGCCCCGGAATTTGACGTAATCAACCTGCCGGTCGACCGAATTCCCTCCCGCCTGCGCAACGGCGGCGAACTGGCCATTGACCGCGAGAAAGTAGCCGGCATTGCCCGCCGCGTGATGGAGGAGGCGCCTGAAGCTACCGGACTGCCCGCCGGAACCGTGGCGCAGACGGCTGAAGATGAACAGGATATTTACACGCCACCCATTAGTCCAACGGACGTACTGGCCGTCTCCACTGTTCCAATGGTAAATAGTTGCCCTCCCAATGGTTCCGGCCGGATTTGCGAGACGCTGGTTGGCAACGCTATCACTGACGCCTTTCGATTCACGCATAACGTAGATTTTGGGTTTATAAACTCGGGCGCTATCCGCACCGACCTAACCTGTTCCCAGCAGAGTGATGTCTGTCCATTAGATCCGCCCCTCGCGATTACGCGAGGGCAGGTGAGCCTGGTACTCCCTTTCCCTAACTCAGTCGCTACTCTTCAGGTGAACGGTGCCGAGTTGAGTGATATGCTGGAGTACAGTGTATCCTTCCTGCCTTTTGCAAGCGGGAGTTTCCTCCAGGTATCAGGTCTGTGCCTCACGGTAAGCGAATCCGCAACAGTGGGCAACCGCGTGACTAACGTTGTGCGGCAGGCGGTTAATGGCAGCTGTACAGGTCCAGCTCTGAGCCTGACGGAGGATGTGACGTATGAAATCGCAATAAACGACTTTGTTGCGATGGGTGGCGATGGATATCCCGACTATTCGGATCGCTTGACAACACACAGCCCGAATGTACAAACCGTATCGGCGTGGCTTTCACAGCTTCAGTCACCATTTGAGCCACAATTTCAGGAGCGTATAAAAATATTGCCTTGAGTGATTAGATTGAATTGCTGATGTAGTAATGCATCTAATAAATCCCTTTACTAAGCCCGTCAGGCCTTCCGCCTGCCGGGCTTTTTTGTGATCAAATGTTTCGTGGCAGGCCTTTGTCCAATCACAGAACATCGTCACCGGAAAGTTTTTCGGTAAGTAAATATACAGTGGCGGAGCCACGGGCATCTTGTAACCCGGGGATTCATACCCGGGACA
>Ga0307966_1004591_pt1 | contig 10273 bp, 8 predicted proteins | sample OrgLakmetagen646_FD_203141 | JGI IMG/M metagenome (GOLD analysis project Ga0307966, IMG submission 203141) | Saline water microbial communities from Organic Lake, Antarctica - #646 | ecosystem: Environmental > Aquatic > Non-marine Saline and Alkaline > Saline | place: Antarctica: Organic Lake... | reverse complement strand
CTTTCGCTTAACCAAATCAAAGCCAAACTTCAGGGTACATCCGAGACCTGGATTGCAGCCACCTTGTTTGTGTTGAACCTCTCTGCCTTCGCCGCCCGCTCAGGCGTGACTTTTTGAGGAAGCCTAAATAGAGAGGGATATAGGGTGAGTCGGGATAAACATACTAAATAATTTAAGCGGAATAGTTGCCAGTAAACCTTTTTGGACAGCCTCGAAATAGGGTGAGCCTGAAGAAGATTCCTAAATTATTTAAGCGGATATCTGGGCAAGATACTTTTTTGGACAGCCTCGCTATTGATATGCCACGCTTTCAGCGTTTGGTTGTTTAGATTATGAGTTAGGCACCAACCAAAATCAATTGGCCGCACAATGAGATTTGACGGCGCGGGACATGGTTTTTACAAATAGTTGTGATTCAGATTCGCCGTCCTTTAAGAACCAAATGATCGTGTCATCCCGAGCCACTAATTTTGCCCAAAAGCCTGCTCTTCGAAGTTTTCCCGATCCCCGAAGTTTCAACGAAGGGGATAACGTAGTTGAGCAGGGCAACACTATTCCAGAGGTGACAGAGCAATTCATTTTACTAGTCCGGTTTTGTTGATCAGGAAGAGAGTCTACGGCCTTGATGAGTGAAGGGATTCCATGGTTTGCCTGTGCCCGAAAGCCATCATAGCCCCGCCTGCGCTGAAGCTACGGAAGGCAAACGGGAGGTTTTCCCCAACGGGATGCCCTGGGCAGCATACATTCTTCTTTTAGTCCCGCCTCAGCGGGGTGGCGATCCACCTGTAACGATGGGAAAAGTATGCGGAAAAAACGTCATGCTGGGCATCTGTCACTGGTAGTGAGCGCAGCGAATCGAGGGATCTCCTGTTCATGACATACTGATTGCAAAAAGACGACCTCTCGATGTGATTCCTCAGTCAAACACAATCTCCCGGCTTCCCACGGTTGCTGAAATCTGATTCGGTTCATTGCATGTCCCGGGTTCTGACAACACACTGTCTTCGTCGACAGAGCCCGGCGTGTACCCCTCGCATGACGACGGGTGGCCGGTAATGTACAGCACCTGCCCGGCAGCTGCCGTTACCTCAAAGGTCCTGTTTTCGGTTTGAGCAAACAGACCGTCTTCGCTTATTTCGGACACAGGCAGAAGCTTGCCTCTTATCTCAAAACCATCGAATGTACGACCACCACCACTCAGCGGTTCCGGTCTCAGAAAGTAATCCTGGGCAGACGATGCCAGTGTCGTAATATCATTTGTGAGGGCGTCTCTGTTTGCCTTTTTTGCGGCAGAATCGAATGTTGTAACGGCAACCAGTGATGCTATGCCGATAACTATCGTGACGAGAATAACAATTAATAATTGTTGTTGCCCCATAAAAGCCTCTCAGTAATTTTGGTTACATTTTAACAGTTCCAATCAAGATGCGACCCGGTATTATTTACAAAAGATATAAGATGTCGTTTTGTTACATAAGAAATGAAAATTGGAAAAAGTGTCTTGCAAAAAAAAGGCTCCCTGTTGGGAGCCTAATTTAACTTTGGTCCTACAGAATTACTGTATAGAAAAGTTATTTGGTGTCACCGTTGCTACGATACGATCAGCGTCACTCGTACAGTTTGAACCTGGTGTAAGAACACCGTCAGCAACTGTTCCTGGAGTATATCCTTCACAGCTTGAAGGGTGCGCTTGAATCTCGAATGATTGAGCATCGACAGGAGCAAGTATGTACCTCCCATTTTCGTTCTCTGCCGTTGAACTATCAGCACTTATCCCTGTTGCAGGAAATGCTAATCCATCAAAAGATATTCCATCGCTTTGTCCTGACCCACTTCCATCAAATGTTCTACCACCACCACCAAGCATGCCAGGTCTCATATAATAGCCCTGGGCTGCTGATGCAAGTGTTGCAACATCATTTGTTGCAGCATCGATGTTAGCCTGATCGGCCGCGGTGCCGAATGTGTTAATTGCTACGACCGTGGCGATACCCACGATAATTGTTACCAAGATTACGAGTAAGAGTTGTTGTTGACCCATGATGTACTCCGAATTGTTTGTTTAGTATTGGTTAGGAACCGCAATTTTTTTGCCGTTCTCTGAAGTATAGATTGCTACTGTTTACAAGAGTGTGTGGTAGTCAATTTGTTACAAATTAGATTAGTTTATTTTAATGTTCCTTCTTTAATCGGAACCAACATTTTTATCTATTCACTATAAATAGACTCTAACCCTGTCTATAAACATCCTAATTATTGGTTAAAAGGCATAAATTGATTATTAACTACCATTATACTACCTGTGTTATAACATTAGACAATTTTAATAAATATAGAATAAGAAGCAACAATTATATTAATTTTTTTTAATATTTTATAGATGCCTTATCAACTCTCATTATCGGTTGGGTTCAAACTCTTATTAAATGCTGAGTCGTGTTAATTAAGGCTTCCTCAACAAGTCAAAGTCCGAATACAATAGAAATTCCAATTTTAAAAATAGGTGTTCAGAAGCCCATAATTGAGGTTTTAGTGACATTGACCCAAAACCATATGAGTATATGTTCAGATTTTATTCATTGAGTCCACTTCGTAAAGTCGATATTGGGGAATTTACCCCCTTATATCAGCTATATAAACCACTTTTTTTGCTAAAATAGACTTATCGGAGTAGGCTCATTCATTTTTTGTCAAAAATTGGTCACCAAAATGGTAGGAATTTTGCACTTTTCGGAAATTTTCCTTGCATTTATAAAGAGATATATTTCTGTAATTCATTGATAATCAAAAGATTATAATCATCTGAGGAAGCCCTAATTAAGAAGTAGGAGCCTCACCTTCGGGCAAGTCGTCAATCATAGAGATGCCTGCCATGAAGATTCGAGCCTTAACCAACTCATCCGATGACGGGAAGTCGTCGGATGAGGAGCTTCACCGAATGAATTCGCATCATCCGGTGAATATTTCGGTCAAGGCGCCAATTATAGTGATAACTTCTGCAGAGATTCGAGCTTACACCAACTCTTCCGATGACGAAACCATCACAAATGGTAACAGATTCCTTGGATTTGCTTGGTAGTAAGAGCGGGGAGATCCCTCGATTCGCTGTGCTCACCCGGGATGACAGGGGTAGGTTTTTAAACTGGGCGAGGTTAAAATTACAAAGAAAATCCACGTTTCGAGCCGCCCGCCAACCAGGTATTAGTTACCGATCCTTCTTTTGCTTGTCACGCTGTTCAGCTATCTTCACCCACTCATTTTAATTCACATCCTAACCTCACCCATCAATGCATGAACTATCAGGCACAATACTCGATCCGGTCAACCGTCGGTCGTTTCCCGGGAAACTCACCATTGAGAATGGAATCATATTATCGATACAGGATATACCTGAAGAAGATGCCGGAGATCGCATTATTTCTCCCGGCTTTGTGGACTCGCACATTCATATTGAGAGTTCAATGCTTGTTCCCTCTGAATTTGCGCGGCTGGCAGTTCAACACGGTACTGTAGCCACAGTATCCGATCCCCATGAAATCGCAAATGTCTGCGGTCTGTCGGGTGTAGACTATATGAATGAGAACGGACAAAAAGTGCCGTTAAAATTCTTCTTTGGTGCACCATCTTGTGTACCCGCCACCCCGTTTGAAACTGCAGGCGCTGAACTTACGCCGGACGATGTGGACAAACTTCTGGATCGCGACGATATCCTGTACCTGGCTGAAATGATGAACTGGCCCGGCGTGCTCAATAACGATCCCGGCATATCTGAAAAAATTAAATCCTCAAAAAAACGCGGAAAACCTGTCGACGGGCATGCGCCCGGACTTACAGGCGAAGATGCAATCAAGTACGCGAATGCCGGTATTTCTACCGATCACGAGTGTTTCACTCTTGAGGAGGCGCGTGATAAGCTGAAAGCAGGAATGAAAATTGCAATTCGGGAAGGCAGCGCCGCCAAGAACTATGAGGCACTTCATCCCCTTCTTGCTGAGAGCCCGCAGGACATTATGTTTTGTTCTGACGATAAACACCCCGACGATCTGATTGTGGGCCACATCAATCAGCTTGCGGCCCGATCACTAAAACACGGATACGATCTGTTTGACATTTTGCGGGCCTGCTCAGTTCACGCTGTTGAGCACTACGGGCTGGATGTAGGGCTTCTTCAAGAAGGAGACCCTGCGGACTTTGTCATTCTTGATGATCTTGATTCCTTTTCTGTCGCCGAAACCTGGATTAACGGTACCTGCGTGTACCGTGACAACCGTGTGCTTTTTGATACGGTTGAGGCAACAGTCATCAATAATTTTGTGAGCTACAGCTGCAACGCATCTGACCTGAAAAAGAGAACGTCGTCAGACAAACCGGAGCTATCGGTACCGGTTATTGTGGCCAGAGACGGTGAACTAATCACCGAGAAGTCAATGGAGACCTTAAGAGTTATTCACGGAGAAATTTTACCGGATCCTGAACGGGATATTCTGAAAGTGGTGGTAGTGAACCGGTATGAGAAATCCGAACCTGCTGTAGGATTTATCAAAAACTTTGGAATCAAAAACGGAGCCATTGCCTCTTCGGTGGCTCATGACTCTCATAATATTATTGCCGTTGGTTCGTCGGATGCTCATCTCGCCGATGTGATCAACAAAATTATGGATACAAAAGGCGGTATTGCTGCCGGTAATGAGTCGGGCATTGACATTCTCCCCCTTCCTGTTGGCGGTATTATGACCGATCGCAATGGAGAGGAAACAGGGGCCGCCTACAAACGCCTTACCCAAAAAGCTGCTGCAATGGGAAGCACTCTCAACTCACCATTTATGACGATCTCCTTCATGGCCCTTCTCGTCATTCCAAAACTTAAAATGAGTGATAAAGGTCTGTTTGACGGCGAGAACTTTGAGTTTGTCGAGTAGTATCTACCGACCTGTCAGCGCAGCCCGCGCATTTGCGGGATTCCTGACAGCGTCGCGAAGCTTCCTTTAGGAATTACATCATGAAGCTTAATTTAAAGGAGCACATAGTGCCATTGCCATTTGTTTAAGCTAATTCTCTGAGGAGTTTATTTTTGGAAGGAATTAACCCCAAACCCAAACGCTGACAGGATCCCCACAGCTGTCGGGAGCGCCGTCAGGTTTTTAATTACTGACCTGTCATGACAATCTGTTTTGGGGCGTCAGATATATAACCCAGCCTCTATTTGTTACGCTACCGTGATGAATACCGACTTGTTTTGTTTAATATTCTGATGGTGTTAAAAGAAAAGAGATTATTATGTCACACGATAAAGAATCAATTCTTGTAGTAGAGGATAACAAAGACCTTGTTAACCTTCTTGAAATAAACCTGAACGACGAAGGATACGATGTACGAATAGCGATTGATGGCGTAGCAGCTGTCGATGCTTTCGAAAAGGAGGAGCCTTCCCTCATTATTCTTGACGTCATGCTTCCAAAGATGGATGGTTTTGATGTTTGCAAAGAGATCCGCTCGCAAAACAAGCAGGTCCCTATTCTCATGTTGACGGCAAAATCAGAGGAAGTCGACAAAGTTCTTGGCCTTGAGATCGGCGCCGATGACTATATGACAAAACCGTTTAGTATCCGTGAGTTTCTGGCGCGCGTTAAAGCGATCCTAAGACGGTCTAATACCTTGCCTCAAGCAGCCTCAACAAAAACTAAACTCAGTTATAAAGACCTGATTGTAGATCCTAATAAACGTCAGGTTTCACTTAAGGGGGAGTTGATCGAGCTTACGAGCAAAGAGTACGACCTTCTACTGCTTTTCTTTTCAAATCCGGGCAAAGCTTATAGCCGGGAGAAGCTTCTTAATATTGTGTGGGGCTACACCTACGAAGGCTACAGTCATACCGTCAACTCACACATCAATCGTCTGAGAAGTAAAATTGAGAATGACCCGTCCGATCCCGACTACATTAAAACCGTCTGGGGCGTGGGGTATCGTTTTACTGACACTGAAAAGGAAACGAATAATGCGTAGTTTTTACCTTAAATTAGCCATTATATTCTCTGTTATTTTGGTGGTCTTCGGATTGATTGTAGCCTACATAAGCATCCGTGCCTCATCCCAGATCGCTCAGGAGTCGTTGCAAAAGACCAATGCAGATCTTGCCTCAACGCTGGTCGAGAATTTTCAGCCCATTGTGCGAGATGAATTTGACCAGCAAAAAATTGAGGCGCTGCTGGCTGAGCTTCGCGGTACAAACCCTCAGTTTGATTTCTACCTGCTGAATAGTGAAGGCTCTATAAAAAGCTCTATTCCGGCTTCAAAAGAAAAAATTGACATGGCCAGCACTACGGTTAACGTTGAACCTCTGGACGATTTTATCGCGGGCAAACCGATGCCTATACTCGCGTCCGATCCGCTGAACCCCGAACAGATGAAACCCTTCAGCGCCGCTCACATCAGTATCATGGGGTCGCAAGGCTGCTATCTGTATGTTGTATTGGAGGGTGAGCAGTTCAGCGAAACGTTTGCCATGCTTTCCGAAAGCTATATTCTCCGCGGCTCGCTCATCATCATCGGATTGGTTCTATTGATCAGTCTTGCAACGGGTTTGTTCATTTTCCGGCAGCTTACCCAGCGGCTCGACACCATCAAAGACACGGTTTCCGATTTTGAACGGGGCGAGCTTACAAAACGAATTCCTGTCAAGGGCAATGATGAGCTTTCAGATCTTTCAAAAGGTTTTAACAGCATGGCAGATAATTTATATCACAGTATGCTGGAGATAAAAAAGTCTGACAAGCTCCGCCGCGAGCTTGTCGCTAATATCTCTCACGATTTACGAAGCCCTCTGGCTTCCATTCAGGGCTATCTTGAAACAATTCAATTAAAGGGCGAAGACCTGACCAGGGAACAGTTCACGCAGTATATTGAAACAGCTCTTGGAAATACCAAGCGCCTGAATAAGCTGATTGGCGACCTGTTTGATCTATCAAAGCTTGATGCAGAAAAAGTTAAGCCGATACTTGAGTCAGTCTCAGTAGCTGAACTTGTACAGGATATTGTGCTGCAGTTCAAACCGATTGCTGATAAAAAGAATATCGAATTAACAGCAGGTTTTCCAGAACAGCCCAACACCTATATTACGGCCGATATTGGCCTTCTGAACAGGGCGATTGCCAATCTTATTAATAATGCCATTGAACATACACCGGCCGGCGGTACGGTATCAATTACGTTTACAAAAGATAAAACAGATGTTCGTCTTGAAGTTTGTGACAGCGGAGAAGGAATTCAGGAATCTGATATTCCATATATATTCGACCGGTTTTATCAGGCTGATAAAAGCAGGTCCAACGATACCAATGCCGGACTCGGACTCGCCATTGCACAAAAAATCTTCAACCTCCATGGGGGTAAAATCGCTGTAGACAGTCCCGTTGGCACAGGAACTACATTTAAAGTTTGGATTCCGGAATCGGTATAAAACCGTCTTCTTCTTAACTTTAAAAAAATGTGCTATTTTTTGGGATTATCTCGTTTACTTTTCGCATCATTTTACAAAAGAAAAGACAGCTGATGTCGTTTGACTATCGTATGTGATCTGCGATTGAACGAAACAGCAGCTGAATTCATACTTATCTGTGCGGGATGAAGTTCTACATATATGTAGGATCAATAATTTTTTTATCGCAGATACTCTGGTTTGACGAAACATATTTAATACTATAATTTTTTAAACTCTACGAATGCCACAGTTTACCTTCAAACGCTGGATTTTACTTTTTACCCTGTTTATGATAGCCGCCAGTGCTCAACTGTCTGCACAAACAGCCGCCGTCTCAAGTGCATCCAAGGTTGATATTGACATTAAACGATCGCAAAACGTGATCCCGGCTGGAACATCGGCTCAGTTTGCAGTTCTGCTCAATCTTGAACAGGGCTGGAAGGTGAACTCCGATCAGCCGCGGCAGGATTTTCTGATCGGCACACAGCTCACTATGACTAACAGCGATGAGCTTACAGCAACCGGTTTTCAGTATCCAAACCCCAAAACCTACAACTTTGAATTTTCCCCGGTGCCGGTTGATGTCTTTGAAGGAGAAGCACCGATTGTGTTTTCTATCTTTGCTTCCGAGACTGTTGAGCCGGGCAGCTATGAGCTGAACGGATCCCTTCGAATTCAGGCATGCGACAATGAAGTATGCCTTGCGCCGGTGACGATTGATATTGCAGTCCCTGTAGAAGTCACTGCCGCCGGAACAGGATTCCAACCGCTCAATACTGAATTTTTTCAGGGTATTGAAGCGTCAGGCGGATCCATTGTGGATGCTTTGTCTGCCCGCGGAGGCGGCGAAATCGAGGCTCTGTTCGACTCACTCGGCCTCTTCTGGGCCTTTGCCGGAATTTTTTTGATCGGGCTCGCATTAAACCTTACTCCCTGTGTGTACCCGATGCTTTCAGTAACCGTGTCGCTGTTTGGTAATAGTTCGGATAGCGGGAGCAAGCTCAGCAGCTCATTCTTTATGGCTTTTGTGTACGTGATGGGTATTGTCTTCATGTACAGCGTCCTTGGTGTAGCGGCTGCCTTCACGGGCGCCCTGTTTGGGAGCTGGCTACAGAGCCCGATCGTTTTAGCGGGTATTGGAATACTGATATTTGGTCTCGCCCTCAGCATGTTTGGCCTGTATGAGCTACAACCTCCCTCCTCCTGGATGCAGTCACTCAGCGGCACGCAGCGCAAAACCGGTGGCGTACTAGGACACTTTTTCTCCGGACTTGTTGTGGGCGTTTTTGCTGCCCCCTGCATCGGTCCACCCATTATCGCGCTTCTTGCATTTGTAGGGTCACAGGGCGATCCGCTCTTTGGATTCACAATATTCTTCGTGATGGCGTTTGGCCTTGGATTCCCATACCTCATCCTTGGAACGTTCAGCGGCCTACTCTCCAAAATGCCAAAATCGGGCACGTGGATGGTGTGGGTTAAAAAAATATTCGGTGTTGTATTAGTCGGTGTAGCGCTCTTCTATCTCGCACTGGCTTTCTTCCCCGGCTATTCCTTTCACGTTATAATTGCAACGGTCATTATTGGCGGGATTTATCTTGGATTCCTGGAATCATCCGGCAGAGGGGTAAAAACATTTACCCGTATCAAATGGGGAGTAGGCTCAGCCATGCTGATTTTAGGCGTGATGATGCTAATAAACCTTCAGAAAGAGGGAGTTGAGTGGGAACCATACACACAAGAAACATATGCTGAAGCAATCGAGAATAATCAGCCTGTGATGATGGACTTTTACGCCGACTGGTGCATCCCTTGCCTCGAACTTGATAGATCTACCTTTGTTGATGAAAGCGTTATTGAAGCGACACAAAATTTCAGGCGCTTTAAGGTGGACATGACCAACTATGAATCAGAGACATCACAACAGCTCCGGGAGACCTTTGAGGTTGCTGGCGTGCCCACCATCGTATTTATCGGTCCGGATGGCAAAGAGATTGAGGAGGCCAGAGTAGTTGGTTTTCTTAACGCCAGTCGTTTTATGGAGCGGGTGAACATGCTTCGGGACGCTTCCGATGAAGAGATGGCAATATTGGAGTGATAATGACAGTTCCCCTCCACGGAGACTGTGAGGAAATTTAATTTCAAAGAAATTGTAATTAAAAACCAGAAACTCTTCTGCTTTCAAAAATTCCTGGTTTTCTGAACCTCCCCCGTCCCCCTTCCGTCGAAAGCCGGACAGGCTCCTATCGCGCCCTGTCGGGATTTGATAGAGAGGGGAGCTTCGTAATAAGATCATCGGACTTAAAAAGTTAACCTGCTCGACGGTTGCCTCGCTATTTTCTCACACCCTCCGCCGGAGGTGAGGCTTCAATACTATTAAAATATCCAGACCACTACTCATGTCAAGAGTATCCTCTTGTTATGCAAACGTGACAAATCACTGCCGACCTTTTTGTTTATTAATTTAAAACGGTCATTTACCACGCAGGCAATGAAAAATCACAACTTCTGTTTCTCTCTTCTTATCACCGGTTTTTTTCTCATTCTGCAACCGGCAATATTTGACCTGCACGCTCAGCAGATTCCCGGCTTCGATACAGATACGAGCAAGCGCAGCATCGAACTGGGCGAACTTATTGACGGCGGTCCGGGAAAAGATGGCATTCCCTCTGTCGATAACCCATCATTTGTCTCTCAGGAAGAAGCATCGAACTGGCTTGAACCCAATGAACCCGTGATCGCCCTTGAAATTGACGGTGCGGCCCGGGCGTACCCCATACAAGTGCTCATCTGGCATGA
>Ga0307966_1004590_pt1 | contig 10274 bp, 5 predicted proteins | sample OrgLakmetagen646_FD_203141 | JGI IMG/M metagenome (GOLD analysis project Ga0307966, IMG submission 203141) | Saline water microbial communities from Organic Lake, Antarctica - #646 | ecosystem: Environmental > Aquatic > Non-marine Saline and Alkaline > Saline | place: Antarctica: Organic Lake... | reverse complement strand
ACGATTTGTGCGCTCAGTATTGATAACTTAGAGTACTTAAATCCTCAAAAAGTAAATGTTGTGGTGATTGCGCTTGATTACTCGAGTAGAGAAGAGGTACATGCTTTTGTTCGCGAACACAAAGTCTCAGCCCCCGTATTTTTTGGTCATTCAGATTTAAAAGCACAGTTTCAAATTCAAGGCTATCCTAGCTACTACCTTGTGGACGCTAATAACAAAATTACGAGTCGCTCTTTTGGCTATTCAACAGCGGTGGGCCTTAAGTTACGAGAGACCTTTGGACGCAATTAGTGCATCAGATTCTTATTAATCAGCAAGTATAAAAAAAGCCTTTGTTAGCGTTAACAAAGGCCTTTATATTTTTAGCACCAAGCGCTAATTAGACACGCTCAAAGACTGTCGCGATACCCTGACCTAAACCAATACACATGGTTGCCAAGCCAATGCTGACGTCTTGTTCTTCCATGTTATTAATTAAGGTCGTGCTTATTCTTGCACCAGAACAGCCTAGAGGATGTCCTAATGCAATGGCGCCGCCTTTTAAGTTTACCTTATCTTCATAAGTGTCCATCCAGCCAAGTTGCTTAATACAAGACAAGGCTTGAGCAGCAAAGGCTTCATTAAATTCAGCTAACTGAATATCTTCCATTGATAAACCCGCACGTTGTAGTGCTTTTTTAGTTGCGGGTACTGGGCCAAAGCCCATGATGGCAGCATCACATCCGGCCACAGCCATGCTTCTAATTTTAGCGCGTGGTGTTAAACCAAGCGCTTTTGCTCTGTCGGCAGACATAATCAGCATTGCTGAAGCGCCGTCAGATAGAGCAGAAGAGGTACCGGCAGTCACTGAGCCATTGACTGGATCAAATACAGGACGCAAAGCCCCTAGCGTTTCAACTGTTGTGTCTGGGCGGATAACTTCATCGTCAGTAATCGAAATGAGCGCACCGTCGGCGTCATGGCCTTCAGTAGCAACAATTTCGTTATCCCAACCACCATTGCGCATTGCTGCAGCGGCTTTTTGATGAGAGCGAGCGCCAAAAGCATCCTGCATCTCCCGAGTTATGCCATTTTGGCGACCCAATAATTCAGCGGTCATACCCATGCTGCCAGAGGCTTTTGCCGTAAATTTTGCCAAGCCTGGGTGAAAGTCGATGTTGTAATTCATTGGCACGTGGCCCATGTGTTCAACACCACCAATCATATAAACCTCACCACGCCCAGTCATAATGCCTGATACCGCATCGTGAAGCGCTTGCATAGATGAGCCACATAAACGGTTAACGGTTGCAGCTCCTGTGCTAGGAGGAATCTTGGTTAATAACTGTGCATTACGAGCCACGTTAAAACCTTGCTCTTTTGTTTGCTGTACACAGCCCCAAATAATGTCTTCAATCTCACTTGGATCAAGATTGGGGTTGCGCTCAAGCAACTTGCTCATTAAATGTGCCGACAAGGTTTCTGCGCGTACATTTCTGAATATACCGGCTTTTGAGCGGCCCATTGGCGTGCGTATACAATCAACAACTACTACATCTTTCATGTTCTAATCTCCTTTAAGCTTAGGCGAAGTAAGACTTGCCAGATGCCGCCATTTCGCGCACACCATCACTAATCTGATAAACCGGACCAAGACTTGCGTACTGGTCAGCTAGTTTGACGAACTTATCTAGACCCATCGTTTCGATATAACGGAAAATACCGCCTCTAAACGGTGGGAAGCCTAATCCGTAAAGTAGCGCCATATCAGCTTCTGCTGCACTACCCACTATGCCTTCTTCTAAACAGCGAATTGCTTCATTTGCCATGGGGATCATGACCCGTGCAATGATTTCTTCTTTATCAAATTCTTTCGTTGCAGCCACGTGCGGTGTAAACAAGTCAAATGCTTCTTGTGCAGGTGTTTTGCTAGGGCGCCCGCGCTTATCAATTCCGTAGTTGTAAAACCCTTTACCGTTTTTCTGACCTAAGCGTTGATTACTGTAGAGTAAAGTAACCGGGTCGTTATCAATCTTTTGTATGCGCTCAGGAATACCTGATGACATTACGCCAGAGGCATGATCTGCGGTATCCATGCCAACCACGTCAAGCAAGTAAGCTGGTCCCATTGGCCAGCCAAATACTTTTTCCATGACTTTATCAACAGCAGTAAAATCAGCTCCATCAAGAACTAGGCGACTAAATCCAGCAAAGTATGGAAACAACACGCGGTTGACCAAAAATCCAGGGCAATCGTTAACAACAATGGGGGTTTTGCCCATTTTTAAAGTTGCAGCAACTACGGTAGCAATGGTGCTGTCGGAAGTGTGTTCACCACGAATAATTTCAACTAAAGGCATTTTATGCACGGGGTTAAAAAAGTGCATACCGCAGAAACGTTCTGGTTTATTTAAACTTTTCGCTAGCTGATTAATAGAAATTGTAGAAGTGTTTGAACAAATAACGGCGTCTTCTGCAACCGTTTCTTCTGTCTCTTTTAATACAGCGGCTTTTATTTTAGGATTTTCAACAACCGCTTCAATAACCAGGTCCGCATCTTTAATTGCCTTCATATCGAGTGTGGGTACGATATTATTGAGCGTGCTTGCCATGGTTTTGGCATCTACTTTACCGCGCTCCATGCCTTTGCTGAGGATTTTGGCTGCTTCTGCTAGGCCAAGATCTAGCGCCGGCTGAGCAATATCTTTCATAATGGTGGGAACGCCTTTCACTGCGCCCTGATAGGCAATGCCACCGCCCATAATACCCGCGCCTAATACAGCATGTTGCTTGACTTCTTTGGTAGCTGCCTTGGCCATTTTTTTGCCTTTTCCTTTCACCAATTGGTCGGCTAGGAAAATACCCACTTGGGCTTGGCATGCATCGGTTTTAGCTAGAGCAACAAACCCTTCATTTTCTATTTTTAGTGCGCCGTCTCGGCCATGGATTGAAGCATTTTGCACTGTTTCAACCATTTTGTGAGGGGCTGGGTAATGTCTACCTGCCTGAGCAGCAACCATTGCAGCAGCAGTAGAAAAGCTCATGATTGATTCGTTTTTACTTAGTGTTAGTGGTGCAAGCTTTTGAGCGCGACGAGCTTGCCAATCTAATTTTCCAGCAATTGCGTCTAGTAGCATCTTACGCGCTACACTATGGAGCTTATCTGGGTTTGTGACGGCATCGATGGCACCTTCAGCAAGCGCTTTTTGTGCATTACGATCACGGCCAGTGGTCATCCACTCTAGGGCATTATCGGAACCAATAATACGCGGAAGGCGCACGGTACCACCAAAGCCAGGCATAAGGCCTAGTTTAACTTCAGGCAGTCCGATTCTAGCGCTAGTATCAGCTACACGTAAATCACCCGCTAAGGCCATCTCACAGCCGCCGCCTAATGCAAAGCCATTTATTGCGACGATGGTAGGTACAGGAAGGTCTTCAAAACGGTCAAATACCTGAGATGTTTTAGCAACCCAAGTAAGCACTTCGGCGTCTTCCATTGCAAATAATGCTGTGAATTCGGTAATGTCAGCACCGACAATAAAGGTGCTTTTTGCTGAGCGAACTAACACGCCTTTTACGCCAGTCGCCCCGGCGATAGCGGCAGTAGCTTGATCTAATTCTGCGACGGTTTGAGCGTCGAACTTATTAACCGAACCCTGCGCATCAAAGACGAGTTCAGCAATGCCATCGTCTGTCATGCTGACGGATAGACTTTTGCCTTCATACATCATGCTTTTCTCCTGTGATCGAGTAGTGTTTAGAATCTATTAAGTTAAACCTGCAAACATCAATAGTTAACGTATACTAAAGAAAGTTCCTAATGAAGGAACCAATCTCGTTTTATAAGGTATAAACTATGTTGCTTCTATATTACGTTATTCAAGTCAATACCGCTTATTTTTTTAAAATTTGCGTCGAATTTAACTCGATTACATCAGTCTGACTCAATACTATATGCAGAGTGACCGTCTGTTTTGTTTAAACCATGTTAGGAATTTTGTGAAATACACCGTATTAGCGATTATTAAAATTGTTATATCCACTGTTTGTATTGCTTCGTTTGGAGTATTGCCAGTGCGCGCCGACAACGCTAGTTTTGAAGCTCTATTTGTAGTTGACGAAGCGCAACGCGAAGAGCAAAGAGCTACATTTTTGCGTGCTGAGCGACAAGTATGGAGTATGGATAATTCAGACCTGCTTGAAGTTATACGGGAGCTTGATGATTATCCTTTAATACCTTATTTAATTTCTAAAAAATTACGTCATCGCATGTCGTTGGGCGATGAAGGTGCTATTCGTGAGTTTTTACGTCAGTACGGCACAACACCATTAGCCCGTCAGTTGCGTCGCGATTGGTTAGAATATTTAACTAAACGTAACCGTCGCTCTTTATTTCTAGAGTTTTATCAAGAAACGAGTAATGCTGAGCTGCAATGCACGTATTTACGTTTTCAATTTGAATCTGGCGTGCCTAAAGAAGACATCTACCCACAACTTGCAACGTTGTGGAATGTTGGTGAGTCTCAGTCTAAAGTCTGCGACCCAATGTTCCGAGTATGGATAAAAGACGGGTTTCTAACCGAAGACCTGGTGCTGCATCGCATTGAAAAAGCGGCTGACGGCGGTCAGCATACTCTCATTCCTTATTTGAAAACCCTTCTGCCCGATGACAAACAATATTTAGCGGATAGATGGCAAGAAGTTAGAAAGAACCCAGATAATGTTAGGCACTTAGTTCGTTACGAGGGAACATTACCCAGTATTGAGGCAGATATTATTAGCTATGGTTTGTCTCGACTTATATGGCGAGATAGGGATTTAGCTCTGCGCACTTATGAGCGGGCGCAACAGCGAGTCGTATTTTCTGATAGTCAGCGAGCGCGAATTATCCATAGGTTTGCAGTCGCTCTTGCCCTTGATGGTCATTCAGATGCAGAGCGTTGGCTGATTGAGGCATCACAAGTAGAGCCTGAGTCTGAAACTATGCGTTGGCATTTATCTTACTTATTGAAAAAGCAAGCATGGCAGAGCATCGCGTTATTAATTGAAAAATCGCCACCTCAGCTTACAAATGAATTTCAATTTCAATACTGGCTTGCGCGCGCCTATGAGATGTTAGACCGCATGCAAGATGCAATGCCACTTTATCAACAGCTCGCAGAGGAGCGTCATTATTACGGGTTTCTGGCTGCTGCGCGTTTGGGAATACCGCATAGTCTTAAGAATATGCCAGTTCAGGCCTCTGACGAGTCAATTAGTAACATCATTAACTTAGAGGCCACTCAACGAGCTTTTGAGTTGCGCAAACTTGAGCGTTTTTATCACGCCCGTCTAGAGTGGAATTATGTCCAACGCCAGCTTGAAAATGATCAAAAACTGGCAGCTGCTATCGTCAGCACGCAGTGGGAATGGCACGACCAATCAATATTTACTCTGAGCCGTGAGGGGTATTTAGACGATGTTGATAAACGTTTCCCTGTCGCCTTTGGTGATTTACTCACACGCGAAGCACAAAAGAATGACATTCCACCCGAATGGGCATTTGCTATTGCGCGTCGAGAGAGTTCATTTATGTCGGATGCCATTTCTTCAGCCGATGCACGGGGGCTCATGCAAATATTGCCAAGCACTGCACGATACTTAGAAAATCGAAGGGTATCGGCAAGAGACTTACTTGATGCTAATGTGAATGCGCGCATCGGAAATAAATACCTGCGTTATTTAATGGATAAGCTTGATAATAATGCATTGTTAGCGACTGCTTCGTATAATGCAGGATGGCGCAAGGTCAACCAATGGCTACCTGAGAGTGGCAGCGTGCCGGCAGATATTTGGGTAGAGACCATACCTTACCGTGAAACTCGAAACTACGTTAAAGCGGTGCTGGCCTATCAGCAGATTTATCAAGATAAGCTCGACCAAAAACCTACCGAAAAGACGGTTTTTGCCGAGTTTTCCGCAATGCATTTGGCCGCAGATTAGCTTTGAGAGAAGCTTTCACCTGACTTTCGTTTTAGGGCATGATAGCCTTTTCGTAAAGCAAAATTGCAGCGCGGAAAAATTGCAGCGCGGACAAGACAAACAGTTGTGCAGCAGCTATACGCACTAAAGAGGTTAATATTTATGCAAACCGCACAATATGTTGAACATATTAAGATATTACAACAACGCACATTAGACGCTATCCAGCGCGAGGGAATAGATGGTCTGATTATTCATTCTGGGCAGTCAAAACATCAATTCCTAGATGACAATCACTATCCGTTTAAAGTTAATCCACAGTTTAAAGCATGGTTGCCCGTTGTGGACAATCCAAACTGCTGGTTAGTGGTTGATGGTATAAATCGTCCCAAGTTGATTTTTTATCGACCTACTGATTTTTGGCATTGGGTGCCTGCTGAGCCAACTGACTTCTGGGCCGAACATTTCGATATTGTACTACTCAAACATGCTAATGCTGTGGAAAAGCATTTACCTTATGACAAAACAAAATATGCCTACATTGGCGAATATATCGAAGTTGCAAAAGCTTTAGGGTTTGATTTGGTCAACCCTGACCGTGTACTCCACTACTTGCACTACCAACGTGCTTATAAGACAGACTACGAACTTAGCTGCATGCGTGAAGCGAATGCGATTGCAGCTATGGGACATGGCGCTGCAAGAGATGCTTTCTTTGCTAAGCGCAGTGAGTTCGATATCAATCAAGCATATTTACTTGCCGCCCAACAGGGTGACAATGACGTTCCCTATAACAATATTGTGGCCCTAAACGAACACAGCGCGATTTTGCATTATATGCGCCTAGATGTCACTAAGCCGCAACAGCATTTAAGCTTTTTAATTGATGCTGGTGCCAGCTACAACGGTTATGCGGCTGATATTACGCGTGCTTATTGTGCTGACGATGGTGAATTTCAAAGCGTGATTGACCGGGTTGATGCCTTATGCAAAGTTTGTGTAAACAAACTTGCCCCGGGTACGAGTTATGTTGACGTGCACCGCACGGCTTATGCCGGCGTCGCAAAAATATTAAAAGAGATAGAAGTGCTCAATATGAGCCCAGATGACGCTGTGGAAACGGGTATTGTAAGCACTTTCTTCCCACATGGTGTAGGGCATTTTTTAGGCTTGCAAGTGCATGATGTGGGTGGGCATGTAGCCGACGATAGAGGAACGCCGTTTCCATCTCCAGAGCAACATCCGTTTTTGCGTTGCACTCGCATGGTAGAAGCACGACAAGTTTTCACTATTGAGCCCGGGTTGTACTTTATTGACTCTCTTTTAGCTGACTTAAAAGGCTCAGCACTTTCAAAGTACGTTAATTGGAATGTGGTCGACCGCCTTCGCCCTTATGGCGGCATTCGCATTGAAGACAATGTTATTGTGCATAAAGAGCGCAACGAGAACATGACGCGGGACTTAGGAATCTGAGCCATTATTTTAGATAAGGAATTTTATAAAAAAAAGTTTATACAAAAAACCTTATAATAGCTGAGCACTTTTTAAGCTGGTTTTTAATGGCCCTAAATGCTCATCAAAATGCTTCCACTGCTCCATGCTATCTCTAAATATCGGTTGGCGTACTTGTTCAGAGCTTGGCGTTTTAATAGTGCGCTTGGTTTTATGAAAGTCGATACAGCTTTGCTCAAATGGTAAGTTACAAAAATCTAGCATGCGTTTGACTTGCCCATCTAAATCATTGATCACATCTTCGTGCTGAACTTTCAACACAAAGCCCGGTAACACTGAATCCCAATGCTTCATGATTTCAACATAACTGGCATAATACTTCGCGATATCTTCTAAGCCGTAGGTAAATTCTTGTCCTTCTGCAAAAAGTTGCTTAAAGCCACTAAAACAGCAGGCCATTGGTTCTCTTCTCGCATCAATAATTTTGGCATTTGGTAGTATCAGTTTTATTAAACCAATGTGCATAAAGTTGTTAGGCATCTTATCAATGAAGAAGGGTGCATCAGCTCGATAGGCGCGCGTCTCATCAATATACTGTTGACCAAAACGCTCTAGGAAGTCAGGGTTTATATCGCGCATGACACCAGGATATTTATTACCTGGCCCATTCAGCTTTGCAGCTAAGCCCAGAATATTATGTAGCTCCATGGTGCCATCAACTTGTGAATGAGAGGCTAGTATTTGCTCAATTAAGGTAGAGCCAGCGCGCGGTAATCCGACAACAAAAATAGGATCTGGAGACTGACTGCCCAAATTGGAGAGTTTCATCAATAGCTCGGAGGTAAATACGTCTATTTGCTTACTTACCTGAGCTTGAATACTTGTTGCTTGATATCCAGTTTGCCTTTGTTTGAGTGCGTTCCCTTTTGCGTAATATTCAAAAGAGGTGTTAAAGTCTTGTTTGTCTTCGAGCGCTTTGCCCAGTGCAAAGTACAAGTGGACCTTGTCATCTTCGGCAATATCTTTAGCACTTTGTTGGCGCATGCTCGTTAGCTCAGCATCGCTAAAAGTATAGGTTTTGGTATTTGCTAAACTCCAATATGCGTCACCAAAGTCATTTTTTAGTGCATAGGCTTGTTGATATGCACTTATGGCTTTATCCAGCTTGCCAGCTGCCTTAAAAGCGTGACCTAGCAACAAGTGCAACCCAGCTTGTTCTTTACTCTCGCTAATCAATTTTTGATATAAGCTGATTGCTTCATCAATTTCACCTAAACCCACTAATGCACTGGCTTTCGCCACCACTATAGGAGGGTGATTAGGGTGAGCGTTATCGAGTTTTAGAGCGCAATCTTTTGCCGCTTGGAAGCGGCCCATTTTGCTTAGCAGTTTAAGGTATTCAATACCAGCTGCTTTATGCTCAGGGTAGAGTGCTAAGCAGCTCTCTAGTAAGAATTCAGCTTCACCATAAATTTTTAAAGCAATACCAATTTCTGCCAATAGCAACATGCCCTCTGGGTCATGCTTGTGCTGCTGTAAAAATCGTCTACAAACTTGTTCAGCCTTATGCAGTTGCCCTTCATACATCAAGTCCCGAGCACTCAATATGGCTTGAGGTAAGGATTTTAAATAATCCAATTGCACTATCGTTAGCTTACAAGCAGTAGCATTACCCGTCTGTTCATAATGCTCGTAAAGTGCTTTCCAGCTGGCGATCAATGCTGGATTTATTTGTGTCGCTTGATAAAAGTGTGATGCAGACTCAAGTGATTTCCCACTTGTTTTATATACATAAGCTAATTCTTGATGTGCACGAGCATGTTCAGGGTGTGCTTTTAAGATTGCTTGGTTTGATAAAATCGCATTCTCAACGTCGCCTAGCATTCGATAGCTCACACTTTGCAAATACATATAGCTTAAGTATTGCTCTTTATCTCTTTGTGGGTCGATATGGCTTAATTGAATCTGTATCGCTTCTATCGCGGATGCAAATTGTCCTTGGTTAATCGCTTGTTTTATTTCTTGCTCTGACGTCACTTTACATCTCTTATCTATCACTTTGTATGCGCTTGTTAGGCTACAAGCAAATACAAAAAAGGCAAGCGCGATGCTTGCCTTTTATTCTTATGCTACCAGAGCTTGTTTAGAAGAAGTCGTAAGACAATCTAATACCCACTGTACGTGGACGATTGGTGACCACTTTTGGCGTAAACTGCTGAGTATCAATATACAATACTGCGCTTTCGTCAAATAAGTTGTCGATGAAAAGCTCGGCTTTCCATTCGTCGTTGGTAACACCAAAAGCTACGTTAGCGATTGCATAACTTTCTTGTACATAACGACCGCCTCTGAAGGCGGCGCCATTTGAATCTGCATAGGTAACACCGTCAAACACTGCTGCTTCTTGTTGAATCGGCAATCCTGAACCAGTGCCATATACCAAGTTGGTTGCGTCCTCTACAACAAATGCATCCATATTCATGCCTGCTAGACGGTCGCCGGTGTATGAAATAGAACCATTAACGTAGCCGCTTAGACCATCAGGTAACTCGTAAAAGTACTGCGCGCGTAAGTTGCCTGAGAAACTTGCAGAGTAAGGTAATTCTGCACCAACTGGTAGAGCGATGCCTTGCAGCTCAGGGTTAATCGAGGTTAACTCAGTATCCAAGAGACTGAAAGCCGCGTTAATCACAAGATTATCGCTGGCAAGCCAAGTGATATCTGTGTCTAAACCAGTAATTTCTGCATCACCTACGTTGTCGGTAAATACCAAGAAGCTGATATTAGTCGGGTCAAAACGCGAGGTCTGTAGGTCAGTTATTTCAGAATAAAATGCTGTTGCATTAACTCGTAGAATACCATCTAGGAAATCGCCCTTC
>Ga0307966_1004588_pt1 | contig 10276 bp, 9 predicted proteins | sample OrgLakmetagen646_FD_203141 | JGI IMG/M metagenome (GOLD analysis project Ga0307966, IMG submission 203141) | Saline water microbial communities from Organic Lake, Antarctica - #646 | ecosystem: Environmental > Aquatic > Non-marine Saline and Alkaline > Saline | place: Antarctica: Organic Lake... | reverse complement strand
CTACTGAGCAGAACTGCCTCATCAAGTGCTTGCAGCGTTTCTTCATGGCCTTGGTGACACACCAGAAGCGCCTTGGCGTGCTCAAGAGCTTCCATTAGAGTGGCGCCGTCGGCCAGTGCAAATATCATCACCGCAAGTACGCCACCGGTGAGGTACCCACTCGGGTGGCCATGGGTAAGCGCCGCGATGTCCGAGCCCATTTCAAAGACTTTTGCTGTTTCTGTCTTGTCCATAAAGTGCCAGCAGAACAGGCCGACGGGCGCTACCCGCATTACCCCACCACAACCTTTACTGTCATTGACTGCAGGCTCCTCGGTCGCTTCCATATCTCGCAGTGCACTCAAGCAGGTCATCCCCGGGGCACGCTGGTGATGAAGGTCTTTCTGCTGGTGCAACCAGCCATCCATGTCCGCCGGCACGCGCTGGTTACGCTCACCCTGGGTAGCCAGCCAGCGAATGTAGGCGTGAGCCACGGTGCTGGTATAGCTGGTGATGCCCTTGTGAAGACCTCGCATCTGGCCCCTCAGCAAGCCTTCGGCTGTATAAAGGGTCATCTGGGTGTCATCGGTGATTTTTCCCTTGCCTCCGTAGGCATCGGCATAATCTGTGATGCCTTTCTCACCGAACTGCTGAAGTATTTGGGAGCGGGACATGAACTCCACGGCACCACCCAAAGCGTCGCCGACTGCGCCGCCCAACAGGCACCCAAGAAAGCGCTCTCGGGTAACGCTCGTTTGTTCGGTGGCTGAATTCCAAAGCTGAGAATTGTCTTCCATTGTTTCACCATGTCAGAGTGTTGCCGCCTAGGGTTCGTACTCAGGCGCCAGGCTGTAGAAAAGGCCGATTTCCTGCACAACAGATCCGACATTGCGAGGTTGAGAGTTAGCCTGTGGCCGAAATTCGGGACTTTCCCCACCATCGTTGAAAATGCCCAGGCCATATTGCCAGTAAGACAAATAAGGGCGACCTGCATCCGCCGCGTAAAACTGCCCATTGCCAGCAGAGGCATCCAGAGCGTATTCCCAGTTATTCTTCCGCATGGCAACCCCATGCTCCGGATGAGGTTTTCGCGCCAGACTAATCAGTAATCGAATAGAACCTGCATCCAAAGGCTGATAGACCGCCAGCCGCAACCTACCATCGCGTCTCGGAACAATAGCCGCCAGCACACGCTCAGCCCGCTGGACAGCAATCAGTTCGTCGTTCAGATTCACGGGCCCTACTTCCAGCCACCAGGTATCGCCTGCAGCCGTGGTCGATTCACGCTCATCAGAGGTGTCGAGAAGTGTCATTAGCCGGCTCTGCGCTGGTTCCAGCGTCTGCCAGTTATGGCCAGCTTCGCTGCTTTTCAGCTGCAGTCCATAAAGCATTAGCTCGAAAGATAGCTGACCGTTTTCCGCTACCGCCTGAGCAAAATGGTTCGCAGAGATAGGATAAGCAATGTTCGGCAAACCCAACCGTTCTAGCAATTCAGGCTTCAGGTGAAGATCTATAAGGCTTTCCATAGGACAGATTTCTCTTCAAAAATCAGAACACTCTCATCAGCGGTAAATCTAAACCGCGATCTATACATTGATGCTCGCGATTTCAAAATCTTGATTCAATTCAATCGGCTTTTTCGTCCAATTGTTGCTGTAGTGCCTGCCTAATCAGGCCCATTGCATACGGCAGTTCATCTTTTGAGGTCAAAGGTAGCTCTACATCGCCGTTACCCCAGCGACCAATATTAGTAACATCGCGGGTCAGGCTATGGGGATCATGCAGGTCGGAGACTGAAATGTTCAGTGAAAGAAGCAAGCGTTTGGCCTGTGGTATAACATCCACAAAATTGGTCTCAGCTTTGAAGGCAATATAAAGCTTTCTAATGTCCATATAGACACAAGGGTCAAGTGCCAACACCTCTTGGTTCAGTGCGTCAAATAACTCTCTAGCGTGCCCGCCGGCAAGGGAAGGATGAGATTCCAGAGTATACTCAACGGCATTAGGTTGTACGGGGTTACGATAGGCATCTAAAACATCTTCAGTCAAAGACGGCGCTTTCCAAACGTAAGCTGCTCGTTTGGAGAGTGCTTTCGCACGTTCTTCGATCGCTTCCACATTCCACGAATTTCTGTGTCTCAGCTCATCATTAAGATGCAGTGGACTGTGGGCAAATCCAATGGAGTTTCCTTGTTTATCCTTGGCGTCACGCTTATGCAGAAAGGGTTTGTCGGAATAGGAACTGTTGTAAGCGGTCAGTGTAAGATTGCCGAGAGTGTGTAAGTACTTCCCGTGAATATTTTCCCAATCTGAGCCCAATGCCTCGCGCCATTTAATGGATAGCTCCGGGTTCTGAGGCATTACGTGTTCGACTGTAAATTCATCTACCAAGACAGGTTCTTTGCGACGATAATTCTCCAAACGTCTTAGCCAGTAACGTTGATTGCGGAAGTGGTAAAGATCCCGTTCACGGAGTAGCTCTTGAAACTCGCTATCACGCGGAAATCGACGGTAGGAGGGCAAAAGCAAAAACGCGGCTTTGAGACTTTCTAAATATCGATCTTTTTTGAGGCTGTGCGTAAAGCGCGCGAAGGTTCGGTTGAGGGAATTGGTAGGTATACTGCAAATAGCGCGACGAAAGACGTAGCTCTCTATGAGTCTGACGATCTCTTTCAGCTCCTCGGCGTTTAACAGAGCCTTCTCTTTTTTGTAATCATGGTAGATTTCAAGCAGGAGTGGGTAAGCTACGTCTACTTTTAACTCCCGCAAATCCCTGAAAGCTGCTTTCAAGCCCAAATGAGTCTCTTTGCCCAAGGCCATGGCACAATAATGCTTGGCGTAGGTGTGGACCTCAGTTAATAAGTCACGGGTACCTCCATTGTAGCTTGCCGCATAACGCTTAAAAGCGGCGTAGACATTGTTAATATTTGGGATGTCACCGGTTACTGTCGTGAGATAGTGGCGCATGAAACTGTCGAAATGGCGGTCATACGCTGCCTGCCCAAAACCATCCTCCATACTTCGCCAATAATGGAGATAAAGGTGTTCCTGCTCATCCGGATTCTGCCCCATTAGGATGTAGTTACGAATCAGATCCGCCTGGCTGAGATCCAATCCAGTAGAGTTCATGCTCTCGAAAACCAGTTGTGGATTGTCGCGTTTACGCTCTAACGCTACTGCAACAATTTCTAGTTTAGACAGTCCAAGGTACACATTATCCAATTTCTCTGGATTGGATTTAAACCACTCCTTAAAAAATTCATAATTTACCATGACACACGTGCTGTGCGGCTCAGGCATCGGGGTCTTGTCAATTAGGGAAATTAAGGTAGGGCGGTCGACGTCAGACAATACAACCTTGTAAGTCATGTCACCGCTTTCATTTGGATTGATTAAAAATCGCCGGCGGAGCATTTCAGCCTTTTCATTAACACCCTCATTTGCAAGATGATCGAAGAGGGCGAGGAGCATCAAGGTAACGGTTGTCAGGCGCTGCTGACCATCAATCACCATAAGCGGTTCTTGTTTGACCAGGATTGATTGCGCGCGCTCGACGTAGACGATTGTTCCTAGAAAGTGTGCGGCTGCATGTTCATCGTTGCCGACGGCAAGCACGTCTTTGAGGAGTTGCCAGCACTGGCTTTCTCTCCATGAGTAGTTGCGTTGGTAGATCGGGATCCGGAATTGGCGCGGCTTTTCCAGAACCTCCATTAGGTTGGCTTCTCCTGCCTTCATTTCTGCTCCTTTGATGTATCGGGTCGGTTAGTATCTGAAAGAACGCGCTCGGTAAACATGTTGTCCCGTTTAGCTTTTTGAAGAAATCATTCACACATTGTGTGTCCGCGAGCTCTTAGGTTTGCGTAACTCTTGCGTTTGTCGTGAGCGGTGAGCGGTGAGCGGTGAGCGGTGAGCGCTATAATAATCATGCCGCTCCTTCCAACGGCCATAACGCTTGAGTCCTCTATAACTAACGGTGTTATATGAAAAACACGCTAACATGTAGCATTGCAGATCGCACTAGTATCGACTCCACCGCTGAATGACAGGCGTCACGACAAGAGCTAAGTGGATGCTCCTAGCCCGATGTGCAACTTGCCAGCCGCCCCAATCCATTCGCCATGTCCTCAATTTGGCTCCGCCATACCAAGCTGTTTAGCCACCGCGAGGGTATGCTGGCTTCGCCCCAAGCCGCGCCCGCGATCTGTCCCGTCACCGCCCCCACCGTGTCGGCATCGTCTCCCAGATTCACCGCTGTAATGAGTGCGTTTTCAAAGTCCTCCGAGTGGTAACAGGACCAGAGTGCGGCCTCCAGGGTATCGATCACGTAGCCACTTGATGAGACCTGCTCGCGCCCAAGCGTGCGAAAAAAACCACGCTTGATTCGGCCAATTTTCATACCTCGCTCGAACGTGTCAGGCAGATCTTCAAGCACCGCTTTCAACGCTTTACCCTCGCGCAGCTCCCAAAGAATGGCACCCAGCAACTCCGCCACATCCAGGCAATCTGCACTGGCATGTGTTGTGCGGCTGCTATTAATCACATGCTCCAACGCCTTAGCGCGGTCCGCACTCGCAAAAATAGCGGGCGCCAAGCGCATAATCCCACCGTTACCGCTTTCGAACGGGTTCTCCGTGCCGGCATAGCTCACATGGGTTTTCTCGAAGCGTTTTAAAGCGTTGCGAGTGGTACCGCCAATATCAATACAGTAGCCCTGGCACGATAAATACCCATCATTCATCCAACGAAGATAGCGTTCAAGCTGGTCTTTCGGGTCAAACCCATGGCACTCAACTAGGCTCTGTGCGAGGCACAAGGCCATAGATGTGTCATCCGTCCACTCGCCAGGTTTTACATTGAATGCGCCACCGCCGGTCATTTCCGTATGCAAAGGGAAGATATCCCTGCGTCGAAACTCGACGGTGGTACCCAGCGCGTCGCCACACGCCAAACCCAGTAGCATACTTTTCGCAAATTCGGTGTTGTTTTTCATTTGCCGTCTCCTTAATGATGGAAGCAGCCTATACACTCTATGCGTCACATTTTGTCGCAACCGGTTATGATAATGAATTGCACAGTGACATCACCCAAACAACCGGAAAACCCATGACCCTGAATGATCGCGCGCTTGGTGGACTTTTAGCACTGGCTTGTGGAGATGCCCTGGCCAACGGCGTTGAGTTTAGTCCCCGTGGAAGCGCTAAAATCACAGATATGCACAGCACCCGCCGCTACCTTCCGGTCGGCCAGTGGTCGGACGATACGGGACTGGCGTTGTGCCTGGGAGAAAGCTTGGTTGAGACAAACGGCTTTGATCCCGCCGATCAAATGCGCCGTTACGGGGGGTTTTACGATCGCAAAGAAGGTTGGCCGTGTGAGCTGGCGGCCTGATTCGATTTTGGGCCGTTTTGGTGACTGCTCACGTCACCTTCCGGGGATAGAATGTATGCTTTGCGGGACTCATAGAAAAACCAGTAATTCTGAATTTTGCCCCAGATACTCAAGTCGCCCTCCGTCTCTGCCATATGCTGGCGAGCTAAGGCTTGGGCTTTGCGTAGTTGCTCTTCCGGTGGTAGCCGCCAGAATCCTTTTGGAAATCCCAAGTGACGAAAGAATTCGCACGCCGCTAGCGCAAAAATGGGCTGTGAGGTGCGTTTGAAGTGGGTGTCTACCCAGATATACGGCTTGAATGCCTGCCACTCGTCAGAAAGATATTGCTGTATAGCTTCAATGCGCTGTCGAGATGTTTTCATGTCCAAGCGTGCAACATTGCCGAGTGCGAGCAAGAATTCGGGGGTGCTGTATTTCAGGTCGAACCCTCCCCTGCTTAGACCTAAATATTCATCGTCCAGCACGGCTTTTAAGCGATCGAGATTTTGCTGACTGGGTTTTCGGTAGCCCATACCCTTTAAGATCTCAGCGTGAGGCTTGTCCTCTAGCCCCAGAATCAGATCAGTTTTGAACTCACTGGTCATCCGGAATCCTCCTGCTTCAGCCAGCTAATCGTCGGTTCAACGACTGACTGGCTCTTTGGAAGATCCTCGCCGTCGTAAAACCATTCGTTGTTGCTTCGGCCAGTGCATCTTTGAGGGTTGCCCCGGTCTCAAGGTATTCTGCTACGTCTGCGGCTATACGGTCGTATTCGTCGACGCAATCATTTTCCTTGCAACAGGTGTTCATCGGGTCGTTTTCAAACGAGGCTCTGGAAATTTGGTCAGCGGTTAGCTGTATGTTCATTTCACCCTCGTTTGTTGACGCAACTGGTAATAACCCAAGGTGCTTTTGTCCTTTGAAGTTTCGCGCGTACCGTTTCCAGCTAATTCAGCGCAGCGGGCTTCGGCTTGTTCACGGGGCATCGCTGCGATTTCGAAACTGTCGGACGGGGTCATTAGATCAATGTGTTCCGGCACCCAGAGAACTTCGTGCAAGGCCTCGTCTTTCCTTCGTTTGCTCATACTGGCCACCTTATTAACTAAACTCAGCTTAAACCGGATATGCGACATATGGAGTCGCATCGATTTGTGAGTTTGGAAATAAAATGTAAAGACAAGGTGAAAACGTATGAACCGCGTAGAAAAAGAAATGGCAAAGAAGCGTGCTGAAGCAGCCAAGGGCTGAGTGCAAAGGAAGTTGGTAAGATGAATCTACTCGAAACACTCACCAAGGAAGTTCACTTCGGCATGTTTCTGGAGAAATCGCATAACGCACTATCGCAATATGGAAGCGTGGCGTGACGGTCTCAATCGGATGCGTCACACCACGCAATTTATTGGCCATCAAAATATTGATTTGAAAAAAGTTAACTGGCCGGGGGTTTTAAAAGTCCCGGCCAGTTAGTATGAAACTGGCTGATTGGTGAGGTTGTCGAGTCGGCATTAGTTATGAGTTTGAAGATGGAAGCCCTTAGAGTAAGGTCACTTATAATTAAATTCCCAGACCATCGCCTGAAGGGGCTTTCCTTTTGTTTTAGGGGAGGTGCTTTTAAAAGTACTCAAATCAATATATTCAGATTTCAGGGATACATACGGAAACTCATCATCAAGCATCGCGCCGAAAGCTTTTGATCTTCTTTCGAGGACATCTCTGCTGGCGGCGGTGATGGCCAACAAAAAATTCTTTTCCATTTTGTGGCCAAGATCAGCATTTTGGCACAACCACGCTAATCGTTTTGCATCTTTCATCAGATTGATCCCTTTTGAGCCGCGTTTGAACTCAATTACGTGCTGGTAGCGGCCGGTTCTGGAATTTGAGATCACGAGATCCGCTCGCTTTGAACCTTCTATTCGATATTCCAGCGGTACTTGATCGATAGCTATCCCGGCGTTCTCGCAGATATCTCGGAGATTGACTTCCATTGAGAAAGTGTAGCTTTTGAAGTGTTCTTGTATTGCCTCGGCAACCTTAAGCGACAAAAAATACTCCGGCTGATGATTCAGGCTACGGCAGGTCAGGGTTTTAGCAGTCTCGGCAATGTCGGGTAGTTTGCGGCTGATTAGTTTTCGAATGGATCGGTGTGTACTTGAGATCATAAGGCGTCCTAGTCATTAGAGCGATAAGGGCTGAAAGATAGGGCTAGCGCCGCCCCATTTTGTAGGCAAGAGGGGAAAAAATAAGGATTTTATATCACCAAAGTACACACGTTACCACTGAGGGCTGGAATTATCCCTGTCTGGTGACAAGGTGATCACCAACGGACCAGCCATTAGTTTTTTAAGCTTAAGTGAAAAGCTAGATTCCCCGGAACGGTCGAGCAACAGGTTGTTCTCGTCATCATGCAGCTGTGTGTTTAAGACCTCTGTGATGGGCGCAGCCGATTTTTTCGTCTGGGCTGTCTAGCGTCAATTACTTTGTACGGTTCAGCCAAGTTAATTATTGCTCCATAACCAATCTTATTTTGTCATCTTATGTGCTCTAGTCGTTTACTGCACAAACCCAATCGGCTGACCAATTACACCATCAATCTGCTGGCCCTGTTCTGCCTTCAGCGCTTCCAACAGCCGCTCCGTACGCGGTTTAAAACCTCGTAACCGAAGATGCTGAACGGCTGCTCGCACCAGGCCTGGCGTCAGGTACTCAAATTGAGCAAGTTGATCAGGTCGCAACGCTCGGGCTTTGTCTTTGTCCATCACACAGGCTTCGATGAGATCTTTCAGTTGGTCGGTACTCAAGTAGCCAAAACCTACCTTCAGCTGGAAACGGCGCAGAATGGCTTTGTCCAAGCTGTCGAAGCGGTTGGTGGTCGCCAAGAGAACACCCTCAAACCGTTCCAGGCGAATCATGAATTCATTGACTGCGCTCACCTCCCAACTGCGATCAGCCATGCCCCGGTTGTAAAGGAAGGTGTCAGCCTCATCGAGCAGCAAGACGGCACCGGTTCTTTCCGCCTGGTCGAACATCCTGGAGATATTTTTCTCGGTCTCACCGACGTACTTGTCCAAAAGATCGCTTCCGGACCGGAGCATAAAGGGCTTTTCCAGCCGCTTGGCCAGCTCCTGAGCATAGGCGGTTTTACCGGCGCCGGGCGGGCCATACAGGCAAATCTTGGCTGTTCCTTCCTTTCGAACCAGGCCCTCTACGTTTTTCAGAGTCGGCCTGGTGTTAATCCATTCCAGCCGAAATTCGGGGAAGTCCTGTGTTGGTTTTCGTTTCAGTAACTGTGCGGGCTTGCGTTCTCCCATTACCGACAGGCGCTGGTGCATCAGGGCCTCCAGGCGCTGCTGGTTACGGATGATCTGTCGTGCGGGCATGTACTGCGCGACGTCCAACAGGTTCTTAGCCAGCGCGGGGGTCATCCACGATGTACGGGCCGCCTCTGATATCCAAGCCTGGCTAACAGGCAGCGCAGACAAATCGCGCTCAAGCTTTTCGGCCTGCTGATCTGTGCCGGAGCCTTGCACTTCAAAGATGAAATCAAAGCGGCGTAAGAACGCCGAATCCACCTCACTGATGTTGTTACTGATCCAGATCGCGGGCGCTTGGTTCTCTTCCAACAATTGGTTGAACCAGCCTTTTGCAAGATCATCCGCTTTACGGAAGGCGTCTTCCATTTCATCGAACAGCAATATGGCACCCAGGCGGTCTTCAAGAAACATCTGCGCCAACTTGGCTGCATCCAGTCGGACGCGACCGGTCATGGCACCAGAACCATCGTCTTTGGTTGGCACTTCGTATAGAGGGGCCGACAATTTTTCGGCCATGGCGCGGGCCAGCTGGGTTTTACCAGTGCCCGGTTTTCCATAGAGCAGGATATTTTTACCTCTGCCCTTGGTAGAGAGCGCATTCTGCAAATAATCTAGCATCAACTGTAGTTCCGGTACGCCTTGAAATTCAGCAATCTGATGTTGGGCTACCGGCCCTGGCGGACATACATGGCGAAACAGGATCTGCTCAATATCGCTTTCGCTTTGGCCTTTCTCGCCATCAGAGGTAGCGAGTACCAACTGGCCAAGCAACGGGCCGGCTTCCACCAAATCCCAGATTTCACTGCCTCGATTGGCCGCCTCAAGAAGACGAACCTGGCACAGCATGGAATCGTCATTGAGCGCACGGGCGACCATGCGAGACGATTCACGCAGAGTCCTGGACAGTGCACTTACAGAGTTATTGAACTCGTTGATTTCAAGTTCCCGAAGCACCGGCTGAGCCTGCGGGTGTTTAAGCAGCAAAATCGCATAAACCAGCAGCTTGGTCTCAACCAGGTTGGGCTTTAAGAGCTTCACCAGGCTTGCCAGTAGAGGCTCGAAGGACAGTTTTGGACTGCCTTTGAGGGAAGATGTCAGCGCCTTTTCCCGCTTGCGTATGATGTTCAGGTGCGCTCGTGTGCCCAGCGCGTCGGCGTCTTCCGGCGGCTTGATACCGAGAAATAACAGGCTTTCTTCGGCGTTGAACAAGCTCAGGGTGTTCTCGTAGGCGGGAGTAAGGTAAAGCCTACAAAGATAAATCTGAAGCAGCTTCAGGTCGTCTTTGGACGCGGTCGTGTCTTGATCCAGTTCACGGGCTTCGTTGATAAGTTCTTTCCACAACAGCATGGGCAGGCCTCCAGAATCGATACAGGTATTCTACGCTCCGCCTGCGACAGTTATGGTCGCTTTAGGGATATTGGAGGCAAAGTTCTTCGGTATCGTCTGAGCTTTAAAGCCTTGCCCTGCTGGCTTTGCAATGAACTTGACCGTGTTTCGGACAATGCACATTACTCAGTGGCTTTGCGCCAATATTCACAGGTCGCTTCGCGAACATACCCGAGAGTTGGGCCATGAGTGATAACGGCAGCCTGGAGCTGTTTAGCAAGTTCAGGCTGGTG
>Ga0307966_1004584_pt1 | contig 10281 bp, 9 predicted proteins | sample OrgLakmetagen646_FD_203141 | JGI IMG/M metagenome (GOLD analysis project Ga0307966, IMG submission 203141) | Saline water microbial communities from Organic Lake, Antarctica - #646 | ecosystem: Environmental > Aquatic > Non-marine Saline and Alkaline > Saline | place: Antarctica: Organic Lake... | reverse complement strand
TGGCAGCCCAAAAATATACCGTGTTTGCCAACACAGAAGAAGGCCGCAAGGCGATGGAGAAGGCGAATATTCCGGTGGCCGGCGGGCTTGACGATCTGCTGGAAGCCGCTGATGTGGTTGTGGATTGTGCTCCAAAAAAATTCGGTGCCCAGAATGCCGAAAAATACAAGCAAGCCGGGCTAAAGTACATCGTCCAGGGTGGGGAGAAGCACGAGACAACCGGCCATTCGTTTAGCGCCGAAAACAACTACGCCTCCGCTTTAAACCGCCAGAGCACGCGCGTAGTCTCCTGCAACACCACCTCTATTGTGCGCACCCTAAGTGCGTTGAAACGAGCAGGTTTGTTAAAAAAGGCGCGTGGCACCCTGTTGCGCCGGGCGACCGACCCGTGGGAAAGTCACAAAAACGGAATCATGAATACGCTGGTGCCCGAGCCGGAAATTCCCAGCCACCAGGGACCTGACGCCCAGAGTGTAGACCCGGAACTGGACGTGGTAACCGCAGCGGTGAAAGTGCCGGAAACCCTCTCCCACCTGCACTACTGGACGGTTCAATTGACCAAACAGGCATCTAAAGAGGATGTACTGGAAGCGTTTGGCACCTCTACCCGAACTGCCTTTATCAATATGAGCGACGAACTTTCGGCCAATAACGCTGTTAAAGAACTAATGCTGGACATGGGACGCCCGCATGGCGATATGTACGAAGTGGCGATCTGGGAGGATATGCTCAAAGTAGTGGGCGATGAGCTGTACTACGCCTACCTCGTCGACAATCAGGCGATCGTGATTCCCGAAACCATCGATGCTATCCGTGCGCTCACCGGCATTGAGTCTGATCCCAAAAAATCAATTGAGAAAACAAACCGTTCGCTGGGTATAACACAGCGGTTTGTTTAACTCCTGATAGTAACGAGATGAAACACGCAACCCCACCGGATTATGGAAAGGAGAGGCTGGACGCATTGCAACGCGATGCCTTCGAGTATTTCGTGCACGAAACAAATCCGGCCAATGGTCTTGTTGCAGACCATTCACAACCCAATGCTAACTCAAGCATCGCTTCTACTGGCTTTGCACTTACATCCTACTTGGTAGGTGTAGAGCGTGGCTGGATGACGCGAAGTGACGCAATTGAACGCACGCTGGCGGCGCTTCGTTTTTTCCATACCAGCGAACAGAGTACAGCTTCCGATGCCACCGGATATAAAGGCTTCTACTATCACTTTCTCGACATAAATACGGGCAAGCGCGCCGGAACGTGTGAATTGTCGACCGTCGATTCCACTTTTCTGTTCGCCGGCATACTTGCAGCTGCTGCCTATTTCGATCACAAAAATGAATATGAATATGAAATCCGGACATTGGCTGATACGATCTATCGCCGAGCAGATTGGCGTTGGGCGTGCAACGGAGAGGCAACGGTCACGCACGGCTGGACCCCCGAAAACGGTTTTCTCCCGTACAGATGGAAAGGCTACGATGAAGCGACCCTTCTTTATATTCTCGGTTTGGGCTCACCAACACATCCACTCCCTCCTGAAAGCTACACAGCGTGGACTTCCTCTTTTAAATGGATGAAAATCTACGGCCGTGAATTCATCTTTGGAGGGCCGCTCTTTATCCATCAGTATTCACATATCTGGATAGACTTCCGCGAAATTCAGGATGCATTCGTTCGGGAAAGAGGTATTAGTTATTTTGAAAACAGCCGACGTGCCACCTACATCCAGCAGGAGTACGCAATCCGTAATCCCAAACAGTTTACTGGTTACGGTGAAAATTTCTGGGGGTTGACCGCCAGCGACGGGCCGGGCTGGACGAAACGAAAATTTAAAGGCAAAATGCGACGCTTCTTCGACTATACCGCCCGCGGTGCACCGTACGGCCCTGACGATGGCACCGTTGCCCCATGGGCAGTAGTCGCTTCGCTACCCTTCGCCCCGGAAATCGTATTGCCTACAATCCGGAACTTTCAGGATGTATATCCACAGATCACCGGTGAATATTGTTTGAGATGCAGCTTCAATCTGAGCTTTCCCATTAAAAATGATACCGGTACCGGATGGACTTCTGATTATCATTATGGGATCAATCTTGGCCCTGTCGTGTTGATGTGCGAGAACTACCGTTCAGGTTTTCTTTGGCAATTAATGCGGAGCTGTCCGTATCTGACAAAAGGTCTTCGGCGAGCCGGATTTGTGAATGGGTGGTTATAAACATCGATTAAATAAGTTATTTTAAAGTGATATAAATATTAAATAAAAAAAGAGAGTTATGACGAACAGAATGAACATTGGATTTTTCTTGATGATAATAAGCCTTTCCCTTTTTCTCTTCTCATGCCAAATGGGACGCTCTGACTACATGAGTCAAGAACAGCGCAATGAAATTGAAGGGGCCTATGATTCGCTGCAAACCACATATACAGCTCTGTTGGCAGAGTATAAATCCAGCACAGATACCCTCCCTTCACAACTAAGTGACCTCTACAGCCAGATGCAGAACATGCACAGTGAGATGGATGTCAGCCACCGGCAAATGTTGAGTGGCAACTTGGGCCGCCATATGCAAGGTAACAACATGATGGCTGAAGGCATGGGCATGCATATGCAGGGCCATATGACCGGTGAGTGGTATAGCCAGATGATGGGCATGCACAAGCAGATGGCTCAAATGCACCAAACAATAGGGCAACAGTCAATGGCCCGAATGAATCAGCGTCTCTCAGGAGAGTACGGCAATATGAGGAGAATGATTCCCCGCTTGGACGAACCCACTGAGCTGCCTTTTAATGAGGAAGGAGATCCGGCTTTACTAAATGGCGAAAATCTGTTTTCTCAAAACTGTGCATCCTGCCATGGAGGTAATGCTGAAGGTGTATCAGGTGTTTTCCCTCCATTGGTGAACTCAAAATGGGTCACAGGAGATAAATCCATCCCTATACGTATCCTGCTACAGGGCCTGCAAGGTGAAATAGACGTTCAGGGACAAACCTATCAGGGAATCATGCCCTCATTCAAGGCACGTTTAAGTGCGGCGGAAATTGCTTCCATACTCAACTATCTCCGCGACCAAAATCAGGGAGATTTTTCAGAAATTACCCAAGATGATGTCATACGGGTTTCAAAAAATACCAGCGAACGCACCCGTCCCTGGACTGCCTCAGAACTTAACCAAATAACAGATGAGTAGGCCGACACATGGTGAGAGTCTTGATTTGAGAGTCTTGATTGTAGGTGTTTGTAGTACATAAGAAGACGATAACCCCTTTCTTCTTACCTGAACATATAAGCGTATTTTATTTTTGTGATTTAGCAACTGATAGTCAATAACACAATTAAAAGGATCAAAATGAGAAGTCTGAACATTCATTTCGTATGTATCACGGCTCTGTTGCTGCTCAGCAGTTGTGATACCACAGATAGCCAGCAAGAAAATGACGCTGTATACCCCATGTATTTGGACGAAAACAGCAATAGCATCAATGACTATTTTGAACAGTCGACCCATGATGCGGGCTTGATTGCCACATCTAAGAGCAGTGATATAGCGTTAAAGCAGGACAATCATTTTGGTGAACACGGCCATAATTTTATTGATCAAAATGATGACGGTATCTGCGACTATGCCCAAAATGGTAGTCCCACCTGGCATGGGCCGGGGTTTATGGATGACAACAATAATGAAATCTGTGATTATTGGGACTTATCACTGGCCATGCATCAACGTCACGAAGGCATGAGATTCCACGATGAGAATATCAACGACATCAATGACTATTTTGAAAAAGAAACCCATGTGGGGCCCGGTCATGATTTCGCGGATCAAAACGGAGATGACATATGTGATTATGCCCAGGACGGAAGTCCCACCTGGCATGGGCCTGGATTTACCGATTCAGACCAAAATGGAATCTGTGATTACTGGGAAGAAGGTGGTCGCGGACATGGCCACAGCATGAAAGCTGGTGGGCATCACTAAACCCAACATTTGTCGGTCTTTTTCACTGTTATCTGTATTTGCTTATGAAGAAACCAAAAACTCAACAAACCGAGCATACCAAAAACCGATATAACGCCACATCGGTTATTTACAACATCATGGAGTGGCCGGTTGAACAGATATGGTACAAAAAATGGCGGCAAAAACTCTGGCAGCAGGTCAAAGGGCCAGAGGTGCTGGAAATTGGGGTAGGTACCGGTAAAAACATCCTCTACTATCCCGAGGAAATCAAATTGACTGGAATTGACCTTTCACCCGGCATGCTGAAATAAGCTTAACGTAAAGAGTAAAAGAAGAACGACCTCCTTCGTGAAATAGTCCTATTAAAAAAAGTAACAAGAATACGAGAGGGAAAGAGGGAGTTTCTGTTCTAAGAAGCCTTCTCTAAAGTAACTACCTGCCGTTTAAGGTTAATTTAAGGGAAGTGGTTATATATTATAGAAGCTGAATGAATTGCTATTCAATCATAAAATCAGACTAAAACAACATGGACTATTTTACTTCAACGACCGTCGCCCTTTCCTATGACCAAGCCATCGAAAAAGTTACCGGGCTTCTTAAAGACGAGGGATTTGGCGTGTTGACGGAAATCGACGTCAAAGACACCTTGAAAAAGAAGCTGGATGTGGACTTCAAAAAGTATAAAATCCTGGGAGCCTGTAATCCAACCTTTGCCCACAAGGCACTGCAGGCAGAAGATAAGATTGGCGTGATGCTTCCCTGTAATGTTATTGTGGAAGAAAATGAAGATGGGACGGTAGAAGTTTCAGCCGTCAACCCTGTAGCTTCCATGCAGGCCGTAGATAATAAAGGCCTGCAACCCATCGCAGATGAAATTCGAAGTCGATTAGAGAAGGTAATCGGCAACCTAAATTAAAAAATTCAACTGGTATTTAATCTAAACATAAGGTGATTACTATGAAACGTTTAACAATGATTCTGTCCTTTGTACTTCTGGCTACTACTTTGGGAATGGCCCAGCAAACGCGGGGAGACATGACGCAAAAACGGCAGCAGATGATGGAAATGATGCAGGATTCGACCATGCGTTCCATGATGATGCAGCACATGGCCCAGAACCCCCAAATGCGTCAGCAAATGATGCAACAGATGAGGCAATCCATGAACATGGACAGCACCATGATGATGGAAAATATGAAAAAAATGATGAATAATCCTCAGATGAAAGAGCGTATGCAAAAGCACATGGACATTATGCAGGCCATGATGGATGGCAATATGGATCGCTCTAAAATGATGGAGATGATGAACGATCCATCTATGATGAGAATGAATATGGGATGCATGCAGATGATGATGATGCAGAACGATACGATGAACGACCAGTAACTGTTGGATAATAGTGAGTGCATGAAAAACAACAGCAAAAAAAACAATCTATCTCTGTGGTTTGCGAGTGTAAAATAAACTCTGTCTATGTGAAGTACTCTCCAATGTTTAAAGTATTGAGTTCGCTTTCTTAGTTTGTTGGTTCGAAACCACCGTTCACTAAAAGGGTCACAGCTTGAAGTGATGGATCAGGAATTCACTTTTGAAGGGGAGATACCGAATGTATCACGAAAGCATTTTGAAAAATAAGAGGGATTGTTAATACCTACTTCTAAAGATACTTCGGAAATATTGTATTGTTGTTTTCTGATGAGACGTAAGGCCTTTTGCATTCTCAGATCGCGTATAAATAAACTTGGTGGCCGACCCGCAGCAGACATAATCTTTCTATATAATTGAGGACGGCTAACACCAATGGCCCGACTTAGTGAATGTACATTGAAATGACTATTTGCAATATTATCCTCGACAATGTTAAAGAGATTTTGAAGAAATTCTACTTCTGAGGTACTTAAAACACGTATAGATGATTCTGCGAATGTTTCTTCAAGGCCATTTAATTGTTTGATAATGGGAGATACCAGGATTTCCTGGTTGCCAGCGGCAAAACTCAGCCTCTGTGCGGTTCGAATAACTCCTTCAAAAAACCCCCTATTTTCGGTTAAGGGTAAACCGCCGCTCACACCTAATTTAAAAGTGATATCCCACTCGGGGTCTTTAGTATTGCTCATCTTTTTGGAGAGCATTCGTTGTAAAGCATCGGCACATTTTAAAGCAGTTTTTGAATCCGTAAAAACTGCAAAAAGAGTATCGGAAACATCAATCTTCATTTCGTTGCCCCCACAATTTTTTATGCTAATTCGGACAAGATCTCTGACTGCGACAGGTATTGAAAGGCGCTTGAAATCATCGGAACTGTTGACATCAGCATGGCACATAATTTCCACACCCAGTATAAAGCGATAACCAAGATCAACGTTTCCATTTTGATGTCTGACCATTCCCTGGTCAACTTGATGATCTCTTACCATAAATTGATGGAAGTACCCGGGTTCTACCTCTTCAACCTTGCAGGCGATATTACCGTGTGATTCCTGATGTATTGCCACACAGGCTTTCTTATCAGGAGCATTCAAAAGACACATTACGGTTCCCACCTCTTCATTTACCCAAAACTGAATCAATTCTACATTATGCTTATCCTCAACAGATTTATCTGCGATGTGGGCTTCTTTTACACCCTCAATGGTTATTCCCTCTATAATATGAAGATCCATGAATAGTGGCATATAAATCTCTTTTAAATAAAATGTTTCAAATTTATCATTCTATCGATATTTAATTTAATCGTTCAAAAGGGCAAAAGGGCAAAAGAATTTTAGTTTAAACTCTCTTGATTTCAAATTCCTGACATTAATCATATACAGAATGATACAACTATCATTTGTTTATTGAAATTCTATTCAACCTTAGAACCAAATATTTACAAACCTGTACCAAATGTCCTGTTATATTCAGCTTCACCTACATTTTAAAAAAAATATTCATGTACTCACGCATTTTCTCTCTGTTTTCTATACTTCTCATCATTGCCTTTGTGGTCTCTTCCTGTACCCAAAAGCAACCTGAATTTTCTGTCGACTACGAAAAGATCACGCTCGATAACGGTCTTGAAGTTATTTTTCATAAGGACGATTCCGACCCCGTTACTGCCGTTGCCCTTACCTTTCACGTAGGGTCTGCACGGGAGATCGAAGGCCGGACCGGCTTTGCTCACCTGTTCGAGCATTTGTTATTCCTTGAGTCTGAAAACCTGGGCAAAGGCGGACTCGATGAAATGAGTTCACGTATCGGTGGATCAGGAGCCAACGGTTCTACAAGTCGTGACCGGACTAACTATTTTCAAACCGTCCCGAATGATGCGCTCGAAAAAATGATCTGGGCAGAAGCCGATAAACTTGGCTACTTCATAAATACAGTAACTGAAGCCGTACTTGCCAAAGAGAAGCAGGTTGTGAAGAATGAAAAACGTCAGGGTGTGGATAATCAACCCTATGGACACGCCAGTTACGTAGTTGATAAAAACCTGTATCCCGAAGGGCATCCGTACAGCTGGCAGGTGATCGGTTCACTTGAGGATCTTCAGAATGCCACCCTTCAGGACGTTAAGGATTTTTATAACCGATGGTATGTTCCAAATAATGCCACACTGGTAATAGCCGGAGATTTTGACACTGAGCAAGCTAAGGAATGGGTTCGCAAGTACTTTGACGAGATCCCACGTGGTGAAGAGATCGAACCATTGACCGATCAGCCGGTCTCTCTGGATGAGACTGAAAAATTATATTATGAAGATAATTTTGCCCGGCTACCTGAGCTCCGCATAGTCTGGCCGGGAGTAGATCTCTATAACGAGGATGCCTATGCCCTCGACATACTCACTCAGCTTCTTTCTGAGGGTAAAAAAGCACCGCTTTACAAGGTCTTGGTTGAAGAAAAAGAACTTACCTCAACCGTATTTATGCGCAGTGGGAATTCTGAAATTGCAGGCGAGATAACTCTTATCACCCGCGCCTATCCCGGGACCAATTTAAATGATGTAGAATCAGCTGTTAGTGAAGCCTTTACCCGTTTTGAAGAAGACGGATTTACCAATGACGACCTGAATCGTATCAAAGCGGGTATTGAAACAGATTTCTACAACGGGCTCTCCAGCGTTCTTGGAAAAGCATTTCAGCTGGCTCAGTATAATATCTTTGCCAATGATCCGGGGTACATCAACGAAGATATTCAGAAAACACTGGCTGTGACTAAAGAAGACGTCATGCAAGTGTATGAAGAATACATCAAGGGGCAACCTTTCGTGGCTACAAGTTTTGTTCCTCAAGGACAAAACAAGCTTGCACTGGAAAATTCTGCACCTGCTGAAGTTGAAGAAGAACAGATCGTTGCGGAAGGTCGCGGTGAACAATTTGAAATTCCCGAAGAAACCAAATACGAGCGCACACCCTCCGGTTTTGACCGTACCGTTGAACCTCCTTACGGCGAAACTCCTGCTCCTGCCATTCCCGAAGTCTGGGAGACTGAACTTGCTAACGGACTTGAGATCTACGGGATCGAAAATTATGAGCTGCCTCTCGTTGAATTTGAGATCACGCTGAAAGGCGGGCTTATGCTTGAGGATCAAGAAAATGCCGGCGTTTCAAGCCTTATGGCAGATTTGATGACTAAAGGAACGGCTGATAAAACTCCGGAAGAACTTGAGGAAGCAATCGATCTGTTAGGAGCAAATATCAATGTATCGTCGGGACGGCAATCTCTTACAATCCGCGGGAACTCCCTGGCCCGAAATTATGAGGAGACCCTGGCACTGGTTGAGGAGATTATGCTGCAACCCCGCTGGGATGAACGTGAGTTTGAATTGGCCAAACAAAGTACCCTCAGTCAGATCGCACAGCAAAGTGCCAATCCAAACAGTATCGCCTCCAACACATACAACAAACTGCTATACGGTGAAGAAAGCATCTTGTCATATAATACAATCGGAACAAGCAATACTGTTGAGAATATTACGCTGGATGATCTGAAATCTTATTACGAGTCCAACTTTTCACCTTCTGTGGCAGACATGCACGTAGTGGGTGCCATTAATAACAATGAGGTCGTTGCTTCTATGGCATCTATGGAAACCCAATGGGAAAACAAACCTGTTGAAATCCCTGAATTTGATCTGCCGGAAGCCCCGGAATCATCCACGGTTTATTTCTATGATGTACCCGATGCAAAACAATCCGTACTACGGTTTGGCTATCTGGCTATACCTGAAACAGATCCTGATTTTTATCGGGCTACCATCATGAATTATAAGCTTGGAGGTGGTGGATTTGCATCACGCCTCACACAGGAATTACGGGAAGGTAAAGGCTATACGTACGGAATCCGCTCCGGATTCTCCGGCTCCGACATGGCAGGACCATTCACCATCTCAAGCGGTGTGAGAACTAACGTCACTTACGAATCGGCAGCACTGGTTAAAGATATCCTTAAAGCATATCCTGAGACTTTCACGGATGAAGACCTGGCGAATACCAAGAGTTATCTCATAAAAAGCTCTGCCCGACAGTTTGAGACATCCGGTTCCAAACTGAACATGTTGTCGAATATCAGCTCTTATGGCTGGTCACCTGATTACGTGCGCGTTCGCCAGGACATGGTTCAGACTATGACCAAAGACCAAATAGAGGAACTGGCACGAACGTATGCAAACCCGGATAAGATGATCTGGCTGGTGGTAGGTGATGCCAAAACGCAAATGGATAGACTGGAGCAACTTGGCTATGGAGAACCGGTGCTGGTCAATGAGTATTTCGGAGAAGGGAACTGATCAGACAGTAACAATGACAATGAAAAACCGGCGGTTCATTCATAGCCACGAAAGTGATCGCCGGTCATTTTGCTCTATCAAAAATCTCAATTAGTTGGGGAGGCGATGATTTCGATCGGAATTTCAAAAACCTGTTTGGCAGAGAATAATTGTTACCAGTTAACCATCCGAAGGCTCTGCACTTCTCATGATCACGTTTTTAAACCAGGCGTGAAAAACGGGCATTCGATTGCGGGAAATCTACCCCCATCGCAAAGAATACAAAACGTCCTCCGATATAGGCAGCAGTTAAAGCGTCTGTGTTGTAAGCCGACATATGATGTATGGCCTGAATCTGATTCAAAGTCATAGCTATACCCACCAGCACCGAAAGTATGGCTGTCCACTGATACAAGCGGAGTCCATTCCACACAATGGCTATCTGTACCTCACCCCTATATATAATCCACCATAGTGTGACTAGTGTCATGTCAAGCCTCAAATGTCGGGTAGAGTCGCTTTAATTTTATTCGTGCATCATCCGTCGTGAATTGCCAGTTTATT